>OIZS01000557.1_pt1 | contig 15202 bp, 19 predicted proteins | sample 1588641 | NCBI WGS metagenome assembly OIZS01 (sample SAMN03283240) | human gut metagenome | biome: human-associated habitat; material: feces | host: Homo sapiens | place: Peru | collected 2012
CAATAACAATGGGGTGAGAACAAATGGGCAAAAGTAAAAAGCCAAATCAAAAGCCATTAATATTCGTTGCGGATAGTGAAGCCCAGACCGCATTTAATGATAGTAAGCTAAGCGATGAAATTGAGTTAGGATTGAAAAAGCGGGCTAACGAAATCAAGCACGAAATACTATATCACCCCACTCTGCAATTAAAAGTGGAATTGCGCAATCTAGAAAAAGAGGTTGCAGCAAAAAGCGTTGGGTTATGCAATGAAATGAACACGTACTTGTTAGGGTATTCCGAAATTAAGAATGGTAAGCGAGCTGCGAAATGGTACGAAAGCCGCGTTAGTAAAATGGGCGTTGAAAAAGCGCAAGACGAATGGGCGGAAAAGAACGTGAATTACTACTATAAACCGGAGCCAACCGACGAACCATGGCAAGCAATGTTGAACGACATGGTAAAAAAGTACCGCGATAAAATCGACGACGGTAAGCGGTGGTATGCAGTGATATATTTTCACAATCTGGACTACGACGCGCAAAACCTGCTGCAACATATCGTGGATCAAGATTTTGAAGAACCATTCAGTGATGTCAGTGTTTTACATAATGGTAGCTTATACAGTTTATCGTTTATGTATGCAGGCTGCCATTTTGAGTTACGCGACAGCATGAAAATTTACAATCAATCCCTGGCAAAACTAGGTGCTAATGTTGGGTGGCCAAAAAAGACGGAAGATGCCACATATCGTTGGATTGACTTAGATTCTGAAGTGGACGTCGTACAACACGAGCTCTATTACTTTAAGCATGACATTGCAGTTTTGGCGGCGATCATGCGTAGTCACGTGGAAAAGTTTCCGGGCAAGCTCCGATTAACGGCGGCGGGGTATGCGGAAGCGGATTTAAAAGCCACGGTCAAGGAAGATGACGAGCGAAATAACACAAGACATTACAACGCTTTATTTGAGGCCAAATACAGCGACGCGCAAGAAAAATACTTGCGGCACGCGTATTTTGGTGGTTTTGTGTATGCCAACTATAAATACGTCAATAAAAAGATGAGCCAGGGGTTGGTTGGTGACGTTAATTCGTTATATCCTTCCGTAATGCTAAATCGCAATTACCCAAAATGGGATAGTATTACGAAATTGACGGAAACGGAATTTAAGCAATTGGGTTTGCACGACTACAATACGTTTGCGGTCGTGACGATCAAAATAAAAAAGTTACGATTACAAAAAGACGGCGTGCCCTGCTTTCCAAAAAAGTCAGCGTTTGGTATGTCACGGGAAATTATGAGCGACCATGACTTAGCTGACGATACTGCGATACTAACAAATTTTGATCTATATTGGATCATGCAAAATTATGAAATGGAATACGAGTATGTAACTGGGGTTATTGCACGCAGGGCAATCAATCACCCGTTTACGTCATTTATTTTAAAGCACAAGGCCGAAAAAGAACTAGCGGTTCAAGCGGGAAACAAAGTTGATAAAATGATTGCGAAAATCCACTTAAATTCGACTTATGGTAAGTTTGCGCAACGTAAGATAACTACGAAAACGGTCTTAACGCGCAACAATAACGGCACGATTGGGTTTACGGAAGAAATAGACCCAAGCGCGAATCCGGTTGATCATAATATTTTAATTGCAGTTTTCATTACCGCGTTTGCGCGTGACGTACTGTTAAGCATGATCGAAATCTTAAAGCACGAATCAAAAGCGACCTTCTGGTACTGCGATACGGATTCAGTGCATTTTGGATACAATGGTGCCTTGGATATTGTTAAAGACGATGAAAAGATTTTTCAGGAGCTAAATATTCCCTTTGACAAATCAATCTTTGGCAAGTGGAAGCCCGAGCAACATATGATGCAAGCCCGTTACCTGGGGAGCAAACGGTACTGGGAAGAAGACCCCGCGTTAGGTGAAGCGATCATCAAAGGGGCGGGTATCCAAAAAGCAGGCAAAGCGTACTTATCCAAGCAAGGGATTGATGCATTCCAGTACCGCAAAGACAAAGCGTTAATCGTACCGTTTACCGTATCAAAAAAGGTTCGGAATGGTGTAAAAATTTACAATTCAACAAAGCTAATTGAGCCTACCCCGGCGCAAAGACAAATGATAAAAATTCTTTGATTGATTGTTGACAATTAACGGTCAATCGCATATAATTGTAGCAAGGAAGGAAAAAAAAGCCTTCTAAGCTAAAGTTAGAATAGCATGACATATTATAGGATAAAATAATCGGAGGTAGTTATTATGCCATTGACTGTGTATGAAAAGAATAATGTTAAAGGTGGTATGAACGCAATCGTTACGGGTCGGATCGAGTTTAACGTGTTGAACGAACCACGGACACCGAAGGCCACGAAGTTAGTACCAGACCCCAAGCCAGAATACGTTGTAGCCTTAACTGACTTCAAGATTCAAGGTGACTTTGAATTGGTTAAGGCCCTGCAGGAAACGGTATACGCTGATGGAAAAAAGATCAGCTTACGCGATAAGAGTCCGTTCCCCCCATTTGTCTTCGACATCAATAACAGCAAGGCTGCTGCACCTGATCTGATCCCCGAAGGTAAATGTGTTAAGGCGGGCACGTTGGTACAAGTCCATGTTCAAACCTTTGACACCCCACTAAACGTCGGCTGCGGGTTTGACGCGTTGAAGTTTGCAACGACGTTGGAAAAAGTGCCGGTTGTTGATGCCGGCGGATCAGTTAGTGCCAGTGTGTTTGACGATTTCAATGACATGCAAACCGAACCGGTTAATTGGGAATAATGAGTGAATTCAAGTGGGCTGGCGTAACGCCTGCCCTTTTTTGATAAGGGGGTCGAACAATGCGAATAGATAAAATGGAGCGGCGGTTATACAAAGTGCGCCGCAACCGGTCCGGTAAAGATACAGATGAAATTCTTTATGGTGACAACTTTGCCATAATGGAGCAAGACTACTATCAGATTTACAATGATTATTTAACCAACCTAGTTTTAAACTTGATCACCTACGAAAATGCACCCGACACGTTAGACGAACGGTTTTTGGAATTTAACCTGCGTTACTACGGGTACGCGCGGGTTGGCGGTGTTGATAGTGATAATGTTTTTGTGTTAGGACAAAACCAAAATGGTGAGTATGGGTTGAACGCTTTAGGGTCGTTAATCGACCAGTCAACAATCCCAAATCCGTTTTCAGTTGATGCGCAGACGAAAGAGCTACCGTATCTTACCCGAATGAATTATCAGGGCAAAAATTCAGGGTATGTCACTCTAACCAACAAATACAACTTTTATCTAAGCGGATTAATGTCAACCTTTACAGACATTCAGTTAATCAATCGAGTTAGCAAGTCATTAGCCAAAATTAAAGCCAGCGAAATGCGCAACGTTGACTTGATGAAGCAACAGTTTATTGGTTTGACCAAAAATAAAAACTTGACGGCTAACCAGGTTTATCAACAAATCCAGGAAGGGCAATCATTCATTGGGATTGATGAAGACCTGGGGGACATTACCAGGGTGTTAGATGTAACTGATTTCAATATTCACGATTATCTAGCGTCACTCAAAACAGCATGGAATAACGAGGTTTCCGAGTTGCTGACAATGCTGGGGATTAATACGGTTGGGGTTGACAAGAAGGAACGCTTAGTTTCAATGGAGGCCGAAGCAAATGCGCAACTTACGGAAGCCAGCGCGAACGTGTACTTGCAAGCGCGCAATCAGCAGCTGGAAATTTTGAACGACGTGTTAGGGACTAAGATTGAAGCCACTTTCAACCAACAAGCCTTTCAACAACTTGTTAAGTTGCAAGACGCCCAAAAAGCAGGCCAAATCGACGTTGACAGGAATAATGACGGCTTAATTGATAACGAGGAGGAATAATATCATGATTAGCAAAGCAGCATACGAAATGAATAAGTCTTACGCTCAAGCGATTAGCGAGGCGATTAATGCCTACTTTGACGGCAGCGAATATAAAAACATGTCCGAAATGGTCAAGGCATTTAACGCGGTTGAACCAGATGCGCCGGTGTCGGAGAGTACCTTTCGCGCGTGGCTACACCACAAGTCGGTTCCTGACTTGTATTACGTTGTTCGGTTAGCCGAATTTATGAGCATGAATCTATACGATTTGATTTACAGCCGAAAGGAAGATGAATAATGGCTAAGTACACGATCGAGTTAGGATCCATGGTTTCGGCGCATGCGCACCTAATGGCTACACAAGGCGATGATCGGATTTTGAATATCAGCGACGGCAGCGGGTACGAAAAAGTCTTCAACATGCCAGAGTTTGTCTGGCTATCCCCGAATGAAGTAATCGAAAAGTACGCTAAATCGTTCATTGATCGTCATGTTGGCACGGGGTTACAAGAGAATATCACCGATAATGCCGACCTGAACAATGCGATTTACGATCGGTTTTGTCAAACGCTGGTTCGCCATTTCTGGGGGTATGAAATTGGGCAGGAAAACCCGCTGTATTTCTTGATCCTTTTGCGTAGTGGTCTAGATATGTATTTGCCAATTTGGTATCAAGGCTATCAAAAACTGTTTATCGACAAGGCCCAGTGGATCACGAATGTTAACGACGGTACCAGCTTAACATTATCTAAGTCTGACGCAAACGGTAACAGTAAGCAGGCGTCAATTGCCGGTAACGCTGACACACCGCAAAACGAGCTTGACTTTAAGATAAATACCGGGGACCCAACTAACGATTATAATTTCCATTACGCCAGTGACGTTAATGGCGCTAAGTCGACCGGATCGACGACGAATACGTCTAACGGCACGTCAAACACGACGACGCATAGCGAGGGCCGGAACGCAGTTATTACGGACCTTCTGAACAAAATGCTTACTTATACGAACGGCATTTACTTTGATTTGTTTGACAAACTGAAAGCGGAAGGTTTGTTTATGTTCGTAAACTAATATAAACAACCATTTATATTCGTAAACTAACATAAACAACCGTTTATGCTTATCAATTAAAGGAGCTATGAATATGGACGAAATTAAAAACATGCTACTTGAACATGACTGCGACGCAGAAACGATTTCTAAATTAGTTGATGAGTTTAAGACTGTGGGTGATGAGCATTCAATGCTGCAGGATAGCATTGCCATGGCAATCTTACTCAAAACAATTGCAGGTGTAGGCGGCGACGATCCCAACGAACAATTAAAGCTAATTTTTGAATTAGCTGATTGCTACGACATTAACGTGTATTAGATAAACTGTGCTATAATGTAATTAACGGATTGAGACTAAGTGAGTACCGACACGGGTTTCAACGGGTTAAACCGGCCGCGCGGTTAGGCTTGAAATGCCGCCCTTTTCTCAATTGGTGCCAGCGACTGCCAGGTGATTACCTGGTGGCCGCTTTTTTGTAGTTTCATGCTATAATGGAGGTAATTACAAGGAGGTTATTATTTATGGCAGATGATATTAATGAAATTTTGCACCTCGACCCTAACGAAGTGACAAAGTTTGAAAAAATCATGAACGAAATTAACGGTTACATGGACTACCACAAGAATCAAGAAACGCCACCAACAATCGACGATCTGGACCAGTTTCACAAGACATGGTTTTATAATAACTGGACCGTTCGTTTCCGGCGGTTGTCCGCCTTTACGAACCTGGGGGCGCGCGGCGTGATCGCGATTCCGAATACCACGTTCGAGGAGTGGTTATGGTGGTTTCATGAGTGGGCGGAAGCGTTGACCGACGACTACAACGAATTCAAAAAAATGGTCTATGAAGCCCTGCTGATGATTCAAAAGCATCTAGAAGCGATTGATAAGCTGCTACAAAATCACGAGCAGCGTATTACCAAGATTGAAAACGACATCAAGCAAATCAAGCAAGACATTAAACAGCTTGGTGACGAAATTACTAACATTAAAAAAGATATTAGTAATATTCACAATCAGATTACTGACATTAGTCAAAACCTGGGTAAGAATACTGACGCCTTACAAAAGATCCTGCAATCACTTAAGAATATCGGGGTTTGGGATCAGACTGGGGGCACGATTTTTGAAGGTGATATTGCGCCGGGCAAGGGTATTGCTGGGGGTAACATTAACGTGTTTGGTGGCACCCAAGACGGTGGATCCTGGATTCGGACTAACAACGGCCAGACGGAAAATGACATTACCGCCGGCATTTAAGGGGGTAATATAATGTTAAAAATGATTGACGTCTATTCTGGCTCGCCGCGGAGTTTTGCGACCGCTGCGGAATCAGATATTACCATGATTAAAGCAACGCAAGGCACGGGTTATGTCAACCCTTACTGTAACGTTGACTGGGACGCTGCCAAAAACGCTGGGAAGCTCTTGGGCTTGTATCATTACGCTGGTGGCGGTGACGCCGTTCGTGAAGCGGACTATTTTATTAATAATATCAAAGGCTATGTCGGCCAAGCCGTGCTGGCCATGGATTGGGAAAGCAATCAGAATAGCGCTTGGGGTGATAGCGGTTGGTGCCGGCGTTTTGTTGATCACGTTCACGAGCTGACGGGCGTTTGGCCGTTAATTTACGTTTCGCAGTCAGCAATTGATCAAGTTGCCAACTGCGCGAATAATTGTGGGTTGTGGGTCGCGCGGTATGCTTATGACCAACCGTTAAGCTGGGACTACAAAGGCGCTAACTTCAGTGTCGCACCGTGGAGTACTTTCACAATTCATCAGTTTACGGGGACGGATATGGACCGCAACATGGTTAACACCGATCGTGAAGGCTGGTTAAGACTGGCTAAAGGTGACGGTGGCGCTGCTGGTGGTAGCACAGGCGGCGCTGGTGGTAGCACAGGTGGCGGCGCTGGTGGTAGCACAGGTGGCGGCGCTGGTGGAAACAACCAAATACTACAACTTAAGGGTCGTTTTGGGTCACAGGGCGGAACGTATAGCGATGTGCAGGAGCAAGGGGTACCGGCGTACCACCCGACAGGGTTTGACAACAAAGCAAACTGGCGGGGACCCGGTACAGATGTAAATGAAGCGTTCTATTGGTCGCTGGTCGGCAACCATGGTTTTATCCAGTACGGAAAAAATATGAGCGGTTGGGCTGGTTGCCGTATCATTGATGAGTGGTTAACATGGACCAACGAGCACCAGAATCCAGACGGTAGTGTGGAGTGTGATGTCACGGTTGATATTGGCATGTATCGGGGACGTCGAACTGACTACTTTAAAGGAAACGTACCAGTCGTGCATACGGTTAAAGTCGGTGAGCAAACGGTCGTGACTTATAGTGGGGGGACTGGGGATAATTTTGACGTAGCCGCGACCCCTGGTCGAATTACTAAACATATCACGATCGCGCCGCAAAGTTATAGCGACAGTATTCAACTTTACATGGAAATCCACTATCCGACGGGGATTTATCCCGACGCGCACTTTGAGGCTGGTGTGACCCTTTACAATCCGACGCCACCCGCGTACATTCCAATGGCGACGCGCAAAAACGGGCAATGGTTAAACTTAAACGACCACGGCGGTCATATTAGCGTCCGGCATGGCGGTTGGCAAGACCGTAGCAAGGAGTTATTTACCACCCAACGGCAGGAAAATCAGGGGCACAACCGCATTCGCCGCGGTGGTAAGTGGCTGCAGCTGCCAAAGATGTAACTTGCTATTATTGTCGATCGATGTTATATTAAAGGTAACGAAAGGAGTTAATACTAATGTTAAAAATGATTGATGTGTATTCCGGTTCACCGCGTAGTTTCGCAACCGATCCAGAAACAGATATTACCATGATTAAGGCAACGCAAGGCACGGGTTATGTCAACCCTTTCTGCAATACTGACTGGGACGCTGCCAAAAACGCGGGCAAACTATTAGGTTTGTATCATTACGCTGGCGGCGGTGACGCCGTTCGTGAAGCGGACTATTTTATTAATAATATCAAAGGCTATGTCGGCCAAGCCGTTTTAGCCCTGGACTGGGAAAAGTACCAAAATGCGGCCTGGGGAATTAATAACTGGTGCCGCCGGTTCGTTGATCGCGTTCACGAGCTGACGGGCGTTTGGCCGTTAATTTACGTTTCGCAGTCAGCAATTGATCAAGTTGCCAACTGCGCGAATAATTGTGGGTTGTGGGTCGCGCGGTATGCTTATGACCAACCGTTAAGCTGGGACTACAAAGGCGCTAACTTCAGCGTGGCGCCATGGAGTACCTTCACAATTCACCAGTTTACCGGTACCGACATGGATCGTAACATGGTTAACACCGATCGCGAGGGTTGGTTAAGACTGGCCAAGGGTGACGGGGGTTCGACGAGTGCTCCAGTGCCACAACCACAACCAGAACCAACCCCAAAGCCAAGTCAGGCGCAGAACACCTGGAAAGACGAGCTTGGGGATACTTGGCACGGTGAAGACGGTAAGTTTACGAGTAACACGCCGCTACATTTACGGTGGGGCGCCCGCCCAAGTGCAAGCACGATCGCGGTCCTGCCCGCGGGCAGCATAGTTAAGTATGACGCCTGGTCGCGCGGTAGCCAGTTTGTTTACATTCGGCAACCCCGCGGCAATGGGCAGTATGGGTACGTTGCGGTTCGCGACGCCAAAACCGGGGAAGCCTACGGTAAGTTTGAATAATATATATTAGGAGGAAAGCAAAAAATGGCAAGAATCGTTAGTTACGACGGTGACGAGTTTAAGTGTATCGATTGTGTGCCGGAATGGTCCGAGTATCACGATATTTACGTCGCTAAACACCCGCACGTTGACGTAAACAGTTGTTTGTATCAAGTTATTAATACCAATTGGAATGGTCAGGGAATAATTAAACATTTGTACTCATATTGTCAAAACCGAGGATATTTACGAACTAACTTGCCACAACGAGTAACGGGTCAACAACGATGTGTCTTGATTCATCGTTTAGTATACTTGACTTGGGCCAAGCAGTTACCGCAAAACTATCAAGACTTAGATATTAACCACAGGTCGGAAGATAAGCACGATAACCGCTTTGAAAACCTTGAATTAATTCGGCACGTCGATAACTGCAACTACGGTGGCCGCGGTAAACGTCAGCTTGAAACCATGATTAAAAATGGCAACACGTCACGGGTCGTTGCATTCGACACGAAGTCAATTCAAGAGTATCATTTTGATACGATTCGCGAATGCGCCAGAACGCTAAACTTAGACCGACGATCAATTTACCGCTGTCTAGCTGGGCAGCAACGGCAGCATCACGGTTTTGTCTTCTGCAGAGAAGACGGACCCACAACTAAATAACTTCGGTAAAGCGCCCGCAAGGCGCTTTTATGTTATAATAAGAACAGAAAGCTAATTTTTAATTTTCTTTTCTAGAAAGGAGAACTTAACCATGCAACAAAATGTACAACCAACTACGCAAACGGTCGGTAATATTCGCGATCGGCGTACCCTCTTCTCTGGTCAAGCCAATACTCGCCAATATACCGACGCCGAAAAGCCGGTCATGTTCAAGAACCGCGATAATAAGCAGTTGGGCCAAAACTGGGATGATCCTAAAATCGCCGGCATTTTGGCCCAAGACAACCAAAACTAAGGAGGCTTTTAAAAATGGCAATCAATACCGAATTACTGGACGCCCTGGGTGATAACACGCTCGTGCAAGCCATTGGGGCTTTGTACGACCTGGGCGAAGACGCAACACCAATGTTAGCTGATCACTTGCAACAAATGACCGACGTACAAGACCGGGCCACGGCATTACTTAGTGCCACTAAAGACCTTTACGCGGCTTACAAGGAACAGTCTGAACAGCTGCAGGCGCAAAAAGATGCTAACGTTAAACTGATGTACGACGCAACGCAACGCGGCCTGAAGACTGACAACGCAATCAAACGCGAAGAACAAGCGGCTAATGACCAGTTTGATAATGAACTGGCTAACATTGAACTTGCAACCGAAGATTAGGAGGTTTTACCATCATGCCACAATCCAAACTAGCTAAAGCGACGTCCGAAGCGCTGGGCCACCCCGTTACCGACGATCAGATTTTTGCAAACGCCCTGGATTCCATGGGGCCAGAAAATAATTTGCCCGGCTACCACGCCGGTGACAACTTCGTACCCTATGGTCAGTCTTTCTTAAACAATCCTGAAACTTACTTTGACTACTTGAACACCATTGCGGTTAAATACGGGTTGGTATTCATCAAACAATCGTTGGCGCAAAACCCACTTTATAACTTCAAGCGCGGGCAGATTCCATACGGCGGTAAGATTGAATCGGTTGTGTTTGACACGATTTCACCAAAGGTTTACCGCCCAGATAAAATTACTGGGTCTGAAAGTCCCTTTGCTCAAAACTTTGGTCGCGTCGTGGGTAAGACGTATACGCAATGGTTTGACATTGAAAGCTCAAACACGATCGTTGATACGCAGGATACGATGTTCTTCCAAAACCTGCAACAATTCCATGACTTTGTTTATGGTAAGATTGCCCAACTGGTTAACGGCGCCGTGCTGGACGAATTCTATCACACGAAACTGACGTTGAGTAAGTCACTGGCTGACGGTATGATCGCCAAAACGACGGTTGATAACGTCAAGGAATTGCAAAAGCAGATTCTGTACTACGCACGCCGTTTCCAATACTTTAGTCGCGATAACAACTCAATGGGCATCAACCAGGCTACTCACGTTTCCGACATTGAAGTGCTGGTGCCATTGAAGACGTCGATTGATATTGACGTTGACTTTGTTGCTAATGCCTTCAACCCAGAACTCTTCAAGGCAACGCAAGTCCACTTTACCGAAGTTGATGCCTTCCCAGATGTGTGGACTTACAACACTGATCACACCGTTACCAGTGATGATATTGACAAGGGCTACATTGATGGTCGTGTGCACCCGGTAGGTTCTGTCATCAAGAAGGGCTCGATTGCCACGGCTAATGCAACCGATGCGGATCAAACGTTGGTTGGTGACAAGGTCGGCGCAATCGTGCTTGACCGTGATGCCCTGCAGCTGTGGGATGCGCTGCCGCTGACACTTTCCACGATCAACAACCCAAAGAAGCGTTACACAAACATTTTCTTAAACCAAAAGACGGCGCTCATGTTCGTACAAGCGCTGAACTCACGGGCGATTATGCTTAAGTAAAAATGATTAAATAATGTTATAATAAAGGGTAGGAATTTGATTCCTATCCTTTTTTAGTACTAAGTTTAGGAGGTTATTATTATGCGAACGACACGCGCCGGGTTTACCGACGAAGATTTTTACGGTTCTAACGATACGGACGTGGTTCACTTTCGTTACTTGCACAAGTTGCTGCGGCAAGTGCCAACAGTGACGCTAAGCGACGTTAACGACGGTAAGTTTACCCAATACGTTGACCACGAATCCGCAACGTCAAAGTATGGTTCTCATACCTATAAGACGACGGTGACAACGATGGGCGACGAACATACGGTTAGCGACCACGTGTTTAATCCGTTTATTGACGACCAGGTGGACAAGTTTTATCAAGACGTTGTTAAGGTGCAAATCGATCGACTGGATAAGCGGGTTGACGAGTTAACTAAGGTAGTTGAACAGCAAGGCAAAGTAATTACTGACTTGCAAGGGCAATTCGGCGAACAAGCCAAAACGTTGGCTGCCTTGGAAAAGCGCTTGGCCGCCCTTGAACAAGCAAGGGAACCTAAATAAGGAGGTTTTATTTTATGCGGATTGATGACAAACGTTTCTACCCGTCCAACTGGCAAGATTTCATTCACAAGGGAGCAATTACCGAACTGTTTAAGGCCGTTCCCGAAATTAACATTCCAGGCTTGGACGCCAGTACGATTGACAAGGTTGAATATCAAAAAGACGCTAATAACGAGTATCGCATGATGGTCGAATACACCGATCAAGACGGCGTTAGCCATAACACGATTTTAAATCCAGCGATTACGCAACGGGTCATTAACCTGGCTAACCAAGAGGTCGTCAAGCATTTTCTGTATAACCAAAATGGTCAGGATATTAGTATTCAGACCATGAAATTTGTTGACGACAAGCTACACCTGCAGCTGGTCGACGGTCAGCACATTGAAATTGATTTAAAACCGCTTATCCCGCGGATTAACGTCGTTGGCCCAGATGGCGAAATTCTACAAAAGGACCTTAACTATCAAGTTGCTGATGACGCAATCGTTTTTGTTGACCTGCATGGTAACGAAACCAAACTCGACTTTAAGAAGCTTGTGCACGTGGCTGATTACCAAAAGGACCAAGCAGCGATCGCCAAAAAGTTTACCGATTTCGATACTAAAAAGCTTGACAAAGACGAGTTTGACCAGTTTAACATCACTAATCAGGCAGCGTTGGATAAAAAGGAAGACAAAACCGCTCACGATAATGACCAGGCCGAACTCAGAAATTACGTTGACGACCAACTCGATAAGCGCGTCAAGTCCGTTGACTTTAACAAATTCAAACAAACCACTCTGGATACTTTGGAGACCAAAGTTAACAAAAATGACATGACCAGCGCTTTAGATGCGAAGGAAGATAAATCTGAGCATGCGGCAGACATGACCAAGCTGCAGACGCAGATTAACGACCGCACTACCAACGCAGAAACTGATGCCGCGCTGCAAAAGACCGTCAAACAGATTAAGGATTGGGCGGGGGCAATCCATGACGACCTGCAGAAAACATTAGACTTGAAGGTAAGCACGGTAATTTTTAAAGACCTGCAAAAGCGGGTGGAAGACGTAAACGCGCTCAAGTTGAGTAAAACGGACTATGAGCATGACAAGGCCGGTTTTGCAACGGTTGAACAACTTGGTGATTACGTAACGAATTCTAAATTAACGCAAGGCTACTATACTAAAACTGACGTTGATGCGCTCTTATCTACTAAACTTGGCCAGGGTGCTTTAAACGACCTGCAACGCTTGCTGCAGCAACAGCTTGACGCCAAGGCGAACGCCAGCGACGTGCTTGCTGACCACTATACCAAACAAGAGGTCGACGCTTTGATTAAAACGGCCCAAACGAGCAATCGTCAGTTTCTTATGCCTTACGTTGCAGATGACAATAAATGGCACGTTAAGTTAGTTGAGTTGAAACCGGACGGCACCGTCGCTGACGTCCTTAATCCGGAAGCCACGTCAACCGATGCCGCTAAGCAAACGGGGAGTGCAGATGAGAAACCGTCCGTCTGATTTATGATATAATAGGTATACGAGTTAAAGGAGGTACTATTCAATGACTTTACGTTTAGATATTAACTTGGGGGTCACTGCACAGGGTCCTCAAGGCGCCCCGGGTGAAAAAGGCGCTCCAGGGGAACGCGGTGCTCAAGGTGAGGCCGGTAAGATTTACAAGCCGTACATTGATGAAAACGGTAGCCTTCACGCTAAGTTAATCAACCCAGACGGCACGGACGTATCCGAATAATATTCGTGAAAGGAGTTAATCACAATGCAGCTTCCCCTTGATTTAAATTTAATTCAACATTTACTCAATAGCAGCACCGTTACTGGTGACCTTAACAACCTTACGACAACTGGTTTTTACTATGTACAGGACGCGGTTAACGCCCCGACGACCGCTTGGCCGCACGTCTTTGTAAATGCTAACGATGACAAAACCAAGGTTGTCCAATTGGCACTCCCCGATCAAGGCAATGAAGGATTATTTTATCGTTGTTATAATGTAAACGCCTGGTCAGAATGGTTTAACGTCAGCGGGCCAAACGATTTTGAAAATACCTCTCACTTAACGTCAATCCCAGAAAGTCAGTGGGTCCCTAACGGCGTTACAATTGATGATTATTATTTCTTTAGGCATCTTAGTCTGCTTAAGTTAGGAGCTGATGCTTTAGTAACCGTTGATCTTCAATTTACAACCACTGCTCAATTAAATCCAGGGTGGAATCAGATTTTGTCATTTCCGACGTCGTATATGACACCTTACCTAGGGAATGGCTCAACTTGCTCATTGGCATTTGAAAGCTCGACCCCAGATAAAATTACGGAAGTTGGCATTGAGCGTCCTACAGGTCGGCTGACTTTTTATGCGCCTGCCACGATCCCAGCTGGCACCATGTTGAACGCCAAAGGGATTATTCTGCTAGCTAAGGACACGAACCTACTGAATGTTAAGGAGAGTTAAAAATGCAACAAATTTATTTTTATAACCCCGAAACTAAAGCTTTCACACATACCGATCTTATCGCTGCGGATGCCGTCGTACCTGATGCTGCAACGAAGGTTCGACCAGTTGATAACAACGGTAACTTTTTGCTTGACCCGGTCTGGAATGGTACGTCGTGGGTTGGTTTAAGCACAGAAGATTTTGCTGCCAAGCATAAGGTCAACGATTTGAAGGGCGGTCGAACACCGATTCCAACCACGCAAGACCTTATCAGTGTAGCGCTGACTGATCAAATGATCCAAATGCAAAAGACGAGTAAACAACAAGGCGCGCAGATTGCAGGCCTAACCGCTACGCTATTAGCCTACACCAAACAATCGAAGACGGAGGGATAAAAATGTATTCTATTTTTAAAATGTATTACCCGATGGGGTTATTTACCCTTGATCAATGCAAGGACGCTGTATATGTCGAGTGGTTGACCCCTGCACAATACAAGGAAATCACCGGACAAGATTATCAAGGTTAAGCGACAAGGGTCAGACCGTTTATGGTCTGGCTTTTTTATATGATGTATAATTGTATTAAGAATTATTTGAAAGGAGTGCTTTTCGTGAAACAGAAAAAATATATTGATGTTTCGCAGTTTCAGCAAGCCGAATATCCCGTGACCTTCATTATTGGGGCGCGTGGTGTTGGGAAGACGATTAGCTCATTATCACAAAAGTTAAAAACTAACTGGTCGAACCATACCATGTTTATCTATCTTCGCCGCTATCAAAGCGAAATTGAAACGGCCAGCTTCAATCTGGCCCTCTTGTCAAAACTGGTTGGCCACACGGTTACGCGCGACTGGGCCACCGACAAGAACGGCAAGAAGGTCGATTGCCTGCTGGTTGACGGCACGGTCGTTTGTTATCTATTAGCGTTGTCGACGGCTGCTAAGTATAAGTCCAACGATTATTCCGACGTTACGGAAATTATCTACGATGAATTTATCGACCCCCGCGGCCGTGAGTTGAAAAATGAAACGAAACTCTTCTTGAACTTTGCCATGACGGTGTTTCGTGACTTTACCAAGTATCACGCCCTTTTCTTGG
>OIZS01000559.1_pt1 | contig 15157 bp, 17 predicted proteins | sample 1588641 | NCBI WGS metagenome assembly OIZS01 (sample SAMN03283240) | human gut metagenome | biome: human-associated habitat; material: feces | host: Homo sapiens | place: Peru | collected 2012
GAGCCGCCCCGGATAAGAATATCAAACATGGTCGGTGCCTCTTTCCTGTTTCCCCGCCGCCAGCGGCAGGGAGATGATAAACCGGGTGACGCCTCCGCCGCTTTCGCACCGGATCACGCCCCGGTGGGCGTCCACGATGGCCTTGGCGATGGCCAGCCCCAGGCCGAAGCTGCTGCCGTCGGTGCGGGCTTCATCGGCGCGGTAAAAGCGATCGAAGATGTGGGGCAGCTTGTCCGCCGGGATGTCCTCGCCCCGGTTCGTCACAGCGAGCACGGCGCGGCTGCCTTGCCGCGCGGCGTCCAGTTGGATGGGTGTGCCGGGCGCGGCGTATTTCACGGCGTTGTCCAGCAGCACCGCCAGCGCCTGTCCCAGCCTGGCGCCGTCGCCCCGGGCGGACAGGCCGGGGGCGATGTCGTACTCCAGCAGATGCCCGGCTTCAAAGGCCACCGGCTCGAACCGCAGGGCGGCGGTAACAGCCGTCTCGGACACGTCCGCCGTGGTATCCGGCAGGGTGCCCGCGCTCTTCTGGGCGCGGAACAGGGTGAGCATGTCCTCCACCAGCGAGCGCATGCGGCGGCTCTCCGCCTGAATGTTGTCGATATACGCCTCCTGCTCCGGCGCGGCGCTGCGCCGCAGCAGATCCGCCGAGGACAGGATCACCGTCAGGGGCGTTTTCAGCTCGTGGCTGGCGTCGGACAGAAACTGCTCCTGCTGCGTCCACGCCGCTCCCACCGGCTTTGTCACCACGCCGGACAGCAGATAGCTGCACAGGAACAGCACCACCAGCGCCACGCTTCCCACCAGCGAGCAGGCGCTCAGCAGCGTCCGCAGGGACGTGTATTCCAGATAGGTGTCGGTAAAGGCGATGGCGGTGGTGGCATAGCCCGTCTGCCGCAGGTAGCGCAGGTGGTATTCGTCCAGCGTGCCGGAATCCGCCGTCCGGTGCAGGGCGGCGGTGACGATGTCCGCCAGCCGCGTCTCGTCGCTGAGATCATAGTAGCTGTTGCCCGCCACGCGGACGGTGCCGCTGCCGTAGACCTCCGCCACGAAGCAGGGGATGCTGTCCACCCCCGGCTGGCTGATGCCGTAGTCCCCCTGCTCCAGCGCCTGATACAGCTGCTGCTGCACGTTCTTCCGGTAGTTGTCCCGGGAGATGAAGAACACGGCGGCGAACACCGCCAGCAGCACCAGCGAGATCAGCAGCATGTTGGTGGCCACCACCTTCCAGCGGAGATGGCGGATCATGACGCCACCTCCAGGCAGTAGCCCACCATCCGCAGCGTCTTGATGCGGACGGCGGATTGCAGGTGGGTCAGCTTGCGGCGCAGGAAGGAGATATAGACCTCCACGTTGTTGTCCTCGGCGGCGGAGTCGTAGCCCCAGACCTTGAGGATCAGCTGCTCCTTGGAGACGATCTGGCTGCCGTTTTTCATCAGCAGCTCCATCAGGTCGTACTCCCGGCGGCTGAGACGGACGCTGCGGCCGCCGCACTCCAGCAGAAACGTGCCCATGTGCAACGTCAGGTCGCCGAAAACGGTGGTATCCGGGTCGGCGGACACGTCCTCCCCGCCCCGGCGCAGCAGCGACCGGATGCAGGCCAGCAGCTCCTCCGGCTCGAAGGGCTTGGTCAGGTAGTAGTCGGCGCCGGCGTCCAGACCGCGGACGCGGTCGTTCAGCTCGCTGCGGGCGGTGAGCATCAGCACCGGCAGGCGGCTGCCGCCCTGCCGCAGCTGCCGCAGGAGCGTGAAGCCGTCCATGCCGGGCAGCATGGCGTCCAGCACCAGCAGGTCGTAAATATCGCTGCGGGCATTGTCCAGCCCGGATATGCCGTCATAGCACACGTCGGCGGTGTAGCCCTGCCGGTGCAGCAGCTCCTGCAGGGTACCGGCCAGCCGCTTTTCGTCCTCCACGATAAGTATGCGCATGGCGCGCCTCCTTTGTTGATGTGAGTTTACGGCGCGGCCTTACAGCCCCGTCTCCGCGATGGTCAGCAGCTGCGCCAGAGACGCCTCCTCCATGCGGTAGATGGTCGTCTCGCCGTCCAGCGTCACATAGCGGCCGCCGTCGCCGGTGGGCAGGCCCACGGTCAGCGTCAGCGCCTTGTCCGCGCCGGTATCGGAGAGATAATTCATGGCCAGCGTCAAGGCGGACTCATCCAGCCCGCACACGGCGGCGGCGCCCTCCGCCGGGTGATAGTCCACGCAGGCGGTGACGGTCAGTGCGCCCAGCTCCTCCACCAGCGCGGCGGTCTGGGCGGTGACATCCCGGTTGGCGCTACGGCGGACGCCATCTTCATCGGTGAGGAACGCCACGGTGCGCTCCGGCGTCAGGATGGTGACGCTGACCACCTGCTCCGGCGCGATCACCGGCAGCTGCGGCAGCACCGCCATATCGTAGATGCTGCGGCTGAGCAGCGCCTTGCTCTCGGCGGAGGCGTACAGCACCCGGCCGTCCGGCGTGAGGACGTACCAGCGGCCGTCGGTGGTCTCCTCGCCCACATAGTAGGTGGCGTCCTCCCCGTCGGCGGTGACGGTGATGTATTTGGCGGGCGTTTCCAGCCCGTAGGCGGACAGCTCCTGCCCGTCGGCCACAGTCTCGCCGCCGTCCAGCGCCGCGGGCAGCGCCAGCAGCTCGTCCATGGCGTTCTGCTCCAGCGGGAAGGTGGGGTCGTCGTGCCAGATCCAGCTGCCCTCCTCGTCCTTCTCAAAGCGCAGCGTCACGTCGCCGTCGCACAGGGTCAGGCCGGTGATGCCCTCCACCGGCACCGTCTGGGTGGCGGCGTCCTTCCGCTCCGGCTCCGTATTCTTATGGCCGCAGGCGGACAGCAAAAGCGTCAGCCCCAGCGCCAGCGCCGTCAGGCGCAGCAGTCGTTTCATACGCATATCTCCTTTTCGGGTAGTTCCGTATAGAAGTATAGCAACTTCCGGCGGAAAAGGAAAGAACATTTCGTAAATCTTTCCTTTTCCGCCGCCGCGTGGTATACTGAGAAGAATCACTTCCCAAGGAGGGACGCTATATGTCCGAGACTATCGCCGCCATCGCCACAGGGCAGCAGCCCTGTGCCATCGGGATCCTGCGGCTCAGCGGAGACGGTGTGTGCGCCGCGCTGGACGCGGTGTTCCGCGCCGGGAACGGCAAGCCCGCCGCCCAGCAGAGTCCCCGCGCCATGGTGCTGGGCGACCTGCTGGACGAGACGGGGCAGGTCATCGACAACGTGCTGTGCGTGCGCTTCCCCGCACCCCACAGCTATACGGGCGAGGACTGCGCCGAGCTGCACTGCCACGGCAGCCCCATCGTGCTGGACGCGGGGCTGCGGGCGCTGCTGGCCGCCGGATGCCGGCAGGCCGGCGCCGGAGAGTTCACCAAGCGGGCGTTCCTCAACGGGCGGATGGATCTCATCCAGGCGGAAAGCGTGGTGGATCTCATCGACGCGGAGACGGCGGAGCAGGCGCACAACGCCGTGTGCCAGCTGGATGGCGCACTGAGCCGAACGGTGGCGCGCATTTACGACGGTCTGATGGATATGGCCGCCCGGTTCTATGCCGTGGTGGACTATCCGGACGAGGACATCGAGGACGTGCAGCGCGAGCAGATGCTGGACACCCTGCGCACCGCGCAGAACGATCTGGAGACGCTGGTGGCGGGCTTCTCCCGCGGGCGTCTGATGAAGCTGGGCGTGCCCACGGTGCTGCTGGGCAAGCCCAACGCCGGGAAGTCCTCCCTGCTGAACGCCCTGCTGGGCTACGACCGTGCCATCGTCACCGATATCGCCGGCACCACCCGGGACACGGTGGAGGAGAAGGTCAGCGTGGGCGGCGTGCTGCTGCGGCTCATCGACACGGCGGGCATCCGCTCCGGCGGCGACGCGGTGGAGGCGCTGGGCGTGGAGCGCAGCCGCGAAGCGGCGAAGCGGGCATCGCTGGCGGTGCTGGTGCTGGACGGCTCCCGGTCGCTGACGGCGGAGGACGAGGAGGCCATGGCGCTGGCGGAGGCCGCGCCCCACCTGATCGTGGCCGTGAACAAGAGCGATCTTCCCCGGCGGCTGGATGTGGGCGCGCTGGCCGACCGGTTCGACAACGTGCTGTCCGTCTCCGCCGCCACCGGCGAGGGGCTGGACGCGCTGGCAGAGGCCATCGCCGCCCAGTTCCCGGCGGGCGAGACGGTGGGCGGCGCACTGCTGACCAACGCGCGGCAGGCGGACGCCGCCAACCGCGCCCTCAGCGCCGTGGCGGAGGCTCGGAGCGCCCTGCGCATCGGCATGACGGCGGACGTGGTGCTCACCGACTGCGAGGCGGCGTTGGAGGCGCTGGGCGAGCTGAACGGCAAGCGGGTGCGGGACGATCTGGTGGAGACGATCTTCTCCCGGTTCTGCGTGGGGAAATAGGCAATACGGACGTATATTTCTGCTAATATCTCATATTATTTTCCATTTGACTCTTTTCTTGTGCCCCGTTCCGTGATATGATAACGGGGAAAATCACTTCCAAGGAGGTTCTATTATGCGCGAATACGTTATTATGACCGACAGCTGCTGCGATCTCACCGACCACATGGCCAGGGAGCTGGGTCTGACGGTGGTGCCCCTGACGGTACACATCGACGGGCACGACTATCCCAATATGCTGGACGGCAGCGCCATCAGCTTTGAGGATTTCTACGGCAAGATCCGCAGCGGCGTGCTGGCCACCACCTCCGCCGCCAACGTGGGGCAGTTTCAGGAGGCCATGCGCCCCATTCTGGCCGAGGGCAAGGACATCGTGAGCATCAACTTCTCCAGCGCCCTGTCCACCACGTACCAGAGCGCGTGCATCGCCGCCCAGGACATGAAGGAGGAGTTCCCGGACGCCAACATCTATGTGGTGGACTCCCTGTCCGCCTCGCTGGGTCAGGGGCTGCTGCTGTATCTGGCGGCGCACAAGAAGCAGGAGGGTCTGTCCGCCCAGGAGCTGGTGCAGTGGGTGGAGGACAACAAGCTGCACATCGACCACTGGTTCACCGTGGACGACCTGAACTATCTGAAGATGGGCGGGCGGCTCAGCGCCGGCGCCGCGTTCTTCGGCTCCATGCTGTCCATCAAGCCAGTGATGCACACCTCCGACGAGGGCAAGCTGGTGCCCGTCAGCAAGGTGCGCGGCCGCAAGGCCAGCCTGAAGGCGCTGATCGACAAGATCGCGGAGCTGGGCATCGAGCCCAGCGAGCAGGTGATGTTCATCTGCCACGCCGACTGCGAGGTGGAGGCCCGCGCCGTGGCCGAGGAGATGAAGGCGCGCTACGGCGTGAAGGAGGTCTATATCAACTACATCGGGCCGGTGATCGGCAGCCACACGGGGCCGAACACCATGGGTCTGTTCTTCGTGGGCACCCAGAGATAACAACGACGCAGGAGGGCGCGGCATGGAATGGCTGGAGCTGAACATTGACACGAGCCACGCGGGGCTGGACGCGGTGACGGATATGCTGGAACAGCAGGGCGTCACCGGCCTCATCATCGACGACGAGGCGGACTTCCAGAGCTTTCTGGAGAACAACCGGCAGTACTGGGACTATGTGGACGAGGAGCTGCTGGAGCAGAAAAAGGGCGTGTGCCGGGTGACGTTCTATCTGGAGCGGAACGAGGCGGCCTACGGCACGGTTGCCGCCGTGCGCATGGCCATGTCCGCCCTGAAGAAGGAGCACCCGGAGTATGCGCCCCTGCTGCTGACCATGGAGGATGCGGCGGACGAGGACTGGGAGAACAACTGGAAGCAGTTCTACAAGCCCATGGAGATCGGCAGCCGCCTGCTGGTGGTGCCGGAGTGGGAGCAGGCCGCCGACCCGGAGCGGATAAAGCTGGTTCTGAACCCCGGCCTGACCTTCGGCACCGGCAGCCACGCCACCACGCGCCTGTGCTTACAGGCGCTGGACACCCACATCCACGGCGGCGAGCGGGTGCTGGATCTGGGCTGCGGCAGCGGCATCCTGTCCATCGCGGCGCTGCGGCTGGGCGCGGAGTACGCCTTCGCCTGCGACATCGACGAGAAGTGCGTGGACGTGGCCTATGAGAACGCCGCCCTGAACGGCATCGACCGGACGCGCTACACCGTGCGGTGGGGCAACGTGCTCACCGACGACGCGCTGCGGCGGGAGATGGGCGGCGGCTACGATATCGTGGTGGCCAACATCGTGGCGGACGTGATCATGGGTCTGTCCGGCCGTGTGCGGGGCTTCCTGAAGCCCGAAGGACTGTTCCTGTGCTCCGGCATCATCGACGACCGGGCGCAGGAGGTGCTGGAAAAGCTGAAGGCCGACGGCTGGGACGTGATCGAACAGCGCCAGAGCGAGGGCTGGTACAGCTTCCTGTGCCGGTGATAAAAAGAAAAACGCCGCTGGGAAGCGGCGTTTTTCTTTTCGGCGGCGCAGGGGGGATACGCCGCCTCTTTGTCCAAATTTGAGAGGGGGATAGGGAGAAAACCGGAGAAAAAGATCACTTATCCGTGACCTTGCTGACGATGCCAACGACCACCAGCAGAACCGCCAGACCAGCCAGCAAAATGTTCAGACCCATGTTCAGCGCCTCCTTTCTGATGGGTTCCTTAACGTGTTTTTAATATAGCATAGGATGCGCAATTTGTAAAACGAATGATTTTCATCGAAACCATGAAATTTTCTTTGCATGCAGGCGTGGGTCGTGGTACAATGGACGCAAAGAGATCGGGAGGTGCCGCCCATGAGCATAGGCAAGTATCAGATATTCCTCAAAACCGTGGAGCTGGGCAGCTTCACGGCGGCGGCGCGGGCGCTGAACTTCACCCAGTCCGGCGTCAGCCACGCCATCGGCGCGCTGGAGCAGGAGCTGGGCGTGACGCTGCTGGTGCGCAGTCACGGCGGCGTGACCCCTACGGCGGACGGCCGCGCTCTGACGCCGTATTTTCAGGAGATGTGCGCCACCCAGCACCGGCTGGAGCAGCACGCCGCCGACCTGCGGGGGCTGGACACCGGCCTTGTGCGGGTGGCCACGTTCACCAGCGTGTCGGAAAAATGGCTGCCGGGTATGCTCAAGACGTTTCAGGAGCGGTACCCGCGCATTGAATTCGAGCTGCTACCCTCCAACTTCAACAATGAGATATCCGACTGGGTGCTCCACGGACAGGCGGACTGCGGCTTCATCTCCCTGCCCACCCCGGCGGAGAAGTACCTGGACTGCTGGCTTTTGCAGCGGGATCAGTGGAAGGTCATCATGCCCTGCGACCATCCCCTGGCCGGGCGCGACCCCTTCCCGCCGGAGGCGCTGGAGAAATACCCGCTGATCCTGCTGGACGAGGGCGACGACTACGAGATACAGGCCGTGTTCGACCACTACGGCGTCCACCCCCGCATCCAGTACACCGTGCAGCAGGATCAGACCATTCTGGCCATGGTGTCCGGCGGGCTGGGCATCAGCATCATGGAGGAGCTGATGCTCTACAAGTGCGCCTATCCGCTGGCCAGCAGCACCCTGCCCAGGCGGTTCCACCGGGATATCGGAATATGCGTCAAGGACAAAAACGCCCTGTCCCACTCCACGCAGGCGTTCATCGACCACGCCCGCCGGTGGGTGCTGGAGAACTTCCCGGAGGGCTGGAACGACCCGAAGCCCCACGAGAGATAACGGAATACGCAACGAAACGCCGCTCTCCGCCGTCAGTATAGGCAGAGAGCGGCGTTTGACCGCCCGAAAGGAGTGTTTACATCATGAAAAAGACATTTGCATTGCTGCTGGCGCTGGTGATGGCGCTGGCTTTGGTGGCCTGCGGCCAGAAGGAGGACAACAGCGGCGGCGAGACGAAGGACGACCAGACGCAGACCGACCAGACGCAGACCGACCAGACGCAGACCGACGGCCAGTCCGTGGATCTGCGGGCGGAGTACGATGCCGCCATCAAGCAGGTGCAGGACGAGCTGGGCGACAACGCCCCCGTGCTGCTGGAGGAGACGGCGGTGGAGATCCTGAACAGCTACTACCCCGGTCTTGAGAACGCCAAGCTGAAGCAGGGCGTCTTCTTCATCTCGCCCACCGCCACCTCCTGCGAGGTGTCTATGGTGGAGGCGGAGAGCGCCGCCGACGCCGAGATTGTCCGCCAGAGCTTCCAGGCTCGCGTGGACAGCATGGCCAACGACACCACCTATCCCGAGGAGGCCGGCATGTGGAAGAACAACGCCACCGTCAGCGTCAACGGCAACTATGTGGTGCTGGAGGTGCTGCCGGAGGGCTGCACCGTGCCCGACGCATTTTTGGCAAAATTCTGATTCCCTATGGCGCTTTCTCTTTCCGTGTGGTATGATGTCCGGGCAGATACACGGAAAGGGGAGTGCCCTATGGAGGACGCCCAGATCATAGACGGATTTTTCCGCCGTGACCCGGAGGCCATCACCGCCGTACAGGAAAAATACGAAAAGCGCTGTCTGGCTGCCGCCGGGCATATCCTGCCCGACCGCCGGGATGCGGAGGAGTGCGTCAGCGACGTGTGGCTCCGCCTGTGGAACGCCATACCGCCGGAGCGTCCCCGCTCGCTGGCAGCGTACATCACCACCGTCACCCGCCGGGTGGCGCTGGATAAGTGCGACTACAACCGGGCAGCCCAGCGCCGCAGCGACCTGACGGTGGCCTTCGAGGAGTTGGAGGGCTGCCTGTCCACCGAGGACAGCGCGGTGCTGGCGCTGGAACAGGCGGACTTCCGCCGGGTGCTCAACGGCTTCCTGCGCAAGCTCACCCGGCAAAGCCGGACGTATTTTATTCGCCGTTACTGGTACGGCGAGAGCATCCGCGAGATTGCCGACAGCTGCGGCGCCGGGGAGGAAAAGGTAAAATCCTCCCTGTTCCGCACGCGGCAGCGGCTGCGGGCAGCTTTGGAAAAGGAGGGGATGCTGTGAACCGCGAAGAAGAAATAAAGCGCTGGCAGGCGTCCATTGACGACGATCTGCTGGAGGAAGCCCAGCGTCCCCTGCCCCGCGGGAGCGCAGCGCTGCGCTGGGGCGGCCTGGCCGCCTGCCTGTGCGCGGCGGCGCTGGCGCTGGTACTGGCGCTGCCGGGGCACGGCGCGGCGCAGAGGGCGGACTGCGGCGCACCGCCGGAGGCTGCCACATACAAGGGCTTTTCCGCCTCCGCCGCGCCGGAAGCCCTCAGCGCCACGCTGGTGCTGCCGGAGGGCGCGGAGCTGGCACCCGGCGAAATACAGCCCACCTCCCGTACCGACGAGCCCTTCGCCGACGTACCGGAGTCCGCTGCCTGCACCATCGTACTGGGCGGACATGATTACGACTACAGCGCGGTGTACGCCGACGCACCCATGCCCGCCCCGGACGGCAATTTGCCGGAGGTCACATGGCAGGTGGGCGGCCTGACGCTGCTGCTGTACGCAGACGGCGCCGTGGGCTGGTACGACGCCGCCGCGGGCATCCAGTGGTACTGCGTGGGATGGGATGGCGGTCAGCCGCTGGTCACGGCCTTCGCCCTGATGGACGCCCAGTCCTATACCGTGCCCACCGCGCCGGAGGGCGCGGCGGTGCAGAGCTACGACCTTTTCGATCTGGACGGCGAGACCGTCACCCAGGTGCGCTTCACCCTGAACGGCATCACCTGGCAGTATCGCATGGCGCCCACCGACGATGTGTCGGAGACGATCCCGGACATTTCGGAGTTCACCGGCGGCAGCCTGACGGCGGAGAGCACCGTGCGCTGGTGCACCGCACTGCTGCGCTGGGATGAGGGCGGCGCGGGCTGCATCATCTGGCGGGACATGGCTCCCGGTCTTGTCTACAGCCTGACCACCGACAGCGGCGCGTCGGAGGACGCGCTGTCCCACATGGCGGCGCTGGTGTTCCAGCCCGCGCAGGACGAGTCGTAACGCACAGTAAAACGCAAAAAAGCACCCCAAAAGGGGTGCTTTTTGGCGTTATTCTCCGTATTTCCTGCGGTACAGCAGATTGCGGGCGGCTTTTTTGGCCTCCGGGGTGTAGCCCTTGCCGTCGGCGACCCTTTGCAGCTTTTCGTCGGGGTAGTCCCGGAAGTTATACATGAACTTCTCCACCGGGTCGGTGATGGCCTGCTCCTCCGTCTGCCGCTTCTCAAATTCCTCCACCGGTGACGGCGGCGCGAACATGGCCACGTACCGGCACGCCTCGCAGGTGTAGATCAGCACCTTCACGTGCCGCTCCATAAGGGGCAGGGTTGGGTCGTCCACCGTGGTCAGATAGCTGGCGCAGCGGGGCGGCGTCATTTTTGCCCCGCACAGGGGGCAGGAACGTCTGCGTTCTTCCATGGCGGTTCTGTCAGAACGCATCAATCCAGTCTGACGGCGGTGCCGCTGGCGGTGACCATCAGCATGCCGTTGTCCGCGCCCAGCACCTCATAGTCCACATCCACGGCCACCACAGCGTCCGCGTTCAGCTGGAGGGCGCGCTGCTCCAGTTCATGGATCGCCTGCTCCCGCGCGTTGATCAGCTCGTTTTCATAGGTGCCGGAGCGCCCGCCGAAAAAGTTGCTGAAGCTGGCGGCAATGTCCTTGACCACGTTAACGCCGGCAATGACCTCGCCGAATACGATCCCCTTATACTCCGTGATGCGGCGACCCTCTACGGTGGGGGTGGTGGTAATGATCATAGCGATCCCTCCTATTCAGAACTCCGGTGCGTCCGGGGTCTTATGATACAGCAGTGGCTTGCCCTCCGCGTCCACCAGCAGCGTCAGTCCGCCGGAGTTGCCCACGGCGTGATAGAGATACTGCACGCCGGTCTGGGTGTCCACCAGCACCTCATTACTGCTGACGAAGCCGCTGTCCTCCATGACCTTGATAGAGCGCTGTTCTTTCTTCGCCATAGCTTACTCCGCCTTGTCGCCCTCCATCAGCGCCTTGGTGCTGGCGGCCAGACCTGCCAGCCCCTGGATCTCGCTGGGGATGATGATCTTCGTGGCCTTGCCGTCCGCCACCTTCTCCAGCGCCTCCAGCGCCTTGAGCTTGATGACCTGGTCGTTGGGGGCGTTCTCGTTCAGCATGCGCATGGAGTCCGCCAGCGCCTGCTGCACCTTCAGGATGGACGTGGCCTCGGCCTCGGCGGCCATGATCTTGGCCTGCTTGGCGGCGTCCGCCTGCAGCAGCACCGACTGCTTCTCGCCCTCGGCGATCAGCACCTTGCTGGCCTTTTCGCCCTCGGCCTGCAGGATGGACTCCCGGCGCTCGCGCTCGGCCTTCATCTGCTTTTCCATGGCGTTCTGGATCTCACGGGGCGGCAGGATGTTCTTCAGCTCCACGCGGTTGACCTTGATGCCCCAGGGGTCGGTGGCCTCGTCCAGAATGGAGCGCATCTTGGCGTTGATGGTGTCGCGGCTGGTCAGGGACTGATCCAGCTCCAGCTCGCCGATGATGTTGCGCAGGGTGGTGGCCGTCAGGTTCTCGATGGCGCTCATGGGGTACTCCACGCCGTAGGTATACAGCTTGGGGTCGGTGATCTGGAAGTAGATGACCGTGTCGATCTGCATGGTGACGTTATCCTTGGTGATGACAGGCTGGGGATCGAAATCCGCCACCTGCTCCTTCAGGCTGACCTTCTTCACCACGCGCTCGATGAACGGCAGCTTGAAGTGCATACCGACGCCCCACACGCTGTGGAAGGCGCCCAGCCGCTCGATGACATAGGCCTTGGACTGCTGAACGATCTGGATGCAGCTGACCACGACGGCCAGAATGAGCACGACCAGAATGATGATGGCGATGGTTCCGGGTGTAGGCATAGTGTTTCCTCCTTATTTCTCCTGTTTATGTGGTTTCCTGTTGTGACGGGATGTATGCGCTGTCAGGGCGTTACGCGCCCTCCTCCGCCTCGGTGGGCAGAGCGTGCTTGCGGATAAGATGGATGATCCGGGCGATGACGCCCAGCAGGATGGCGGCCAGTCCGCCCAGAACATATTGCATAGCTCACTGCTCCTTCTGCACGATGAGCTTCACGCCCTCCATCCGCAGGATGCGCACGGCGGCGTCCGGCTCGATGACCTCCCCGTCGGCGCTGCGCGCCGTCCAGGTCTTACCATCTATATAGACGGCGCCGGAGGGCAATGCGTTGTCGATGCGTTCCGTCACGCGCCCCACAGCGCCCAGCACCCGGTCGGCATTGGTGGGCTTGATGTCCTTTTTCATCAGCTTCACCACCAGCGGGCGGGTGAAGGCCAGCGCCGCGATGGACACCGCGAAGAACAGCGCCACCTGTAACCATATAGGTGCGCTGCATACCGCGGCGATCAGCCCGGCCACGCCGCCCAGCACGAACCAGATGGACGTCAGCCCGGCGGTAGCGGCCTCGGCCACGCCGAAGATGATGATGGCGGCGATCCAAATCGTAGTCGCCATATCTGCGTTTCCTCCTTTCAGAATAAGTCCGATGATGAGGCTCAGCGCACCGATGCCCAGCAGGACGGCGGCGGCCAGCCACTTGTTTTTTGGGGACAGGTTCGTCAGGAACGCGCCCACGGCGCCGCGCAGCGTGGCGCGGGGCAGCGCCGCCGGCTCCGGCAGCGCCTCGGACACGGGAGCTGCTGCGGCGGGGACGGGTGCTTCCTGGGCGAACAGGTCGGCGATGGACACATGGTAGCGGTTGCAGATATACAGAATTTTTTCGATCTCCGGATAGCCGCGGCCGCTCTCCCATTTGCTCACCGCCTGCCGGGAGACCTGCAGCTGCTCGGCGAACTGCTCCTGTGTCAGGCCGTGGCCGCGCCGTACCTCGGCCAGCCGATCACCAAATGCCATACGCTTCCTCCTTCGTTCCCTGTGCCGCCAGTATACGCACCGGCGGGGAAAAAGTCTATCATCCTGAGGTTGCGCCGGGGTAAAATTTCATATCAGGCGGCGCAACCTGAGGTTTACATGGCCATTATACCGGATTTGCGCAGGAAAATCCACTGGATTTTGTGGTTGCGCCGCCGTGTATTTTTCGGTATACTGTGTGGGATAAAATGGGACGCTGCCCCTACACACGAGACGAGGTGCTTTTGATGATAACATACGAGATCCCCTGCCTGCTGGGGTTGGAAAAGCTGGTGGCCGACGAGGTGAAGCGTCTGGGCTTGCAGGACGTGCGGGCGGAGAACGGCCGCATCCTCTGCCGGGGCAGCTGGGCGGACTGCGCCCGGCTGAATATCAACCTGCGCTGCGGCGCACGGGTCATCGCCCTGCTGGGGCAGTTCCCGGCGCAGAGCTTCGAGGAGCTGTTTCAGGGCGTCCGCGCCATCGCGTGGGAGGAATTCCTGCCGCAGGACGCCGCCTTCCCGGTGAAGGGCTACTCCATCTCCAGCCAGCTGCACTCCGTCCCCGCCTGCCAGAGCATCATCAAAAAGGCCATGGTGGAGCGCCTGCGGGCGCACTACGGCATCGAGCAGTTCCCGGAGACGGGGACGAAGTATCAGGTGCGCTTCTCCGTGTTCAAGGATCAGGTGTCCATCGGGCTGGACGCCAGCGGCGAGGGACTGTACAAGCGGGGCTACCGCGCCGTGGGCGTGGAGGCGCCCCTGCGGGAGACGCTGGCGGCGGCGCTGGTGACGCTCAGCCGCTACCGGGGACGCGACCCCTTCTGCGACCCCTTCTGCGGCAGCGGCACCATCCCTATCGAGGCGGCGCTTATCGCCAAGAACCGCGCCCCCGGCCTTGACCGGCGGTTCGACGCCCAGCGCTGGGCGTTCCTGCCCGCCGAGGCGTGGATGGACGCGGCGGACGAGGCGCAGGACAGGGAGTTTCACGGGCAGTACGACATCTGGGGCGGTGACATCGACCCCCGCGCCGTGGACATCGCCCGGGACAACGCCCGCAAGGCCGGCGTGGACGACTGTGTGCGCTTCGAGGTGGCGGACGCCGGCAAGTTCCACCGGGACAGCCCCTACGGGCAGCTGGTGACCAACCCGCCCTACGGCGAGCGCCTGATGGAGCGGCGGGAGGCCGAGGAGCTGTACCGCACCTTCGGCAAGGCGTGGCGCACGCTGCCCGCAGGCTGGCGCACGCTGGTGCTCAGCAGCCATACGGAGTTCGAGCGCTGCTTCGGCCGCCCGGCGGACAGAAAGCGCAAGCTGTACAACGGCATGATCAAGTGCGATGTATTCATGTACGGCAACGTCTGACGGGATCTTTTCCGCTGATACTTTGCTGCGGCGGCTTACCGTACACAAAGTACGCCCGTGCCGCCGCGTGATCGCTGCACTCTGTAGGGCGGGGCCCGCGTGCCCCGCCGAAAATGCGCGTGCCGCGGCGGGACACATGGGTCCCGCCCTACGGACGGAGGCGGCAGACCGGCTGTAGATGGCGTCTCCGGCGTCCCGTCAGCGCGAAGCGCTGTCATTCCGAGCCAGTGACCGTGTCACCGGCGTGGGAATCCGTTTCTCCGCAGAGAGAGGAACGGATTCTTCTATCCCCCCTGCTTAATAAATCTCCGACAGACGACTTTATTTTCAATTTGTTCACTTTCTCTGAAAAAATGCTGATAGAATAGACAGAACCGACATACAGATATATGTACATGAGGAGGAGAACCTCGGTGAAGCATATTTTTATTATCAACCCCACGGCGGGTAAGTCCGACAGCCGGCAGAAGATCTACGACATGGCGGATTCGCTGCGGCAGAAGCACGGGCTGGATGTGCAGTGCATCCTGACAAAGAAGCAGGGGCACGCCACAGAGCTGGCACGGAAGCTGTGTGAAAGCGGCGAGGAGCTGCGGTTCTACGCCTGCGGCGGCGACGGCACAGTGAACGAGGTGGCCAACGGCATCATCGGCTATGACAACGCGGCCATGTCCGTGATCCCCGTGGGCACCGGCAACGACTTTCTGAAGAACTTCGGCGACGACGCCGAGAAGTTCCGGGACGCCGAGAACCTGTGGAACGGCCCCCAGTTCCCCATGGACGCCATCGATGTCAACGGTCGGGTGGCGCTGACCATCGCCTGCTCCGGTATCGACGCGCGGGTGGCCAAGGACGTACATAAATACAGCGAAAGCCCGCTGCTGGACGGCAAGGGCAGCTATATCTATTCGCTGGCGGTGAACTTCCTGTTCAAGGGCATCGGCTCCCACTGGATCGTGACACTGGACGATGTGGCGACGGAGGGCGACTGGTCGCTGATCGCGGTGTGCAACGGCCGGTATTACGGCGGCGGCTTCA
>OIZS01000562.1_pt1 | contig 15123 bp, 15 predicted proteins | sample 1588641 | NCBI WGS metagenome assembly OIZS01 (sample SAMN03283240) | human gut metagenome | biome: human-associated habitat; material: feces | host: Homo sapiens | place: Peru | collected 2012
GATGAGCCAGATTGGTCCATTCGCCCTGCACCAGGAGCATATCGCCCACATGCAGTTTGGCAGCTATCAGATTATCCGTGATATATTCCTCTCCTCGCTTCACACCCAACACGTTGATACCAAAGCGCTTACGCAGATTAGCTTCTCCGATGCGCAGGCCTGCAAAATTGGAGGTAGGCATCACGACAATCTCCGTGAGTCCGAGGTCATAGAAGTCGATTTTCACATCCTTCATCTTTCTCAATCCATAGTCGTGGGCAAACTTTTCTATCTTCTCCTCATCGCCCAGAATATAGAGAATATCGTGTACGGAAATCGTACTGCTGCTCTTCGCCATGTTCTGATTGACATCCTTCACGAGTCCGAGTTTCGACTTCTTCTCGTTTCTGATTTCGATGATGCTCACCCCGTATTTCTTCTGTATGCTGAGGTCCTTGAGCGTCTTGCCCACGATGTCCATCACCCCGCCATTTTCATCTGCCGCCCCATAGCGCTTGCTGGGTACGATGTAGCGATGCAGATTGTCGAGCAGCTGGTATTCATCCACCAGGTCGTCGAGCGATTTCGCCTTGTCCTTCTTCTTTCCGTTCTGCTTTTTGCTGAGGAAAATCTTGCTAAGGGGCATGAGCACGATGATACCGATGGCGATAACGATGAGACCCACGGGGAAGAAGGAGAAGAAAGCGAGCGGCTGATATCCTGCTTCTGTGAGCACCTCGTCGATGACCAGGTTGGGCGGTGTACCGATGAGGGTGAGCATTCCTCCGAGACTGCCCGCAAAGGCCAGGGGCATGAGGAAACGGCTCGACTGCATGCCCGATGCTGCCGCCAAGCTCACGATGATAGGCATCATGAGCGCCACGGTACCGGTATTGCTCACGAAGGCTCCGATGAAGGAGGTGACGAGCATCACCAGCAGGAAGGTAATGGTTTCGTTGCCGCGTGAAAGGGCCATGAGCTTATTGCCCGTGAGCTTGGCAAGTCCCGTCTGCATGATGGCTCCACCCACCACGAAAAGGCCTATCATCATGATGACGATGGGCGACGAAAAACCCGCTAAGGCTTCTGAAGGAGTAAGTATTCCGAATACAAGAAGTGCTGCCAAGGCGGTAAGAGCTACGATGTCGGCCCTCACTCTGCCCCAAATAAACATGGCAACCGTAATGATTAAAATGCTAAGCGTTATTGTCATGCTATAAAATTTGAATTAAAATCATGTTTTCGAAACAAAATCATGTTTCGATTGCAAAGATAAGCACTTTTTCAGAAAAAACAAAGAAATAGGTAAAAAAACTTTGCTCATATCAAAGTATTATACTAACTTTGCAGACGGAAAAGAAACATTTTGCCAAAAGGGATGTTGTTTCTCTGAAGGACGGAAATCGGGAGAATGGGATGTTGTTTCTCTGAAGGATTGAAATCGGAAGAATGGGATGTTGTTTCTCTGAAGGATTGAAAAATATAAATCAAAAAAATGATAAAGAAAGGTAAACATACAGTATTATTTATTTGCCTCGGCAATATCTGCCGTTCCCCTGCGGGTGAAGGCATCATGAAGAGTCTCGTAGAGAAGGCGGGACTGAGCGACGAGTTTGAAATCGATTCTGCCGGTATCGGAAACTGGCACGTAGGACAATTGCCCGACAGCCGTATGAGAAAATGTGGCGCCGAGCACGGTTATGATTTCAACAGTCACGCCCGCCAGTTTAAGAAATCAGACTTCGACCGCTTCGACACCATCGTGGTGATGGACAACGACAATTATCGTGCCATCACGTCTATGGCATCCTGTCAGGCTGACAAGAACAAGGTGGTTCGCATGGCTGATTTTCTGACCCATCATCGCCAATACACGACCGTGCCCGACCCATACTATGGCGACTATAGCGACTTTGAACTGGTCATCACCCTCCTGGAGGATGCCTGTCAGGGATTGCTGCAGTCTCTCACGGAATAATTTTCTGTTGACCTACATCAAGCCGAAAACGGATTTGGTTGACATGAGTCAAAAAAAGTCCCCGTTTCATCATTTTGTCATGCCTTTGTGACAGATTTTCAAAAAATAGGCATTACCTTTGCACTCGAAAAAGGTAAGATTGTAAAAGGATAATGTTAAACTGGAGCCTCAAATGGAGACTCCGCAAAATGAAAATGATTATGATGACAACAGTAATGATTCTCGCAGTAGTAGCAGTCATGATTGCTAAAGCTGTAAATGTGAACAACAAAATGGAAATGGGTAAGTAATTACCCGCTCCATGAGTGGTAAAAAGATTCAGGCTGAAAGAAGCCTGCAGTATTAATTAATTAAAGGATAACAAGTATGAAAACAATTTTCGAAAACATCAAGAAGGCTTTCAAAGTTTTACTTGAGAACTACATGAACGCCATGGAAATGTATGGCGAGGCCTTGAGTAAAGGTCGTGGTTGCTCTTGCGCTTAAGGGGTTTACCTCTGGTGCATCTGAACCAACGGAAAGGATGCTGCTTCGGTAAGCAAGTATCCTGAATGAAAAGAATGCTGCTTCGGTAAGCTAACTTCAGAAATGGAGTTGCTTCTTCAAGCGGGCATTCATTTGATAAAGAAAGTAATTACGTTTGTAATATATGAAAGAAGCGTGCAAGTCTCTAAAGCTTGTGCGCTTTTTTTGTTTTTTCTCCGCTGAGTTTTGTTCTTCTCACAGATAATTGTTTTTTGTCCCACAGATTTCACAGATCTACACAGATGTTTTTTCCCGATTTTATACTTTATGTTTGGTCATTTCATTATTTTATCATACCTTTGCAAGCAAGTATAAAGTGGTACACTTTTTAATTAGAACATAAAGAAAATAGAAAATGGAGCAGCAAGATATTATCATCAAACTGGAGGCTAAGGGAATCAAACCTACAGCCAACCGCATTCTCGTTCTCAAGACTTTAGCGAGCGAGCATCATCCACAGAGCCTCAGCAATCTGGAACACAAGATGCTGACCATGGACAAATCCAGCATCTTCAGAGTGCTCACCCTCTTCCTCGAACACGACGTGGTGCACGCTTTCGAGGACGGACGAGGTATTCTCAACTACGAACTCTGCGAGGAAGAAGGAAAATGCGACCATCATGACGGCCATATCCACTTCTACTGCGAGGCTTGCCAACGCTCCTTCTGCATGGAAGACATCCACATCCCAAGCTTCGATTTACCAGAAGGATTCTATCCCCACTCCGTTTCCTTTGTCATCAAGGGAGAATGCCCGGAATGTAGAAAAAAGCACAAGTACTTGCCATAATAACGGCAAAATACTTGCCATAAAATCAATAAGAGAAGCATCCTTAGCTTAACATACATTTAACTATTCGTATTTTTTAGTTACATATTTGCAACTAACTTTTTCTTACAAAGTATATAAGATTTGTAAATTTAGGGCATTTCAAATTTAAGAGCCGTTAAAGTGTTAAATTCAAATGTTAAAACGGGATAAAAAACAATACGGAATGATTGCTTTCTCATTTTTTGCTTCTATATTTGCAACCGGTTAGACGAAGCAATCGCTTTTCCAAGACAGTCAAATCTGCCTGGAATCAAGAATCCCCTCACAAGGAGTTCTGGGAAAAGAAAACCAAAGCAGAGGTTCTGAAATCAAGAATCCACTCACAAGGAGTTCTGGGAATAAGAAAACCAAAGCAGAGGTTCTGAAATCAAGAATCCCCTCGCAAGGACTTCTGAAAAAGAAACGAGGCTGCCGCAAACCAATTAGAGTAATAAAAAAGAAAAGTAATAATTAAAAGCAATAGACATGAAAAAGGTAACAAATTACGTGATGGCTCTGTTGTGCGTAGGTTCACTCGCATTCTCAGCCGGTGCATTCATGAAAGTAAACGCAGCTCCAGCTACTACTTCAGCTCCAGCTGGTCAACCAGTAGATCTCACTTATGCAGCAGAAAAAGCTCTGCCAGCTGTAGTTCACATCAAATACGTACAGAACTCCAAGACAACAACCGTTGACGTGCAGGACGATCCATTCGGAGGATTCTTCGACCCATTCGGCTTCTTCGGAAACCCTGGCAACGGCGGCACACGCAAGCAGAGAGTGCAGACCCCTAAGAAAGAAGCTACAGGTTCGGGAGTCATCATCAGTAGCGACGGATATATCGTGACCAACAACCACGTGGTGGAAGGTGCTGACGAACTGACCGTCACCCTCAACGACAACCGCGAATACTCAGCCCGCATCGTCGGTACCGACAAGACTACCGACCTCGCACTCATCAAGGTGGACGGCAAGAACCTGCCTACCCTCCCTATCGCAGATAGCGACAAGGTAAGAGTCGGAGAATGGGTCATCGCAGTAGGCAACCCATTCGGTCTCAACAATACTGTGACTGCCGGTATCATCTCTGCCAAGGCACGTTCACTCGGAGCCAACGGCGTAGAGAGCTTCATCCAGACCGATGCAGCCATCAACGCAGGTAACTCTGGTGGCGCGCTCGTCAACACCCAGGGCGAACTCGTAGGTATCAACGCCATGCTCTACTCACAGACCGGTTCTTACGCAGGATATGGTTTCGCCATCCCTACATCCATCATGAACAAGGTGGTAGATGACATCAAGAAATATGGTAGCGTACAGCGCGTAATGCTCAGCATACAGGGTTCTGACGTGCTCAACTATATCAACACACAGAAGGAGAACGGCAAGGATGTGAACCTCGGAACCAATGAGGGTGTTTACATCGCCAAGGTGGATGAAGACGGAAATGGTGCTGCTGCCGACCTGAAGGAAGGTGACGTAATCACCAAGGTGGACGGCAAGAAGGTGACCAAGATGGCTGAACTCCAGGAATTGCTCAACGGCAAGCGCCCTGGCGACAAGATGACCATCACCTATCTGCGCAACAAGAAGGCTATCACCAAGACCATCACGCTGAAGAATGCTCAGGGCACAACCTCTGTCATCAAGTCAGCCGACCTCGATGTACTGGGTGGCAACTTCCGCCAGATTACCGCTTCACAGAAGGAGCAGCTCAACATCAAGTATGGTGTAGAGGTGATGAAGGTGAACAGCGGAGCCTTGAAGGAAGCCGGAATCTCTCGCGGATTCATCATCCAGAAGATCAACGACAGCAATATCACTTCTCTTGACGACCTGCAGAAAGCCGTCAAGAGCGCTTCTACCAGCAAGGACCCTGTGCTCTACATCCAGGGTATGTGGCCTACAGGCAAGAAGGCTTACTTCGCTGTTCCTCTGCAGAGAGACTAAACCAGTCGCCCCGAAAGGAGAACAGAAAACTCAAGTCCAGCAAGAGTTTTATCAGAAAAAATTCTCCAATTAGGCGTCAGAAAAAGGTTTTGAAAATATAAAAAACGACAAAATAGCAGGTATTTTTAAAAATATCTGCTATTTTTTTGCTATTTTTTTTGTCATTTCGAACAAAAAGTGTACTTTTGCAGAACTTAAAAAAATAAAGGCTACCATGAGACAACTAAAAATTTCAAATTCATTCACTAATCGTGAAAGTGCGTCACTCGACAAATATCTGCAGGAGATAGGACATGAAGAACTACTCTCGGTAGATGAAGAAGTAGAGTTGGCACAGAAAATCAAGAAAGGTGATCGCCAAGCCTTAGAGAGATTAACAAGAGCAAATCTACGCTTCGTTGTCTCTGTGGCAAAGCAATATCAGAATCAGGGACTCAGCCTCCCCGACCTCATTAATGAGGGAAATGTAGGACTCATCAAAGCTGCAGAGAAATTTGATGAAACACGTGGATTCAAATTCATCTCATACGCTGTTTGGTGGATTCGCCAAAGCATTCTGCAAGCCATCGCAGAGCAGAGTAGAATCGTGCGCCTGCCACTCAATCAGGTGGGAAGCGTCAACAAGATAAACCGTGAACTCAACAAATTTGAGCAAGAACACGAGCGCCGTCCAAGCGTAAATGAGATTGCCGACCGCATAGATTTGCCTGAAGAAAAAGTCGAGGAAGCGATGAAGGCCAACAACCGCCACGTAAGTATGGATGCTCCTTTCGTAGATGGAGAGGACAACAGCCTGCTGGACGTACTTGCCGACAACAATATGCCGATGGCTGACAAGGCACTCGTACAGGAATCGCTACGGAAAGAAATCGACAGGGCCATCGACCTGCTCAACGATAGAGAACAAAAGGTGGTAAGAGCCTTCTTCGGAATCGGCTCGCCAGAAATGACGCTCGAGGAAATCGGCGACAAATACAATCTCACCCGTGAGAGAGTGCGCCAAATCAAGGAGAAAGCCATACGCAGACTCCGACACAATACGAAGAATAAACTGCTGAAGACCTATCTGGGACAGTAGGCTATCAGACACTTGCTGGTGCGGAAGTCTGTAGTTTTTCTGGAAAACCGGATGAAGGCCAGTAGGCTAAAATAATTTAGAATAGAAATGAAATTATCAAAAATCGGACTCACAGCTATAGCAGCTACACTCCTCATCTCGCTTACCGTACAGGCTAAAAACGAGATGAGAAAGGCATACGTCTTTGGATTTGCTTCTTCTTTCAACGACTCCACAGTCTATTTCACAGACATTCAGGAGGTAGATTCTGCATGGTTTACCAGCAAGCATCATTTCCTGGTAAGCCGAGAGAACTACTCATACCAGTTGCGCGACTATCTGGCAAACATCGGAGAACAGCATCGCACATGCGTGGTGGAATATAATACCGACCCGAAGAAACTGGAGAAAGTGTGGAACAAGCTCTACATACGCTATGCGCACAACCAGAAGCAGAAAAACAACCAGAAGCAGAAGACCGAACTGCCTCCTTTCCAAATCAAGAAACTGAACAGGACGCAATTCCAGTTCCAGGCTGTAGCACCTATGGATGAAGCTACAGAAATAGAGGAACCTGTAAAGAAAGTGAAGGCTAAGAAAGCCCAGAAAAAGCAACGCAAGAACAAATGATAGAATCACATGATTTTAATATCGCAGAGTTGAACGTGAGAATCTGTTTTGCAGAGTCTCCATTCAACAGCATGCGACTCCTGACCTCATTCGAACCCTTCAGAGTCAACACTTTGGAGGGTCATCTTTTTTTTAGCCTGCTCGTAGATGATTCCCTCAAGCCCTACCCCAAGGATAAGCGCAAGAGAATCAGGGCTTTCGACACAGGAAACGGAGACACCATCGTGGATAAACTCGACAACGGAGGCTACCAGTATATCATCAAGGACATCAACGGGGCCAGCTGCTGTCTGCTGCAAACCAACAAGGACTTCAGCGACTGCCGATGCGCCCTGAACGGCAACTACAACATGCGCTGCTTCGGACTGAACAACGCCCTGATGCTCATCTTCGCCTTTGCCGGCAGCAGACTGCAGACCCTTCTCATCCACGCATCCCTGGTAAGACAGAACGGATACGGATATGCATTCATCGCCAAAAGCGGAACCGGAAAGAGTACTCAGGTAAGCATGTGGCTGAGATATCTGAAGGGATGCGACCTCATGAACGACGACAATCCTATCATAAGATTCATCGACGGAAAGCCTTATATCTACGGCAGTCCGTGGAGCGGCAAAACCCCTTGCTATCGCAACGTGAAAGCCAAGCTGGGAGCCATCACACGCATCGACCGCGACAGTTCCAACTGGGTGGAGCGCCTTTCGCCTATCGAAGCCTTCGCCTCTCTCCTGCCCTCCTGTTCGAGCATGAAATGGGACCAGGATATTTTCAACGACATCTGCAATACGATTACCCGACTGGTGGAGACCGCCAACATCTACATCCTCCATTGCCTGCCCAACCGGGAGGCTGCCGAAGTTTGTAATCAGGCGATTGCTATCAAAGAAGGTGAAGGAAAATCTGCGTGACAAAATTTTCATCGGATTTCACGGAGGAATCGGAGGCATTCTTGCTTGTCGGATTACTCACGGATTTTCGCGGAATTTTGGCCGCTGGCCAATGGCTCGCGCCCTATATATGCTCCTGTTGTTTTTTGTCACGCAGATTTCGCAGATGACGCAGATTTTTCTTCGTGGGAGAGTTTTGTCCCACAGATTTCACAGATATACACAGATTTTTTATGGAATCTCTGGTGAATCTCTTTGTCCAATCTCAGGGGGTATCTGCAACGACCGGACAGGTCGCATCCGCGAAAATCCGTGAGTAATCGCTGCAGCAGGAAACCTCCGAATAAATTCCGTGTCGTCCGATGAATAAAATCCCCGATAAAAAATCTGCGTCATCTGCGAAATCTGCGTGACAAAAACTCCGATGAAAAAATTCAGAATAAAAATCCGCATAACAAAAAAAATAATAAAAAACGATGCAAGATAATAATTCTATAAAGACTGTAGAAATACAGTTTACCAATGCCCAACTACTCCCAGAGATCGTAAAACTGCTGGAAGAAGGTCATACCGTAACCCTGCTGCTGCGCGGTTACTCCATGCGCCCGTTCCTGGAAGACAACAGAGACAAGGCCTTGCTGACCAAGGCTAAAGACATCAAAGTGGGCGATGCGGTACTGGCAGAAATCGGCTACAGGCATTACGTGCTTCATCGCATCATCAAGATTCAGGACCGGAAAGTAATACTGCGAGGAGACGGAAACTTAGGCATAGAGAAATGCAGAATAGAAGACGTGAAAGCATCCGTAATCGGATTTTACCGCAAGGGCAGAAAGAAGCTGGACAGAACCGACAGCAAAAAGTGGAAAATTTATTCAGCCCTATGGATGCGCCTCTTCCCTATCCGCAGATATCTTCTTGCCGCTTACAGAAGAATCTGGATTCCGATTCTTGGACCGATGTAGGATATAGAGAATATGATATATATAACAATATGCTAGAATAAAAAGCGGGGTTATCTTCAGTTTCCAAAAGATAATCCCGCTTTTTTATTATTTATAATTCTAAGCCTTTATGCTTCAAAACTTGAACTTCTATCAAAGCAGAACCGCTCGATTTATAATCCAAAACTAAACCAAAGCAAAACCGCTCGATTTATGCTTCAATAATTCCAGCCTGCAACCATAATTCGGTAAGAGCCTTCACGTCTTTCATCGCCGTAGCCTCATCCACCTCATACTCCTGAGTCAGCAGACCTACCAAGTCTTCATGAGTAAACTCCTTGCCCTGGATATTCTGCCACAAATAAGCAGAACTCTCATTCATACTAATGATATTGCTGAAATCAATATTCTCCTCTCCCTCAGCCACGATGATGTTCTCACCACAAACCACACGGAGATTGAAACCTGGTTTTGCTTTCATCTTTCCTTATTTTTTAATTCTTATTCTTTTATATTCTATTCTTCCCCTCGAAAGGAGCCAATTTCTTTCCGAAGAATTTCCCCCGGAGAAACCGATTTCCCCGAGGAAATTTCCTTTTTATTTCATGTGACTCTTAAACCAATCTGCAATCTGTCTCAACAGATGATTGCGCGTATTGCCACCATAAATACCATGGTTTCTGTTGGTATAAAACAGCTCCTTGAAATCCTTGTCTGCCTGAACCAGCGCCTCTGAATATTCGAAGGTATTCTGAGGATGCACATTATCATCAGCCACACCATGGCAAATCAGCAGGGCACCATGCAAGCGGTCTGCACGCTCGATAGGATTCACCTTGTAACCATCCTCATTCTCCTGAGGAGTACGCATATAGCGCTCGGTATAAACCGTATCATAGAAACGGTAGCAGGTAGGAGGTGCCACAGCCACACCAGCCTTGAACACAGGACGGCCTTCGCTCATACTCATCAACGTATTGAAGCCACCATAACTCCAGCCCCAGATGCCGATATTGTCCTTATCAACGTATGGCAGACTACTCATGTAGAGAGCCGTCTCCACCTGGTCCTTAGACTCCAGATCGCCCAGTCTGAGATAAGTAGATTTCTCAAATTCTGCACCACGGCCACCCGTTCCGCGACCATCTACACAAACCACGATGAAACCCTCCTGAGCCAGATAATAGTCGAAAGCACCACCCTGGCCCATACTGCCCGTATTCCAGGCATTCAGAACCTGCTGGTTGCCCGGACCGGAATACTGGAACAGGATGACAGGATACTTCTTGTTGGCATCAAAGTCAACAGGCTTCACCATCCAACCGTCGAGTTTCACGCCCTCGGAAGTAGTAAACGAGAAAGTCTCACGCTTGCCCCAGTTGTATTTCTGGGTCTTCTCCAAAAGTACCTTGTTGTCCTCCAGCATCTTGATAACCTTACCCTTGTTGCTGCGCACGGTAAACACCTGCGGATGGCTGTAAGAGCTCCAGGTATTGACGAAATATCTGAAATCGCCCGAGAAATTGGCAGCATTAGAGCCCTCCGCATCTGTGAGTCGCTCCACCTTACCATTCTTGTGAGCCACATATACCTGTCGGTCGTGCGGATTGATCATCGCAGCCTGGAAGTACACGTTCCCGGTCTTCTCGTCCATTCCGTAAATCTCGGTCACATCATAATTTCCCTTCTCTACCTGGCGAATCAGCTTGCCGTTCATATCGTAGAGATAAAGATGCATATAGCCGTCGCGGTCGCTTGGCATGAGGATATATTTCTTGCCCACGATGCTGTTCTCCATCACCTCCTCTTTCACAAACTTAGGCACGCTCTCCTTGATGAGCATCTTGCTGGCACCCGTGAAAGGATTGACCGAATAGAGTCGCATATCGTCCTGATGGCGGTTCATCGTATAGACAATCAGACTATTGCGGTCTGGCGAAGTTTTGATGCGAGGATAATATCCGTCAGCATCTACCGGAACATCAAGGCGGATGGTCTTGCCAGCCTTCAGATCATAACTCCAGAGGCTCACCTTGGAATTGTCCTGACCCGCCTTCGGATACTTGTAGGAATACTCGCCCGGATAATCGTGGAACTCAGGATGTGCTGGCTTGGCACCCTCGAAAAGCTGGAGGGAATAAGTCTTCACATGCGACTCATCGAAGCGAATCCAGCCGATGGAAGTACCGTCAGCATTCCATGCAAACGCCCTATTGAAAGCAAATTCCTCCTCGTAAACCCAGTCAGGAATTCCGTTGATGATTTCATTAAACTTGCCGTCGGAAGTAATCTGCGTTTCCTTTTCGCCATCAAAGACAAAGAGATTATTATCCTTTACGAAAGCGATGTGCTTGGAATCAGGCGACCATGTAGCCACCTGCTGGTTTTCGCCCTCAGAAAGTTTGCGGAGCTTCTTGCTGGCGATATTATAGATGAAATACTCAGCCTTGAAAGATCTGCGGTACACAGCCTTGCTCTTGGTGATTACCAGAAGTTGCTTGCCGTCAGGGCTCATCACATATCCATCAATAGACTCGAAAGGAGCCTGAGCCTCATGAATATCAAAGAGGACAGCCACCTGCTTGCCCGACTTGAAGGAATAGCTGACAATCTGCTTGCCGTCATTACTGATAGAAGCATACAAATCAGTACCTTCGATAGGATTGATTCCCGTCACATAACTGGCAGAGAATTCGCCCGAAGTAATGCTCTTCAGATCCAGTTTCTCTGCAGCTTCCATTGCCGTTACCATCATGATAGTTGCAATAAAAATAGAAAATTTCTTCATAGTTTTCTTTATATAAAAAGCTTCAATATTATCTGTTTATTTTTCCTATTTGAAATCTGCCACCCTTTTTTCTTTAGCAGACTTCTCCTTCCTCCCTTCTCATTTTCTCTTTCTCCTTCCTTTCTCATTATCTCGTTTTATCGTCTTTCTCCCTTCTCCTTCCTCATTTCTCATTTGTCATTTAAAACAAATGAAGGACGAATTCATCCCCTATACATCAAGGATAAATTCATCCCAACTCAGAATGTTCCTGCTAATCTTTGTGCAAAGCCTTGATAGCGGAATAGTCTTCATCCTCCAGTAATTGCTTGACCGTAATTCTCGGATTTCGCTTCACGAAATCGTTGATTGTCTTTACATATCGGGTATTGAAGACTTCCCTGTTCATCGCCCTATTGACCGTCCACATGATTTTTCCCATGTGCAGGTCGCGATCCAACTGCGGTCTGTTGTCAAAATCATCCATCGGATAGATACTCAGCAGATAGAAAGTGAGACAGTCTGGCACGATGTTGTTTCGGTTCATGGTGCTACGCTGCTGGGCATTATAATATTTCTTGTAGAGCGGATATTTAGACCCCATGTACTTATCGAGTGAAATGCCGACCGAAGACTCGCCTATCACGATACTCTGGTCCAAAGCTCCTATCTGCGCATAGAAAACAGGCTGCTTGATTTCCGACAGCCAATCCTGCAATCGACCAAACGATTCCTTCAACTCCTTATTGATATCGTCCATATTGGCATATTCAGCCTCTGCATCTGCGATGAGAGCCTGGAGCGTAGAGTCCTGAAAGAACATCAGGAAGCGATTGCTGATGTTGGCATCGGTAATCGTACCCAGCTGGAGCATTTTCTCTATCAGAGTACGGGTTTCAATAGGATAATCGGTATTCATCTGCTGCAGGGCAGAAAAATCTCCGGTAGTAAGATAGCGGCTTTCCAAACGATCATAACGCTGTACGCAAAGAGGTTCAGCAACTAACTCCTCATTCGGCTTGAATTTAAATTCACAAGCCGAAGAAAGCAAGACAAGTGCCGCAATTATGATAATATGATATAAATTCTTCACGTAATTATAATTTTGTATTAATACGAGTGCAAAAATACTAAAAAATATTTTAAATTCCAAGTTTTTAAGCTAAAAAAGCACAAATTATGTGCAAAAAAGATGAATCTATTCTATAAATATTCACATTTGCAGAGATTTGAGCAACAAAATGAGAAAGACGGGAGAAAGGAGAAAGGACAAATGAGAAAAGAGAAAGGACAAATGACAAAGGACAAAGGACAAATGAGAAAGGAGAAAGACTATAAAATGACAAAAGAGAAAGGAAGGAGAAGGAGAAAGATAAAAGTCTGCAAAAGAAAAAAAAGGAGATGGGAGAAGGAAAAAGAAAAGAAAAAGAAAAAGAAAAGACTTCCCGCCTGGAATGACCATAGCGGGAAGTCTCTCCTATTCTTGCTAAAATACTTTGACCAGTAATGGCTGAGTCTGAAGTTTCTTCCATTCCGCCAACCACTTATACCACTCCTTTTCTCCGGAAAAACCATAGGTTTCATTGGCGCTCGTATAAGCCAATTTGTAGGTCAGCTTCTTTCCTACAGGGTGAACCAACATCGTATATACATCCTTGTTGGCCTCCTCCTGGCTCACGAAATGAGATTGAGGCACATAAATACCTAAGCCAACTGTCTCCAACTTATGTTTGCCATCATCCTTGCCCGTAGGCCAATCGCTACCATAACAGCCTCTCAATCCCTTGCCATCAGACATTTCTGTAGAACCCTTCACGTTGATAAGTCCTGTAGAGAACACGTAATCATCCGCATTCTTATTGAAGAATACTTCCACATCAAAATCCCTATGACCCGCATAAATCGTATAGCGGATGGTGGCATTTACCGGCTTTAATCCCGGAGCTGGAACCCAACCGTTGTCCACCACTTCTACCACGGCACGCAAAGGTCCTTCGGAAATAACACGCTGCTCCTGATATTTCACATCTGTAAGCAACAGGGATTTCGTGCCGTCCCAACCGCGCAGGGCACCCAAACCATAGGTATTGCCTACCCACAGACAGTCGTCGCCGGAACCTGCTGCCAACTGTTCTTCGGAAGGATAAAACTGAGTATCCTCTACCACCAGTCCCTTATTGATTTTGCCATAAAGGTCGATGGTCTGCCGATTGTCGAAATAAACACGCATCGCCACGAGGTCGCTCTCGAAACAGACGCCATGAGAATGTACAAAATGATAGACATCCTTGGTCTTCTTGTCGAAGGCAATACTGCGCAGGTAAATATCCTGCTTGTTCTTGGCCAACTTCTTGTTCTTGCTTGGCACTACCAGTTCTGCAAAGGTACGGGCAGGATAGACAGACTGCTCGCCCTCGGAGAACAACAGAATCTGATAAGTCTTCGATTCCCTCTTGCCGAGATCAGCCAGAAAACAAAGTTCATCATTCACGCAGTCACGATTCAAATCATCCAACTGGGATGGAATTTCCTTGCCATCTACCGTAACGACGGCCTTGGAAACTTCGCCATACTTGCTCAAATCCAAGACAACCGGTTCGTCGTTTCTCTCTACTTTGGAAGGATTAGTCACCTGCACCTTCACCATCGTTTGCGCTTCCATTCCTAATGCCAGGAAGAAAACAAAAAATGATAAATAAATACGTCTCATTTTATAGTCAGTTTCTAAGTTATTTCTATTTTTTAAAGCCCACTCGTTTTCAAAGGAAGCCATCTGGCTTTATCGAAAGCTTCCATCAGACTTCATTCGAGAAGGATTATCAGACTTCATTCAAGAAGAATCATCAGACTTCATTCAAGAAGAATCATCACGCTTCATTCAAGAAGAATCATCAGACTTCATTCAAGAAGAATCATCAGACTTCATTCAAGTCGTTTTCAAATCCTTGAAATTCTTCACTCCCTTGGCGTAATATTGCCACAATATGGAAGTCTGGAAAATCTGCGGAATCTCCTCCTCCACTCTTTGTGCCTGAATACGCTTTCTCTCCTCATCAAAAGAGGAACGCCATTCCTTGAATGCCTTGCGAGCTTTGAACACAGCCTTGAAATCACCCCAATTCCGCTGAAGCAGCAACATCTCAAAAGCAGCCAGATAATCGAGGAACCATCTCGCTCTCATCACATGCGATAACTCCTTGTCCGACAGATTCTTATAAAGCATCGTTAAATTATTTCTGAAATTCAGAAAAGTCTTCATCGGATTACTCTTAGGCAAAGTTCCTCCACCCACATGATACACTTCACTCTCAGGAATGCAATAGATTTTCCGCCCCATCAGGCGCAAACGCCAGCAAAGGTCTATCTCCTCATTATGAGCGAAAAAGCGACCGTCAAGTCCACCAGCCTTCCAATAATCCGCAGAACGGATCATCATGCACGCACCCGTAGCCCACAATATCTCCTGCTGGTAATCATACTGGCCATTATCACGTTCTACCGTACCGAAAATCCTGCCACGACAGAACGGATAACCATATTTATGCAGTACAAACACGCTGAATTAAACGCTGTTTAGCGTTGTTATAATCAAGGT
>OIZS01000566.1_pt1 | contig 15081 bp, 8 predicted proteins | sample 1588641 | NCBI WGS metagenome assembly OIZS01 (sample SAMN03283240) | human gut metagenome | biome: human-associated habitat; material: feces | host: Homo sapiens | place: Peru | collected 2012
CATACCATCAACAACAAGTTTGCCCGCCAGATGCGCCGCGAAATTCGCAAGCACGAAATCCAGGCACCTATATACGATCCCAACGAGGCTCCTGTAATGGACAACATCCGCATACGCGAGCTTCTGCCCCACCGCTACCCTATGCAGTTGGTGGACAAGGTTGTATCGCTTGGCGCCACAAGCATCGTAGGCGTAAAGAACGTCACAGCCAACGAGCCTTTCTTTACAGGCCACTTCCCACAGGAACCTGTTATGCCTGGTGTACTGCAGATAGAGGCTATGGCACAGTGCGGCGGCTTGCTTGTGCTCAACACTCTTGAAGAGCCAGAGCGCTGGTCTACCTACTTTATGAAGATAGACGATGTCAAGTTCCGCCAGAAGGTAGTGCCAGGCGACACCCTCCTGTTCAAGGTCGACTTGCTCGCTCCGTTGCGCCACGGCATCTCGTCTATGAAGGGATATGTATTTGTAGGCGACCACGTTGTGTCGGAGGCCACCTTCACAGCCCAAATCGTAAAAAACAAGTAAAACCAAAACTCAAATCTCAAAATGAATCAGATAAGCCCTTTAGCATACGTTCATCCGGAAGCAAAGCTTGGCGATAACAATATTATTGGTCCATTCTGTTACATTGACAAGAATGTAGAGATAGGCGACAACAACGTTATGCAGAACAGCGTAACCATACACGTTGGCGCACGCATCGGCAACGGCAACGAGTTTATGCCTGGTGCAAGCATCTCGACAAAGCCGCAGGACCTTAAGTTCCGTGGCGAGGAGACCATTTGTATAGTTGGCGACAACAACAGCATACGCGAGAACGTAACCATATCGCGCGGTACAGCCTCAAAAGGCAAAACCGTTGTTGGCTCAAACAACCTCCTTATGGAGTGTGTACACATCGCTCACGACTGTGAGGTAGGCAGCGGCATCATCATCGGCAACTCTACCAAGCTTGCCGGCGAGGTAGTGGTTGACGACAACGCCATCATCTCTGCCAACGTTCTCTGCCACCAGTTCTGCCGCATTGGCGGATATGTAATGATTCAGGGTGGATGCCGTTTTAGCCAGGACATTCCTCCATTCATCATCGCAGGCAAGGAGCCAACAAAATATTGTGGCTTGAACCTCATCGGATTGCGTCGCCGTGGCTTCTCTAACGAGCTTATCGACAACATCCACACAGCCTACCGCCTGCTCTACTCTAAGGGCATCATGACGGAAGGTATACAGGAGATAAAGAACAATCTTGAGGTAACAAAGGAGATACAGTATATCATCGACTTTGTAGAATCTTCTAAACGAGGAATTATCCGATAATTTTTTTAAGCAAATATCAAGGGAGTTAAGGAATCAAGTCGTAGGTTGCAGCACCAGCCACCATATCGCCGACTTGACCCCTTAGCTCCTTTTTTCATTTAACAAGACACAATAATGGCGAAAACACTGATTGTTATTGTTGGACCAACCGGTGTAGGCAAAACCGAGCTGTGCCTACAAGTGGCAGAGCATCTCGGGGTGCCTATCATCAATGCCGACTCCCGGCAGATATTCGCAGAAATACCTATCGGCACTGCCGCCCCCACCGCCATACAGCAAGAGCGCGTCAAGCACTTCTTTGTGGCAAACCACCACATCGACGACTACTACAGCGCCTCCATGTACGAGGAGGACGTTATGCACCTGCTCGCCTCCAACCTGTTCAACACCTCCGACGTGGCATTGCTTACAGGCGGCTCGATGATGTACATCGACGCTGTGTGCAACGGCATCGACGACATACCAACCATCGACGACAAGACACGCGAGTGGATGAAGCAAAGGCTTGAGAACGAGGGCCTCGAACGCCTTGTAGAGGAGCTTAAGCTGCTCGATCCCGAGCACTGGGCTATTGTGGACCAAAAGAATCCACGCCGTGTGGTGCACGCATTGGAGATATGCCACATGACGGGAAAGACCTACACCTCCTTCCGGCAGAACGAGAAGAAGCGGCGCCCCTTCAACATCATAAAGATAGCCCTCAACCGCGACCGCGACATCCTGTACGAGCGCATCAACGCCCGCGTGCTCGACATGATAGACCAGGGCTTGGAGCAAGAAGCCATGTCCGTATACGACAAGAGGCACCTCAATGCCCTTAACACCGTAGGATTCAAGGAGATGTTCGAGTATCTCGACGGTCTGACTACCCTTGACCAAGCCATATACAAGATACAGAGCAACACACGACGCTACTGCCGCAAACAGCTGACGTGGTTTAAGCGCGACGAAAGCATCAAATGGTTTAATCCCGACAACTACAAAGAAATCATAAATTATATAGACAATAAGCTCATAGATTGACACAATTTTTGTACTTTTGCAATATTATAGGATGGCTTTTCCTACAATCTTTAGTCTCAGTACATTTAATTAGCAAATCAATACATTAGAAGATGAAAAAAATTAAAACCATTATCATCTGGTGCCTTAATAAGGCAAAGGTCTTCTTCCCTTGGTACAAGAATCTGTACAAAGGCAGAGCCTGGTATACCAAGACACTCATCGGATTCGTATCTTGCATTGCTGCATTCATTATCTACCTCGGAATGGTAGACATCAACTTCCTGTGGCTCTTCGGCAAGTCGCCCGGATTCTACACCATTATGAACCCGGAGACACACGAGGCTTCCGAGATATACAGCGCAGACGGTGTACTGATAGGCAAGTTCTTCAACGAGAACCGTACACCGGTGGCATACGAGGACGTTAACCCCGTGTTCTGGAAAGCCCTTATCAACACCGAGGACGAGCGCTTCTACAGCCATCACGGTATCGACTATACCGGACTCATGGGTGCCGTTAAGGATGCTGTGCTGCACCACGACGCCCGTGGAGCTTCTACCATAACACAGCAGCTCGCCAAGAATATGTTTCGTGTGCGCACCGACTACTCTACCGGCTTGCTCGGCATGATTCCTGGTGTGCGCATGCTCATCATGAAGAGCAAGGAGTGGATTATAGCCACAAAGCTCGAGCTTACACACAGCAAGAAGGAGATTATAACGATGTATGCCAACACCGTGGACTTCGGCTCTAACGCTTTTGGCATCAAGACAGCGTCGAAAACCTACTTCAACTGCACCCCTAAGGAGCTTACTACCGAGCAGGCGGCTGTGCTTGTGGGCATGCTTAAGGCCACTACCTACTACAACCCTATAGCCAACCCCGACAACTCGATACGCCGCCGCAACGTGGTGCTATACAATATGGTTAAGCACGGCAACCTCAACCGCCAGCAGTTCGACTCGATATCGGCTATACCTATCAAGCTTAACTATAGCGTGGAGAGCAACTACGACGGCAAGGCGCTCTACTTCCGCGATGCTGTGGCTACCGAACTGAAGAACTGGTGCCGCGAAAACGGATACGACCTCTACTCTTCGGGCTTGAAGATATACACCACCATCGACTCGCGTATGCAGAAGTATGCCGAGGATGCCGCCATCAAGCAGATGAAGCAGGTACAGCGCAACTTCAACAACCACTGGGGCAAGCAGGACCCTTGGCAGGACGAACAACACAACGTGATACCCAACTTTATCGAGGGCATTGCGCAGAAGCTGCCTATATACAAGAACCTTGCCAACCGATTCCCCAACAACCCCGACTCTATTGAGTACTATCTCAACAAGCCTCACAAGGTAAAGCTATTCGACTATGAGCACGGCACCATTGAGAAGGAAATCTCTACAATGGACTCAATACGCAATCGGGGTCACCCTTCATCTGCGCAATCAGAAGGAGCCTCAGCCTACCGCTGTCAAGGCACCAGATATCCGCAAGAAGATAACCGTGGCAAAAGATACCATCAAGAAGATAAAACCTGTCATCAAGCAGGACTTCAATATCATAGGTACCCTGAGATATACTGACGGAAAAGGTGTGGCGAACGTCATCGTAAGCGATGGATATAACTGCGTGAAGACTGATTCGCTCGGAAGATACAAGATGAAACGGGACAGTCTTGCCCGCTTCATCTACTACTGCGTGCCTGCCGACTGTGAGGTTCCTACCCATTCTGCTACAGATCGCACGGCTTGCTTCTACCAGCCAGTATCCAAGAAAAAGAAAATATATGATTTTACCCTGAAAAGACTACCTGGAGGAAAGGAAATCAGTTATAAGATGATTGTCATCGGCGACCCGCAGGTTACCAATGCCTACAGTCCTTATTATACCTCGCCCACCGACAACCCCATCAAGAAGAGCGACGTAGAGCGATTTACCACCCAGACGATGGCAGATATCAAGCAGACCATCAAAAGTCTGCCTGCCGGGACTCCAGTCTATGGACTCAGTATGGGCGATGACGTACAGTATTACGGAGGCTATAATGCCCACCTGGAGAGACAGATACGCCAAGCCTTGGGCTCATCGGAGATGCGCCTCTTCTCCGTCATCGGCAATCACGACCAGGACGGAAAGGCACTCTACAGACGTAAGTGGGAGGAAAACTTCGGACCTACCGACTACTCTTTCGACCGTGGCGATGAGCATTTTGTGTGCATCAACAACTGCTTCTTCTATCGTGGAAAGGCCTATTATTCACCAGGCGAACTGAGAGAGCGTCAGATGCGCTGGCTCAAGCAGGACCTCGCCCTCACTCCCAAAAACAAAAAGGTAGTACTCTGTTATCATATTCCTTTCACCTTCGGAAATGCACCTTTCGGCAAAGCCAAACCTCTTGGCATAGAGAATGAGAAGGGACATTATTCCTCCTCTCGCCTATCCCAACTTCTGGCACTTCTGCATCAGTTTGAGGGAGGATACGAACTGTTTTGCGGTCACACCCATTTCGCCTGCAACCATGAAATCCGGTATGAGGGCGAGGATGTGATGGAGCATTGTCATGCTGCAGCATGTGGCAATATCTGGCAATCCAACATAAATATCTGCGGTACACCAAACGGCTATTATGTCTATCAGTTCATTGGTACCCGCCTTACCGATTGTTATTATAAGGGCACATTCTGGGATAAGAACAAACAGATGACCATCTTCAGAGCACAGACCGACTTCAATGGCGAATCGTATGCTGAGGACTGGGGACTTTCCAAAGATAAAGATAAGAATATACTGGTAGCCAATGTCTTTAACGCCGACTCCCACTGGCGGGTTGTGGCAATAGAAGATGGCAAGGAATACCGGATGCACCGCATCAGCAGCAAAGGTCAGGATGCCTTTGCCGCTAGCTATCATCATAAATACAGCGAATCAGTATCCTATCGTTTTGTGAGCAAGGGCAACAGTTATCTGCTCATGAACCATCTGTATTATTATGTCCCAAAGAATCCGAATGCCAGAATAACAATCAAGGCTTCAGACCCTTATGGTCATACATTTACCGCAGAGAGTACCGAAGCGGTCAGTGAGCCTTTCTTCAATTACGCTCACTACTATGAGCAGGAGAATCAGGAATACAAGAAGGCAAGAAACTCCCTCTTGCGAGATTCTACCATAAATAGGCAGAAAGATTCGACACAAAGCAATCGACATACAAATACAAAGCTATAACCATATAAATTGTTGTGTTTAACTATCTATTTTATAATAAGAGTACGTTTAAAATACTTGGTGGATCATATTGCCAGTCTTTTGACTAATTCTTTTCAGAAACCAATACTCATGATAGTCAAACAGGAAAGCGGCGCCGCCTGCAAATCCGCAGGAAAGCGCCGCCCATTGTAAACCTATTCTCGTACAAATATGACTTCTTGAAAATAAAACTACTTTGCCTTGATGACGAAGCGGAATTCGCGGTCGCCATAATGCATACGGTATTTCTCCATAGGCTTAGTCATCCAGCTGTCGATGCAACCTAAGCCGTACTGGCGTTGCTGGATATGTACCTGTGTCAAGCCCTTGTCAACCAAATCACCGCTATGCTGTCCCCAAGCATGCTCCTTTTCATCACCAGAATCCAAATCCTTAATAGAATAAGGAATGGCACTACACTCCATCGGAGCATACCCCTCGAAAGTAATACCTTTGCCTGATGCAGGATTGAAGATGGAGAAATAACGGATATCTGTATGGTTGCCACTCTCCTGAGGACGAATATAAGGATAATACTCATCCTTTACATCCGACTCATATTTGCCAATAAAGGTAGAAGAATGACGATCGATATAATTCTCCTCCGGGCCACGGCCATAATACTCCAACTTAGAGAATGATGCAGGCAAATCCAATACCATACCATATCGGAACAAGTCAGCTATCTTAGCCGCTTTATCCGTGGTCATCTTCTCGGTAACAGAAACCTCACCTACCGCATTGATGCGATAACGAAGTACCAACTCAGCCTTCACCTCAGGCATTTCAAAGGTAGCCGTCAAAACAACACTATCCTTCATCTCACTCTTGTCGAATGACTTCAAGTTCATTACAGGATTTTTCCAAACCTTCAACTCCTTCTGCAAAGAAGCACCATAATCATTATCAGTAGGAGCACGCCAGAATTCAGGCTTCATGCTCTCGCGGAATTTCAAGATAGGCTCACCGTCCACGTCAAGATAGTCTATCAAACCCGTCTTTTTGCCTATAGTAACCGACATTCTCTTGGCAGAAACCTTCACATAGCTATTGGTTTCCTCTACCTCTATATTGCTGGTACTCTGGAGTTTCCCTTTCTTACCAGAAATCTTAGTAGAAGTCGCCGCTATAGGAGTATCTACCTTATCAAACTGATATTCATTGATGACAAACTGCTGGCGGGCCATTACCTGTCCTTTCTCTACCAATGGTTCTGTACCATCGCTGGCAAAGGCAAAATTGACTGTAATTTCCTCTTTACCATGTTCAGTCTCTGCTTCAGCAATAGCATACTTCAAAGCATCACTCTTCACCATTTTAGTTGTCTGAGGAGCAATACCCTTAGTCTCAGGAATCTCAACAGTAGATAACTTCACGCCATTGGCATAGATAGTTGCAGTAAGGTGCAGGTCGTCAATATTCTTGAAGAAATTCTCATTATAGATATTGAAAGCACCATTCACGGCATCCAGATCCTTGATCCATACATTCTGATGCCAATACTGGATTTCGTAGGCATGCGGATTCAAACGGCGGTCTGGAGCAATAATACCATTGCAATTGAAGTTGTAGTCACTGGCAGGATAACGCCCATAGTCGCCACCATAGGTAAAGATTTCCTTGCCTGTAATCGGACTCTTGTCACGCAGACCCTGATCTACAAAGTCCCAGATGTATCCACCCTGATACTTAGGATATTTGCGAATCAGATCCCAGTACTCCTTGAAACCGCCCTCTGAGTTACCCATCGCATGAGCATACTCACATTGGATATAAGGTTTTACGCCATCACTCTTGCAATATTTCTCACTCTCCTCGTAGTCGATGTACATCGGACAATGAATATCTGTCTTACTGTCATATCCACCACGCTCATACTGCACAGGACGAGTCTGATCATAGGCTTTCACCCAGTCATAGGTCTTCTCGAAGTTGATGCCATAGCCACACTCATTACCCAAACTCCATACGATGATGGAAGGATGGTTGATGAAAGTCTTCACATTACCCTCGTTACGCTCGATATGAGTCTGGAGGTATTCAGGGAACTTGGCGAGAGATTTCTCATCATATCCCATACCATGAGATTCAAGGTTTGCCTCGGCAGTCACATAGATTCCATATTCATCACAGAGGTCATACCAGCGAGGATCATCAGGATAATGACAGGTACGAACAGCGTTGATATTCAACTGCTTCATAATCTTAATATCCTGAATCATGCGCTCCACGCTGACCACATAGCCACCATCAGGATCTATTTCATGACGGTTAGCCCCCTTGATCAGGACAGGCTTGCCATTGACCAGGAGCTGTGCATTCTTGATTTCCACATTGCGGAAACCTATCTTTTGAGGGATAACCTCCGATACACCCTGCTTATTTTTCAAAGTGATGAATGCCTTATATAAATAAGGTGTTTCTGCAGTCCAAGCCTTCACCGCAGGCACCTTGATAGTACCCTGTACACCTGAAGCCTCGGCAATCTTCTTGCCATCCTTATCACACAATGTAAGAGTAACATCAGTCTTACCACCCTTCAAGGCTACCCGATAGTTCAGGACACCATCCCTGTATTGATTTTCCAAACCAGCGTTCAGACGGATATCGGCTGCATGAACTTTCGGACGGGCATAGAGATATACCTCACGGGCAATTCCTGTAAAACGCCAGAAATCCTGATCCTCAAAATAAGAACCATCACACCAGCGCATCACCTGCATGGCAATGAGATTTTTGCCTGGTTTCAAATATTTGGAGATATTAAACTCGGCAGCCACCTTACTGTCTTCGCTATATCCCACATACTTGCCATTCACCCAGAGAGTCAAATTGCTGGTAGCAGAACCTACATGGAAATACACATCCTTGCCCTTCCAGTCCTTAGGCAGATCAAAGGTGCGGCGATAGGAACCCGTATAGTTATTGAGTTCGCTGATATAAGGAGGATTTGGATCAAACTGGGTAGCCCAGGCATAACCGATATTCTTATAGGTAGCGTCACCATAGCCATTCAGTTCAAACAAGCCCGGTACAGGAAAATCCTTCCATTGAGAATCATCAAAGTTGGCAGCGAAGAAATTGACAGGACGCTTGTTGTAGTCCTTGACGAAATTAAATTTCCAAGTGCCTTCCATCGAAAGGTAGTTGGCTGAATTTTTCTTCTCGAAAGCCTGAGCCTTATCCTGATTCTCGAAAGCAAAGAACGCAGCACGGCGAGGAGCACGATTCTGCTGATTGACATCTACATTATGCCATCTGCTGGCATCTTGCGCCCTTACTTCGCCATAACCATTAAGAACTATGGCACCCAGTAGGGCAAGAAACATGAAATTTCTTTTGTTCATATTCATGAATATTTATGATTTAAAAACAGGTTTTACCTTAGTTATATATTTAATGGAACAATTGACTATCTTCAACATTTGCAAATTCCTTGGAATTATCCTTGCGCATCTGCAGGTTGAGTCCGTTCCACCAAGAAGGCCAGCCACCAGTAATATTGGCTATGAAGACATACTTGATAGGATGTAACCCCTTAGCCAAAGCTACGCAGTTGTCACGATGGGAAATACTCTTCACTTCGCTGGAGTTGTCGATAAGCAACTTACTGTCAATCCAAACCTGGTCGGCACGGGAAGAAACGTAATATACACCATCCTCTGGCACCATCACATATCCTTCAGCAATAGCAGCATAACCATTCTCTCCACGCAAGGTGCGGGCATCGTCAGCCTGCTTCAATTTCATTTCGCCAAAGTTGCGGATAACAGAATTTTCCCAGACGCCATCCGTCCATTCTAAGTCATTCACATGATGATAATACCCCTTGATACGCTTCATCTCCAAACCCGGCTTTACATCTTTCACCTCAACAGAAGGAGCATAATTCTGTTTCTCCACCTGGATGGTTCTGATGCGACTCATCTTACCAGAAGGCAAAACCGTAGCAATATTGATGATACAATCATGGTTTACAGGGATAGGAGCAGTATAGACCAGAGACTCTGGAGTAGGCATCGTGCCATCCAGTGTATAGACCATTTTCATCGGACGGGAAGTGGTAAAGGTTACGGTAGTATCCTGGGTAATCACCACTTTATCGCAGGATCCGTATGGCTGCTCCGGCAGAGGAAGATGATATTTGATACAACGTTCATCAAGTCTTACGAGGTTAGCATCCACTCGCTTGCTGAAATCCGTAAAGTTCTTACGACTCAATGGCGACCAGGCAACCTCAGAGAGTGCCAGGGCACGAGGATACATCATATACTCCATCTTGGCATTGGAATACATATATTCAGACCAGTTGTTGCATTGCACACCCAAAATATACTTATCAAGTCCAGCCTTGCGGATTACATCAGGAACAGGGTCGAAACTATAGGTTTTGACCAGATAGACAGGACTGCTTGGAATCGTGATTGGTTCTATCTTACTGTCGCCCTGATAATGGTCAAGATAAAGACCACCAGAACCAGGAGTCATGATAACATCATGCCCTTGCTTAGCCGCTTCGATACCTCCATCAATACCTCGCCAAGACATGACGGTAGCATTCTCACTCAATCCACCCTCCAGGATTTCATCCCATCCTATGATTTTCTTACCATACTTCTCCAGCATCTTTTCTACACGTTTGATCACATAGCTCTGCAGTCTTTCCTCTGCAGAGTGCTTGCCATCGCCCTGAAGATGCTCGTCAACAATACGCTTCTGACAAGTAGGGCAGGTTTTCCAACTGGTTTTCGGGCACTCGTCGCCACCTATATGGAAATATTTACCAGGGAAGAGCGGCACCATTTCCTTGAAGATATCATCCAGGAAATGGAACATCAATTCCTTACCAGGACACATCACGATGTCCTCAATACCCCAAACCATTCTTGGAGTCCACTGCTCTCCCTTACAGGACAATTCCGGATAAGCAGCAATAGCCGCCATCATGTGTCCAGGAAGATCCACCTCAGGAATCACCGTCATATAGCGCTTGGTAGCATAATCCACGATATCCTTAATCTCCTCCTGTGTATAAAAACCTCCATAGATAGAGCCATCGCCTTCCTTGCGATAACCACCGATAGAAGTCAGTTTAGGATATTTCTTGATTTCAATACGCCAGCCCTGATCTTCCGTCAGATGGAAATGCATCGTATTGACCTTGAGAGAAGCCATCAGGTCAATCTGCTTCTTCACATTCTGTACAGTAATGAAATGACGGCATGGATCGAGATGGAAACCACGATAACCGAAACGAGGATAGTCTTCGATATCACAACATTGTGCCACCCATTTGACTCCCTTTACCAGAGAAGCACTTTCCACTTCCGCTGGCAACAACTGCAGGAAGGTCTGCATACCATAAAAGGCACCCTTACCTGTCTTAGCTTTGATAACCACTCCCTTGGCAGTAACCTGAAGGCGATAGCCCTCCTCATTCATTTTCATCGAAGGGTTGATAATGATAGAGACATTTCCCTTCTTGTTGCCCACATTGACCTCATATCCAGTAGAAGTCTTGAGCTTGCCTGCCAGATAACCAGCTATCGCTTTACCTTCCTCTGTATTGTAGGAAATACCAAGGCTGGAAGGCAAAATAAATTCTCCACGCTGTTGGGTGAGTTTGACTGGTGTTGGAATCACATTGACTTCTGCAGCCAAAGAACACACAGGATTCATCCCCAAGGAAGCCATGAGGGCGAATGCAGGAAATAGTTTCTTAATCTGATTCATATCGTATTCAGTTGTTAGTTTGATCTAGTTATTCAAATATGAGGTTTTAATCTTTCTAATATCTTTTATTAGTTGCCAATATTTTAATAAAATATTTTATTTTGCAAAGATATATGTTTTTTGTGTTACTTCAAAGGTTTTATGGTTAATAAATCTAAAACACCAATACTTTTCGTATCTTGTCATCTTTATGCAGATAAGTGTATATTTACCACATTATCAGATATTTACGTGCAAAGGAACAAATTAACTCACGGAAAGAGTGAGACTATTTTCTATCATAAGAATTTTAATAAAAAGGACTTTAAGATAGAAACTCTAAAGTTTACTTATATATATAAATAAGGTGTAGGGGCTAAAAACAGCCTCAAAATAATAAAAAAGCAAAGAAATAAGCACATTTAAGGTTTATTAACTACAAAAAAGTTGCACGTATTAATAAAAGCTTTATCTTTGCAAATAAAAAATATTACTTATGAAACAAGAGATAATAAAATATATTAAGAATATAGGTAAAAAAGCTACTATACCTAAGAAAATCTTGGAGCATTTTATATCTCACGGACAATCCACTATCCCGGAAATATCTAAGAGTATAGGAGTAAGTCTCCCAACCACGACAAGCGCCTTGAATGAGATGATGACAGTGGGAATAGTCAAAGAATTCGGAAAGAAGGAAACTGCCATGGGGCGCATCCCAATGCTTTACGGTTTGAAGCCTAAGGCAGGTTACTTTATAGGTGCCAATCCGGAAATGGACAGTCTGGCACTTTCTGCAAGTGATTTCTGCGGCAACCAGATAGTGGAAAAGACAAAAATTCCCTACTGTTACGAAAACACTCCGGAGAATCTGGAAAAACTCGGAAGCATCATCAATGATTTCATAGACAGTCTTCCTATCAAGAAAGAGGAGATACTGAATGTCTGTGTCAATGTAGCAGAACGCGTTAATCCTTTTGAAGGAACGGCATACAATATGTTTACATTTACCGAAAAACCTTTGGCAACGGAAATATCAGAAATGATTAATTTACCGGTTTGCATCGAAAACGACACCAGAAGCATGACCTATGCAGAATACATCAAAGGCTGCTGTAAAGGAATGAAAGACATTATCTTTGTGAATGTGTGCTGGGGTCTCGGAATCGGAATCATCATAGACGGTAAACTCTATTATGGAAAGTCTGGATATTCCGGTGAATTTGGACATACACCTGGCTACAACAACAACATCATCTGCCACTGTGGAAAAATCGGTTGCATAGAAACTGAAACTTCTGGCAGAGCTCTGAAAAGAAAATTGACCGAAGCACTACTGGAAGGAAAACAATCCATACTTTCAGACAAGGTGGTAAACAGAAAAGAAGAGTTAAACTTACAAGATATTCTGGACGCCATCGCAAAAGAAGATGTGCTCAGCTTAGTTATCCTACAACATGTTGCAGATGAACTGGGAAAACAACTGGCAGGAATCATCAACGTCTTCAACCCGGAAATGCTGGTCATCGGAGGCGAAATGTCGGCTACAGGAGATTATCTGACATTGCCTATCAGAATGGGCATCAAGAGATTCTCTCTCAACGTCATGAACGAGGATTCTAAGATTGTAACCTCCGAACTGAAAGGTCAAGCGGGCGTAGTGGGAGCCTGTCTCATGGCAAGATACAGATTACTCTATGCTTAGCAAATACCTCTCTCTAACTGACAACTATATATACATGACTAACAAAAACCTGATTAAATATAAATCTATCTCTCTATATATAAAGGTATGAGAAGATACATTGTGTACGAGAAAAAATAACTTAAACCGAAACAACATGAGAAAATGCTTTCTGATTGCCATGATGTTGGGAATCTCAACACTGGCAATTTCGGCACAAAAAACATCCAAGTCACTGGAGCCTGTGCAACCAACTCCTACTACCAAACAGGTAGAATGGCAGAAAATGGAAACATACGCTTTCATCCACTTTGGATTGAACACTTTCAATGACAAAGAATGGGGATACGGAAACTCGGATGTAAAAACCTTCAATCCCAAGAAATTGGACTGCGAGCAATGGGCAAGAACACTTGCTGCTGCAGGTATGAAAGGAGTCATCATCACAGCAAAGCACCATGATGGCTTCTGCCTTTGGCCAACCCATACGACAGATTACTGCATCCGAAACACTCCTTATAAGAATGGTGAAGGTGATGTCGTGGGAGAACTTTCCAAAGCTTGCCAAAAATATGGATTGAAGTTCGGCATATACCTCTCACCTTGGGACAGAAATCAGGCCAGTTACGGCTCACCATATTACCTGAAACTCTACCAGCGCCAACTCAAGGAACTGCTAAGCAACTATGGTGAACTCTTCGAAATATGGTTTGATGGAGCCAACGGAGGAGATGGATGGTACGGAGGAGCAGAGGAAAAACGAACCATCGACAGAAAGCACTACTACGACTTCCCTAAAATCTTCCAGATTGTAGATAGTCTCCAGCCAAATGCCACTATTTTCGGTGATGGCGGACCAGGGTGCAGATGGGTAGGAAACGAAAACGGATTTGCAGGCGAAACCTGCTGGTCTATGATTCCTTCCAATACCGTATATCCGGGCTATAAAAACTACAAGCAACTGCAATTCGGCTGGGAAAATGGTGATCAATGGACCCCCGCAGAATGTGATGTATCCATCCGACCAGGATGGTTCTATCACGAAACTGAGGACAATAAGGTCAAAACCGTTGACCAGTTATGCGATCTTTATTATAGAAGTGTAGGGCACAATGCCACATTCTTGCTTAATTTTCCAGTAAATAAAGATGGTCTCATTCATCCTATTGACTCAGCCAATGCAGTCAACTTCCACAAGAAGATACAGCAAGAATTGTCCAACAATGTCTTGAAAGGCATCACTCCTAAAACGGATAGCCAACAAGGCAAAAACATTGGCAAAAATATGACCGACGGGAAATACGACACGTTCTGGGCATCGAAAACGGTCAAAGGAGCAAGCATCGAATTCCGTCTGAGCAAGACACAAGAAATCTCTCGCCTTATGCTTCAGGAATACATCCCATTGGGACAACGGGTAAAAGCCTTTACAGTCTATTATCTCCAAGACAAGAACTGGGTGAAACTCAATCAAAAGGAAGAGACAACGACAATCGGTTACAAGCGCATCCTCAGATTTGACAAAATCAAAACCAATGGTCTTCGCATCGTATTCGATGATGCCCGAGGTTGCCCTTGCATCAACAATATTGCTGCCTACTAAACAAATAGAAATGTCTGTCAGGCAGATATAAAGCAAAAATAAAAAAGAATAAAATTATTATCTAAATAACTAACGTAAACAATTACACTTATGGACAAAAAAGTGAATTTTTATTTTGCGGCTCTTTTAGGTACTATGTCACCTCTTTGCGCCGTTCCAGCGTTAGCAAGCCAAAGCTTGATTGCAACTGCTACGCAACAGCAAAATTCCTGTACTGGTAATGTCATCGACCCTGCTGGTGAGCCTCTCATTGGCGCTACCATTAGAGTTGATGGACAGGTAGGCGGTACTGTTACCGATATCGATGGTAACTTTACGCTCTCTAACTTAAAGAAAGGTGCCAAACTGACCATTACATCTATTGGCTACAAGGCGCAGACTATAACATGGAATGGTGCTCCATTGAAAATCACCATGCAAGACGATGCCAACATGCTCGAAGAGACTGTAGTCATCGGTTACGGTACAGTAAAGAAGGCAGACTTGGCAGGTTCTGTTGCTGTGA
>OIZS01000570.1_pt1 | contig 15031 bp, 8 predicted proteins | sample 1588641 | NCBI WGS metagenome assembly OIZS01 (sample SAMN03283240) | human gut metagenome | biome: human-associated habitat; material: feces | host: Homo sapiens | place: Peru | collected 2012
TCAAAACCTTTAGCCTTTTTTATTTCAATTATTTTTCACTTGCGAAACTTGAGTAATTTTGCGACAATATGACAACAACAGCATAACCATGACAATAACAGTGGAAAACAGGGAAATACCGGTGCTGCTTCTGACGGGATACCTCGGGAGCGGCAAGACAACTCTGGTCAACAGAATACTCTCCAACAAGAAAGGCATCAAGTTCGCCGTCATCGTCAATGACATAGGCGAGGTGAACATCGACGCGGACCTCATCCAGAAAGGCGGCGTTGTCGGCACCACGGACGACAGCCTTGTCCCTCTCCAGAACGGCTGCATCTGCTGCACGCTGAAAATGGACCTTGTCGCCCAGCTGAACGACCTCTGCCGCTCCGGCAAGTTCGACTACATCGTCATCGAGGCGAGTGGAATATGCGAGCCCGCCCCTATCGCGCAGACCATCTGCTCCTTCCCTAAGCTTGTTCCTGAATATGCCCAATCGAATATTCCGAAACTCGATTGCATAGTCACCGTTGTGGACGCCCTGAGGATGCAGAGTGAGTTCGCCTGCGGGGACGCTCTCAAGAAGGACAATCTGGAGGAGGATGACCTTGAGAATCTTGTGATCCAGCAGATCGAGTTCTGCAACATCGTGCTTCTGAACAAGGCGTCCGAGGTGAAGCCCGAGGAGCTTGGCAGGGTCCGCAGCATAGTGAAGGCTCTGAATCCGAAAGTGACGATCTTCGAGTGCGACTATGGAGACATCGATCTTGACAAACTTCTGAACACCAAGATGTTCGATTTCGATAAGACGGCTACTTCGGCGGCTTGGATCAACGCCATCGAAGGAGAGGGCAACGAAGCTGATCATGATGACGATGACCACGATGAGGATCATGACGGGGATGAACATGACCATCATCACGAGGAACACGACCACGAGCATCACCACGATGAACACGAGCATCACCATCATCACGACCACGAGGGCGGAGAGGTAGAGGAATATAACATCGGCACTTTCGTTTACTATCGCCGTCAGCCTCTGGACATCAACAAGTTCGACTGGCTTGTCTCCAAGAAATGGCCTAAGAACGTCATCCGTGCCAAAGGGCTGTGTTACTTCGCCGACGAGAAGGACAAGTGCTACCTCTTCGAGCAGTCCGGAGTGCAGAAATCCATCAAGGACGCCGGTCTGTGGTTCGCCACGATGCCGGAGGATCAGCTTCAGGAGATGATGCGCAGGGACAAGAACCTGCGTAAGGATTGGGATCCGGTCTATGGCGACCGTATGATCAAGATTGTCTTCATCGGGCAGAATCTTGACCGCAAACAGATAGCAGATCTGATGGATTCTTGTTTAGGGGAGTAAGTTTGGGGGAGTAAGTTTGGGGCGAACGCGAAAAAAAAGGGAAATCCAAAATTTTGCACGTTACCAAAATTTTGGATTTTATTTTTTCGCTTACGCCAGTGAAACTTAGCGAACGACAGCGAAAAAATCAAATGGCGGATTTTGGTAACGTGCAAAATCCGCCATTTGCCTTTTTTTCGATGTCGCTCAGCACCTATGTCGCTTCGACAGGTTCAGCGACCGGGAATTACAGCTCGGTCACGAAATGGTGCTTGCCGGGGGCGAGGAGTTTGGACTCGCGGGAGCTGTCGGGGCCGGGGATGAGGGCGGTGGCGGTGGTGCCGGCGGGGATCTCGACGGTCCACTCGAACTTGTCGCCGGTGCGCTTCCAGTTGCTTACAATCTTTCCGTAAGGCGAATCATAAGAGCAGTTCACCCAGTCAAGGCCTTCGATCGGGTAAGGCTTCAACTCGATTGACTTGTAGCCAGGCTCGGCAGGACGTATGCCGCCAAGATATTCATAATACCAGGTCACAAGGTCGCCGAGAAGCATCACGTGGTTGCCGGAGTTCATTGCCGGATCGGCGGTGTTGCCGTTCCAAAGCTCCCAGATTGTCGTGGCACCGTTTTTCGCCATGTAACCCCAGCTTGGATAGGTCTCGTTCGTGGCGATCTTCAAGGCAAGATCCGGTCTGCCGAACTCGGTGAGAGTGCGCATCAGAACCATCATTCCGACAACCCCGCAGCTCACATGGCCGCCACAGTCCACCTCGGTCTTGTGCACGATGTGCTCGAACACGTCACCCTCACGCCCGTCAGGAACCATTCCGAAATAAAGCGGAAGCAGGTTGGCGGTCACGGTGTTGTTGCCGTAGAAGCCTTCCTTAGCGTTGAAATACTTGGCGTTGAAAGCCTCACGGGCCGCGGCGGCATATTCATTGAATATCTTCACATCCTCCGGATGACCGGCGATCGGAGCGAACTCTATCATCTTGTTCAAGAGGAAAAAGTAGAATGGAGTGGATATCAGAGGCGAGGCTGTCTTTCTCGCAGGATCCTGTGAATGAATAAGTTCCAGAGATTCAGGCGGCATACACCAGTCCCCGTAGGTGTCCTTGATCATCACGCCATCCTTCAGGTACTTCGACCTCATATATTCAAGCCACTTCTTCATAGCGCCATAATGGTCCTTGATGGACTGGTCGTCCCCGAAACGGCGATAGACCATGTCCGCGCCTGTCAGGAACGCTCCTGGCCAGGTGAAATTGTCCTGATAGAGGGTCCAGTAGCGAGGGCAGACGTCCGAGATGCTGCCGGCCTCGTTCTGCCCGTCATGGATGTCAGTCAGCCACTTGGAATAGAGGGCGTGGTTGTTGAATATGTAGGATTCGCCGTAGCAACCCATCGTGCGGTCACCAAGCCAGCCAAGCCTCTCATCCCTCTGAGGGCAGTCGGTAGGCATACCGCGATAATTGCCCCTGATTCCCCAGAAAGCGTTGTGGTAGATCTGGTTGATCACGGCGTTGGAGGTCTCGAAATGTCCCGTGACAGCCATCTTGTCGTACATCACCTGCCCCTCGAAATCGCCGAGCTTAGGTTCGTTCTTCAAGCCTTTTATCTCAACGTAACGGAAACCGTGGTAAACATATTCAGGATGCCAGACGATCGGCTTGCCGTCCTTGGCGATGTAGGTGTCGAGGACCTTTGCGGTACGGAGATTGGCAAGGTAGAGAGTGCCGTCAGGATTGAGAAGTTCAGCGAACTTCATCGTGAGGGTGTCGCCTTTTTGCAGTCCTTGGGCCTTGATCTGAAGGCGGCCGACCATATTCTGTCCCATATCAAGGATGTAACCGTGATCGGTCTTGGTGATGGAGACCGGCTTCACGATGTCCTGAACAGCGATGTTAGGGTTAGGCTGGAGAACCAGTTTGCCGCCCGGAGCGTCCATCAATGAGGCCTTCGCCCAAGCGGAATCATCGTAACCGACCTTTGTCCATCCGGTCAATTCCTTACGGGCATCGTAAGTCTCACCGTCGAACTCGTTGTTGGCTCTGATCGGTCCCTCGCAGGTGATCTTCCAGCTCTCGTCGCTGACAACGGTCGCCGTGCGGCCATCCGTGTAAACAATGTCCAACCGGTACCAAAGCCTCGGTACCCCGAAGCCCTTCATACCTGGCTCCCTCATCGTGGTATAACGGCCGCAGCCAAGGCTTACGGCAAGAGCGTTCTGACCTTTCTTGAGAGCCTTACGGACATCGAACTCATTGAAATATACCCTTATCCTGTACTCCGACACGGTCGGGGAAAGTTCCTGGTCACGGGTGATATATTCCCCGTTGATCCAAGTGTCATAGACTCCGAGGCCGCTGATGCGGAGGGTCGCCTCCTTCACCTTGCCGTCAAGTGTCACTTCCTTGCGAAGGTAGCGGGCAGGGAGCACGGTGCTGCCTTTCAGGACATCACCCTCATAGTCGCAGCCGATCCATTTCCCGTCATATTCGGCGGCGGAGGCTGTCAGAGTGGCGGCGAGTGCCGCGAATGCTGTTAAAATTCGTTTGATCATTATCTGAATATTTTAGTGTTATTTCTTGAATATGAGGTTGATATCCCGCTCGATCGCCGGACCTGCGATGTTCTCCGGCACGAAAGACCAGTGGCCGATCTTGGCAGGGTCACCGATGACGGCCGGGTCGATCACACGGTTCTTTTTGAGATATTCATAGAGAATCTCGCGGATCTCCGGGTAATATTCAACGGTCCTTTCGGCGATCTTGTCCGTGTCGATTCCTACCTCGGCGAGGAGTCCGCCGCCACCGCTGGCGCGGTAGGAAGTCATCGCTACGTTGTAGGTCTCATCCATACTGAACGGCTTTCCATCGGCCATAGAGGTGATCACGATCCTTGAGCCGAAAGGCTTTGTGACATCAACGGTGTAGTCGATTCCGGCGGCGGAGTCGAAGTTGTAGGCACGCTCGATGAACGACCAACCCTTCTGGCCCGTGCGCGGGTCGTCCTTCTGGACTATGTTCAGCACGTGGTCGGTCGGTTTCGTGGCAGTGACGATCCAACGGTTGTAGGAGGCCTCAAGATAGTCCTTGATCTCCTGACCTGTCATCGTGATGACATAGAGCTGGTTCTCGAACGGGTAGATCGTGAACAAATCCTTGTAAATCAAGGTTCCGCCTTTGACGATCCCGTCATAGGTCAATGGAGCCGCGATCGAGATCCGCGCCGGAGCGCAGCCAAGGCAAAGCGTGTGGACAAGGTTCACATAATCACACATTCCCTTGTACGCGTCACGGGTACGCATATCAACCTTCAACTCACCGACCTCCTGGGTGGTGAAGACCTGCACGGCCTGATAGTCCTCGTAAAAGTCCCTTTCCATCTGAGTGTCAATCCTGTGGGGATCAACCGGAATGAGTTCCGTGGAATGGGTCTTGGAAACGACCTTGCCGTCCTTAACGGTGACATTCACCGTTCCGTGTCCCACAAAGCGGCAATGGCTTCCAGAATTTATGAGTCCGATGCTGTCGCAGCAGGTCACGAACGGCCTGTGGTCGTGAGAGCAGACCACGAAATCCACTCCACGCAGACTCTTGTACAGATCCATTCCCTGTCCTTCCAGCATCGAGCCGTCTCCGGGTCCTGTTCCCGAATGCACGGACACGATCACCACATCAGGCTTCTCCTTGGCCCTCACCTTGTCCACATCCTCCTGAGCCAGAGGAACAAGGCTCTCGAACGTCATTCCGCTCCAGAGTTTCTCCGACAGCCAGTTCTTCATGTTGGCGTTTGTGAAACCCAGTACGGCGACCTTCAGTCCGCCCTTCTTGTAGATCTTGTACAAAGGAAAATACGGTTCCCCGTTGTCAGTGCGGATAGCGTTTCCAGCCAGAAACGGAATCCCGTGCGACTCAAGGTCCCGGGCGATGCGGTCATAGACCTTGTGACCGGTCTCGATGTCATGGTTACCCACCGTGACGGCATCGTAGCCCATGTAGGCGGCAAGGCGTGGATAGACATGAGGAGAGAGTGTGTCCACATAGTTGAAATAGTACGCGGCGTTGTCTCCCTGAAGGCAGTCCCCCGCATCGATGAAGACAACTTTGTCCGCACCGGCCGCCGCACGGACGCTGTCCACTATCGGCTTGACGGCTAAAAGGGACTTCTTCACCCCGTTCCCGACATAGGTGGAATCGAAATAGGTTCCGTGCACGTCATTCGTGGTAAGAAGCTGGATGACATATTCCCCGTCCTTGGGACCCGAACCGCATCCGGCCAGCAGAAATCCGGCGGAAGCGGCGACAATGATAGACTTGAATATTACTTTCATACCTTATAAATATATTTCAAAATTCCTTTGCCTGCGTGAGCCTCCCGAAGCCTTAGCCGTTTTCCTGGAGTTCAAGGCACGCCCGAGATCGAACAGGACGCTCAGCTTCTGCTGGCTGCCCTGGAATCCATCACCTGTGAAATGGAACACGGCGGAAAGCCTCAGACGCACGAAATCAGCGATATACGGCTGCCAGTAGATCTCGGCACGGTCATAAAACCCGGAATGCTTCCAGTTCCCGCCATAGTCACAGACGCGGTAGAACGGACTTCCGGCGTACAAATCCTGTCCGAGCATATTCCCTCCTCCGTCAATGGTGAAGTAGTAAGGCATCTGGCCCGTGCCATAGTAGGAATCATTCTGAACGCCCAGTTTCTTGTACGCGAGGTTCAGCGTCAGCAGCCCGCCGAACGCAGGCTCAAGCCCCGTCTCGTTGATCCTGTCCTGATGTATTCCTTGAATATAGCTGAGCTTGGAGTTCCAACGGAAGTCGCGTCTCCCGGCGGTCAGCGACACGAAAGGCGAGACAAGAATATTATCCACCACGCCCCGATATTCAAGCGTGTTGGCGAAGTGGTACATAGTCGCCGTCCACCCGGCGCGCAGGAAATCACCGGCAAGGGCGTAATTGCCGTATGTGAATATCTGGAAGCGCTCACGCCGGCCGTGCCCGATCATTCCCATCCAGTCCAAACCGGCCTCGCAATAGCCTTTCCGGGTCTCGTACTTCAGGAGTAATCCTTCTATGTTGTTGTCATAAAACTGGTTGACATCGGAGATGAACAGGGACGGAACCTGATCGGCCTTCACAGGATCCTCCGCCCAGCCCTGATAACCCGAGCCGAAAACGGAGTTCCCGCGCGGGAATATTCCCGCCAAGAGATTGAATTTTCCGCTTCTGCGCCGGCTTTCAAGGCCGTACCAGAATGTCATCTCCCGGAAAAGTCCTATGTTCTGAAGATCCTTGTCGCTTTCGGACACGGGGGCCTCACCCATATTCTTCATCACATCGATTCCGAGCGTAAGCTGATGGGTGAACCGGCCGCCCGCCACCTTGACACCGACCGTGGGAGTCAGCCTGGCGGCGTGAACCGTGCCGGATGTCTCGAACTTGTTGCCAGCGCCATCATATTCCCGGTTGTCAAAATAATACTGAAAATCAGCCCCGTATGTAAAGGTAGCCTTTTGTTGGGCACGACCGGCGAAGGCCGACGCCAGAAGAAGTGTTATTACAATTACGCTCTTTCTCATATTCATAAGCCCGGAAGGAAAAATCCCGCCTCCGAGGCAGTTTATGCAAAATTACTGATTATTTTGTAATTTCGCACCCGTATGGAAGAACTCAAGCTACAGACTCCCGTCGAAACGGACCGAAGCAAGGTAGGCGTCTCCCTGAATGACAAGATTGTCATTCTCGGCAGCTGCTTCGCCGACAACATGGGACAGAAGATGGTTGACCTCGGTTTCGACGTCTGCCTCAACCCGTTCGGCACACTTTATAACCCCGTCTCCGTTTGTAACTCCGTCGCCCGCCTGACATCCGGAATCCCGTTCTCCAAAGATGAGTGCGTCCAGATGGGCGCCGGTGCCGGCCTCGTCTGCTCGTTCAGCCACCACACATCCTTCGCCCGCCGCACCGAGGACGAGTTCCTGCAAGTCGCCAATGCATCTTTGAAGGAAGCCTCGCTCCGGTGGAAAGCAGCCTCCAAAGTCATCATAACCCTCGGCACGGCATGGATTTATGAATATACCCGCTCAGGCGAGACCGTTTCCAACTGCCTGAAAATCGACGCGAAGGAGTTCACCCGCAGACGCCTCTCAGTCCGCGAGACAGCGACATTGCTCATGAATATGATCGCGCGGCATCCGGAGAAGGAATTCATGTTCACCGTCTCTCCCATCCGCCACTTCAAGGACGGGGCGCATGGCAACCAGATCAGCAAAAGCACCCTTCTGCTTGCTTTGGACGAGGTTCTGGCGAAGTTCCCGGAGCGTTGTGAATATTTTCCAGCCTACGAGATCGTGCTTGACGAGCTGCGGGACTACCGTTTCTATGCCGCCGACATGATCCACCCGTCCGACCAGGCCGTGGATTACCTCTGGTCCAGATTCGTCAGGTTCGCCATGCCGGAATCGGAACTTCCCGCGCTGGACGCCAGACGCAGGGAACTCCTCCGCGCGCAACATCGCCCCATTCATGGATAAGAAGCTGTTCTGATTTGTTTGTCTGAAGATTTTCACCTCAAGGAACATTTCAGTAACCTTCAAAATTAGTGATGCGCTAACTTTCGCATCTATGTTCGTAACTTATTAACATTGCAAAGTTTAACAATATTCTACTATAACCTCGATTTGAAATTAGTTTGTACTGAAGGTTTATGACAGCCCCTCAACTACTCATTTGAAATAAGGATTTTTCAGAACTTACTTTATTTGATAATTATTAACGCATCAGTACTAAACCTTCAAAATAAATAAGCTGCATCTTCTTAAGGAATCTTTTCGGTCTATATCTCTCATCAGTCATGTGCCACCGGCACACTCCATCTTCGAAAATAGATCCATCCTCGAAAATCTTCTCTTAATCTGAAGCAACTTATTATTTTCATGTTCCTCAAACAATTCAAAACAGCTTCTAAGGGCATTATCCGCAAAGAATGCCAATCATTTACAAACCACGGACACGATAAAACGCCACCAACGGTATTCAATCCACTATCACTGTGGCTGACCCTCCCTCGGGATATGGGGGTCAGCCACACACTATGGCCTCCCAGCATTTCCAGAGCCATTCTTGCGTGCCTGTGGTTTGCATAGGGTTTGTACAGGGCACCAAAAAATCAAAACAGCAGAGCAATTCACCCTGCTGCCAGATTCATTTGCAACGCCTATATGTATATGGCGCTCACGTGACTAACCGTTCCAAATCATTTATACTTGACCTCGGCCACTGACGGCCATGTCGTAAATTCTGTCAATTCCATGAATTTGGGAATGATGAGTTCCTCGGTATTCGTCAAATAAACGTAATTTTGTGAAAAGGTAATATGTTTTTCAAATGGAAGCGGATAGAATGAGAATGTAGCCTCAAAAGAGGAGACAGTTGCGGCGGCAAAGTGTGTGCTTAGGTGTGTGTGATTGATAAACAATTGATAATCAAGCGATATCGCACTTACCTTTAGTCGAATCACGCTAAAGACAAACACCTAATCTATTAACTTATAATAGATTGCAAATCACGACACCTTATGGGGAGGATAACTGTTATAAAGCATATAGCTTCAATGCAAAGGAAAGGACAGACAGAGCGGGCCTAAGTAAGAAGCTGTTTAAATTTCAGTCGCATAATTTGTTATACATGAGTCGGCAGAAGGCGAGCTGAACCTTCGCCTCGCCCGTATCGGAATAGAACTCGTGATCAATGGCAATTCTTCGAAAGTTTTCCAACCAGGAGAAAGAGCGCTCCGGAGTGGCAGCACGGAGAATTTCTTCGGAGACTCGTCCGGACGGAGAACAACGGTAAACTCCGCACCGAGCTTTTGGCGTACGGTATCGGCCAATTTCCGTCCTTTGTATCCGCCGTCCGCCAGCATCTTTTTCAATCGGGGGAAGCAGCCCTTCATCTTGTCAATAACGCCATCCGCACCGACATTGTCATGGGCATTCGCCTCGTGAACCACCACCGCAAACGTTCTGCAATCATGCCCGACCTGAAAAAGTACCTGTTTTTTTTGCTTTTCCACCATAAAACGTTAAATTTGCAACATTGATTCATGCACGAAAAAAATCTCGAGTCAAGATGTTTTTTTACTTATTAATTTGTTAAACGGGCACATTAACAAAATTAGCCTTCTGTAGTAACTATAGTTCAAGTTTTTCTTGCACTTACGGGAAATTGTTAATACATTTATATGCAAAGCTCATTTTTATTCACTTCTATACAAATTTCTGATAAATGAAAAAGAATCGCACTTACAGAACGAACGCCTTTCTCGCGATGATGCTTGCAGGGTCTTTCCTGGCAGGAACGACCTCGTTAGCGTCTGAGTCCAAGGCCGGTTCGTTGTCGGAGGCGGCCGCCTCCCAGCAACAGAACCGCACTGTAACCGGAAAGGTCGTTGACGCGTCCGGTCAAGGTACGGTCGGCATCGGTGTAATGGTGAAAGGTACCTCAAACGGTACTCTGACCAATCCTGATGGAACCTTTACTCTCTCGAATGTGGCTCCCGGAGCCACTATCGTGTTCTCCAGCATCGGCTACAAGACGGTCGAGGTTGTCTATGAAGGCCAGCCTGTCAATGTGACCATCGCCGAGGACAACGAACTTCTTGATGAATCCGTAGTGACCGCCCTCGGAATCAAGAGGGAAAGGAAGTCCCTCGGTTACGCTGTGGAGGACATCAACGCCTCCGAGTTGATGAAGAACAAGACCGCCAACGCGATCAGCTCGCTCTCCGGTAAGATCGCCGGTGTGAACATCACACAGTCATCCGGAGCCGCAGGATCCGGTGCGCAGATCATCCTTCGTGGTGGTACTTCCGGTTCGGAAGGCAAGGATAACCAGCCTCTGTTTGTTGTGGACGGAATCATCTACGACAACTCAACGAATGTTGTGGGCAACTCTGCCTTTGATGGCAGTATGAGATCCGCGACAACTTCATCCAACCGTGTGATGGACATCAATCCTGAGGACATCGAAAGCATGTCAATCCTTAAGGGACCGGCCGCTTCCGCTCTTTACGGATCACGCGCCGCGAACGGTGTCGTACTTATCACCACAAAGAAAGGTAAGGACGGCAGGATTGAGGTGAACCTCAATTCCAAACTGTCCACTTCTTGGGCGACGAATCTTCCTAAGGTTCAAAAGGAATATACAAGAGGTTATATGCAGGATAATTACGATACCTCGAAAAAGTACACAGGTACGACTTTCAATGACTTCGCCTATACTTCTTGGGGAGAAAAATCAAATGCCCAGACCTACGATAACATAGGCGATTTCTTCCAGGGAGGTACAATCCTTGACGAGAGCCTCAGCATATCTGGTGGTACCAAGAACAGTAATTTCTACCTTTCAGGCTCCTACTATGATCAAGATGGTATAGTTCCTAATACTGGTTACACCAAATATTCGTTCAGATTCAATGGTGAGCAGAGGGTTGGTCTATTCACTTTCAACGCCAGTGCCGCATATTCAGACGCTCATACAGACAGGACTCTTACCGGAGCAGCTCTTTATGGATCTTCCGGAACGGGCGCTCTTTACGCCGTTTACAATTGGTCTCCATTTGATGATATGAAGCATTATCTGAATGAAGATGGCACACGTTATCGTATGTTTGACAATAGACTGGATCCTTGGGAGGAGAGAGACAACCCTTATTGGCTTGTGAACAAAAACCATATGTACGATAACGTTGAGCGTTTCACCGGTAGCGTAAGCGTGAAGGCTGACATCGCTAAATGGTGGTATGTCCAGTATAAGGCAGGAGTTGACTCATATACACAGACGGCATCCAACAGAATCGCAGCCAACGGAGCCATCAAACAGGTTTGGCAGAAAGGTATGATGAGTGACAACACATCGCATTTCAGATACATCTCCCACAACTTCATCTCCAATATGAACAAGCAGTTCGGAGACTTCGACCTGAACCTGCTCCTTGGAGCGCAGTTGGATGATACCAAGATTGACAGCAATTACAAGATGGCTTGGAACTTCTCCGTTCCGGATTTCTTCTCTTATGCCAACACGACGACGAACAACAAGCAGTTCAAGCATTCGGCTTCGCTGAAAAGGCTTGCAGGTGTCTTCGGAGAGTTCAGAGCATCTTGGAAGAATATGCTCTTTTTGACTGTTACTGGGCGAAATGACTGGACTTCAACTCTTCCTAAGGAGAACCGTTCATATTTTTACCCTTCGGTAAGCGGCTCGTTTGTATTTACCGAACTGCTTCCAAAGAACACTGCATTGTCGTATGGAAAGCTCCGTGTATCCTGGGCTAAGGTCGGCAAGGACACAAATCCTTATGAGACAGCCACAACACTTTGGCCTACCGGTGTTTATCTTGGCGGCAAGGTTGGAGTCGGCAATTCTTGGTCAAAGGGAAATCCTATCCTACGACCAGAGATGACCAAGTCAACGGAAATCGGTCTTGAGATGAGCTTCTTGAACAACAGGCTGCGTTTTGACTACGCTTACTACACCAACGATTCGTATGACCAGATTCTCAGCCCTCGCGGCCCTCAGTCAACAGGATATATATTCTTCTCGATGAACGCCGGTAATGTCTATAATAAAGGTATGGAACTTACCGTTTCCGGAATTCCGATCGAGACAAGGGATTTCAGGTGGGATGTCGGCTTAAATATGGCCGGGAACCGCGGTACGATCGGCAATCTTCCGCAAGGACTTGACGTGATGTATGTTACTGATGTTCAGTATGCTGGAATGCAGGCCGCATCATTCAATAATGGCAACTTTATGGCCATCGCTGGTAAGAAGTGGTACAGAGACGACAACGGAAATGTCATTCTGGACAAGAATGGAATGCCTACATACGACAACAAGACGTTGTTTGAGGTCGGAAACCGCGAGCCTAAATTTACTGGTGGTCTGAATAATACACTGACCTGGAAGAACCTGTCATTTAATATGCTGTGGGAATTCAGAGTTGGTGGTGATGTTGTGAATGGTACCCAGTATGCGATGGATGTAAACGGAACCAGCAAGTTCTCCGGTGACATCAGAAACCAATCTTTGACGATTACAGGTGTGGACAGCAATGGAGAATCAGTAAGCAATACTTGGGAAGCTGACAAGACCTACGTGTTCAACGGCAGTGAAATGAGTGGCTATAATATAATAAAGAACTACTACACGAACTATTACACTGTCGAGGCCGCTAATTACATCACGAAAGTAAACCTGCTGAGACTTCGTTCGATTTCCATCAATTACGAACTGCCTCAGAACTTATTGAAGAAGGTCGGCTTCATCAAGAGAGCTTCCGTTTCTGCTTCTGCCAACAATCTGCTCTTGATAACGAACTACAATGGTGACCCTGAGGTTGCCGCCGCCGGAGCGGGTGTTGGTGGATCTTCATCCGTAGGTTTTGATTACTGCGGAGTGCCATCAACCGCAGGAATGACATTTGGCGTTAATCTGACATTCTAACATTCATTCAGACAATTATGAAAATATTAAAAACCATATTATTGAGTGGAGTTGGCCTTGTAGGGCTGACACTCTCTTCGTGCGATAGCTGGTTGAACGTCAATGAGGATCCGGAGAATCCAACCAGTGATACCGCACCTTATCAGTCCCGTTTGGCACATATTGAGTTCTACACCAACAGCGCAAATCAGTTTGCCGCTTGGCGTTCAAGTATGTCAATGGGAGATTGGACACGATATTACGATGGCGGTACTTATTGGAATATGTCCCTGTGGTATCCAACATCCAACATTGTGACAACTTCATATCAGTGGTGGTTCTGCGGTGCCGCCTGCAATGTTGATGATATGTACCAGAAAGCAATGAACGCTGAAGCCTGGCACTACGCCGGGGTCGCCAAAATCATCAATGCGTATGGATTTATGCTGATGGCTGACATCTACGGAGAGATGCCATACACACAGGCCTGCGGTCAGTATGCCCTTCCTGAATATGATAACGGTAAGACCATCTATCTCGGATGCCTGAAAGACATAGATGAAGGTCTTGAACTCCTTGCAAAGACGCAAGGTACCGGTCTTCCTACTTTGTCAGAGGGTGATTCCTGGAACAATGGTGATGTTGATAAGTGGATAAGACTTGGCAACTTGCTGAAGGCGCGCTACTGCTTGAAACTCTCTAAAAAACAGCCTGGTAGTTATAGTGAAGGCAAATACGACGTTGACGCGATTCTCGCCGCTCTTGCCAAGGGACCGCAGAGCAATTCCGACAACACCGTTGTATGGCACACCGATGACAATAGTGCGACACACGACAATTTGGGTTGGGACGAACCGGTTGATTACTCTCCTCTGTACTCGGTCTGCGGAATGAATGGTGGTTATATGGTGACAAAGATGCTCTACGACAACCTTACCAATTTCGCTGGTTATGGTGTGGAGGATCCAAGAGCTGACAGAATTATTCCTTGGGCTCTGTCGAAGAAATCAGACAAAGCTGTCAAGGAAATCAAATGGGATGGCAATTGGAGACGCTCGCTCGGTGTTGATATGACATCAGATGCCTGCCCTAATTTTCAGGGAGGCCCTCTCAGAGCAGGCTATGGCGAATCAGGATGGTGGATTGATTCAGAAGAACCTTCAAGGCTTGGTGACACCGTTTATGTTGAGTGTACCAGCACATCCAAAGGATATGCCGCGGCTTCCGATCTTCTCTATAGAAGAAACAATAAATATGATAATTCTAAGGAGTCTGGATCTTTTTACACACGAGTGTCTTCACCTACCTACATAGGAACATATTCCGAGGCTTGTTTCATTAAGGCTGAGGTTCTTTTCAACAAAGGCGACAAGTCTGGTGCCTACGAAGCTTATAAGGAGGGAATCAAGGCAAGTATGGAGCAGATGAATGTGTCTCTTCAGTCTTGGGTCAGCGGTGACCAGAATCTTGCGGATTGTCCTTCATTCAGGCCTATGAGTCAAAGCGAAATGGACAACTTCCTGGCAAATGGTATAGGAACTTCAGGAAACCTTACCCTTGGAAAGATTTTAACTCAGAAGCGTATCGCCCTTCATTTCTCTGTTGAGATCTGGAATGATATGCGCCGCTACGATTTTAACCCGGAATACTTCCTTGGTTGGGCTGTCCCGGCATATCACTCTCAGGTCGTAAAGGCGACGCAGGCTATTCCTGACGGAAAGCAGTTCCGCCGTTGGATCCAGTGCTCGCACGAGTTGAACTATAACTCCAAGAATCTTCACGCCATCGGCAATCAGGTTCCCGGAGCGGATATGGATCGCGAGCAATGGAATGCCGCTGAGGATGCGTGGACCATCAACGTTTGGTGGGATTCCGACCAGCAGTAATTCAGATTACTCTATAACTCTAAAAGAGGACGGCCATTCTGGCCGTCCTCTTTCGTTATTGATCACCTCGTCAACATAATCAACTAATTTGCTGAATTTTTCATCATATTTCGACCTCGATTTGGCTAAGTGTGGCGAAATTTCCGAAGATGGTGGGGAATCCGGGAATATTCATTATCTTTGATGAATGGACATCAAATGGTTGGCTGTATGGAGGCGAAAAGGATAAGGTACCCGATCGGGGTGCAGACTTTCAGAGACATTGTCGAGGGAGGGTACCTCTACATCGACAAGACAGGAATTGTACACGACTTGGCGGAGAC
>OIZS01000573.1_pt1 | contig 14969 bp, 10 predicted proteins | sample 1588641 | NCBI WGS metagenome assembly OIZS01 (sample SAMN03283240) | human gut metagenome | biome: human-associated habitat; material: feces | host: Homo sapiens | place: Peru | collected 2012
AGGGGTCGCGGGCTTCGCGGTCCATCTTGTTGATGAAGGTGAAGATGGGGATGTGACGCAGGGTGCAGACCTTGAACAGCTTGATGGTCTGGGCCTCAACGCCCTTTGCCGCATCGATGACCATGACAGCGGAGTCCGCTGCCATCAGGGTACGGTAGGTATCCTCCGAGAAGTCCTGATGGCCCGGGGTATCCAGAATGTTCACGCACTTGCCTGCATAGTTGAACTGCAGGACAGAGGAAGTGACAGAAATACCGCGCTGCTTCTCGATATCCATCCAGTCGGACACAGCGTGCTTGGCGCTCTGCTTGCCCTTGACGGAACCGGCCTGATTGATGGCTCCACCGTACAGCAGCAGCTTTTCGGTCAGGGTCGTTTTGCCGGCATCGGGGTGGCTGATGATCGCAAACGTCCGGCGGCGCTCGATCTCTTCACGATTTGTCATATATTGATTTCTCCTGAATCAGAATGGCTCTTTATTCGGTCAATCTCACGTTACATTGGTGATTCTCCGTAAACTGGCTTGCCCTCTCAGTCTGCTTCGCAGCCAGCTCTCCCAAAGGGAGAGCCGGTTGCTGCTCCAGGTACAGGCCCTGCAGATCTGCAGCACTTCTCCTTCCAGATGCGTTGGCTTCCCCTTCGGGGGAGCTGGCAAAGCCGACAGGCTTTGGCTGAGAGGGCAAGGATGCCAAAATTACACACAACTTATATTTTACCAGCAATTCCACCTAGATGCAAGAGTTTTTGTTATTTTTTCAGGAGGAAGCAGGGCAAGGGGGCGGTATCGGCCCAATTGGCGAAACCGCAGACAAGGGCGGTGCACTGTTTCAGGGGCCGGGAGCGCATCCACTGGAGGATCTCGGTCTTTTCGTCGGAACCGATGACCTTGCCGCTGTACAGGATGGCGCTGAGCACCCCGCCGGGCCGCAGGGCCTCGAGGGCAGCTTCCAGCGCCGGAATGCTGCTTTGGGCGTGGGAGAACACCCCGTGGTCGGCACCGGGCAGCCAGCCGAAGTTGAACATCACGGCATCGACGGTGCCGGGCTGTACATATTGCAAGAGATTGGCGTGGCTGTCGCAGTGAAGCTCTGCCGCAAGGCCCTTCCGTGCAAGGTTCTGCCGGGTGGAGGCAATGGCTTCAGGCTGGATGTCAAAGCCCAGCACCCGGCCCTCTTTGCCCACAAGGCGGCAGAGAAAAGCCGTGTCGCCCCCGTTGCCGCAGGTGGCATCGATGCAGAGCCTGGGGTCAGCCAGCCGCGCGGCGAGGAAGTCCTGCACAAGCTTCACGGCCGTCAGGTCGGGGGTGCGGCGGCGGCACAGGCCGCTGCCCTCTGCCGCAAAGCCAAACTTTGCCCAGAAGGCCAGCTCCCCCGCATCGGCAGGCAGCGGAGCCGTGAACACCGTGGCGCTCTCTTTGTCATAGCCGCCCAGGCTGCGCAATACCTCTTTTAACAGGTAGGAGCCGTAGCCCTTGCGCCGCCATTCCGGCACAATGGTCAGGGCAGTGATGTCCGCGCCCTGCTCCGTGGGCCGGGCCTGGCAGGTGCCAATGATGGTTTTCTCTTTATACAGGGCATAACCGCCCGGGGTCTTTTCCAGTTTCATAATTTGCTCCTTTTCGCGGACTTGCCCTGTTGGGCTAAACCTCTCCGTCATCATCGCTTCGCTCGATGCCACCTCTCCTAGTAGGAGAGGCCTTGGCATACCGTCGCGTTTTCGTGGGTCAGCGCTTCGCTCCTGTTTGTCCTGCGGCAGGCATTGGTTTTGGAGCGCCAGCGATCATTGCGAAAAATAAATCCTCTGCCAAGGGCTCCCCTACTAGGGGAGCTGTCGCGGCAGCGCCCGCGACTGAGAGGTTTAGCAAAGCGAAGATGACGGAGAGGTTTCGCAACGTTGCCGGCTTCTGCGCTGCACCCTTAAAATACCAAGCCCCCGCGCCGCTGTCAAGGCTTCCCGCTGCGACCTTATTTCACATATTCTTCACCCGGTCAGCGATTCCTTTTCACAATTACCGGATACAATAGAAACAGTTCCAAGGAGGTGCGGCAGAAGCGCCCCCTCCGAACCATTCCCTTTGAGAAAGGAAGTAACCAGTATGGATAACGAGAACAAGTGGGAATACGATTATTCCTCTGAACATAGCCAGACCGGCGAGACCGGCTACCCCAACGTTGGCTCCTCCGGCATGAACACCGCCAACACGGCAGGTACCTACGGCGAGGCCGCACAGGCTGCCCCCCAGGCCGAGCCGAACAGCGGCAGCGATGGCGGCGCGGTGCCGCCTCCGGAAGGCCCCCGGTATCAGGCCGCACAGGGAAGCCCCAAGCAGCCTCCCAAAAAGCGCCGCCGGAAAAACAGCAATATCGCCCGCAGTGCAGTTGCGCTGGTGCTGGCCGCAGCCATGGGCTTTGTCGGCGGCTTTGTGGGGGCCCGGGTGGGCAACACAGGCGGCAAGGTGGTCATCCAGCAGGTGGCACCTTCCTCCACGTCCAGCAGTGATTCCGGCTCTGCCTCCGCGGTGAACACCGCTTCCGGCATGACCACCGCTCAGGTTTCTGAGATGGTCAGCCCCAGCGTTGTGGTCATCACCACCGAGCAGGTGGTCTACTCCCAGTGGTCCTGGTACGGCCAGAGCCAGGTGGAGAGCGGCGCTGGCAGCGGTGTCGTGATCAGCTCCGACGGCTATATCCTGACCTGTGCACACGTTGTGTCCGGCGCGTCCAACATCACCGTGACCATCGGCGATACCGATTACCCCGCCACCGTGGTGGGCGAGGATGACACCAGCGACGTGGCTGTCCTCAAGATCGATGCCACTGACCTGACCCCCGCCACCGTTGGCAACAGCGACAGCCTTGCCGTGGGCGAGAGCGTGCTGGCCGTGGGCAACCCGCTGGGTGAGCTGGGCGGCACCGTGACCAGCGGCATCGTCAGCGCCCTGAACCGCAGCGTGACCATCCAGGGCACCAGCTCCACCAACACCATGTCCCTGATCCAGATGGATGCCTCTGTCAGCCCCGGCAACTCCGGCGGCGGCCTGTTCAACATGAATGGTGAACTCATCGGTCTGGTCAACGCAAAGTCCTCCTCCAGCGATGCGGAGGGTCTGGGCTTCGCCATCCCCATCAACGATGCCATCAAGGTGGCACAGGATCTGCTGGAGAACGGCTATGTCTCCGGCCGCCCCTACATGGGCATCACCTATCTGGCTGTGACCGATGCCCAGACCGCCGCACAGCTCAATGTCAATGCCTACGGCGTTTACGTTGTGGATGTTGTGCAGGGCGGCCCCGCCGACAAGGCCGGTCTGAAGACCGGTGACCGCATCGTGAGCATCGACGGCACCGAGATCGCCCAGAAGGACGACCTTGGCTCCCTGATCCAGCAGCATGCCGCCGGTGATACCCTTTCCATCACCGTGGCCCGGGAAGGCCAGATGCAGACCGTCAGCCTGACCTTGGGCGAAAAGAACGCCCAGACTCAGCAGGCACAGAAAAACTCCTGATCCTCTCCAATCTTTTTCCTGATCCATAAATCAAAAATCCCCTGACCGGCGTTGAACTGGTCAGGGGATTTTCAATTGCAGGTTGTCGAAAGTTATGATATACTAAACTCGCTGTCAGAGATGACAGCAAAGGCGCTGTGTCCACAACGCAGGCGGCTGCTCCTTACCAGCCCAAACGCCGGGTAAGGCATTTTTCTTGAGAAGTTGCCACTCCCCGGACGCTTACGGGCAGAAAGGGGGTGAGAGCCATGAGTTTTTCGGATGTTGCAGTGTTGCTGACGCTGATCGGCGGAACCATCTTCGTAACGTTTCAGATTACATGGAAAATCGCCACAAGCGATAAAAAACGCAAGAAAAAATGACCGCCTCACAGTTCCCCAACTTGAACGGTCATTTTTCTTGATCACCAGGTAAGGAGCTAGTCGTTTGCGGGCCAGCGCCTTTTCTATTTGTAGTATAGTCAATTTTTAACGGTTTGTCAAGCAACGGCAGACCGTATTTTTATACCTGTCCGAACACGGTGGCGCTCAGGGGCAGGAGGACGGTCTGGCCGGTGCAGATGCGGCTGCTGCCCCGCCACAGGCTGGAGGAGATGCCGTCGCTCAGCAGCTTCCAGCTGCCGCCGGGCAGGGTGACGACCTGCGCCGTCTCGGTGGGGTTATAGTAGACGCACAGGGCGCTCCACGCTGCGCCGTCGCCCCACTGGGCAGGGAGCCGCCAGCCCACAAGAGGCTGTTCCAGCGGGAAGAACTCGATGGCGGCAGGGCTGGCCTTGTCCAGCGCGCCCAGCCGGGGGAACGCCGCCCGCAGACCAATGAGCCCGCGGTAGTAGTCCACAAGGCTGTGGAACTGCTCGGCCCGGTGCCAGTCCAGCCGGTTGAGGGCCGGGCTGGAGTGGTAGCTGTTGCCCTGCCCCTTCTTGGTGCGGGCAAACTCCTCGCCCGCCTGCCAGAAAGGCAGGCCCATGCTGGTCAGATAGATGCCCGCCGCCAGCCGGTTCTGGGCCAGCGCGGTCTTGTCCACAGCGGCAAACTCCGGGCGGGCGTAGCGCACCATCAGGAGCTTATCCCACAGGGTGAAGTTGTCGTGGGCTGAAACGTAGCTGATGATCTGCCCCGGGGCGTGGGGCGGCAGCTTTTCACTGCGGCACCACGCCGCCACCGAAGCACCGATATCCCAGAAACTCCCGGGCTTGCCCTCCACATAGCCCGGCTCCCGGGCATCGAAGCAGCCGCCCTTGATGGCATCCCGGGTGTTGTCGCAAAAGATGCCGATGCGCTCGTTCAGCATGTTCAGGTTGTTCTTGTTGGCCTCGTACCGGTGCAGGGCGCTGCAGCCGCCCTGCCACGGCTCACCGTACATCAGGATATCCCGCCCGCCGGGCAGCTTGTCCAGTTCAGCCCGGAGGAGGTTCATGGTCTCCACGTCATACAGGCCCATCAGGTCAAACCGGAAGCCGTCGATGTGATATTCCCGTGCCCAGTAGAGCACCGAATCAATGAGATAGCGCCGGGCCATGGGCCGCTCGGAGGCAAACTCGTTGCCGCAGCCGCTGCCGTTGGAGAGGGAACCGTCGTCGTTCTGGCGGAAGTAGTAGAGGGGCACCACCCGGTTCAGCACATTATCGGAACGATACATGTGGTTATACACCACGTCCATTACAACGCCGATGCCCGCCGCATGGAGGGCCGCGATCATCTGCTTGCACTCCCGCACCCGCACCTCACCCCGGGTGGGGTCGGTGGAGTAGCTGCCCTCGGGCACATTGAAGTTGGTGGGGTCGTAGCCCCAGTTATACTGCCGGGTCAGGGGGCGGCTCTCATCCACGCTGCCAAAATCGAAGATGGGCATGAGCTGGACATAGCTCACCCCCAGTCGCTTGAGATAATTCAGGCAGGTGGGGTGGATGCCGTCGCTGCTCAGGGTCGTGCCCTGCTGGGTAAAGGCCAGAAATTTGCCCCGCCAGGCTGTGTGCACACCGCTGGCCGGGTCCTGCGAGAAATCCCGGACGCTGACCTCCCACACGCTGCGCCGGGCCGGTGGGATCACCGGCCGCACATCCCGCTCCCAGCCCTGCGGGTCTACCCGGGCCGGGTCAAAGATCATGCTGCGTACCCCGTTCACCCCTGCCGAGCGGGCGTAGGGGTCCGCTGCATTGCAGGTGCCAAACGGGGTGGTAAGGGTGAAATCGTAGTATTTTCCGTGCTGGTCGCCGGGCAGATAGATGCTCCACACGCCCTTGTCCTGCTGCTGCAGGGGCAGGGTGCCCACACAGGCCCCGCCGGTGCCCCGGCGGTACAGGTTCACTGCTGCCTGTTTTGCCGTGGGAGCCCACAGGCGCAGGTGTGTCCCGGCGGGGGTATACTCCACCCCCAGCGGGCCGTAGTATTCCGTCTGGCGGGCAAAGGCTTCGCTCTCAAACAGCGTCTTCCATTCAGCAGGTGTTCTTGGCTCCATAGCAATTCATCCTTTCATTTGACAATAGTGTAACGAACTTTGTCCTTTATTTCAACCCTTTCCTTGCAAAACGTACCAGACTCCACTATACTGAAAGAAAAAGCACTGCACGGAGGGAAGTTTTATGGCATACACCGATGATTGGGAAAGTCTGATGAACGGCGTGTTCGGCCCGGGGGGCAGATTCAAGGCCGCCCCCGGCACTTCTGCACCCAAAACAGGCGGCAGCGCCGCCCTGCCTGACCTGAACGCGGCGCTTCTGGAACAGCAGAAACGGCTGGACGAGCTGCTGAAGCAGCAGAACGCCCAGCTCAAAACCCAGAGCGATGCCACCGCCGCCGCGCTGGAAAGCAGCCGCCAGATGCTGCGGGACATGGAGGACGAAGGCCTGCTGGCCAGGGGCACCACCGACGTGAAGCCGGAACATCTGGGCAGCTTTGAAGGCCTTGCCGCCGAGGTCAAGCAGACGGTGCTGGGGCAGGATGCTTTTGTGGACAGCGTGGTGCGGGCCATGCGCCGCCCCTTTGTGCTTGGCACCGAAGCCCCCGCCGCCCGCAACGTCATCCTGCTCACAGGCGGGGCAGGCACAGGCAGGCATTTTGCACTGGAAGAAACTGCCCGCTGCATGGCGGCCCGGGGCCTTTTGCAGAGCGACAGGATCGCCACGCTGGATCTGGCCCTTTACCCCAATTCCGGAGCCGAGAAGCTCTTCCTGCAGGACCTCTACGCCGCCCTGCACGCGCCCGGGGAGATCCTTGCCTTTGAGCACTATGAGAGCTGTTATCCCGGCTTTCTGAAGACCCTGTCTGATCTGGCCGTCAAAGGCAGCGCCCCCCTGTCCAGCCGGTATCTCGTGAACAAAGAGGGCATCCTTGTGGATGCAGGCACGGCGCTGGCCCCGGGAGCCGTCAGCCGCATCGACCCCTGCGGCAAATACCTCATCTTCTACTCCCACAAGGGCCGGGAGGCACTGGCTGACAAATTCGGTGCGGCGCTGGTGTCGGCACTGGGGGATGTCTGCGAGACGGCCTCCTACACCCGGGAGGATCTGGCCGCCCTTGCCGCACAGCAGCTCAACGCGCTGGCCCAGAAGATCCGCACCCGGCTGGGGCTGACCCTTTCCGCCGGGGCCGACGTGCGGGACTATGTCGCGGCCCAGTGCACCGCACAGAAGGGTGCGGCAGGCCTTTCCGCCTGCACTGACCGTATCTTCCGCGCCCTGAGCGAATACTGCCTGCGGACCGATGAAACCCTTACCGGCACCGTGACCCTGACCGCCGGGCCGGAAGGGGTGCAGTTCCGCCTGAACGACGGCGCAGACCAGCCCCTGTTCGACCTGCTGCCCGCCGCCTACACCGGCGCACTGGATGCCATCCGCGCCGAGATCAACGAGCTGGTGGGCCTTGCCCCGGTCAAGGAATATGTGTTCGGTCTGGCCGACAACCTGCAGGTGCAGCAGCGCCGCGCCGCCGCCGGGCTCAAAACTGCCAGCCTTTCGATGCACATGATCTTCACGGGCAACCCCGGCACCGGCAAGACCACCATTGCCCGGCTGGTGGCACGGTATCTGAAAGCCATCGGTGCCCTCAAGGGCGGCCAGCTGGTGGAGGTGACCCGTGCCGACCTGGTGGGCCGCTACACCGGCCACACCGCCCCCCTGACCAACAGCGTCATCGAGAGCGCCCTGGGTGGTGTGCTCTTCATTGACGAGGCATACAGCCTCTATCGCGGTGAGCAGGACAGCTTCGGGCTGGAAGCCATCGACACGCTGGTGAAGGGGATGGAGGATCACCGGGATGAGCTGGTGGTCATTCTGGCGGGTTACACCAGGGAGATGGAGACCTTCCTCACCGCCAACAGCGGCCTTGCCAGCCGTTTTCCCAACCGGATCGAGTTCCCGGACTACACCGCCGTGGAGCTGCTGCAGATCACCCAGGTCCTTGCCAAAAACAAGGGCTATACCCTGGCCGAAGCCTGCACCGAACCCCTGCTGGGCTATTATGCCCGCTGGCAGGAATCCGATGCCCGCACCGCCGGCAATGGCCGCCTTGCCCGCAACACACTGGAAAAGGCCATCTTCCACCAGAGCCGCCGCCTTGTCGCCGAGCCCGCCGCCGCGCTGGATCTGATCCTGCCCAGTGATCTGGAATTGAAGGAACCGTAAACACGCAAAAAGGACTGCTTTCGCAGTCCTTTTTTGTTATTGATGCTGTTCTGCCAGCCGGGCGGTCATCTCCCGCATTCCCTGCCGCACTTCGGGCGGGGCGACCACTTCTATCTTGCCGCCAAAGCCGCAGACCCAGCCGTAGAACTGGTCACTGACGCAGATGGGGACATCAAAATGGAAGCAGCCATTCTCCTCGGGTAAAAACATGGGCGTTGCGCCAAAGCGCTCCCGCATGGCACCTTCCAGATCCGCGGTGCACCGCAGGGTAACGCGATGCTCCGGCCCGCCGTACATTCCAAAGTGCTTGCGCAGATAGGCAGGCAGGTCAAGATCCGCAAACTGCTCCTGACCCCGCCGGGGCGCATCCAGCACCCGGACCCCGCTCATCTTGTCCACCCGGTAATGGCGGATGCCCTTTTCATCGGCAAACGCAATGAGGTAGTAGCACCCGTTCTCCCAGGCCAGCTGCCACGGGCTGACGGTCCTTTTCTCTTTCTCGCGGCTGTCGGCTTTTCTGTAGAGGAACTCCACCATTTTACCGTTGTTGATGGCCTCGTGCAGGGCATCGATGCTGTACAGCAGGCTCTTGCTGTCGGTCTTGGGACGGCCCTCCACATAGACCTGACGCTGCAGCTGGCTGCCCTCGTAGTTGGAGCAGAGCTTTTCCAGCTTGTGGATCAGCCGCCTACTCGTGGTGCCGGATACCACCCGGCTTGCCTGCACGGCATCCACCAGCAGCTTGAGCTCCGCCAGATCAAAGGTGCGGCTGGCAAGGAAATACCCGCCGCCCCGGCCCCGGCGCAGCTTGATATCATAGCCCAGCGCACCCAGTGCCTCAATATCGCTGTACACGCTCTTGCGCTCACAGCGGATGCCCTGCGCCTCCAGCAGCTCCACCAGCTGCGGCACGTTCAGCAGGTGGTTTTCATCGGTCTGCTGCTCAAAAATGCGCAATAGCGCCAGCAGCTTGGATTTCTGGCCTTCCTGTTTGGGCATTCGGTACACCTCATTTTTTCGTGTTGTGCCAAACCTCTCAGTCTCGCTTCCAGCTCCCCAGCAGGGGAGCTGGAAAAAACAGCAGTGCTGCGTGCTGAAAAGGTTACGGCGCTTTCTTATCAAACGCCGCGCGGCGCTGGGTGGACAGGCGGAACATCTCCTCCAGCTTTTCCCGGTCATCGGCCACAAGGGCGTTGCGCATCTCGTTCAGCGCCCCGCTGAACTGGTCGATCTCGGAGATGAGGTTTTCCTTGTTCCAGAGGAACAGCTCCGCCCACATCTTATCGTTGATGCGTGCAATGCGGGTCAGGTCCCGGAAGGAATCGCCGGTGTACTCGCACAGCGAAGTATTGTCGTTGGCGCACATCAGGCTGACGGCGATGGCATGGCAGAGCTGGCTGACATAGCCGATCATCCTGTCATGCTCCTGCACGGTCAGAGTGCAGATATGCTTGAAGCCCAGCACCTCGGCCAGCTCCCTGGCCCACTGAATGGCCTCCGGGGTGTTCTTTTCCGTGGGGGTCACAATGAAGTTGGCCGGGGCAAAATTCACCTCGGCGGCGTGCTCCACGCTGGAGGTCTCACGGCCCGCCATGGGGTGGCTGGCAATGAACTCCACGCCCGGCCTGCACATGGCCTGAATGGGCTCCACCAGACCAGTCTTTACGCCCGACACATCGGTAAAGATGCAGCCCTCCTTCAGCAGGTGGCCGTAGGTCCGGAACCACTCGATCAGGGCCGTGGGGTACAAGCCAAAGATGATATGGTCGGCCTGACGCACCAGATCCTCAAAATCGTGGGTCTTGCCGCTGGCGATATAGCCGTGGTCGAGGGCATACTGCAGATGGCCCTCGCTGCGGTTGATGCCGTCCACATGGAACCCGGCCCTGCTCAGCTCCAAGGCGTACTTGCCGCCCAGCAGGCCCAGGCCCACAATGAGATAACGCTTTGATTTATCCAACATGTTCCACCTCCGCGCCCAAAGGCTTGATGGCTTCCAGAAAATCCGGCCAGCTCTTGGCAATGGCCTCGGCCCCGCTGATGGGCAGGGCCAGCCCGGCGGCCAGCGCCAGCACCGCAAGGCTCATCACCACGCGGTGGTCGTTGTGGCCGGAAAGCGGCTGCTCCGGGGCATGGAGCGCGCCGGCACAGCCATGGATGGTAATGGTGCCGCCCTCGCTCTCCAGCTGCCCGCCGCAGGCCCGCAGTTCGGTCTCCATGGCCTCGATGCGGTCACTTTCCTTGATGCGGAGACGCTCGGCGTTGCGGATGACCGTGGTGCCCTCACACAGCAGGCCCAGCACCATCAGCACAGGGCCCAGGTCGGGGCAGTCGGCAAGGTCGATGTTCGTTCCGTGGAGCGGGGCCTTTTCAAACACCAGGCCCTGCCCGGTGCGGGTGAATCTTGCACCGCACCGCCGGAGGATCTCCAGAATGGCCGCATCGCCCTGCAAGGTCTCCTCAGACAGGCCGGTGATGGCCACACCGCCGGTCACAGCGCCCAGCACGGCAGGAAAAGCCGCCTGGCTGTAATCGCCCTCCACGGTGTAATCACAGGGAAGATAGTGCTGCCCGCCGGGAATTTCCAGCGTGTTCCCATCCAGCCAGCGGCTCTCCACGCCAAAGGCGTGCTGCACCGCGCGGGTCATATCGATGTAGCTCCGGCTCTCCACAGGCGGGATGAGGTGCAGGGTGCTGGTGCCGCCCAGCAGGGGCAGGGCAAACAGCAACCCGCTGATGAACTGGCTGGACACGTTGCCCGCCAGCTCGTATTCGCCCGGGGTCAGGGCACCTTCCACAGTCAGGCGGTCCGCGCCCTGCTCAAAACGCAGGCCCTGCTGCTGATACAGCGTTTTGTAGACCGACTGGGGCCGCTCCATCAGCCGTCCACGGCCTGTAAAAGTCACTTCCTGCCCGGTCAGGCTGGCCAGTGGGATGAGGAAGCGCAGGGTACTGCCGCTCTCACAGCAGTCCACGGGGGCATCAACCGGCAGAAAGCGGCCCAGCCCCTCCACCACCGCGTCGTTTTCACCGGTGGTGACACGGGCGCACAGTCGGGCCGCCGCGCCCAGCGTGGCGGAGATATCCTTGCTGAAAGCAAGATGATGGAGATGGGAGGTCCCCTTTGCCAGCGCCGCGCAGAGCACTGCCCGGTGAGCCATGCTTTTGCTGGGCGGCGCGGCGATCCTGCCCGCCACTGCGCGGGCGCGTTTTACCACCACATCCATCTTACATATCCCGGCCAATGGCCCATGCGACCTGACGGCACTTTGCCATGGCCTGTGCAAAGGCATCCGGGGTCAGGCACTGTGCGCCATCGCTCCATGCGTGGCGGGGATCATAGTGGACTTCCACCTCCAGACCGTCGGCACCGGCGGCCACAGCGGCGATCATCATCGGCTCGACCAGATTGGCCTTGCCGGTGGCGTGGCTGGGGTCCACGATGATGGGCAGATGGGTCTTTTCGTGGATGATAGGCACAGCGGAGAGGTCGAGGGTGTTGCGGGTGTACTTCTCAAAGGTGCGGATGCCCCGCTCGCAGAGAATGACCTGCTCGTTGCCGCCGGCCATGATATACTCTGCGGACATGATCCACTCCTCGATGGTGTTGCACAGGCCGCGCTTGAGCAGAACAGGCTTGTGCATCTTACCCACGGCCTTGAGCAGCTGGAAATTCTGCATGTTGCGGGCACCGATCTGCACCACGTCCACATATTCCTCAAACTCCGGGATGCGGTCCTCGCTCATCAGCTCGGACACGATGGGCATTCCGGTGGCCTCCCGTGCCTTGACCATATCGAGGATGCCCTCGGTCTCCAGACCCTGGAAGGAGTAGGGAGAGGTGCGGGGCTTATAAGCGCCGCCGCGGAACAGGCTTGCACCGCCCGCCTTTACGCCGTTGGCAATGCGCAGTGCCTGCTCCTCGCCCTCGATGCTGCAGGGGCCTGCCATCACGGCGATCTTCTCGCCCCTGCCGATCTTCACGCCGCCGCAGTCGATGATGGAATCGGCGGGGTGGAACAGGCGGTTGGCCCGCTTATAGGGGGCGGACACGCGGGTGACATTGTCGATCCAGGGGTTGGCCAGCACGTCGCGCTCATCGATCTTGGTGGTATCGCCCACCAGACCGAACACATTGTAATCCTTGCCGGTGATCAGGGTCACATCCAGGCCCTGCTTCTCGAATTTATCTACGATCTTTTCCAGCTCTTCCTTGGGGGTGCCTTTTTTGGTCGAAATGATCATCTTGTTTCTTTTCCCTTCTGTTTTGTCTCTATGCTTTCAGTTTTGCTGCACAGCCTGCCCTACTTGCCAAGGGCTCCCCCTTCGGGGGAGCTGGCGAGCGAATGCGAGACTGAGAGGGTTGTTACTGCACCAGGTGCGTCTGCGCGCCGCCATCCAGTCGGAGCAGCTGCACAAGGTAGGCGCAGGCATGGAGATATCCGCTGACCCCCTCGCCTGCAAAGCGGCCCTGACAGCCAAAGGAGACCACGTCCACGCTGCGGAAGGGCTCCTTGCCGCTGGGGTCGGCCAGCATCACTTCCACGGCGGGCACGCCGCACACCTGCAGCGCTTCCAGAATGGCCACGCTGTAATAGGCGTAGCCGCCCGGGTTGAGGATGATGCCATCGGCCCGGCCTGCCGCCGACTGGATCTCATCGATGAGGTCGCCCTCGTGGTTGGACTGGAAAAAGTCCACCTGAACATCCATCTGGGCACAGCCCGCCTCGATATAATCCAGCAGTGTATTGAAATCGATCTGCCCCTCCATGCCCGGCTCTGTGAACTGGGTCAGGTTGAGGTTGGGACCGTTAATGACTAAAAATTTCATCCAGCGCCTCCATTGCCACCGTCACGGCATCCGCAGGGGTGGTCTTGTTGGGGATCACAGCATCCGCTGCCGCCAGATAGAGCGGGCGGCGCTGGGCTTCCATGGTTTTCAGGGCCTCAGGGCTGGTGGAAAGGGGCCTTCCGCCGCCCACCAGCAGATCTTCCAGCGGCCGGTCGATAAAGAGCACGATGCCGTTGGCGTGGAGCGCCCGGAGGTTTGCCGGGTCCTTGACCACGCCGCCGCCGCAGGAGATGACCTGCCGGTTCTCCCTGGCAAAGCGGGCGGTCTGCGCGGCCTCCAGCTTCCGGAAGCCTGCCTCCCCCTCAGCGGCAAAGATGTCCGGGATGCTCCGGCCGTCGGCCTTGACGATCTCCTCGTCCAGATCCACGAACCGCTTGCCCAGCCGTTCCGCCAGAGCGCGGCCCAGGGTGGATTTGCCCGAGGAGGGCATCCCGATGAGGGCAATGTTCAGCTGTTCCCGCCGCAGTTCGCTGGTCACACGGGCGATCTCGGCACCGGCATCCTCAAACTTGCGGTCGAGGAAAAATTCTGCCGCGTACACTGCCTGCGCCACCAGCATTTCCAGACCGCCGACGGCAACGGGCACCCCCAGCTCCTCGGCCCGGAGGATGAGCTCGGTCTTATCGGGATTATAGATGACATCGATCACGGCTTCCAGCCCGGGCATGGAGGTGATATCCAGGGCGCTCACGCCCACATTGGGGTACATGCCCACCGGCGTGGTGTTGATGATGATCTGCGCCCCGGTGGTCAGGGCCTGGGCATAAGTCAGCTCTCCCTTTTCGGGGTCGGGATGGCGGCTGACGGTATAGATCTGTTTCGCGCCCCGGTCATGGGCCACGGCCCATGTGGTGTTGTGGGTGCCGCCGGTGCCCAGAATGAGCACGGTCCTGTCCTTGAACTCCACACCGTGTGCATCGCACAGGTAGGAGAAGCCGGGATAATCGGTGTTGTAGCCGTAGAGCAGGCCGTTCCTGTTGACGATGGTGTTCACGGCGTTGATGGCCTTGGCGTGGGGGTCGATGTAGGAGCAGTACTCCATGACCACCAGCTTATAGGGAATGGTGACATTGATGGCCCTGAACTGCCGCCGGGTCAGAAAGGCCCGGACTTCCTCTTCCGTGGGCAGGGGGCACAGGTCGTACCGGTAGCCGCAGAGCATCTCGTGGATGACCTTGGAGTAAGAGTGGCCCAGCCGCCCGCCGATGAGTCCGTATTCCATTTACAGCACCTCCTTGCGGTAGCCGGTGGGGTCCTCCATCCAGGCCATGCCGTATTTTGCGGTGAGCAGGTCGCCCACGGCCAGCGCGGCGGCACAGGTCTGCACAATGGCGGCCCGGGGCACGATGCAGGGGTCGTGGCGGCCCTGAATGGACAGCTCCGCGTCCTTCTTTGCGATATAATCCACCGTGTCCTGCGTTTTGTAGATGCTGGGGGTAGGCTTGACCGCCGTGCGGAACACCACGGGCATTCCGTTGGAGATGCCGCCGTTCAGGCCCGCATTGTGGTTGGTGGCGGTGACGATGCGCTCCCCCTGCATCCGGAAGGCATCGTTGGCCTCCGAGCCCTTCTGGTCCGCAAAGCCGAAGCCGGAACCGAACTCGATGCCCTTGACCGCCGGGATGGAGAAGGCCAGGTGAGCGAGTTTGCTCTCCACGCTGTCGAAATAGGGTTCGCCCACGCCTGCGGGCAGGCCCAGAATGGCGGTCTCCAGCACGCCGCCCACACTGTCGCCCTCGGCACCGGCGGCACGGATGGCAGCCTTCATGGGTTCCTCCACCCTGCCGTCCAGCAGGGCAAAGCCCTCGGACTTGTTCAGCAGTGCCTCGGCCTGCGCCGCCAGCGCGGCGGGATCGTCCAGCGCAAAGGGGGCATCGCTGATCCCGGCACACCGCCCGATGTGAGTCACGATCTCGATCCCGGCCCGGTTCAGGGCGCCCAGCACCAGAGCGCCGCCCGCCACCAGCGCGGCGGTGACGCGGCCCGAAAAG
>OIZS01000575.1_pt1 | contig 14939 bp, 4 predicted proteins | sample 1588641 | NCBI WGS metagenome assembly OIZS01 (sample SAMN03283240) | human gut metagenome | biome: human-associated habitat; material: feces | host: Homo sapiens | place: Peru | collected 2012
GAAAAGGAGGTCAAGGGTGTGTACCCCTTAGGTACTGGAGAAGAAGGATGTTTGGGGTGTAGGTTTTTGTGGGTAGGTGATTAGTAGGTGATTGTAGGTTGTTTTTTAGTTTTGAACTTAAAAAAAATGAGATATGAAAGAGATAAACAGATTGTTTAGGTTGCCTTTGGGTATGAGTGAGATGGTTGGTGCTGAGAATCCTCAGTGGTTGCTTGGTGCTGCGAGTTTAGGTTTGAGTGTGGGTAGTTCGTTGTTTGGTGCTCGTAAGGCGAAGAATGCAGCGAGAAAGGCTCTGAGGGAGCAGAAGTATCGTGCCAATGCTGAGAAGGCTTGGTATGACAAGGAGTATAATACGGACTACTTGGACACAAAGGCGGGTCAGAACTTGATGCGTAGGGCTCAGGAGGTTCAGGACGATTACATTCGTAAGGCAAATGGGGCTGCAGCTGTTGGTGGTGGTACTGCCGCGAGTGCCGCTATGGCTAAGGAGGCTGCCAATAGGACGATGGGCAACACTATTGCAAACATTGGTGCTAATGACACGGCGAGAAAGGCGAGTGTTTCGGATCAGCATATGAGGAACGAGCAGAATCTTTCTAAGCAGAGAGAGGATATTTACAATCAGCAGGCAGAGAATACGGCTGCAGCCGCTCAGAATATGAGTAATGCGATGATGAGTGCAGCTCCGATGTTGGACGGCTTGGGTAAGGGCAAGGCTGCTGCCAAGATAGACGTGTCAAGTCCGCAAGTTCAAGCAGCAAAACAAGGTTCACTTGTGCCTAATGTGAACGAGAATAAGGTTCTCTATGGTATGTATGACAACATACTTCAGAAGGCTACGGGAGTTAAGTAAGGGTAAAAGAGTAAAAAAGTAAAGAAGATTATGTCGAAAAGAAAGAATAAGAGAGTTGTTTGTCCTAAGCCGAGTAAGGCAGATATAAATAGAGTGATGGAGGCTGCGGGTTTGTTGAAGGACTCTGTTGTTAACGAGCAAGCTGCTGAGATTGAGCGTTTGAAGTCGGCGCTTGATGGTGTGGCAAAGGAGCGTGACAGATTTGAGCGTTGCTTGAAGTCGGCCGAGAATGCTTTGGCGTATAAGGACAAGGTGATAGAGAGGATAAAGAAGAAGAACGCTAAGCGCATGTCAGAGAAGTGCGATGTGATTGCTGTACTGAACAAGGAGATAGAATTTCAGTACAAGCGTAGGGATAAGGCAGAGAAGCTTGTTGAGGCTCTTGGTAAGGTGTTTGAGTCGTTGAAGGAGAAGAATGGCGGCTATGAGTTGCTTTCTGTAAATAAGGAGTAGTTATGAGCAAGGACGATAAGAAGAAGACAGGTTTTATGTCGGGTGCTCCCTCGGGTGTAGGTGGCGTGTCTGCTGCCCCTCCTGCCGTTGACGCTACCAATGGCGATGTGTTGGCTCCCAAGGGCAGAATAAGGCCACGTATGGGTGGCAGCAGTATGGTGCCGGATGTCATGCCGGGGCGTGCTCCCGAGTCGGCTGTTGCCGCTCCTACATACAACGCTTTCACTACGGGTATGCGAAGCGGTCGCTTTGACACCCCTCCAGACACAAAGCCGCAGCAGAGAGGTCACTTGAATAGGGCGAACAATGTTGAGCGTACGGAGTATAGTCCGCAGAGGACAAGAGAGGGGCAGTTGGTTAATCCCGACACAAAACCACAGCAGGTAGGGCATCAGAATGACGCTGCCCTCGTTGAGGAAGGGGTGTACGACCCACAACATTCGAGAGAGGTTCAGACTTCTTATCCCGACGTGATGCCGCAACAGGCGAGACACGACAAGAGGGGTGGTGCGGTTGAGGAGATGCGTCCTGAGGCGGAGGCTCCTGTGTTTGAGAAGGATGACAGTCGGAGGGATGGCGGTTTTTTTAAGTGGCTTGGCAGTTTGACGAAGAAGCGACCAGGAAGGCGTGAGGGCGAGAGTGATGATGATTATGACGAGCGCATGACGAGGAACAAGATGCGCATGGCTGTTCTTGCTGACGCTATACGACACATGGGCAATATCTACTATACCTCCAAGGGTGCTCCAGCGCAGAAGTTCAACAATCCGGTGGCGGAGTTGCAAGCCGGTCTTGACAAGAGAAAGGCGGAGCGTGCGAAAAAGGCTGCAGCCGAGGCGGACAGCGCTTACAAGAACGCGAACTTACAGATAAAGATGGATGCGGCTGCTGCCGACAGAGCTTACAAGGGACAGATGCTTGATATGAAGAGACAAGCCGGTGAGCGTGCTGCTCAAAACGCTAAGGACTTGAAAGAGTACCGCGACGGAATACTTGGCGTGCAGCAAGGAAACTTGAAGTTGGCTGGCGACAGATTGGGTGAGACCAAACGACACAACCAAGCATCTGAAAGACTCAGTGCGAGCAGACTTGCCTTGGCGCAAGCGAAGGCTGCAAGAAGCGGCGCTAAGGGTTCTGGAGGAGTTAATGGAGGTTATGGCTACGCCACACCTTACGGACGACTGACAAGCAAGAAGCAGCTTACTGCTCAGCAGGAGGCGCAGGCTTGGAACGAGATGCGTAATCTTGGAATGATAACCCCTCAGAAGCAGAGGGAGCTTGACCTTGCGATGAACGGATATACGGCAAGCGACGGAACTGTAGTGAAGCCAAGTTCAGAACGAGCACGTAAGATTATTCAGGGCGCTATAGGCTATGGCTTGCTTGACGCTTCAAGCCGTGGCGAGTCGCTTAGAAAGACGTTTAGGGACGGCTTTGGCTATGCAGACGTGCGGACGAGCGACAAGGCAAAGCGTGGCGTGAACACTTCGGGCAGAAAGGTTGGATATGTGACCAAGAGGGTGTCGAAGAGTGAAGCCAAGCAGATTAGGGGACAGCGCAAGGGCGCGAACCCTATTAACTGGCAAGGCTCGGGCGGCAAGACCAAGGCTCCGTCCACCAAAGGTACAGCCAAGGGCAAGGGTACGGACTGGAGCAAATATGTGAAGTAGACTATATAAAGAGTATAAAAAAGACAATAAAAACACGATAAGAATATGCCGGATAACAGATATTATATTTTCAAGGACGCTAAGGGCGGTAAGCATACTGTGGACAAGGCGGCTTACGACAGTGACCCTGAGGGTTTTGCGAAGGCTTTTCCCGGTGCCCGTATGGAGGTGATAGACCGCAAGACGGGACGCCGAGGCGACGTGGCCGTAAAGGACGCGGGTAGGATTGGTGACTTTGGCGCCAACCTTTTCACGGGAAGAAAAGTGAGAAGGGAAAAGGGAAAAGTGAGAAGTGAAAAATCCAATGGCTCGGCACTTGGACGCGCGCAGGAGAAAGTGGCGCATGAGAAGTGGGGCGATAAGCCTTTCCATGCCTCTTTAGGCCTCTCTAAGCCTTTGGGTGATGGGGAAGCCAAGGCTGTTGATTATACTAAGCCCGGGTCGTTCGGTGACTTGATGAAGCAAGAGGATGCGCAGATGGACGCGTATAACGGGGAGACGCAAAAAGCCATTAAGGAGATGGCTGCCCGGACTCGTGCGGAAAGGAAACGCATGGACGCTCCTGTTGTTGATACGGGTAATGCGAATGTGAACAAGTATGTTGTGAACACACAGGGGCAGATGGAGCGTCAGATGATGGACAGCGGCAGAGAGCTTGCCGACAAACATCTTGGCGGCTATGTGTCTAAAAGCATTGAGAACGTTTTTAAGGATGCTACAGCGAGAGGTGTTGCCGCTGAAGATGCTTTGAGCAAGGCTTCTCCATTCGCGTCTATGTGGGCTGGTGAGGCTTACAACGAAGCTCTTGACCCCGACAAGCTGATAGCGCAGCTAAGCAAGAAAGCCGAGAAGGATATGGCAGGGTTGTTTGCCAACCCGAAGACAAAGGAGGATATCAAGCTGAAGGCGGCTGCTTATGGTGTGGCCCCGGAGGAATACATAAGCAAAATACTCGCTCCTGGCCTACAGGCAAAGATAGCCGAGGAGTTTGACAAGAGCGAGCTGAGCCGTAGTATGCCTAAGAGCACGGCAGAATACATCATCCGTGGTGTCAATGACTCGATGATAGGCACTATCTTGTCGATGGGCATGATGTCGAAGAAGCAGAGGCAGTATGCTCAGCAAGGTATGGCTATGACCGATAACGGGGAAAATCCTTATGTTAAGCCGGGTATGGGTGCGAGAGTGGCACGAGGCACATTGAGCTTTGCTGACGCTCCTGCGTTTGGTGCAGCAGGAAAGGCTGGTGCAGCCGTGGCAGGCAAGGCTTTCGGCAATGGTGTGGCACAGGCAGCAAGGATTGCTAACACGAGTCTTGCAGGGCGCATAGGTCGTATGGTTGGTACTGGAGCCGTAAGTCAAGGTGTAACGGGTGTGCTTTATGGTTCGACGAATGCTGCTGTTCAGAATTACTCAACGGGTGATGATACCTCTATTGGCAATACCGTGAAGCTTATGACTATGGGCGGTCTTTCTGAGGGCGCAAGCTGGGCTACTATGGGTGGCATTGGCGGTGCTGTAGGTGCAGGAATCTATAATGTAAGTGGCGTGAAGCGCATCCCTGCCAAGGTGTTCCAAATAGCGATGGAAGGCGTTGGTATGCACATGGGTGGTAATGTCGCCAAGATGATAGAGGGGCATGATACCGATTGGCTGAGCGTAGAGGGAAACCTTGAGGCTTGTGCTAATGTTGTAGCCTTGAAGCTGACGCATGCAAGACTGCCTAAGCGTCAAGTGATGGATGGCAAAAAGGAAAGCTATCTTGACATGGTGGCGAGAAATATTAAAAACCTTATGACATCTGACGGACAGAGAGCAGCCTTTGGTGGATATACTTTCACCAATGAGGAGAAAGAACAGCTGTTCGGAAGCGACAAGGCGCCAAAGCGCGAAGAGACGCTCTACGGATATGACGTACACGGCAATCCGCTGACGAGAAAAGAGAGTCTGACATCTTGGGCAATGCGAACCAAGAAGACCGCAGCCAAAGGGAAAGGCGAGGAGTCGTATAAGGATACAGACACTGAGTTTGTGAAGACTGCCTATGACGAGATAATGACAGATGAAACTATCCCTTGGGACACAAAGGCTAAGTTCTCTGCTTTGGTTATGGGAACTGTCCCTTCGGCACGTCCGATGATGGACCATATAGCGATAGAGCGTGACGAGAGGGGAGCGTATGTGGGTGAATATAGCCTTTATGGAGAGTTGCTCTCAAAGAACCGCTATAAGACAGCCGACGAATACGTTTCAATCAAATACAATCTTGGGGCGAAGAAAGAAAACCAACGTTTGAGTAATGCCTATGGTGCAGCTCAGATAAAGGACGAGAAGGCGGCACAAGAAACATTGGAGACTGTAGCTGAGACGTTTGGCTTTACTGCTGAACAGTTGAAGGCAGCTATGGACAAAGACCCGTTGAAGCGCAGCGAGGAAGAACAGAACGCTTGCGTGGCTCTGAGAAAGGCTTATGAGGGAGAGCAGTTCCCGGAAGGAACGTTGCATCCCGACCAGTCGCAGACAGAGGGCAAGGACGTGGTTGAGGAGAATAACCTTGGCACGGAGAATCCTAACAACGAGGCTGTGGCTGAGGTGCTGAACAACATGAATAATGCCGAAAAGGCGTTTAATGCATCCTTGGAAAGTAACGATGTGTTGAAGCAGGAGTATGAGAGACTAACAAAGGAAGGTCTCTCGGAACCTCAGATATACATGGAGCTGATAAACTCGGGACTGACGCAGGAACAGCTTGCGCCTTTTGCCGACTATATCAACACCAAGGCTAAGGCTGTGGGCATGTATCGCGGAACTGAACAGAAGATTGCTGAGACCGTGCAGAAGCATGTGGAGCAATGGAGCTACAAGGACGAGCTGAACGGCGAGAAGCAGGATGGCGGTCAGATGTTGTTTGTGAAGGACAACAATGGCAGACTGCTGATTGTTGGAGCTGGCGATGTTGCGTTTGATAGTGAAGGTAGAGCAAGAGAAAGCGTAGGCGACATGCTTAGCGTGCTTGACCCGAATACAAAGGAAATGGACTTCGTGAGTAAGAAGGACGTGCAGCTTGACCATGTGGAAAAGACGGAGGACTATGCCAAGAACTATCAAACGATGTTGGAGGAGTTGAACTCTACCGCTTACGCGGAAAGTGAAAAGGGAAAAGAGAAAAGTGAAGAATCCGATACTAAGCCTTCCGAAGCCTCTCTAAGCCTTCCTAAGCCAGGGGAACAGCCGAAGGGGGAAGATGCACCGGTACCTGTGGATGAAGATGTAAAGCCTATAGGGGAGGGGGAAAAAAAGAATCCATCCGATAATGGCAATGGAAGTAACGAGACTTTAACATTTGCGGACGGATGATGAAGGACTCGAAGGGTCGTGAGACAGCTGACTACTCGCGGATGACACCCGAACATGGAGCGGAGTGGATGTCTTCGCAGTTTGGCGAGAACGCAGAAGCTGCTGTAGACGGACAGATAAAGAGAGCCGAGAAGATGCTGAAGGAAGCCGAAAAGATAAAGGTGGACTACACGGGAGATTTGAATGACGCTAAGGAGGCGGAGGCTCAGAAGAAGATGGCAGTTGATGCCGCCAAAGCAGAGCTGGAGCTATATATCAATATCAAGAAGGCAATGACTGAGAAAAAGGTCAAGGCTGGAATGGAGAAGGTAGGTGAAGTAGGTAGTGTAGGTTCGGTAGGTGAAGTAGGTAATGTAGGTGTTGCTCGCGAGAAGTTTGAGAGCGGTAAGCGCGTTGTGGGCAACAAGCGCACACGCACATTGTCTGACGGCACGAAGATAAAGGGACACTATGAGCTTGTTGAGGCAGACAGCCTTACTCCTTCGCATAACGCTAATGACGGCTACAAGAAGAGCGAGGGTTTCCCCGTGAACGAGGAAGGACGCACTATCAACGACCGCGACTACGAGAACGACAAGGACGCTCAGAGGGTGACGGACATGATAGCAAGGCACTATGACGGACAGGCGGTAGACCAGGTTCCGGTTGTGACGACTGACGGCATTGTTGTTGATGGTAACGGCAGAACGATGGCGGGACAGAAGGCAGCAAAGGACGGAACAGACGGAGCTTATCTTGAAGCGTTGAAGGAAAATGCGGAGAACTACGGCTTCACTGCAGAACAGATTGAGCAGAGCGGAATGAAGCATCCAAGACTGGTGCTTGTAAGTGAAGAGCCTATGAAATATGACACGGCTACATTCGCGAAGTTCAACATGAACGAGAAGAAGTCGCAGGGCAACACGCAGCAGGCTGTTGCAAACTCGAAGAAGCTTAGTACTGACGAGATAAGTGTCATTGTGTCGGAAATAGAGGGCAGTGGCAGTCTTGATGCATTCTTTAACAATTCTACCGCAATAAACTCGTTGCTAAAACGTTTAGTTGATAAGGGCGTGATAGGTCTTAACGAGATAGCGGGATTGCGTGAGGGTGAGGATAGATTGTCGGCTTCGGGCAAGGACTTTGTGAAGAACCTTCTGTTGGGCAGTGTGTTCTCAGAAAATACTATCCGCATGATGGGCGCTGACGCTATGCTGAAAACCAAGGCTCTGAACGGCATCCGTGCTGTGACAGACAACATGAAACTTGGCGACTATGCTCTGATGAAGGAGATAGACCAGGCAGTGCAGTTGCTGTACGAAGCTCGTCAAGGCGGAAGCGGTGTGGACGCATACTTGCGCACTCCTGCTATGTTTGGAGAGAACGCTGCGGACAGATACGACCCTATATCTCAGGCTATCGCTCTTGCTCTGGAGGGTAAGGTTGAGGACTTCCGTGAGCTGATGATGGCGTATAACAGAAATGCCGCTCCTTATGCTGACGCCAACCAGACGGAAATGTTCGGCGAGAGACCTACGAAGGAAGATTTTGTAAATGAATTTTTAAAACTTAGAAACTGGAAAGACTATGAAACAAGACATTCAAGCAAAGAAGGAAATGGCGATGCTGGCAGCTCTGAGGGAACTGAACCGCAAGCACCAGGAGGAAACGTCATCACAAGCGAAGCAGACTACAACAAAGCCGTAGAGCAGCTTAAGGAAGCCAAGGGTGAAGAACGTGAGCGTATACTCGACCAAATGGGAGAGTATGTGAAAGAGTTTGCCAAGAGTAATGGGTATGACGAGCCTGTTGTGTTGAGGACGAAGCAGGACTTGGCGGATGCGGCGAAAACAGAAAATGATAAGACCATTATCGAAAATATGCCAGAGGGTGCTCATTATCCAGGATATTACGAAGATGGTAAGATTCATATATACCTTGAAGGCAGTACTGGCTCTGAAGAATTGCGTGAGACATTTGAGCATGAGTCGGTTCATGCGGACAATGAAGTAGACCCTTCAAGGGTCGAGGCTCTTGTATATTCGATAACAGATATGAATACTCTTACACGAGAGGAACTTGAACGAGTTGTTGAAGTTCTGTCAAATATGAAGGAGTATACAGAACGTGCTTCGGAAATGAATGATGTAGATGCACTCTATATGCTTGCTGATGAAGCTTTGGCTCACCTTGTAACCTATGCTCAAGAACACGGAAAGGATGCAATGTCTGAAATAACAGACAATCCCACTCTATTAAACATAGCAGAAAAATCATTAAAAGAAAGAGAAAATGACAGAAGAAGAAAAGAAGGACTTGCAAAGAGTGGAAATAAGACACTCGAGCGGAAGAATATCGATGATGTATCTACCGAAGAAAACGGTGGCCCATTGGAGGGATATAAGGAAGGCAAACCCGGGAATGACAATGGAGGAAGCCCTGATAGAGACGTTCAAGCAAGAAAAGGACAGCGAGAAGTAGACAATGCTATCAAGCGGATTGCCACGGAGATAACCAAGAAGACTGGCATTGAGGTGGTGACGGACGAGAAGGAAGCTGAGGAGGTAATCCGTGAGAGCGAGGAGACCGATTCGGACTTGAAGTACCACAAGGAGACTGACGAGGCTACACTTGAGGAGCTTGAGAATGGCGAGACCGTGAAGGTGTATCGCGCGATGCAAGTGATAGACGGCAAGCTCTATCCTCCCATGGCAGCTGCCGTGAACGGCAAGCGTGTGGAGGCAAACGAGCTTGGCGTGTGGATACGTGCAGACGAGAATCCCGACCTTGCCATTCCCGATATTGACCCGAAGACCAAAGAGCAGAAGGTAGACAAGAAGACGGGCGAGCTGAAATGGAAGTTCAAGCTCGACAAGGGCGGCAAGGATGCGACTGGCAAGAAGGCTACGGACATTCCTGCTGCATACAATCCGTATTGGCACACATCACGCTCGCCGTTGAACGACCAGTTTAAGTCGGCTTGGATTCGCCCGAACATAGTTGTCGTGGAATGCGAGGTTCCGGTGAGCGAACTGAGCAGCGGTTATCGTGCGGAGAGAGCAAAGGATGCCGTGGGCGAAGTGGACTGGAAGAGTGGCGTTGTGAGTGGCGAGGTGTACAAGCAGACTGGACGCGCAAGAAAGGTTATCCTCTCCCGTTGGTGCAAGCCTGTGAGAGTGTTGTCGGACGCAGAGGTTGCACAGAGAGCCAAGGAGTTTGTGGGCGACGCTAAGGTTGAGATACCCGAGAACGTGCTGACACCAAGACAGCGCATAGAGTTTGAGAAGGCAGGCTTCAAGATTGGCGCACCTGAAAAGGGCGTGAAGAAGTCGGACCAGATAAACGAGGCGTTGAAGAGAGGCCTACAGATAGACAACAGCGTGAAGGAGTTCCGCACCAGGGACGGCGAGGTGTACGGCTTTACTGATGGAGAGAAGATTTATCTCGACACGAAGAAGATGAAGCCGGAGACACCGCTGCATGAGTATGCGCACTTGTGGTGTGACATGCTGCGTAAGGTGAACCCCAAGGAGTGGGAAAGCGTGAAGAAGCTCTTTGACAAGGTGGAAGGTCTGAAGGAAGAGGTGCAGAAGTTGTACCCCGAACTGGAAGGCGACGCCTTGTATGAGGAAATGATAACAACCTACTCGGGACGCGAGGGAACGAAGAAGCTTGAGGACGTGGTGAGAAAGCTTGCTGCGGAGGAAGGCAAGAGCGTGACTGAGAGCGCGAAGGCACAGGGATTCCTGGAAAAAGTAAAGGTGGCTCTAACAAAGTATTGGAAGGGCGTGGCAGATGTGCTTGGCATTCACTTTACTACGGCTGAGGAAGTGGCAGACAAGGTGCTGGCAGACTGGGCTAAGGGAGTTGACCCGAGGGGAAGTGAAGAGGGAAGAGTGAAAAGTGAAAAATCCGATACTAAGCCTTCCGAAGCCTCTCTAAGCCTTCCGAAGCCAGGGGAGAAGCCTAAGGGTGCTAAGCCTGTGGGTGACGGAAAGGAGCCTAAGACGAATCCTTTGGAGGGGATGCGGAAGGCGGCGGAGCTGTTCAAGAACGAGCAGATAGAGAAGGCGCGTGCTGAGTTTGCGGAGGCAAAGAAGAGTGGCGATGCGAGCGAGGTGAAGCGTTTGACAGACAAGCTGAAGGGGCTTATAGACTCGAAGCTGAGAGGCAATGGCATCGGCTTGGTTGAGAGACGCAGGATAATAGGCAAGGAGCTTGGCAAGGTTCTTGGCGAGGAAGCCGGCAAGACGGAGGCCGAGAAGGTGGACAAGCCATGGAAGGATATGGACGGCGAGGAGCGAATGGCTACAGCCGAAAAGAATCCTTTGACCGAGGAGGAGATAAGAAACAACACCTCTGAGGAGAACAATAGTTTGATAGAGGATGCGGTGGACTATGTAAATGGCAACCACGGCATTGTACAACAAATAGCTTACTTAAAAATTTACGACGATGTTAGGAATAGACATGAGGATGCTCCCGACAATAGCGGAGCAGAAGACAGAACACAGTTGGCTGCTGCCGATAATGGAGGCAGCCAAGAACTGGGAGTGGGAACAGGACGAGAAGGCGGAAGACCTGCTGAGCGACTGGGTGACGGAACAGGTGGAGAAGGAGGGCCTGAGCAGCCACAGCCTGGCGGCAAGAATAGTGCAGGACAGCCTGATGTTTCTGCTGGAGAAGGAAGCCATATCCAAGACGAAGGAGAAGCACCCGGACTGGGAGGAGTATCTTCCGGAGGTACTAAGCGCCCGGGAAGCGGCAATGATGGTGGCAATGGAGCAACCTTACGACACGAGGGAGGACGAGGAAGTGGCAATAAGCCTGCTACGAAGAATGGAGGACGGAAGCCTGCAGCCGAGCAAGGAACTCATTTCCCGGATAACGGCTCTTTAGAGCAGAAGAAGCAGAACACCGCCGCAAAGAAGGCGGCTCTGAAAGACGCTCTAAAGAACTGGGCTAAGCTTGGCCGTGGTGAGCTTGGCATAAACCTTGTAGGTCTGAACTCGCGCCAGATAGAGTATCTGCCCGAGGTGATGAAGGCAGTGAAGGACTATGGTGTAGCCTTGATAGACGAGGGTATCTTCCGTGTGAAGGACTGGATAAAGAACATTCGTGAGGCTATAGGTGAGGACATGAAGGGAATGAAGTTCTCTGACAAGGACATCGATGACTTCATAGAAGAGATGTGGAACTCGAAGTACACCATGAACGGCGAGACCCACACCATCGGAGAATGGGCAGACATCTACGGACGCGAGAAGCTGCGCAAGGAACTTGCCGCCCCGTTGACTGAAAAGGCAAAGCGTCAGATTGAGGTTGAAGACGTGCCTGTAAAGATAGGTGACAAGGCGAACATCGAGGAGACGTTGCCGTTCCTCTTGCCACAGCAGCAGGAGGACGTACTGAGAGCGGAGACACAATTTTTTGGCGAGGAGCATGCGGACAGAGAGCATGCTTATGGCAAGGGCTATATGTTCACCAATGGCACGGGTACTGGCAAGACGTACACGGGACTTGGTATTGCCAAGCGACTTGTGAAGCAGGGCAAGGGACGTATCCTTATCGTGACACCGAGCCAGAAGAAGGTGAGCGACTGGATAAAGGACGGACGCAACCTTAATATGGAGATTCGCGACCTTGACGACTGGGCTAAGGAGCGTGGCACCACGGCTACGACGGAGAGCGGTGATGGCGTAGTGATAACCACATTCGCTAACTTCGGTGTGAATAAGAAGCTGTTGGAAACCAAGTGGGACGCTGTGATATACGACGAGAGCCACCGCATCATGGAGAACAAGAATGGTACGGAGACGGCACGCAGTATGCAGCACTATATGGTGACGAACCGCGACGAGAGCCACTGCTTCCTGAGATTGCAGGAGACAAACAAGGACTATCAGAAGCAGAAGAGTCTTGGCGAGCAGTTTGACATCGAGCGTGCCAAGGAGACAGAGCGCATACGCAAAGAATACAAGGCGAGCCATCCGAGCGCAACCGAGCGTGACGTTGCATACGCCACAAGCAGAATGGTGCCAAGGGATGTGTACAACTTCACTCCGAGCGACTATGTGACCTTCCCGGTGCTTGGCAAGATACACGCTGAGTATGTGAAGGCATTGAGCCACTACACCAACGAAGTGAAGCCTAAGCTTGAGGCTCAGGCAAAGACAGAGTGGAAGGACACGAAGACCATCTTCCTCTCGGCGACCCCGTTCAACACACGCGAGAACCTTGACTATGTGGAGGGTTACATCTTCAAGTATCCAGAAAGTGACGAGCGTGGCATGAGCGGGCGCACGCAGTTCTATCTGAACCACTTTGGTGCGGCATACAAATACCGCTACCACAGGTTAGAGCAGAGTACAAACAACCCCGAGGCAGTGGCAAAGCAGGAGATAGCCTTCTCGGACTATCTGCAGCACACGTTGGGAACAATGAGCGGCCGCATAATAGACAGCCCGTATGACTATTCGAGAGACTTCCCGACTGTGTCTCCTGACCATGCCGAGGAGTTTAACCAGGCAGTGCAGGATGCCGTAAGAGGACACGGAGTGCTGGCAGACGCTTACCGTAAGACGATAGGCGACTATACTTATGGCAGTGCGCTGTTTGAGACGATGAAGGTGGCTAACATTATCGAGCGCATAAAGGCCCATTTGGATGCAGGACGCAAGGTTGTGATATTCCACCGAAGAGTTGAGACTAAGGAGCCATTGAAGCCGCCGTTCGCCTTGATGTTGGATAGAGCCAACTTCTCTATTTCACTTATGAAGCCTGGCGAAGAAAAGAACGAGGCGATACAGGCTGTTAGAGCTTTCAGACGTAAGTATGCCGACTTGTTGAAGTGGGAGCAGACCCTTGACTACAGTATGCCTCGTGAGCAGATAGCCAAGGTATTCGGCAAGGACAAGGTATTGTTCTTCAGCGGAAAGGAAAGCTCGAAGGTGAAGGACAAGGCAGTAGACACCTTCAATAGCGACGATAGCGGCAAGAACATCATCGTGATACAGGAGGCGAGCGGCAAGGAGGGTATCTCGTTGCACGACACTACGGGCAAGCATCAGCGTGTGTGCATAACACTGGCTCTGCCTCAGAGCCCTATCACAGCATTGCAGATAGAGGGACGCACCTACCGTATCGGTAATAAGAGCAACGCCATATTTGAGTACCCGATATTGGGATTGAACTCAGAGATGATGCTGTTTGGCGAGAAGTTCAACAACCAGGTATCGACGACGGAGAACCTTGCGCTTGGCAGCCAGGCACGAAGCCTAAGAGACAGCTTTGCCAAGGGTATCTTGGAGCATAGCGGCGTGGTGCCTATCGAGCAGCAGGGCGTAGGCGGCAAGGAGTTTGACGCTCCCAAGGAGCAGGACAACGACCCGTTTGACAGCGCTGTGCTTGACTACTACTCGAACCAGAAGCTTAACTCTCGCAACAGAGAGGGTGTGGACTACTTCCCGACCCCGGAGCCATTGGGCTACAAGATGATGGAATGGGCGAACATGGGCGAGGGCGATACTGTGCTGGAACCGAGTGCGGGCCATGGAGCGATAGCGCGATATGCCCCTAAGGGAAACCAGATGGTGGCGATAGAGCCGAGCCAGAGTCTGTTCACGAAGTTGCAGTTGAAGGCAGGTGGACTGGGCCGAAAGTTCCAGAACACCATATTCGAGAACTACGACATCGGCAACAAGCACGACGTTGTGGTGATGAACCCGCCGTTCGGTACAGCCGGTGCAACAGCGATAGCCCACTTGGGTAAGGCCTTCAAGCACTTGGAGGAAGGCGGTCGTGTTGTGGCGATAATCCCGAGAGGTTCTACTGACAAGAAGTTTGAGAAGTGGATAGATGGCGAGAAGACCGCCGTGATGCGTGCCGAGGTAGAGCTGCCTGACATCCTGTTTGAGCAGGCTGGCACGCGCGTTGTGTGCCGTGTTGTAGTGGTGGACAAGATAAGCAACGAGGCTATGCGAGCCAAGGCTGGCAGCGTAGATAAGTGGGACTTGGGCGGTCACTACGACAAGATAGAGGACTTCTTCGAGGACTTGCGCGATGTGAAAATGCCTGACCGCATTATCGACACAAATGCGATAATGATGAAGAAGAGCAAGCAGACCGTGAAGGACTTGAAGGAGTTGAAGGGCGTAAAGGTAGACTTTAGTAAGGGCGGCATCTCTGTGAATGTGCGAGGCGACTGGAATGACTATTCCGTTCCTTTTTGGGGCGATGGATATACTGCCGAGCAAAAGAAAAAATATACTGCCAGTACATACGAGACATTGGAACAGCAGGAGCGTCAGACAGGAAACGAGACGAGCCAAGCTGTGATTGCGGAGCTTAAGAAACTGACTTGCAAGTTAGCCGGCATGACCGAGGAGGAAATGCAGCGATACTTGAAGAAGAAGTACGAGGGCAAGGGCGTGATGTACAGAGTGGAGCACGCTGCTGAGGTGTATAACAAGGCTAACACCCATTACCGTATGGAGCTTGGCAACACCTTCTCAGACAGCAAGGAACACTTTGACGCTGTGAGAGACAGAGCTGTGGAGGAGAAAGGAATCGTTATGCCTAATCTGAATAAGGAGAAGGTAAAGGTGGTAGAGGTTGAGAAGCATTCT
>OIZS01000576.1_pt1 | contig 14937 bp, 7 predicted proteins | sample 1588641 | NCBI WGS metagenome assembly OIZS01 (sample SAMN03283240) | human gut metagenome | biome: human-associated habitat; material: feces | host: Homo sapiens | place: Peru | collected 2012
GTTATGGCTGTATCGGCACTCGTTGTGGGTGCGTTGTCGGCAGTTGTGCCTGCTTTCTACAGCACATCGTTCACCCCGGCAATGGTGCTTAAAGGCTCGTTCGGACTCTCGCCACGCGGCAGACGTCTGCGTATGGCTATCATGGCGGTACAGTTCTGCGTGGCTTTCGCACTGGCTATATATATAGGTGTGATGTCGAACCAGTCGAGCTACATCTTCAACAGCGACTATGGCTTCAACAAGAACGAGGTGTTCTACACATGGTTGTCGGATGAGGCACAGACCAAGAAGGACGCCGTGCGTGCCGAACTGAAGAAGCTTCCGTTTGTAGAGAGTGTAGGTTTCGCACAAAACGCTATCGGTGTCCACGACAACTATATGGGTTGGGGACGTGGAGATGGCGAGCATCGCGTTTCGCTCCAGGTGTTGCCGTGCGACTATGACTATCTGCGCACAATGCAACTTAAGATTGTTGAGGGCCGCAACTTCAACGAATCGGACATGAAGACGGGTGCATACGTGCTAAACAAGGCAGCTATGGCGCAATACAAATGGTTTGTTGTGGGCGACTCAATCGGACGTCAGACCGATTGGGACAGCCAGTCCAACTACAACATAGTGGGTGTTTGCGAAAACTTCAAGCTCAAGTCGATGCGCTGCGACAACAGCAATGTGGCTGTGGCGTTCATCATCTTCGGTCCGAACATGACAAGCTGGGGCGATCGTTGTGGTCAGGTGTTTGTACGCGTGGCTAAGAATCAGGACAAGCTCGAGGCTAAGCGTCGCATAGCCGAGGTGCTTAACAAGCTGGACGGATCGCAGAAGTATGAGATGAAGTTCCTTGACGACGACTTGCAACAGACATACGTGGACGAGTTCCGCTTTATATCTCAGGTTAAGTTGTTTGCCATTATCTGCATCATAATAACTATAATAGGTGTGTTCTCGCTCACGATGTTCGAGACCGAATACCGCCGCAAGGAGATAGCCATACGCAAGGTGATGGGTTCTTCGGTAGGCGCTGTAGTAAGGTTGTTCGCCATGCGCTATGCCGTTCCGCTTGTCGTAGCCTTCGTTGTGGCTGCGCCGTTAGGTTGGTGGCTCAGCAAGCAGTGGCTGCAGAGCTTTGCCGAGCATACGCCAATACACTGGTGGCTGCTGCCGCTATCCTTTGTCGGGGTGTCGGCTGTGGTGATAGCGACGGTTGTGGTGCAGTCGTGGAGAGTGGCGACGGCTAATCCGGTGGAGAGCATCAAGACGGAGTGACGGCACAGGGGACATGCCCCATACTCCCAAGACTTATGCTAAAACAATATTAGCAGGGACACCAAGTTCGTGGTATATATTGCGTGCAATATCATAACTGATAGCGCGTCGACCATGAAGAATGTCGCTAAGAGCTGTTGGCGAAACCCCAATAGCCTTGGCGGCATCCTTTTGTTTTATGCCCTTTTTTCTGAATGCAACCTTTATTGCAGCAATAAGAGAGGGTTTCACTTTCCAAGGATGTGGTTCTGTGTCACATTCCCACTCGTATGCAGCATCACTTAATATGCTCAACTCTTCTTTTTCCTCTTCACTAAGCAAGTCCATTCCGCCAAGTACTGAACCTTTATGTAGAAGTTCCTCTATGCGGGCATCATAATTGTTGTATGTGTTTACATCTTTTATATGCATAGCTTATATATTTTTGATGTTTTTAATCTTATCATATTCTGCGTGTGTTCCAATAAATCTTAGGTATAAGAATCCGTTGAAGAACACTACAACAGCAATCATTCTATATTTGTTTCCAGAGATGTTGAAAACGTATCTGTCGTTTCCGACATAGTCGGCAGAGGGAAAAGAGTTCTTTAAATCAGCATGAGATTTCCAGTTGCTGTTCTCTACATATTCTGCCCAACGTTTCAAAGGATCTTCAGAGTCGGGGTGCTTCTTCCAAAAATCTTTTAGTAGTTTGTATTTTAATAGTTTCATATATATAGCTTTTGATGATTGCAAAGATACAGAAAGTTCTGTAATTTGAGAAGTTTTTCATGGCTTTTAACATATAAAGAAACCGGGGAGCGGCACAAGCCTCTCCCCGGTTTTATGTTAACCAATCGTTGGTCTTATTGTTTCTCGGTCGCCAAGCAAGCGACTTTACTTGATAACGATGTTCACAATCTTCTTCGGAACCACGATAACCTTAACCACCTTCTTGTCGCCAATGTACTTGGCGCTCTGCTCGTCGGCAAGCACTGCCTCCTGGATGGCGTCGTTGGTAGCGTCGGCTGGGAACTTCTTCTGGAAGCGCGCCTTGCCGTTGAAAGATATGGTGAGCTGAACCTCGCTCTCTACAAGATACTCGGCTTTGAACTCAGGCCACTTGGCATCGCATACTGTCGACTCGTTGCCAAGAGCGTGCCACAGCTCCTCTGCGATGTGCGGAGCAAACGGAGCGATAAGCACAACGAGCTGCTCGAGCACCTGCTTGTTGCGGCACTTCTGCTGTGCCAGCTCGCCAACGGCTATCATGAAGGCAGAGATTGAGGTGTTGTAAGAGAACTTCTCGATATCGTCTGTCACCTTCTTGATGAGCTTGTGCAGCGTCTTAAGGCTGTCGGCTGTAGCCTCTGCCTCGGCTGATGGCAAGAACTCGTCGGTGCGGTTGTCGTAGAAGAGGTTCCAGAACTTCTTGAGGAAGCGGAAGCAACCGTCGATACCATTGGTGTCCCAAGGCTTGCTTGCCTCTACCGGACCAAGGAACATCTCGTACAGACGCAGTGTGTCGGCACCGTACTTCTCTACAATCATATCAGGGTTGACAACGTTGAACATCGACTTCGACATCTTCTCAACTGCCCATCCGCAGATATACTTGCCGTCTTCGAGTACGAACTCGGCGTTGGCATACTCTGGACGCCATGCCTTGAAAGCCTCGATGTCGAGCACGTCGGCCGATACGATGTTCACGTCGACGTGGATAGGTGTAACGTCGTAGTTGTTCTTCAGACCTGCGCTAACGAAGACTGGAGCCTTAGAGTGGTCGTCCGAGTTGATGCGGTATACAAAGTTGGAGCGACCTTGAATCATACCCTGGTTTACAAGTTTCTGGAACGGCTCTTCCTTGCAGCTTACGCCGAGGTCGAAGAGGAACTTGTTCCAGAAACGCGAGTAGATAAGGTGACCCGTAGCGTGCTCGCATCCGCCTACGTAGAGGTCTACGTTCTGCCAGTATTCGTCGGCTTCCTTGCTCACAAGACAGCTGTCGTTGTGCGGATCCATATAGCGCAGATAGTAGGCAGAAGAGCCTGCAAAGCCCGGCATGGTGTTAAGCTCGAGTGGGAACACGGTTTTGTTGTCTACAAGAGCCTTGTCTACCACCTGCTTCTTCTCGGCATCCCAAGCCCACATCTTGGCGCGGCCCAATGGAGGTTCGCCACTCTCGGTAGGCTTGTAGGTCTCAATCTCAGGCAGCTCGAGAGGCAGACAATCCTCTGGCACCATCTGTGGCATACCGTCCTTGTAGTATACAGGGAACGGCTCGCCCCAGTAGCGCTGACGAGAGAAGATAGCGTCGCGCAGACGATAGTTTATCTTGACACGTCCAAGTCCCTTCTCCGTAACAAACTTCTTGGTAGCGGCTATAGCCTCCTTAACGCTCAATCCGTTGAGCGAGAATCCGTCGAGAGTCTGCTTGCCTGCTACAGGCGAGTTCTGCACGATACCCTCCTTGGCGTCGAAGCTCTCCTCGCTGACATCGGCACCCTCGATAAGCGGGATGATAGGCAGGTTGAAGTGCTTGGCAAAGGCATAGTCGCGAGAGTCGTGAGCCGGAACAGCCATGATGGCTCCGGTGCCATATCCGGCAAGTACGTATTCCGAAATCCAGATAGGTATGTTCTCGCCGGTGAACGGATTGACGGCATACGAGCCAGAGAATACACCCGTAACCGAGTGGTTAGCCATACGGTCCAGCTCGGTGCGCTTCTTTACGTATGCAAGATACTCGTCCACCTCTGCCTTCTGCTCGGCTGTGGTGAGCTTCTCTACAAGCTCGCTCTCAGGAGCCAATACCATGAATGTAACACCAAAGATGGTGTCGGCACGAGTGGTGAAGATGGTGAAGTCGAAGTCCTGGCCAGCCACCTTAAACTGCATCTCGGTACCCTCCGAGCGTCCAATCCAGTTCTTCTGAGTCTCCTTGATAGAGTCGCTCCACTGCACTGTCTCCAGTCCGTCGAGCAAACGCTGCGAGTAGGCAGATGTGCGGAGGCACCACTGCTGCATCTTCTTCTGCACAACAGGATAGCCGCCACGCTCGCTCACGCCGTTCACCACCTCGTCGTTGGCAAGCACAGTGCCCAGTCCGGGACACCAGTTCACCATTGTTTCGCCAAGGTAGGCTATGCGATAGTTCATCAATGTCTTCTGCTTCTCTACGTCGCTCATAGCCTTCCACTGGTCGGCTGTAAAGTCGAGGTGCTCGCTTTCGGCAACGTTCAAGCCCTCTGTACCCTTCTGCTCGAAGTGGGCAACGAGCTTCTCTATAGGCTGTGCCTTCTGGCAAGAGTTGCAGAAGAACGACTGGAACATCTTCTGGAAAGCCCACTGAGTCCAATGGTAATACTTAGGGTCGCAGGTGCGCACCTCGCGGTCCCAGTCGAAAGAGAATCCGATGTTGTCCAACTGCTGGCGGTAGCGTGCGATGTTGGCAACTGTAGTGACCTCAGGATGCTGTCCGGTCTGGATGGCATACTGCTCGGCAGGCAGGCCATAGGCGTCGTAGCCCATAGGGTTGAGCACGTTGTAGCCCTCAAGTCGCTTGAAGCGTGCGTAGATGTCGGATGCTATGTAGCCGAGCGGGTGGCCTACGTGTAGACCGGCACCCGACGGATAGGGGAACATGTTGAGTACGTAGAACTTCTTTTTCTGCTCGTCCTCAGTGGTGTGGTAGGTCTTGTCCTTAACCCACTGGGCTTGCCATTTCTTCTCGATTTCTCTGAAATTGTATTCCATTGTATCTATTTTGTTATAATTTCCAGTTTTATGCAAAGTTACGACTTTTAGTTTATAAGATGTGCAATAAAGCCGAAAAAAGTGATACTTAAGCGTCAAGGAGCTGTTGGCTATTGTTGGGGATGTGTTAGCCAAAGTGCAGCATTAAGGCTTAATTAATCGTTTTGCGTGTTGTTCCGTCCGAATACTTCACGATATTGATGCCCCTCTCGGGCTTGTCGAGGCGTCGTCCGTCGATGCTCATACGCATAACCTCGTGTCGTGTGGCATCCGTCAGGGTGTTGATGCCAGTGGGGCGCTTGCGTGGAGTGATGACGATAGGGTTGTCGTCGTAGCCGGGAATGAGGTGCAGGTTTTCTATGCTGCTCACCTCGGTAGATGTCTCGCCCGTCCAACCGCATTGTTGCAGCACACCCGTCTGTATGCGTATAAAGTCGGCATGACTAAGCTTTACGGGGTTGCCCTCATTGTCAACCGCCCAGTCGAGGTCAAAGGTGGTGTACGTCTCGTCCGATTTCAGGGCTGCGTCAGCATAGCCATACGAGTCGGCGGCATAGCGGTAGCTAATCCAGTTTTGCGGATTGTCTTCGTCAGAGCCGTCGCCCCCATAGTTGATGGCGTTGTCGGGCAGTAGGCCTCCTTTGAACGTCATATCCTCCTTATCCTCCCACAGAGGCCAGTAGGTCTGCGGGTGAAACGAGTTCTTCATCAAATATCCCGTTGTATCGCGTTCGGCGCCGTTGGGTTCGGTCCACTTTGCGTCAAACTTGATGTACTGGTCGAAGGTAGAGTAGGGAATGTTATGTTCGCCCGTCTCTGCCGTAGGCTTATAGTAGGTAATGTGGAAGTTGTGTCGTTCGGTGGTGTAATATTCGGATCCGGCAAGCTCGTACCACTCGGCGGTTTCCGGCGACGCGCCCACTCCGGCGTACACGATGCCAGGCTCGATGCTGCCGCCAATAGTGGCGTCGCCATAAACGGGGTCGTTTTGGGCATAGAAGGCGTTGCCAATGATGCGCAGGTCGGAGCCTTTGCCGTTCTTTATCGGTTGTTCGAGGGCAAGTGTGATGTAGCCTCCGGCAGCGCCGAGGCTAATGGGGTTGCCGTCTTGCAGCTGTTCTTCGCAAGCTTGCAGCCGCTCCTCCTTCGACATTGTGGCATCAATGGCTGGCAATGTGTTGACGAATTGGCCCGGGGCAGGGCAGAACTCCACCACCCGTACAGCTTGCTGCGACTGGGCGTTGGCAGGGGAGAGGGGGCACAAGAGTGCGGCGAAAAGTATAGTAGATAATTTCATTTCTATTTTTCTTTATACTGCAAATTTACTTATTATTGTTTGAATACCCAAGAGATTGCGTTCTGATTTGTGCTATATTTGTACTTCCTCTTTACTCGCCACAAACCCCGATGGGTTCACTCCTCTCAGCAGGTACCTGCCAATGGGCTTGCCGTCGCGCCCGAACTCGTACACATAGCCGTTGGTGGCGTAGGCGCGGGCATCGCTTGAGTAGAGATGTCCGGTGTAAGGCGAGATAAAGAGAGCGTAGGGCGACTGCATCTGCAGTATCGTCTCCTCGGCGTCGCCATACTCGCCGAGTCCCTCATGAACTTCCAACGAAGGCAGCGAGATGGTGTGCATGGAGTAGGTGTAGGTGCTGGTGAGGTGAGAGAAGGCAGAGCCAATCATATAGAAGCGGTTGCGGTAGGCACAGTTGTAGGTAGCCGGGAAGTTGAAGACGCGAAACTCGTCGTTAGCCATATTCAGCACAATGCAGCGAGGGGCAATGTTGTACATATCGCCCGCAGAGTTGATGCAAGCAAACTGTCCGCTAACCGACATGGTGCCGAACAGATTGGGGCATCCCGTGTCTATGCGCTTAAGCTCGCGCATGGTGTGCGCGTCCACCACACTTATGGTCTGCTCGTAGCCGTGGTCTTGTGTCTGGGTAGAGTAGCCACCGGTGTTGGCAATGTACAGTCGGCCGTCGTAGTAGGCAATGCCCTCCGGCTCGTAGCCCACGTGACAGGTGTCCACCACCTCCTTGGTCTTGATGTCTATCTTAGCCACGTAGCCCTTGTCGGCATACGATGTAACGTACAGATAGCCCTGGTTGTCGGTGGCAAGTCGGCGGTTGTTGGGTATATTCTCGGTTGCGGCAATAGCGGTGCCGTCGGGGCGGATATACTGTATGATGTTCGACCAGTTTACGCTGATGGCTATCAGCGTGTCGTTCACCTGCAGAATGTCGTTGCCGGTGTCGCCGAGATGTCGTCCGGGGTTCTGCTGTTGAAACCATCGGCTTGTCAGCACCCCATGGTCGAGCAGCGCAAGCGACGAGTTGTCCATACCCCACAGACCCTCGCATAGAATGATGAGGCGGTCGGAGTCGGCGGTCGGCTCAGACGGAGTGGGGTAGGAGGCAGGCTCAAGCGAGCATGCTGCGAGTAGCCATAGTAGGCAGATGCAAAGCAGATTAAGTGGGTTCTTATACGACATTGTGGTTGGTGCGGCACCGTTAATGATGTTGCACGGCACGAAATTATAAATAAAAGTGGAATGGTGCAACGTTTTCTATAATTATGTTTTATTTTTATAACCCCTCATTCTCTCACTTTTTGACTGTCGTATCGCTGCAAGTGGTTGATTATTAATGGTATATGTGAGTGTTAGGTCGGGCGTGCTGGGCGGCACATATCATCATTGTATCACTCTCCTTACACACCCTATTGGTGTATGGGCAGGGTGTGAGACTTTAGTGATAGATTCGTGATAGGTGGCAGCTACCAGCGCCAACCTAACACTTGTTCTATGTGCTCATACCCAATGCGTTACGGGGAAGAAGGCTCTAAATAATGATAGAATGAGGGGTTGCGAAATACAAAACTTTATATATGGATTGATGGTAAATTGCGGTTTATCGGTGCAGCCAAGGCTTAACGGCCGACCAATTAAGGCCTAATGACTGACCAATTAAGCCTTAATGACTGACCAATTAAGCCTTAACGGCCTACCAATTAAGCCTTACTGACCTACCAACCAAGGCTTGCATGGTGCGGTTCGATGCCCGAACCGCCGTTGTATATTTGTTGTATTTTTATCGTGTATTTTGTTGCGCCATTTTGCGGTATTTTGAGCGATTATATGTAACTTTGCGTCAGATAAAAACATAATATTATGACTCTTGACCACCGTATTATTTGGCAGGAGGCTAAAGACTACATTTGGATTAGCCTCGGACTTATGCTTTACACGTTTGGCTGGACCGTGTTCTTGCTGCCTTACGAGATTGTAACAGGCGGCGTAACCGGACTCTCGGCTATCATCTTCTATGCCACAAGAATCCCGATTGAGTACAGCTACTTTGTCATCAACTTCTCATTGCTTGTCGTCGCTCTGAAGATACTTGGATTTAAGTTTATGATGAAGACCATCTATGCCATCTTCTTCCTTTCGTTCCTATTGTGGGGCGCCCAGAAGCTGATGACCGGACCCGACGGCGAGTTCTACCAAGTGCTCGGACCTGGCCAGGAGTTTATGTCGCTCATCATTGGCTGCGTTATCACCGGCACATCGCTTGCCATCGTGTTCTTGCACAACGGCTCGACTGGCGGTACCGACATCATTGCGGCTGTGGTAAACAAGTTTCACGACTTCTCATTGGGCACGGTGCTCATCGGCGTCGACCTCTGCATCATAGGTTCGTGTCTCTTTATCCCGCAGTTTGGCGAGGAGCTGCAGCGTTGCTACAAGGTAGTGTTCGGTCTTTGCACGATGTTTGTAGAGTGTTTCACGCTCGACTATGTTATGAACTCGCGCCGCGAGTCGGTACAGTTTATGATCTTCTCACGCGAGTACGACAAGATAGCGCGTGCCATAACCAAGCACACCGACCACACCCTTACCATCCTCGACGGACACGGCTGGTACTCAGGTCGCGACATGAAGGTGCTCTGCCTGCTCGCCAAGAAACGTGAGAGCGTACAGATATTCCGCCTTATCAAGATGATAGACCCGCGTGCCTTCGTGTCGCAGAGTAGCGTAATAGGTGTGTACGGCGAGGGATTTGACCAGATAAAGGTTAAGGTGAAGAATAGCCCAAGCCCCACCACCGATTCGCCAACGGCAAATTCCTTAGTCTTCGCCACCAACAACCAGCACAAGCTTGAGGAGATACGCTCTATCCTCGGCTCGCGCTTCGAGATACTGTCGCTTAACGACATTGGCTGCCACGTCGACATACCCGAGACAGCCAACACACTTGAGGGCAACGCCATACAGAAGGCACGCTACATCGTCGACCACTATGGCTACGACTGCTTTGCCGACGACACGGGTCTTGAGGTGCCGGCGCTTGGAGGCGAGCCGGGTGTACATTCGGCACGTTATGCCGAGGGTACCGACCACAACTCGGATGCTAACATGCAGAAACTGCTGCACCGACTTGAGGGTGTGGACGACCGCCGCGCGCAGTTCCGCACCGTCATCTGTCTTGCCCGAAAGGGAGACAGCAGCAACTATACGCTGTTTGAGGGTGTCGTTAAAGGAACGATATCCAAGGAGAAGCATGGCACCGAGGGATTCGGCTACGACCCTATCTTTGTGCCGGAGGGCTACAACGAGTCGTTCGCACAGCTTGGCATGGACGTCAAGAACCACATCTCGCACCGTGCACGTGCCGTGGAGAAGCTTGTCAAGCATCTTGCATAGGGCGTGGGATAGCCTCCATATTTAGCACCAACCAATATATACAATGAGCAAAGGAGCCGACTTCACAGCCGACCCCTTTGCTCTTTATACAATAACATTATGAATTCTAATAGCTAACGTTTGCAAAGTTACTCATAGTTAGCCACTTGCGCAATACCTAATAATCGGTAAAACTACTTGTTTTCCTTAATCATAGCCACGCTGCAAGCACCAAGCACCAGCAGCACACCAGCCACAATCATCATATTGCTCTGCACCGAGCCAACAAGCGAGAGGATGCCGCCACCAGCCACGGCAGCTATAATCTGCGGTATGCAGATGGTGCCGTTGAACAGTCCGAGGTAGGCACCCTTATGGCCATAACCCTCAAGAGCATTGGTTACAAAGGTGAAAGGCATGGCAAGCATGGCTGCCCAGGCACATCCAATGAGCATGAACGGAAGCACAAGCATATCCTTGTCGCCTACGAACGGCACCATGGCAAAGCCTATACCGCCGATAACAAGACTGAGGGCGTAAGCCAGCTTGGTGTTCTTGAACTTAGGCAGAGCCATTGCCCACAGCACCGAGCCTACTGCCTGCCAGCAGAACAGCACGCCAACCCAGTTGCCGGCAGCCTGATAGCCCTTAGAGGCAGTGTCGGTGGTATGCCATACGGTGTCGGCGATGGTGCCGTTGGTGTAGGTCCACATATACATAAAGGCTGCCCAGCAGAAGAACTGAACCAAGCCCACCTTCCAGAACATCGACGGCGCATGCTTGAGCAACTCTATCCACGAAGCCTTCTGCTCCTCCTCCTGAGGCTTGGCCTCGTTGTATTCGGCATACTCCTCGGGATTCCACTCCTTAACCTTGCACGTGGTGTATAGCACGCAGAGGATGAGGATGGCGGCACCAATGTAGAACGAGTAGATTACAGAGTCGGGCACCACGCCCTTAGGAGCCTCGTTGGCAATGCCCAGTGCGGTGAAGACGAAGGGGAAGAGATAGCCCACAACCGAGCCCGAATTGCACAGGAACGACTGTATAGAGTAAGCCAACGACTTCTGTTTCTCGTTTACCATATCGCCCACAAGCATCTTGAACGGCTGCATAGCCATATTGATGCTGGTGTCGAGGAACATCAGCGATATAAGACCGAACACCATAGCAGTGCCAACAGCCATGCCGAACGAGCCAGCGTTAGGCAGCAGGCACATCACAGCCACAGCCACGGCGGCTCCGATAAATAGGTAAGGTATGCGGCGGCCGAATCGGGTCCAGGTGCGGTCGCTCAGCGTTCCGATAATAGGCTGCACGAGGATGCCCATAAGCGGGGGCAGAATCCAGAAGTAGCTAAGGTTGTGCGGATCGGCGCCAAGGGTGGCGAAGATGCGCGAGATGTTTGCACTTTGTAGGGCGTAGGCAATCTGTACGCCGAAGAATCCGAAGCTCAGATTCCACAAGCTCCAGAAACTTTGATTTGGTTTTGGTTTCATTGTTATTTGGTTTAATATTTATTAGTCTAATCCTTAATACCCCCCCCGGGTGCTGCCTCTTACCACCAAGCGTGTGCGCACCACCTTTTTCTCGATCTTGTCCTTAGGCGATATGCCCTCCACCTTATTTATAAGGATGTTGGCAGCCTCCTCGCCCACCTTCTCGCCGCGCTGCTCAATGGTTGTAAGCTGGGGGTCGCAGGCTACGGCACGCTGTCCGTTGGTAAATCCGCACACCGACACATCGTCCGGCACACTGAATCCGGCATGCTTAGCGGTGTACATAACGCCGATGGCAGTGTCGTCGTTCACGCAGAAGAAGCCATCTGGACGGTCGGGGCGTTGCAGCACCTCGGGTGTTATCTTCTCTGCATCCTCCCTGTTGTCGCATACGTATACCAGCGACGGGTCGGGCTGGATGCCTGCTTTTATCAGTGCGTCGCGGTAGCCGTTGTATCTGTTGCGGCCCAGCACGGTGTTGCCGTGCATGCCATAGTAGGCTATGCGTCGGCAGCCAGTCTCGGCAAGATGCGTTGTTGCGACAAAGGCACCTTGATAATCGTCCACCACAACGAGCGACGCGTCGATGCCCGTACATATACGGTCGTAGAAGACTATGGGTATACCGCGGTCGATGAGCGACTTGAAGTGGTCGTACTTCATAGTCTCCTTGGCTTGCGACACGATGACGCCGCACACCTGATGAGCCTCGAACATCTGGCAGATGCGCACCTCGCTGTCGTACGACTCGCGCGACGTGGTGGCTATAATGCGGAATCCGCGCTTTGTGGCTGCAGCCTCTATACCGTTAAGTATGGTGGAAAAATAGTAGTGGGCAAACTCTGGCACTATCACTCCAATAACCTTTATAGGCGCACGCTTGCTGTTGCGCAGCGACTTTGCGATGTCGTTGGGGTAGAAGTTGTGCTGTTGTGCATACTCGCAAATGAGGCGACGCTTCTCAGCGTTGATGCGTTGGGAGCCGCTCAAGGCTCTCGACACAGTAGCGATAGACACGCCGAAGTGTTCGGCTATGTCCTTCATCGTTGTAGGTTGAAGTTCTGACATTGGTAGATAGATAATGTAATACTGAAAATGTTTGTTGTTTAAAGAGATGCTGCAAAGGTATCACATTATTTTAAAATAGCAATGATAAAGTGTTTTTTGATGTGCGTCAAGTAGTGCAAACGTTTGCATTGGGTGCAAACGTTTGCATATATAAAACTTCACTTTTGCTTACAAAAAGCATACAACGAATTGATTTACGTCATAATTTTGCACATGAGTTCAATGAGGGGAAAACTTAGTACAGCCCGAAGTATAGATCTTAAACGATTAAAAACCGCTTTTATAGAACCTATAATACTTTTAACAAGTATACTATATATACGAAATTTAATTTCAATTTACTAATATCTAAAGCTACAATGATGAAGCAGGTTAAATTCCAAAATGCCATCAGGACAGCGACGCTCTCGGCTGGTCTGTTCCTTTCGGCAAGCGCCTTTGCACAGCAGATTACTGTGAAGGGCCACGTAGTAGACGAGACCGGCGAGCCAGTCATCGGCGCATCCGTCAAGGTTGTTGGCGGCAAGACAGGTGCGGTGACCGACATCGACGGCAATTTCTCTATCGCAGCCGACAAGAAGGCTACTCTCGAAATCACTTACATCGGCTACGAACCTCTTAAGGTTGTTGCCGGACAAAATCTCAAGATTCAGCTTAAGAACACATCAACAACTCTTAACGACGTTGTCGTTATCGGTTATGGTGTTGCCAAGAAGAACGACCTCACGGGTTCGGTTACAGCTATCAAGCCCGACGAGAAGAACCACGCTCTTGTAACATCGGCACAGGAGATGATGCAGGGCAAGATTGCTGGTGTAAACGTTACAACAAGCAACGGTGGTCCTGGCGGTGGCGCCTCTATCCGTATACGTGGCGGTTCTTCGCTCAACGCAAGCAACGACCCATTGATTGTTATCGATGGTATGGCTCTCGACAACCAGGGTGTCAAGGGTGCTCCTAACGGATTGGGTATGGTGAACCCTAACGATATCGAAAGCTTCACAGTATTGAAGGATGCCTCGGCTACCGCCATCTATGGTTCGCGTGGTTCTAACGGTGTTATCATCATCACCACTAAGAAAGGACGCGGCAACCAGAAACCTCAGGTAAGCTACTCGGGCAACGTGTCTATGTCGATGCTCGCCAACAAGTATGACGTGCTCAACGGCGACGAATACCGCGACTTCATAAAGTCTTACTACGGTGAGGACAGCGACGCTGCAAAGCTGCTGGGTACAGCCAACACCGACTGGCAGGACGAAATCTACCGCACTGCAATCTCTACCGACCACAACGTAACCGTACAGGGCGGATTGAAGAATATGCCTTACCGCGCAAGCCTTGGCTATACCGACCAGAACGGTATTCTCAAGGGTGGCAACTATCAGCGTTACACTGCAAGCGTAAACCTCTCGCCGTCGTTCTTCAAGGATCACTTGAAGCTCAACATCAACGGTAAGTTTATGCACGCAAAGACCAAGTATGCCAACAACGACGCCGTGGGTGCCGCTCTGCGTATGGACCCTACACAATCGGTTAAGGCCGATGGCTTCGACAACTATAACGGCTACTTTGCATGGACCGACAAGGCAGACCCTGCCAAGTATCCATCACACATAACAACTATTGCCAACACCAACGCTCCTTCAAACCCGGTAGCTCTGCTCAACGAGAAGGACGACCGTGCAAACTCTAACGACTTCCTTGGCAACATCGAGGCCGACTATAAGATACACGGCTTTGAGGACCTCCGCATACATGCCAACCTTTCGGGCGACTGGGCTTCGGGCAAGCAGACCACTATCATGGCCGACTGGGGACCAAGCAACTTCTATTGGGGCAACACTGGCTTCATTAAGGAGTCGAAGCGCAACCTCCAGCTCTCTACATACGCTCAGTACTACAAGGACTTTGCCAAGACCCAGCACATCGACGTGATGGGTGGTTACGAGTGGGGACACATCAAGTATTGGGGCAACAAGCTCTACCACGATATGGCTTCAGAGTATGGCAAGACAGCCGAGGAGATTGCTGCAATGACCGACAAGAGCTACAACTCGTACAGTAAAGACAAGTGGGAGCAGGAGAGCTACCTCGTATCGTTCTACGGACGTTTGAACTACATCGCCTTCGACCGCTACATGTTCACAGCTACAGTACGTCGCGACGGTTCGTCACGCTTCAAGGAGCACTGGGCTACATTCCCTGCCTTCGCCTTGGGTTGGAAGATCAACGAGGAGAACTTCCTCAAGAACACTTCTTGGCTCGACGAGTTGAAGCTGCGCCTTGGCTATGGTAAGACAGGTCAGCAGGACGGCATCGGAAACTACAACTACTTCCAGTCGTACAACGACAATACCAAGACCACCAATGGACGCTATCCTATGATTGGCGTAGGCGACGGCACTGGTGTGATGTATCGTCCAGACGCTTACAACGAGGAGCTTAAGTGGGAGACAACATCTACATACAACGTAGGTCTCGACTTCTCGGTATTGCGCGACCGTGTTCGTGGTAGCGTAGACTACTACTACCGCAAGACCACCGATCTTCTTAACGACGCTTATGTTCCTACGGGTTCTAACTTCCGCAACAAGGTTAAGTCGAACATCGGTTCGTTGGAGAACAAGGGTATCGAGGCTTCGCTCACCGTCCGTCCTATACAGACAACCGACTGGCAGG
>OIZS01000577.1_pt1 | contig 14935 bp, 7 predicted proteins | sample 1588641 | NCBI WGS metagenome assembly OIZS01 (sample SAMN03283240) | human gut metagenome | biome: human-associated habitat; material: feces | host: Homo sapiens | place: Peru | collected 2012
GCACTAAAACCCGCAAGGCTGGCGATTCCTACCGCCGCTGGTGCTGCTTCACCGCCACCAACGAGGGCCTGCGTCGCACGGACGGAGCAGGAAACTCTTTGGGATGCAGCGTAGGCCGCCAAATACGGGAGGATGTAGCTATGGACATCCTGCGGTGCTCTGTGGACGCCGTGACGCTGGATAAGAAGGCCATTATCTCCGAACTTACGCGCATTGTAGAGCGTGTCTTATCCAACGGCGGAGATGACGGTCAGCAGGAACTGCGCCGCTTGGAGTTGGAATTGGAGAAGCTGCAAAGCCGCAGTGACGCGATCCTTGATCGCTTCCTTGACCAAACGATTGGCAAGGCGGATTTCCAGCGTGCCAGAAGCCGCTGTGAGGCGGAGATTACCCAAACGCAAGAAAGAATTGAAGCGATCCGCCAGCGGCAGAAGCTGGATACCGACACAAAAATGCTCAAGCCGGACATCCGCGCCGCCATCACGGGCATTGTCAGCGGCCAAACAGCGGACGATAGCTTCTACGGTCGCCTGCTGCACCATATGACCGTGTACCGGGACGGCAGGGTAGAGGTGGCATTGAATCTGCTGCCCGCCAAATGGACGTATGTGCTGGACGGTCTGGAGAAGTACCGCGCCAAAATTAGGGTGCATGACGCTTCCTCTGTGCCGATATCGGTCAGCAGGCCTTTCAGCTCGGCGTAGGGCATGGAATACCGCTGGCTGAGATAGCGCAGCGATGCGCCCAATTCCCCGTCCGGCCCACCGTACTGCGAAATAATGACCGCGGCCAGCTTGGGGTTGGGATTCTTGATCTTCACGGGATATTGCAGCTTTTTCTCATAGACAAACATGACTCAGTTCCCCTTTCCGTCCCACGGCCACGGATCGCTGAGCCATTTGTAGCTGCCCGGCGTGATATCCGTCTGCATCAGCGGCCCGCACTGCTCCTGATACTTTTTCCGGCCTTCCTGCCCCAGCCGGATGTACGACCAGTACAGCTCCAGCGCCTGCTGGTCGTCGGAATGGGTGGTCAGATACAGCCCCAGCTCGTCAATGGCGAAGTCCAGTGCCATCAGCTCCAGCAGCGCGCCGTCCACCTGCGGAAAGCGGGAGCGCAGCTCCTTGTGAAACGGCAGATCCAGGCCGGGGAACAGGGTGCCCTGCCGCAGCGCCTCCTGATCGTCGTAGCGGACGGGATCCTTGCCCTGCACCGCCACATAGGGGAATGCCAGCGCCCCGCAGGACGGAAGATGGCCGGTACCGTCACTGCAGGCCGGCTGCGTTTCGGCGCGTGCCGCCTGCATCGTTCTCTCTGTATACAAGAGAAGTTCCTCCTTTTTCGTCGGTAGTCGAACCGCTTTGCGGCTCGATACATCCTATGTCTGCGCTGCCGGCTCGGTTCCTGATAGGCAAAAGCAGAGAGGGCGTCTGCCCTCTCTGCTTTACACGTTTATGCGATGTTATCCGCGCTTTCCGCGCCTGCGCAGCCACAGAGCCGCCGTCCCCGCGCCGCTGGCGGCGCACATGGCGCAGTAGGCCAGCGCGCCCATATCACCGGTCTTGGGCGACCCCACCGGCTCCTCTGCCGCAGACGAGGAATAGTGATAGATGGTCACGCTGCACACGCCGGAGAAACCGGAGGCCGCGGGGATATCCACATCCGCCAGGCCGTCTACCGTGCCTACGGAGCGAGAAGCCGTCACGGTCGCTATGCCGCTCCTCCCCGCCTTCAGGGTAATCGTCCCCAGCAGGAACCGGCCGTTTCCATCGAACACCGCGCTCTCCTCGCCATAGTAGGACAGCGTAACGGCGGTGCCGTCCGCGGTGATCTTGCTGTTGGCCGCCGTACCGGCGCTCGTTGCTTCTACGGAGGCGTTATCGCAGTCGATATGCGTCTCCGCCGCCGGGAGTATGTCCGCGCCGGGAGTGCCCGTCAGAAAAACATCCACGGTGAACGTGTTATATCGCTCAACCAGTGTCTGGGATGCGGACAGCAGCAGCGCCGGCTGCGTTTCCGCGTCGGCCAGTGCCGTGACCGGCAGCAGGCACACCAGCGCCGCCGCCAGCAGCGCCGTGAAAATACCCTTCAGCTTCATTTTGTTGCCCCTTTCCTTTTCACTATCAGCAGCACCGCACAGGCAATGACCACCGCCGCCAAAGCCACCCACAATGCGGTATGCGTCTCCCCTGCCGGTGTATCGTGGGCTTCCTTATCCGCAGCGGCTGTATCTGTGCTTGCAGCTGCGTCTGTATCCCCTGTGTCCGCGCCGTCAGATATATCCTCCTCCGGTTCATACGCGGCGCCGGTACCGGCCACCACTGTCCCGTCGATGGAGGCGGTGCCGTCCTCGGCTACCTTGACCTCCGGCGTAACAGTCGCACCGGAAATGGCGACCGTCACGGCCTGCGGCAGCGTGACAGATACCTCCTCGCCGCCGGCCAGTGCAGCGCTGTCGCTGATAGTCAGAACAGCATTGGTGCTCCCCGCTGTAAACGTAGCGGTGCCCAGCGTAAGAGCACCGTTTTCATCGAACACGGCTTTCTGCGCCAGATAGCTGATGCACAGCCGTCCCTCCGCGTATGTGACCAGCGCCCCCGGCACCGTCACGACAGCATCGGTACAGACGCACCCGGCGTAGATCACGTCCACCTGCAAGGTGGAGGGGGCGCTCTCCCCTGCCCTGCCGTGCAGTGTGATACCCGCGGTAAAGCTGTCGCCGGTGTGCAGCGTCCCGGCAGGCACGTCAATGGAGATGGTATAGCTCTCCGCCGCAAACGCCATTGTCATGCACAGAACAGCAGCGCACAGCAGCGCGGCCAGCGGTAAAAGTCGTCTTTTCATTCGTTAGCCCTCCTGTGGAGCGGTAAGCAGCTGGTACAGCTGCTGGTAATCCAGAATATCCACCGAGCCGTCGCCGTTGCAGTCGGCTCTGTCGTGTATGTCCCCCTCGTCCGTCAAGCCGCCGGACAGGTAGTCGTAAAGGAATTGCAGATCAGAAATATCGGTAACGCCATCGTTGTTCAGGTCAAACTCTGACCCGATGTCTGGCGCAAAATGGACGGTAAGGTCGTGTACCGTCACCTCCGCATCGCCGCCGGAGGCGGTACCTATCCCGTGCCGGTAGACGGTGATCTCCGTGTCCTGCGCCGCAAGCGGGACGAAGGTCATGGTCAGCAGCACGGCGGGATTGTCCCACCTTCCCTCCATTCCCAGAGAGCTGTTGCTCAGCTTTACCAGCCGCCGGGTGCTGCCCCGTACAGCGCCGCCGTCTATCGCGGTCAGATCCTCATGGGCGGCGGTATTCTCCAGCCGCAGCACAGCCGTATCGTAGCTTATTTGCGTGGCTACGGCGTAGTGCTCCAGCGTCTCCCCTTCCGGTACGCTCAGCAGCAGCGAAACGGTCAGCGGCTCGCCCACGGCGGCACTGCCGCTCATTTGCAGCGTAAGCGTGTACTCCCCCTGCGCGGCAAAGGAGGGGCGGATGCACAGCACACATAGAAGCAAGCTGCACAGCGCACATATTGCTTTTTTCACAGACTCCCTCCTCTGTCAGAAATACACCGGCGCCCCGGAGGTGCGCATCATGCGCACCTCCGGGGAACGGTCATAGCTCAGTTACCGGCCGGAACGGTAAAGGCGTTGTAGTGAACGTAGATCTGGATGGAATACGCATCCTTGGCATCCACCACATTGTCGTGGTTCACGTCAGCGGCCAGCAGACCGGCCACAAACAACTTGTCGGAGCCCTTATAGATGCCCTTGCCCACATCCAGCGCGATCTGCGCGTCCACGATGTTGATCTTGCTGTTCTCATTGACGTCGCCGTACTTGACGGCCACGGCAGCGCTGTCGCTGACAGCGAAGGAGCTGTTCTTCAGCTTATCGGCAGCGTCACCGCTCATCAGCGTCACGGTCTTGTTGCCGTCAGCCAGCAGCATACCCTTACCGCTGCAGGTAATGGACTTGCCCTCCGGCACGTCCTTGATGTACGTGACCAGATACAGACCCGGCGCAAACTCGGTCTTGCTGACCGTGTAGACCTTTTCGACCTCCACGGCATCGGCGTTGATCACGGTGACATCCTTCTCGTAGGTATTACCGCTGATACCGGCCAGCGCATCGCTGACGGTCAGCTTCACCTCATCCGCGAAGTCATTCACGCGGACGGTAACGGTGGCCACCAGAATGCCGTTGGCGGCAGGAGCGGTGTTGCCCAAGAAGGACATCGTGCTGTTCTCGCCCTCGAACTTGCCGTCCTTGCCCAGCGCCAGACCGCTGCCCTTCTTGATGGCGGTGATCTCACCGCCGGTGACAGCCAGCTTCATCTGGGCGCAAGCCAGCCCGCCAGCCGCGTTCATGTAGATGTGGAAGGTCACGTCCTTGCCGGCCTCAGCGCTTTCGGGAGCTGCCACACGAGCCACGATGTCGGCAGCTTCCGCCTTCTGTGTCTCGGCGTCTGCGGCGGAGCCGATGCCCTTGGCGGCAGTGCCCGCGGCAAAGTAGCAATTCCTGATAACGGCACCGGCCGCCGCACGGCCTGCCACAGCGCCGCTGGTGCTCTGGCTGCAATCGATCTTGCCGCTGTTGTAGCAGTTGCTGATCTCAGCCTTGGCAACATCACCTGCAATACCGCCCACATTGGCGCCGGTGGACTTGATGGTGCCGCTGTTAGAGCAGGCTGTGATCGCGCAGCCGTTGCCCACATTGGCCGCCATACCGGCTGCGCCAGAGCCGGCGCAGGTCACATTACCGGAGTTGGTGCAGTTGATGATGGAGCTGTTGCCGGAAAGGTTGCCCGCAATGCCTCCCGCATAGCGATAACCGGTGACATCCCCGCTGTTGGAGCAATCCTTGATGGTCGTAGAGTTATTGGCATACCCGACAAGTCCTCCCAGATTGTCCCAGTTGCCGCCCACGCGCTTCACCGTCACGTTCACCTCGGAATGGACGTTGGTAATATCGGCATAATCCACGCGGCCGATCACGCCGCCGGAGTGCGCACCAATCACATTCTTACTGGAGGTGAGCACCATGTTGCCCTGCACCGTCAGATTTTGGATCACGGCGTGCTTGGAGCTGCTTCCTTCCACATAACCAAACAGACCCTTGTAGGGAACCTGGGTATTCGTGCCGATATAGTCGATGGACAGATTGCTGATCTTGTGACCCTGTCCATCAAAGGAACCGGCAAACTTCTTGCCCCAGCTGTTCATGCCAATAGGCGTCCACTCAAAACCTGCCAGTTCAATATCGTTGGTCAGCACAGCAGAGATCTTGGCGTTGCCGCCCTTGTTGACCTGCTGGGCAAACCACGCCAGCTCCGCGCCATTGCTGATCTGATAGACACCGTTGGCGTCCTTGGCAGGCTCAGTGGCGGTCTTGCCGTCCCATGCGCCCTCGGCGGCCTTGACCAGCTTGACGCTCTTGGTCAGCTTGCCGTCCTGCACGCTGGAAGCATCCGCAGAGCCCAGCTTGCATTCGCCGTTATAGCACACATAGCCGTCCTTCGCGACAGAGTAGGTGTAGGAGCCATAGCCCAGCTTGTAGGTACCATCCGCCTGCGGCTCGATAGCCTTGCCATCGCTGTCCTTCAGGACAACAGTCGCGCCGTCCACCTTGCCGGCCTCGTCGGTGATGTTCAGCTCCACGTTGTACCAGACCTTTCTGGTCACGGGGATCTCCACATCCGCGAAGTGCTGGAAGGCGAAGGTCACGGTAACTGCGTTGAAGTTGGTGCCCTTACCGGCATCGGTCATGTAGTACATGGTGCTGAAGGGGTTGGCGGCGGAGTACATACTGCCGTACACATAGCCGTTTGTGGCGGTCAGAACGGTTTCGTTCTTGCCGTCCTCAAAGGCGATGTCCTCAGGGACGGTGAAGGTAATGCGAGAGGTGTCCATCTGCTGATACTGCCCTGTTGTGCCCTCAACCTCTTTCCCTGCCACGGTATAACGGGGTTTGAAAGTCGTGGGGTTAAAGACGCCGGAGATCTTGTTGATAGAGCGGTACATGCCGTCGAAGGACAGCGTCACCTTGTCGCCGGGCATGATGGACTCGCCCTTGTTGGAGGCATTCTCCACATTAGCGGTCACTCCGGCGACCTTCACCAGCTGATAGCTGTACTTGCCGTCCTTATCCGTCATCCGGATGATAACGGTGCCGCCGTAGTTGTTGGCATCCTTATTCATATCCTTGAGAGGAACGGTGTATGTACCCTCCGCATCCGTCAGCGCGGTGAAGTCGGATACGGTGCTCACCATGGTTGCGCCGTTCGTCAGACCGAGGGCGTACTCCACCTTCACTGCGTTCAGCGTGGTAAAGGTCATCTTGGGGGCGGTATCCGTCCTCAGATAATACCATGTGTCGTAGATATAGTCCCAGCCGGGCAGACGGGAATTGGCTTCAAAGTCGCCGTTGAAGGGCACCCGCGCCTCCGCCTTGCCCAGCTCGTCCGCCACGATAAAGAAATTCACGCGGTCGGGGTTGGTGGCGGGGTAGAAACCGCCATGGGTCGCTTTGTTGCTCTTGTCCACGTCGATGGCGTCATAGCGGACGGCAAACACGCTGGTGCCGCCGTTGGCGTTGATATCAGCCCAGTTGTGGCGGCTGTTGCCGCCATCGATCTGCGTACCGGTTATCTCGCCGGCCGCATCCTCGGCATAAGTAATCGTAGCGGGGCCGGACAGCTTCGTCCAGACAAAGTCCGGCTCCATCATGATATTACCGGCGTCGCTGTCGATCAGCTCCCACATGCGGTAGGCGCGGATGCGCTCGGTGCCGCTGCCCAGCGCCTTGGCGCCGGAAGCACTGACAAAGACCTGCAGGTCGGCCTCATCGCGCTTACTCGTCTGTGTGCCCAGTTGGGAAAAGTCATGGCTGAGCTTGTTGGTCTGTCCGTTGACAAAGTCAAAGCTATAATCCGTATCCTTCGATACGCTGGACAGCCAGCCGCCCTTGGTCACATACGTACCGGTGGTATCTGTCATGCGCCAGGTATAGTTGCCGTTGCTCTTGGAAACGGCGTAAACAGCCGTCTTGGTATTATCCCCGTTATCCTTCCAGTCGACCAGCGTCTTCTGCTGTGCCGTATAGAAGTTGTTGTACTGGAAATATAGCCCGAAATCTGCCGTCTTCGGCACGGTGACGGTCAGCTTCACAACAGAGTCTATCTTGCCGGATTTGGTGTTTACAGAGTTGCCTGCCGTAAGCGTCTGGTTGATCTGCTGTGAGAAAATGTAGGTTTCCGTATCGGTGGGATTGTAGTAGACATTGAACAGGCAGGCATTGCCGCCGGCATAAAACAGCGTGGGATAATAGGCTTTGCCACTTTCCGTATAAGGCGTGCCCATCACGGCGTCGCACTGCATGATGGGGCAGCTTACCCGCACCGTAAAGTCCTTCTCACCGAAGTAGCTCTTGCCGTCAGCCATTCTGGAGGAAGTGTAGATCGACAGAAGCCGCAGATATATCTCCGTACCGCCGGCGGCCGCGCCGTCTACGTTGCTGTCGGCGGGCAGCTTGATCTGCATGCCGCCCAGAGAAACGTCGTATGCCTTCGTCTCGGCGTTCCAGCCATAGCCCTCATAGACGTACCAGCCGCCCTTCACCGTGGCCTTCATGCAGTTGTAGCCGCTCTTTGTATCCTCTACATCGGTCACTGTGATCTCGTCGCCCACCTTGTTGGACTTGCCGTCGCTCTTCCACAGCTTGATGATGGGGAGCTTGCTGCCGTTGGTCTTATAGTTCTGATCCCTCCCGATGTAGAAGTTCACATCGAAGTCGAGATTTTCCGCCTTGTCCACATGAAGTGTCAGCGTCCAATAGGTCTTTTCCTCGCCGTTACCGCGGGAGTCACCGCCGAAGTCATCCTTTGCATAGAACCGGTACATATAGGTGCCCGGCTCCGTTTCCGTTAGGGAGATGGTGGTTGCACCAAAGAGCGACGCGCTGAAGCCCAGCTCCTCGCCCCACGTCTGCCCATTGTCGGTGGATCTCTGATAGAAGTAATTCTTCTCGGCGTTCAGCTTGTCATCGCCGTCCTCGAAGATCTTGCCGGTCTGCAGGTCGCGCAGCAGATACGCCGCACCGATGATCGAGTTGTCGGTAACGTCCTTCACGCCCTCCACCAGCTTGGGTGCCTTGTTCAGGTCTGCGCCGCACTTGTCGCACTTTCTGTCCTTGTTCTCGTCTGTGTGGACGCACGCGTTGGGATCAAACCGCACCGCCACATCGTCATAGGCGAAGTAGGCGGGCTGGGAGAAGCCGTAGCCGTTGTCACTGGAGCCGGTGATATTGAACTCCACCTTGGTGACGGCGCCCAGACCGGACAGGTCGAACTTCGTCCAATCCGTAATGATGTTCTTCGGGCCCTTGCACAGATAGATGGACGCTTCGCCGGTCTTCGCTTCCCCATCGTAGCCGGTGGCTGTCAGCTTGACCCAGTCATCATCGCCGATTTTGGCGGTCAGGTCGTTGCCGTTCAGGTAGCAGTTCAGCGCGTAGCAGATGTTGTTGACATACATGTGGTCGATCACGCGCGCCATGCCGTCGCCAAAGGCAAAGGACGGCAGGATCTGGCTGTCAGTATAGCCGGACTTGTCCTTATAGCCGAAGTGAACGGCAAAGTTGTTGGAGCCGTTGTGTCCGCCGCCGGTGCGGACATCGCCCTTGGCGCTCGCTTTGTACACGGTCAACTGGCTCTCGTAGCCACCATTCGCAACGAAATCGCTGGAGGCATAGTTGGACACGGCATGACCGCCGCCCCAATAGCAGTAATTATCCCAGCTCTTGGGCAGCGTATGCTTCAGCTCGGTGTTCCCGGCATCGTACCAGGTATACGCCTTGCTCTCGTCCGTGGTGCCGCTGCCGCCGGGGTACAGCATGCTGCCCATGTACTGCGGGTTGTCGATCAGGCTCGACCAGTCGCTCTTGCCGGCAAAATTGGTGCCGCCCTTATAGTCGGCATCCTCAAATGTCAGCACCCGCAGCTCATAGCCTGCATTCTGCGTCTCCCCGGTAGAGGGATCGGCAGACTGTGTCCCCTCGGCGAAGGCGGTGATCACGGCGCTGTTGACCAGCGACAGCGTCATCACCAGCGCCATCAGCGCGGAGACGATACGTTTCTTGATGTTCATTTCTCTGTTCTGCATCTCCTTTTTCTTTTTTTGCTTTTTCTTAAAAGTAAAGCCTTACGGCAAAAAGCACATTTCCGTGCTCCTGCCGTAAGGCCGGGGATGCAGTCCACGCATGCGTGGCCGCAGTCATTCCGCTTATCAGCTTCCCGGTACAGGCAGGAGCCTAAGGACATTCCCAAGCGTATCTGACTTATCCGCCGCCCGAAGGCGCGGCATCACAGTGACCGACTCGCGGGGCATCTCACCCCATTCCGCTCCCGGCCTGCCGGCCGGAGGGAACGTCCTTTATTATTCAATTTTTCTGGGCGGACAACAGCCGCATATACAGCGCCTGATAGTCCAGTATGTCCACCGCGCCGTCTCCGTTGAAATCCGCCGCAGTCAGCAGCTCGCCCGTCAGCGGACTCTCGCCGCACAGATGGCCGAACAGCGCCTGCATGTCCTCCACGTTGACCGCGCCGTCCCAGTTGACATCGCCGCCTTCAGGCGCAGCGCCCACATCCCGGACTGTCACCCGCGCCACAGCCGGTGCGCAGCGGGCGGCCTCTGTCCCTGCATTGGGGTCAATGCCCAGCAGATAATACGTTCCCGGCTTGTCCAGCACAACGGTGTAGGAGCCGTTTTCGCCGGATGGCTCATAAACGCACTCTGATGAATTATTATAGACCCCCAACGTCAGCTTGTCAATAGGCGTAAAGCTCTCCGTTCCGCCATCTGAGACAGATTTTGTATCATACTTCAGCGTCTGCACCGTCAGGGGCTTCCCTGCCGTCACGGTGTAGCTGTCCTGATCGAAGCAGCAGAACGCGCCGCCGTTATTGTAGAAGCTCCAGTCGGTGAACATGGCTACATCGATGGTATCTCCGTCCGACAGGAGGATATAGTCGCAGGTGGAGCCCCATCCGGTGTCCATCAGCGGGAACATGTGATTCCGGTAGTACATGAGGTTTTCATCGTGTCCCCAGAACTCCTTCATGTAGATGCTGGTGCTGCTGCCGGTGAGCTGGAGTGCGCCGAATCTGCTTTCGTAGGCCACCTCACCGTTGATATTCATGACCGGATGATCGTCGTCTCTGTGACCGATAAGTCCGCTGGTGCCCTTGCCGCACTTCTCCGCCGGCAGGCCCATGTAGTGGCGCTCCAGCAGGCAGATGTACAGGTGCAGCAGCGTAGGACGCTCGATCACCGTGTCGCCCACATAGCCGCCCTTACCATCCTGTGTGGCGCAGCGGTAGAGATCCTGCCGGCCGTAGTCCGCCAGATCGAAATACGGCACCTTCACCGGCAGTCCCATCAGCAACGTTCCGTCCTTACCCATCAGGGGCACGCCGTCGGAGGAGACGGTCACATACACCGTCACCTCCCCCGCCGGCGTTTCGTCATAGCCGTACTGCCGGGGGTCACCCTCAGCACCCGGCTCCACGGTAATGTGCAGCGTGACCTCCGCCTGCTCCTGTCCGCAGCTGGCAGCCACCACCGGGGCATACTCCCCCGCCGTGCGCGACGTGAAGAAGTACGTGCTCCCGGAAATGTTCGTTGTAGCCTGGTTCCTGTCGTCCTTGACCACGGAATACGTCAGCGCGTGTCCCTCCCTGTCGGTAAAGACCTCCTCCAGTGGTATTTTGAGCATACCGCCCTGCGTGACGGTATAGCTTTTTTCCGCCGCCGTGATGTGCCCGCCCGCTGTGACCGTCTGCGGCCAAAGCATCAGCAGCGCCGCTGCCAGACACAGGAATCTGCGCAGCTTCGATCGGATATGGTGATTTTTCATGCCGCTTCCTCCTCTGCCCTGATGGTCGTGTACAGCGCCTGATAGTCCAGAATGTCCACCGCGCCGTCGCCGTTGACGTCCGCCGCCGCGCGGTAGGCTTCCTCATCGCCGCCCAGCGCGCCCTCCATCACACCGGTGGAGAGATAGGTGAACAGATTCTGCATGTCCACGGCGTTCCGCTTGCCGTTTCCGTCCAGATCGCCGGCCATAGACGGCTCCACCGTGATTTTCAGCACCGCCGCCGGGGAATTCACCTTCGTCCCCGCGCCGTCCGCGCCGTCCTGATAGAGACTGTGTGCGAACCGGATCAGGAAGCCCTCCCCATCCGACACCTTCAGCGGCTCCTCATTCCATGCGGCGTAACGTATGGCCGTCCCATTCATTGTCCGCTCCGCCGGTACCGTCCGCGTCAGCCCGTTCTCATAGGTAATGGTGATCTCCATACCGGTGGGGTCGAACACCTCCCCGGCCTTATAAGTAGTCTTATCCGGCTGCTTGGAAATGGTCAGCGACTCGATGGTGCTGCTCAGCGCCATCAGATGGGCGGAGTCATTTTTGAAGTACAGGGTGCCGTAGCTGTCCGTGATGGGGGAGCAGATGGCGTACTGTGCCTGGGCGTCCGCCGGGGTAAACAGCACGTAGGGTGTGGTGTAGGTGCTGGTCACGCCCTTCACCGTGTAGCTCTCCTCCGTGGTCAGCTCCGCACGGATCTGCCCCGGTGCATCCTTCAGCACCCGCAGCTTGCCCGGCGTGTAGTTGTCGAAGAAATAGACGTACACGGTGCCGTCCTTCCCGCCGTAAACCGTTGTCAGCAGGCCGGAGGTCTGGGGATAGCCCTGCGTGGGCACGGAATAGGCGATCTTCCAGCCGGTCAGATCGATGACCGTGATATTGTGTCCGGAATAGGGCGTGAACTGCCCCGTGCCGGACACGCCGATGTACGCGCGGCCGTTGTACACCACCGGTGTACAGGTACTCATGGCCGGGTGCACCGCATCGCCGCCGTTCTCCAGTGCCACCGCCCGCAGGCTGCCATCATCCAGCAGCCAGTCGCCGCCGCTTTTCTCCGGCGCGGCCACCGAGTAGAAATATCCGCCCTTGGACGTGAAATAGAACCGCTCCCCGTCGCGGGCGATGTTGCAGCGGATGTCGCCCCGCAGCCCGGTAATGGAATCCATCAGCCGCCCGTCAGCGGGATCGATGCACAGCAGCGCCGAAGTCTCGCTGATGCAGCTGCTGTCGCCATCGTCGGTGCCGATGAGCAGATAATCACTGCACACATAGGCGCCCGCCCAGTAAAAGCCTCCGGCGGAGGCATACGTCCACGTAGCCAGCTTGTCCTCCGTGGTCTGTGCGGGATCCTCGTCCGTCACGCTGAGGCACACCAGATTCGCCTGCGCCACCTCGCTGTTCCAGAAGCCGGTGTAGATGTACCCGTCATGGTAGGTGATGGGGCAGTTGGGCTGTCCGCCCAGCCTGTCCCGGTATATCCACAGGGATTCCAGCGTGGCGGCGTCAAAGGCCTGCACCGCGCCGTTGGACAGCCCCACGAAGATCATTCCCTCGGCGTAGGTAGGCGAGTTGATGGCAAAGCTGGAGCTGTGATCCATCTGCCCCACCGCCACCGTCACGCCGGACAGGGCGTCCACCTTATAGAGCTTGTCGGCGGCGTAGACGATCAGATAGTCATACCCGCCCTCGGTGATGGTGATCGGGCAACCCACCGCGCCAGAGCTGTACCCGTCGCCCAGTTTGGATGCCCAGCTGAGCACGGCGTTCTCCGCCGTAATAGGCGTTTTGTCCGCCACCACGCCGTTGGAGGTATCGCTGCCTCGGAAGGAGCTCCAGTCAGAGGTGATACCCGCTCCGTGGCTGCTTTCGGGCGCCTTTTTCATGGAGACGGCTATCTCCCGCTTCTCCGCGTCGGCGGTGAAGCTGCCGGACACGCCTACATAGCCCCTGCATGTGACCACATAGGTGTAGGGCAGCGTGTCCACCAGTGCGAACGCACCGTCACTCTCCGGCCAGATACGCGCCTGCGTCCGTCCGTCGTACACGCATACCAACGCGTCCCGGACAGTATTTCCGCTGCCGTCCGTCACGCGGAACGCGGTAGGCACCGCTTCCTTCTTGTTCAGCGTCAGCTGATAGTTGCGCCGTTGGGCGGCGGCTGGCATCTGCTGGCTGACCGGTGTGATCGAGACGCTCTCGCTGTCCTTTTGACTGTTCAGCGGAATCTCTACCGACACCGTGTCCGCCTGTACGCCCGTTTCGCTGTCCACGCTCAGCGCGTACCGCTTGCCGTTCACATACAGCTTATAGCTTTTGCTTTGGGGCTTCAGCGTCACGGTGACGCTCTCCGCGCTGCGGGGAATGGTGGCGCTGTACTCCGTTACACTTCGGTCAAAGCCCGTCGCCTCTCCGCTTGCTGTCTTATAGGCGATGGGCACATCTGCACCCTCTGCCGCCAGGGAAAGCCCCGTTTTATCGGTCAGCGTGGGCGTCCTATATATGGTGATGACGTAGTCCTGATAGAAGGTCACGCCCTCTCCATCGCGGGAAGCCCGAATGGTCAGCGTCTGCGTAGCGTCCCCGGTTTTCAGGAAGCTGGTCAGATACTGCCCCGTAGCCGTTGCCGCCTTGGGTTTGATGGGATTCCCCGTCTCCACGGCGGTGAATGTATAGCCCTCCGCCTTCGCCCAGCAGTACAGGCTGCTGCTGTAATCTGCCACAGAAAAAGCGTATGCATGCTTCGCATCCGCCGGGACGGCGAGACACACCTGGTCGTTGCTCTGTATTTTCGTGCCCTTGGTGGCCAGATACAGGCTGTCCAGCGCGTCCGCCGTGTCCGGCGTCTGCGCGTCCACAGTCAGTCCCTCCGCCGCGGTAAAGCCTCCTGCGGCGTGATACCACGTCTGCTTGTCCGTCACATAGGTATAGGCCTCACCCGGCACCAGCGCGAACCGGCCGAAGCCGCTTCCCTGCTCCGCTGCGCCGATCTCCGCATGGGCGCTGTTGAACACATGCACCGTCACGTCGCTGTCATACCGCACCGTCACGTCCACAGCCGCCACCCGCTGCACCGCCAGCGTATATGTCCGGCTCCGTCCGCCGCTGCTGACCGTTACAACGATCTCCGCGCCCTCCGCGTTCACAGGCATCGTCACGGCTGTGCCGGACGGTGTCTCCTGTCCGTTGACCGTGACCGTGTAACCCGATGCAAAGGCCGTGGGCGTTATGACCAGCTTATCCGCCGTAACGGACAGCTCATACGTCTCCCTCTCCGGCGCAAAGCCGATGCTCTGCGCCACGCCCTGCACCGTCACCTCCAGCGCCGCCAGCGTAGGCGTCCGCACCACGGTCATATCGAACCACTGGTAGGCGGTGTAGCCGCCCCCGGTGTACTGCGCCTCCACCCGCACGGTATTTCCCGCGTCGGAGGCCGTCAGAAGCTCTGCCAGCGATGCAGCCATGCTCTGCCACGGCATACCGGTCTTGACCCGCTCCGCGCCGTGGATGTCAGTGTAATACCCCACCGGCCGCACGGCGGCGGTGCTATATGTACCGCTCTCCGTCAGATCGCTGCCCGGCACACAGTAGAGATAGCTGCCGCTGACCGCGTCCGGCACATAGTATACGGCGGCGTGACCGCCACCGGCCTCGGAGGTGTAGGCATCGCCCTCCAGCTTGCCGGTCGTCCGGTGCAGGATGGGCGCCTTCAGCCACTCCTTCCCGGCGGGGACAGCCAGCGCGGTGACGGCCTTACCGTCAATGCGCACCGTTCCGTCTGTCTCCAGCGTCATGGTGCCCCGCGCGCCGCTGTGCCCGGCCTCCACCCGGAACGTATACTCGCCCGCCGCCAGCCGCACCGGCTCCCCGGCCTGAAAGACGCTTTCCGTGCCGTAGGCGTTTTCAACCGTGACGGTATACCCCGTCAGCGCGCCGCCGTCCAGGTCGGTCACCGCCAGCGCCGCCGTCACCTTGTCCGCGCCGATGACCTCCTTTTCATAGGCGGCCATCTTCTCCC
>OIZS01000582.1_pt1 | contig 14816 bp, 12 predicted proteins | sample 1588641 | NCBI WGS metagenome assembly OIZS01 (sample SAMN03283240) | human gut metagenome | biome: human-associated habitat; material: feces | host: Homo sapiens | place: Peru | collected 2012
GAAATTGTATCTAAGCCTCAAAAGGCTTAGGGTACTGCAAAAATTCTCCTTATTTGCGAATAAACAAAAACAAAGTAAAAAGCAAATATAAACATATACTTTTACTATAAATAATATACCATTTTAGCCCCAAAATAGGTAAAAATATCCTAAGCTGAAAATAAGACCCATTTATGAAAGACATAATTCGATAAAGCTTGTTATATAATATAATATATGACCGATTCACATAATAAATACATTTTCATTAGCATACAGCCTAAATTTGTTGAAAAAATTCTCTCAAAAGAAAAAACCATAGAATTGCGCCGCAAATTCCCACAAATTTTGGCGAAAAATACCCAATTGCTCATCTATTCCTCATCCCCTCAACAACAAGTATTAGCTACAGCGACAATACAAACGGTTGAGAAATTACCGACTTCTAAAATTTGGAAACAGTATGCAAGTGAAACATGCATTGATAAAGTTCTATTTGATACTTATTTTCACAATGCGTTGTTTGGTTTTGCAATACAATTATCAAAAGTAAAAAAAATTAGACAGCCATTATCTAGAAAAGATTTAAAAACCAAATATGGCATTACACCACCACAATCGTACATTTATTTAAATAAAGAACTTTTTGAGGACATTATTACACAACGATGACAGCAACGCGGTTTTTAATTGATACCAATATATTTATACTTTTGGAAGATACTACTCACCCAGTCCCGCCAGCGCACGCTCAGTTTTGCAAGAAATGTTCAGAAAAATCTATCCAATTGTGTTTACATCCGGCCTCTCGTCAAGATATATCAAGAGATTCTGATATATTAAGGAAGATTTCGTCCTTATCTAAATTAGACAAATATGCGTCTTTGAACGATATTCCCCCTGTAGGGCAAAAGGAACTAGAAAATTTATATGGGCCAATAAAAAACCCAAACGATTTGGTAGATTGCACATTATTGTATGCAATCGACAAAGCCAATGCTGCTGATTTTTTTATTACAGAAGACATCAAATTACGAAAAAGAGCTAGACAAGCCGGCTGTGAAACAAAAATTTTATCTATTACTGAGGCCTTAACATGGATTGACCAAAATTTTGGGTTTCATAGTGTTTTTATTCCTCAAATTAGAGAGAAAGAATGCTATATGTTGCCCATTATAGACAATATTTATGACTCCTTAGAAACAGATTATCCTGGGTTTAAAAATTGGCTCGGAAAATGTCGTAAAGAACATCGCCCTTGTTGGGTAATTGAAGAAAGCGATAAAATCCAAGCTCTTGTTATTCTTAAAGAAGAAATCCTTCAAGAATCTCCAATCATAATACAAAAGATGTGTCCTACTAAAATATTAAAAGTTTGTACCTTCAAAATTGGGGAAGACATTAGAGGCAAAAAAATCGGAGAACTTTTTATTAAAAAATTATTATGGTTTGCCAGTGCAAATAATTACTCTATTGTTTATTTAACTACCTATGAAAAACAACAGGAATTACTTCTGTTACTTACTACTTTTGGATTTGAAATCATAGGCAAAACAGAAACAGGCGAAAATATATTATGCAAACAAATGAATCCCACTCCCGGCTTCAGTGGGTCTCCTCTAGAATTTCATATTTCATACTACCCACACTTTCAAGATGAAATGTCTATACAAAAATTTATTGTTCCGATACAGGCCCCTTATGCGTTGCGGTTATTTCCAGAAAAATCAACTGAAAAACAACCTTTATTATTCGCAGATTTTCATTCTGCTGGGAATACTATAAAAAAGACATATATTTGTCATGCAAAAATTCAGGATTTACATCCTGGAGACATATTATTATTTTATGTGAGTAAAAATAAAAAATTAATACAATCTCAAGAACTAATTTCTATTGGAATTATTGAATCTGCCGAACAAATAAATACATTTCAAACCTTAATGCAAAGAACTTTTCGCAGGACAGTATATACAGAAGAAGAACTTAAAAAATTTCTAGATAAGGGGAAAACTCCTTTGGTGCTCAGCTTTTCCTTAGCTAGACACTTCAAGAAATCACTTAATTTGCCACGACTTCAATCGGCTGGCATATTAAAAGGTCCCCCGCAAACTATACAGCGTATTCAGCACGGGCAATATATTAAACTGTTACGACTTGAAGAAACGATTTAATTATAGGGATAAAAAATGAATACTAATACACAACATATTAGTTTATGCGATACAAAAGAAAACCACTATGTTCCACAGTTTTATTTAAAATCTTTTTTCAATCCCAGCAACACGATTTTTTATTATGATAAACTCTCCCAAAAAATATACTCAACAACAACACTTCAAAAAATAGCTGTCAAAAAAAATCTATATACTATTCAAGATAAAATTAGCCCAGCAGATGTACAATATTTTTGTGATTTATTTCAGATAAATCCTTTACCTTCTCTCGCCCGACAACTTCTTAGTTGCCTCATCTGTTTTTTGAATGACGAACTGAAAAAGTTATTCTCAATTCAGTGTAAAAATGATAAAAAACTAGAAGAGCAATTAAATAATCTATTGGAACACCGCCTAAATACTCCTAATCTTTCCCGCAATCAAGAATTATTATTTAGTTTTTACGAAGAACAATTTCAACCAATTTATCACCAAATTATCAAAACAGAAAATGCTACATTTTTACAAGTACAGGAGAAAGCCCCAACTTCTTATTTAGCATATAAAATCATGCATCGGATATTTAGTTATTTAGGGAAAAAAGTAGCTATTGTAGCAAAAGACTATCCACAAGCAACGCCTTTACCAGCATATACATTTGAGAATACCCTTTTTAATGATAAACATTTAAATTGTTTACACTATATAATAACGCAATATTTCAGGATTCCACTTCGCTTATCATCTTTTTCAATTTCACAATCACACCAAGATACGATTACAAAACGATTTGGGGCACCTATAACAGAAAAGAATATTATGTTTTTAATGCTTCATTTTCAGTCGTTAAACGTAATAGATAAATTAGTATCTAATAATTATCGTTTTATTTTAATCAAGAATCAAAGTAAAAAAGCTTTTATTACTTCTGACAATCCAGCAATTAATCCTTTTAATCGCATTTCCTCTGCGAAAGAACCACCGGAAGGATTTGAAATCTTCTTTCCGCTGTCACCAAATCTAGCATTACTATATACCAAATACTGCTTGGATAAGAACTTTTCTCCCCAAACAGCAACAATAACTTTAAAAGATGCATCTCAAGTTGTATATTGGAACCAATTGCTATTCAAAGAAGCAGAGAGATATGTATATGCAAACTCAAAAGAAACATTACAAGAAGTTATCTCAACAAATAGTTCTTACTGTATCAAAAAGTTATAAAAAGTATTGACGACAGTACCCCATTTATTTTCCCGTCGAAGCTAAGACGGGAATTTTTAATTGTATTTTGGCGTATTTATCCCCGGCTTCCGTCGGGGATTTGTTGTTTGGGGGAAAAAGAAACTCGTCATATACTGATTGGGTTAGGGCTAAACAGGCAAAAGAAAAGGCCTAAAAAGTATAAAAGTATCTTTTAGGCCAAAATTTAACTAGCGAAATTTAATTTTTAGAAAAGACTATCCCCAGTAGGCATTAGCATTAATAGACTGGATAGCTGAATATATCCCGTCCCATATATGGGGAGAAGGGAACACCTCCGCCACGCTCCCCCTATCTGTAAATGGTGAGTGTTGCAAAATACTCATATCTGTCAGCATCCCATTTTGAACAATGTAATTGATAATTTGATTTACAAAATAAATTTGACTAGAATTTAAGTTCTGATCATCAATAAATTTGGAAAAGGCCGCTTTGGCAGCCGATTGATCTAATCCCACCACGGAACGTACAAATGCGCCCAATGGGATATCTCCAACTTCTTGGGTATAGTTATCCCTGCTTCCTAATTCATTCCAAAGGATATGTTCCAACTGCTGCACATCTTGTTCCGTCAAAGGTTCATTTGTTTTCAATTTGGATATAGCGGGAATATCTTGGTGTTGGCGCAAGAAAAACTCCGCTTTCTTACGGTAATTTTCCAATTCGCCAGTCTTTAAGTCAGCATTATTCTCTTCATATCCTGTAACACAGTCCGCAAAATTGGTCTCATAGCGGGTTTTACTAGACACTTCTACAAATTTCATTAAATCCCGCAATTTCAAGCGAATTTCCTCAATATCAGGAACAGGCATCCGGTCTAAATCATCCGTATGCAAAATGCTCTCCACCAAGTCTTTTTTGGCAGCTACTGCCAGAATCGTTCCGCAAGATACCAACCCCTCAACCCGCTTTTTTAAATCTTTCAACGCACGCTTACACGAATGTTCCCGCAATTTGGCAAGTTCTATTCCATAACACAAAGCATCAAAACGTAAAGCATCCGCATCCCCCTCTTCCGGCAAGACAAGCGGGGCTAATTCTCCTGTTAAATTAAAGACATCTTCATAATCCAGCTGGGTAAAAGCATCCATATTGAAAAATTTATCCACTATACGTAAATGCTGGCGAACTGAAAAATTTTCTCTATTCAACCGCGTAACGCTATGGTGCAAGTTTTTTACTAACTGTTTGCGCAAATTGATAAAAAACTCTTCTTGAAACGGAAGCTCTTGCAGTTTGTAGATAAGTTCTACTTTTAAACGAAATAATTGCTCCTGTAAGGAAAGAGTTGACGCACCAGTATCCTTGCGGGGCGTTTTGAAAAATTTAAAGTTAGCGCCGTAATCAAAAATATAGAATTCTTTTTTATCATCTCCGTTTAGGAGCCCCGGGCACAAACGGGTTCCGCGCCCGATCATTTGCCAGAACTTAGCTTTGCTCATTACCTTCTTAAAAAACACCAAATTTAGCACTTCCGGCACATCAATCCCAGTATCCAACATATCTACGGACACCGCAATTTGGGGATATTTTTTAGCATCCGAAAATTCATCAATCGCACTTTGGGCATAATTGGTGTAATTATCTATGACGCGGCAAAAACCACGCTGTGCATATTGGGGATATTCCTGATTAAAGATTTCTACTATTTTCTCCGCGTGTAAATGATTTTTAGCGAAAATGATAGTTTTCCCCAGTTTTGTTCCGTATTCTATTTTCAACCCTTTCGTCATTAAATCATCAATCACTTTACGGATTGTATCTTTATTAAATACCCACTCATTTAAAGCACTACCGCCAATAGCATCCGGAACATTACCCTCTTCGTCCAAAAATTTTTCTTCATATTCCCGTTTTTCATCCTCGGATAAATCGTCATAAACAATCCCTTCGTCCAAGAATTTTAAGGTACTTTCAAACGTTTTATAATCTACTAAAAATTTATCAGTTACGGCTTGGGCCAACTCGTAGCCATAAGTAGGCACGCCGTCTTCCAACTCAAAGGCCTCATAAGTATTGCGGTCGATGTCGTTTTTAGGCGTAGCAGTAAGACCCACTAATAAAGAATCAAAATAGGTAAATATATCTTGGTATTTTTTATAAATGCTGCGGTGTGCTTCGTCCACAATAATCAAATCAAAATGGCCACAAGTAAAAACTTTATTTCCGTCCTCATCTTTAGAGGCATCAATGCAGTTCATCATCGTTTGATAGGTGGAAAATACGCCACGGGATAGCACATCCGCCGTTCCTTCGCACAAATTGGTAACGGAAACATTGGGCAATAAATTAACAAAGGCCCGCTTGGCTTGGATAACCAGAGAGTTTCTGTCTGCTAAAAACAAAAAGTTACGAACCCACCCTTTTTCTATCAAAATCTTAACTAGAGAAATAACCGTACGGGTTTTTCCGCTTCCGGTAGCCATAACAAGCAGCGCTTTGCGCTTATTCTTCTGTCCGAAGGTCTCGCATACGGCTTTAATGGCCTCTTTTTGATAGTAACGCCCTGAAATATTTTCATCAATCAACAGATGTGTAAGTGGCTCCCGCTGGGCAAGTTTATTAAATTCCTTTTCTAAATCCCGCTTGCTATAGATACCGGAAACGCGCCGCTCTGGATATCCGCCCTCTTGGTCCACCCAAATACGCGTATCGTAACCATTTGTTAAAAAGATAATCGGACGGCGGCCATAACGGCGTTCTAAATCGTCCGCATATAATTTGGCTTGTTGGCGGCCTTTAGCGGGATCAACGCTTGTTTTCTTGGCTTCAATAACGGCAAGCGGACGGCCGTCATCGCCATACAGCACATAATCGGCAAACCCCTCGCCGGAGGCATTGGGCATATTTTCAATATACACCTCATCCTGCCAGTTTTTGCCACGCTCCCAACCGCCTTCTGTCAGCATAACATCAATATAGGCTTTACGGGTTTCGGCTTCGGTAGGATCTATGGGAACAGGTTTATAAGCGGGCGCTTGCGTCTGCCGTTTGGCAGTCAAAGCCGGTTTTACTGCTTTATTGATATCTACCAGCACGGACAAAGGAATTTCAGCTGCCAGCGGCGGCAGCAAGGCCGGAGTAGGTTGTTCCAACAAGGTACGATTAAAAAGATGCTTTTGATAATTATCCCCGTAGCAACAGGCGATAAAATCCATAAAATAAAACAAGTTTTCCAACGCAAAAATAGCCTGCCCTTTCGTAATGTTGCGGGTATTATGGGCCGCGTTATTGCCCACTTTGCGAATATAATTAATGCGGTTAAATAAATCTTCTTTGACAAGATTTTTAAACTCGTCCGTATGGATAAGCGTTGCGAGCGTATCCTGATACGGCAGAGAAAGCGAAGAATCCACCGAATACAGCCATTTGACCCCTAACTCCAATGCGCGGCGGCACATCACCACGCAGGAAGCAATATCCACGCCAAACACTTGTTCCGCCGCCACAGCCGCGCCGGAAAAAGTTTCAAATTGTTTTTGTTGGGTTAAAAAGTCAAAGTTGGTCATAAGTTATAAATAGATATAAGATTGTGGAGCCATTTTCACGTTATATTCTATTAAAGATTTTGTTTTTTTAAACTTTTTTATTTTTCCAAGGACATAAGCATTAGCAACTTCTTTTCCTTGAAAATATTTATCAAAAAATCCTTTCGAAATACCAGCATTCTTATAAGTCTTACGCCACAAAGTGGCGGGAGAACAAGAAAAGGTATCTATTACCTCCACTTCACCAATCACTCGACTAATAGGTGCTGATGCATAAATTACTAAAGATTCTACATCCCTCTGAGGCAAATTTTTCCGAAACTCAAATTTTTTTTCACCACTGAGAATTAAATCAGCGAACTGTGGTTTAATAGAAATCAATATTTTACACATATAAAAACCTTTTTATTCACAAGCCTTATTTATTATCTTATCAAATTGTTCATCAGTCAACTGATGAAAGGGTCTAGGCCCCTTAGGAGCCGGCACAATGTTTTCAGCCCACAACACAGCCAGTGGAATCCTCTTTTTAAAAGATTCCTGAAATAAAAAATCAATAACCAGAAGTCTCTGAGAATACTTCCGCCACCATCTCTGCAGATCCTGCTTAGAAAAAACAGTACGATTCTCACAGGCTTTCAGAAAATCGCTTTCAGATCGAAAATTGGTTCTGATCTGAGCTATAATTCCAACACTCGTCAAAACCGATGAATACTTTTTGGGCTCCTTGTCTCCAATGCGATAAAACACTACCAAGTCCCCTGTTTTAGCAGGGCAAGCAGAGGCTCCGGTTATATAGATTTTTCTTAACGCATATCTATGAGCGATATTCGTTATAAAATCTAAAGGCTCTTCTGTATTCAAAATAGAATCGGGCAATAGAGTAGTATGGTACTGAGGATAGATTGGCAAAATAAATTTATTGCAATTTGTGCAAGTCAAAGGGAAATTTTGCAAAGGAGTTCGAGCCAAGTCATATCTCTTTAAATCCTTTATTAATACAATTTCTTCTCCCTTTTTTCCCCAATATGTAAACCCCCATTGCTCTAACAATTCTTTCAATCCGCTGACATTCGGATACATCGTAACATAAATTTCATCAATATCTGATCGTTTTGCATTATCAAATGTTATCTTAAGGAAACGTTCACCCAGACGAAAACCTGTGCTTTCTGTTTTAAAAGTACCAATTTTCAAACGACGCTTTTTAGAGAATATTGGAACAATATCACTATAGTTTTCATCCTCTTCTTCAATTTTCAAATAAAGAAGTCCTAGTATATGATTTGTATGATCATGACAGGCATATACTTTTTCTTCTGATTTTTTGGCCAACCAATTATCAAAATCTGAATAAGATTGTCTTAAGGAATTAAAAAAAGGATCTCGTCGGTCAAGCTCTCCAAAACGGAAGGGTTTAACATTTAAAGTTTTATACTCAATCAGACTTGGATGTTTTTGAGTTGCCTCATTGATAAATTGTTCAATTGAAAATACTTTATTTCCAATACCTAGCGCCTTGGCCTTATTCCGCATTCGCTTATCTTCAGTAATTAACATATTAACGCGCTCGGAATATACTTCATATAGAAATTGATTATCAACTCTATCATTTTCTGTTTTTTCAGGAAAATTTTTTAAATAATTATAAAAATCAGACGTAGGAACTGCCCGTGTGTAAATTTTTTCATATGCTTGTAATTTAACTTTTAAAACTTCCAAATGTTTTGTATCCCCACATTTACCGATTTCCTCTTCTGTGAGAGGATGTATTACTTTAGTCAATTTTAGTCTATCAATCCAATAATATAAGCGACCGATATCATAATTAGACACTCGGTCGTTTTCTCTATGGATAATAATATTTGTGTCTAAAAGAACTTTGGTCATAATTTTTCCCCCAAAAGATATGCTAATAACTCATTGCAATCCATATTATCATACCTCATAGTATGTCTTATTAATGGAATTCTCAATTTTTCAGCAATCCCTTGCGCCTGCGCCCTTTCGGCAACTATTAAAGAGGAAATCTCTTTTTTAGAATAGGAAATTTGATCACGGTTATTCAAATGTTCTAACAAAACGCCAGATGGCGCTTCTAACAAAATTATAGCTACAAGATTAAAGTGTTGAAAAGCTTCTGACGGTAACAAATCTACTGTATTATCTCGTTTGAAAATAGCCGTATGCCCGTTCAAAAAGAAGGTTGGAAAATCTATTAATTTTTGAGCAATAGCTTCTTTAAGTATGTTTTGATTTTCGATCTTATCTTTCACCGTTTTATTTGCACCATACATTTCTTTGTTTTGAGCCGATATTAATTCACTCGCCGAAAAGTATGGGACAGAGAGCATACAACTTAATTTCTTACACAAAGTCGTTTTGCCAACACCATAGGCACCTGTTATAAAATATACACCTTTTTTAATATTTCTCATCCAAAATACTCCTGCATAAGGGATTTGTAGAGGACTTCAAGGCGGGATAAGCGGGCAGAAAAGACCTCTTTTTGCTGTTCTACTGATTTTACAAAATTAGCAAATTGATTTTGTAAAAACAGAGGTGGAACATATATAGAAATATGACTAACAATATCTTTTGAGATTTCTTTAAAGGTGGCACCTCTTCCCAACGAAATAATTTCAGTTACCCGCTGTCTTAACAAATAACACACAAAAACAGCGTTCATTTGCTTGTCATCTAAAATTAAATTTTTAAATCCTTGATTACAATATAAAGGAACCCCTGCTATAGCAACTTTTCCAATCGGAGCCCTTGATGATAGAATAACAGTTCCACGAGGAAGCAACCGTAAGGAGCAATCCCGAACAGCCTTCAGGGAGATTTTTCGTTGAGTGTTATTGATATAATTCATATTATCAGGTATTTCTGCTGGAGTTAACCACGGGAGATTTCCTTGCCAATAAATCGGATTTTGTGTGCTAGGAGTTGTTCCTGAAACAATTTTTGAAACTTGACCTATCTGACGAACAATCCATCCTTTAGGATTAGTAATTGGGTCGCCGAACATATCAAGGAAACGGCTTTTGATAAGTAAATCCAACGTGGCGATTTGTCCTTTTTGCTTAGCAATTAATTTCTGCACTTTATCCAACCGCTCCGCAATTTTTTTCTGCACCATTAAAGAGGGAAGAAGTAAAGACTCATATTTATAGTCTTTATAATAAATATGAGGAATAGCCGCTCCGTGTGCATATTTAGACAAACACAATGAACTTAACCAATAATAAGCATAATTCAAGTCAATTTTGCTATTTGGTAACAAATACTGCAAGGTACTTAAAACGGAGCTTTTTGATGGGCATTTATATACCCGTCCAACTCCAGCACCATCTTTAATAACTGCTAAATATGGCTTATCCACCTCATAAAAATTTATATAAGTTACCAACCCATTAGCCCCATATACAGGATATATCCCGCTATTTAATTCCAATTTGTTCCCGCTTAATTGGGACCTTTCAGCAACTAACAATTCAGACAAAAAGGTCTTTTTCATTTCAACATTCCTTCTAATTCTTTTAGGCCCTTGGTAATGTCCTTTTCCAGCGTGGCGATTTCAGCCAAAATCTCTTTTGGGGTGGGATATTCTTCCGGCACATATTCAATCTGCTTGTATTTATTGATAGATAAATCGTACCCGTTATCAATAATTTCCTGCACGGGTACTAAAAAGCTCTTGTCGGTACGCTTTCGCGTAGTTTCCGCAAGTAAGTTTTTAAAGCGGGTAATAATATCCGGAATATCGTTTTCCTGCACAGGGTCCCGCTTGTCATCCAAACTAAAGCCGTCGGCTTGCATATCGTAAAACCATACTTTATCCGTACCGCCGTGGCCGGTTTTAGTAAAAATTACTACCGCCGTAGATACCCCTGCATATGGCTTAAATACACCGCTAGGCATACTGATAACCGCTTCCAAACGGTTGTTTTCTATAATTTCTTTACGGATAGATTTGTGGGCATTGGACGCGCCAAACAGAACTCCGTCCGGCACAATCGCAGCGCAGCGGCCGCTCGTGCGGAGCATCCGCAAAAATAACGCCAAAAACAACAGTTCTGTTTTCTTCGTTTTGGTAACTTTTAATAAATCAGCCGATACAATATCGTAATCTAAACTTCCCTTAAAAGGCGGATTGGCCAAAATTTTAGTAAACGTGTTGGATAAACTGTTTTGGTCGGAAAGGCTGTCTTTATAAGCGATATCGGGGTTTTCTATCCCGTGGGTCATCATATTCATCGCGCCGATACGCAACATCGTGCGGTCCATATCGTACCCGTGGAACATTCCATTATTGTAATGCGCCTTTTTTTCTTTGTTATAAAAAATATCGTTAAAATATTTTTCTTTTAAATATTCCCCCACTCCCACCAAAAAACCGGCCGTACCGCAAGCAGGGTCGCAAATCGTATCATCAGGGTTGATATCCAATAGTTCCACCATCATACGGATAATATGCCGCGGCGTGCGGAACTGGCCGTTTGTACCCGAAGTAGCCAATTTGGACAATAAATACTCATACACATCCCCGCGCATATCCTTTTCTTTGTAAGTGGGATTGGACATAATGTCATCCAACGCGGTAATGATTTTTTCCAAAAGTTGCGGAGTGGGAATTTTAAACAACGCATCCGACATATAGCGGGAATAGGCGCTGTTTTTATCTCCGTGGAGCGTTTTAATAAAAGGGAACACGCCCTCCTGCACCGTTTTATACATTTTCTCCGGGGCGAAGTCCCGAAATACTGACCACTTAAAAGATTCGGTTTTATCTCCAAAAATACTGGTAAACGGCACGCGGAGCATTTGGCTTTCTTTCCGGCGGGTATCATCCAACGCGTCCAAATCCCGAATAAACATCAAATAAGTAATTTGCTCAATCACATCCAACGGATTCGTGATACCACCCGTCCAAAACATTTCCCACAAACGGTCAATTTTATTTTTAAGTTCGCCAGTAATCATATTTGATAAATTCCCTTTGATAATGCGTTTATTGTATTGTAGCAATTTATCGCTTTCAAACTATGTGTTTCGTAAAATCTGGCTCACCCGCGCAGGACTCATACCCAGCGCGGCAGCACATTCTTTCTGGGACAGATTATTTACCCGCATATATTCCCGTATTTGCAGCGCAAGAGCTTTATGATACGTCTTTCTGTCCACTTTCTTCGTATTCTGCGCTGGCTTAACCCGCTTAATATGTCGCCCATAATTAGGTTTTACTATTGCATGAAAGGTAAAACATACACCGTTAAGGAGCAGAATTTCTATATTTTCGCCTTGATAGGCGTAAGTAATTTGCCGTACAACTTTGGATAAAATTTCCGTTTGCTGCTCTAACTCCAGGGGTTCCAATTCAGCCCGATTAATTAGCCCTCGCTCCGCTAATTGCTTCAAAACCGCTTCATTAAACTCCGGTTGACGTACTGTTTTTGTCGGGCAGGAAGCATATCCTTCTTGTGCGCACTTATGGCATAGATAGTAAAAATGCTTCCGACCGTTCTTTTTAGCATAAATTGGCACCATATCCGAACCGCATTCTTTGCAATAAAGTAGGCCCCGCAATAGCCCCGGTATCCGCTTGCGGGAAAAACCGTGACTGGAACGTTTTGTCTTTAATAAGTCCTGCACGGCCCGATACGTTTCCAAAGGGACAAGCCCTTCGTGTTCCCCTTCGTATATCTTGCCCTTATACTCTACTTTGCCAATATAGGTAGGGCTATGGATAATCCGGTAAAAATACGCCCGTGAAATCGGCCGCGCGGGCCAGACTTTTCCATTGTGTAATTTGCGTTCCGGCAGGCATATTCCCTTGGCGGTTAAGATATCAAGTACCTTAGCCACATTTTCTTCCCGCAAAAGGCTCTCAAACATAAACCGCACCTGCTCATCATAAGGCGGATTTGGCACCAATACGTGTCGCTCTTTATCCAAACGATAGCCAAAGGGAATAAGCCCGCCAATAAATTTTCCTTTCATACGGGAAGCACCCATTTTATCCCGCGTGCGTTCGCTGATAATTTCCCTTTCAAATTGGGCAAAGGATAACAGAATGTTTAGCGTCAGACGCCCCATAGAGGTTTTGGTATTAAAATTCTGCGTGACAGATACAAACGACACGGAATGTTTATCAAAAAATTCTAAAAGTTGGGAAAAGTCTAATAATGAGCGAGATAATCTGTCTACTTTATATACCACCACGCAATTTACAAACCCTTGTTTGATGTCGCAAATTAGTTGTTGAAGACCCGGCCTATCCGTATTGGCACCGGTAAAACCGCCATCATCATAATGAGTATCAAGTGCGGTCCATCCCTCCCCGCGTTGGCTGGTAATATAAGCCATACAGGCCTCACGCTGCGCATCTAAGGAATTGAAGTCTTGTTCCAACCCCTCACTGGTGGACTTTCTCGTATAGACGGCGCAGCGTATCGGCCTAATAATTTCGCTCATAAACCAAAGAAGTGATACCCGCTAATATGCTGCCCCGTAATGGCACACGCCACAGCTGAAAGCGTTTTATAATACTTACTGTTATACTCAAAACCGACTTCCAACACTTTAACGGATATTTCCATTCCTTTATATTTCTTTTCCAACACCGCCCCGGCAAGCGGTAAGCGGACATCGCGCAGCCTGCGGGCCTCTTCTTTAGGCGTTTTATCCTCTTTACGTTTTTGATTCTTCTTAATGAGTTCTGCGAGCGGATTTATTTTATCTGCATATTCTCGCAGTTGTTGTTCTTCAGGAGTATGTTCTGTAGGCAAGACAGGCGTTCTCTTTTTGCTCTTTTTCATATTTCTATCCCTCTAGTTTAGGTATATATTCTGGCATATTCCAGCCGGTACTGTATTACCGCTTACTATGGGGATAGAAGTCAAGTTGATTTAAGCAGAAAAACTGATACAATAGAAAAATGGAGGGAATATGGCAATTCCACAATATCAAGATTTTATGACACCGGTTTTAACCGCTTTTCAAGATAATAAACCTAAAAACCATAGCGAAGTAGAACGGATTGTAGTTCCGCAACTTCATTTAACCAAAGAAGATTGTGCCCAGTTACTTCCTAGCGGAACCCAAACGATTGTTCGCAATCGCCTATCTTGGGCAATTTACTATATGTACCGCGCGGGTTTACTCCAACAAAAAAAGAGAGGCGTATACATTATTACAGAGGAAGGCAAAAAAGCACTGCAAAGTGGAAAAACTATTAACAATACCTTTTTAGAACAGTTTTCATCTTTCCAAGTATTCCAAAACAAAACGAATAAAGAGGAAAATAAACAAGAAGAAACCGATCCCGCCACTCGGATTAGTAATGCCATTGAAGAATTTAATAAACGTACTCAACTGGAATTACTAGAACAATTAAAAACAGTTGATCCCGTCTTTTTTGAAAAAATATGTTTACAGTTAATGCAGTCTATGGGATACGGCGAAAAAGTTTCTTTGACGCCCAAGAGTCATGATGGCGGAATTGATGGAATTATCAATGAAGACGTACTTGGATTAGACAAAATCTATTTGCAGGCAAAAAGATATAGCACCAACAAGGTAAATGAAAAAGAAATGAGAGATTTTGTTGGGGCCTTAACTCTATCCCAAACACAAAAAGGCGTGTTTATTACAACGAGTTATTTTGATAAAAAAGCAATAGATATGGCTGCCAGAAAAAATATTATTCTTATTGATGGAGACAAACTGACATCACTAATGATCCGATATAATGTAGGTGTGCAAACGAAAGAAACCTACCAAATTAAAGAACTAGACTTATCTTTCTTTTCAGAAGACTAAACTAAAAGCCCCTCTGATTAAGAGGGGCTTTTAAACGCTTTAATTTAAAAAGGACTTTTATCCGTCAAGGAACCATCGGGAAGTTGCCATACGTTTTTGCCGTTAA
>OIZS01000586.1_pt1 | contig 14762 bp, 16 predicted proteins | sample 1588641 | NCBI WGS metagenome assembly OIZS01 (sample SAMN03283240) | human gut metagenome | biome: human-associated habitat; material: feces | host: Homo sapiens | place: Peru | collected 2012
CCTGCGACAGGTTTGTCAGATGGTGGAGCAGATGGGACGCATTCCTTACGATATGATTCGTGCTTACCCTAGCATCACCTTCGGTTTGGAAACAGCCTTCGCTTCGTTCTTCGATGCAGCGAAGAAGTTTTTGGAGATTGTTCCTGCTGAAGGAGCATCTTCTTCTTCAGAAATGTTGAAGCAGAAAGGGGTTTCTGTTCCAGCCGGAATGGAGAACATGACAGATCTTTTCGACTCTCCTTTCGGAAGAGGTGAAGAAGGTATTACAATCAACGGATTGGTGTGGATGGGAACCTACGAGGAGATGCTGGCCCGGTTGGAGGAGAAACTCCAGGCGGGTTTCCATTGCGTGAAACTGAAGATCGGTGCCATCAATTTCTTCAAGGAACTCGATCTCATCAAGCGCATCCGTGATGTGTATACCAAGGAGCAGGTTGAGTTGCGTGTAGATGCCAATGGCGGTTTTCTGCCGGAGAATGCGATGAGCCAGTTGGAGGCTTTGGCTAAATATGACATTCATTCGATTGAGCAGCCTATCAAGCAGCATCAGTGGCCTAAGATGGCTCAGCTTTGTCGCGAAACACCGCTTCCTATCGCCCTAGACGAGGAGCTGATTGGTGTGAATGTGAGAAGCATGAAAGAGGCTCTGCTTGATACCATTCGTCCACAATATATCATCTTGAAGCCTTCACTTCATGGTGGCATCTATGGATGCAACGAGTGGATAGAACTGGCTAACCAGCGTGGTATCGGCAGCTGGATTACTTCTGCTCTTGAGAGTAATATCGGTCTGAATGCTATTGCTCATTATGCAGCTAAAGTATATGGACCGGATGTGCGAATGCCGCAAGGCTTGGGCACCGGACAGCTCTTTACTGATAATATACCGATGCCTTTGGAGATTCGTGGTGACAAACTGTTTGTAGTAAAATGACTTTAGAAGAATTCCTTTCAGAATGGAATAACGGTAGCGACCGGGTGCTTGTTCATACAAGTGGTTCTACAGGCAAGCCTAAACCGATGTTGGTAGAGAAGAAGCGAATGCTCAACTCGGCCCGCATCACTTGTGATTTCTTGGGATTGAAACCTGGTGATAGCGCCCTGCTCTGTATGTCGCTCGATTATATTGCAGGTAAGATGGTGGTGGTGCGGAGTATAGAGCGCCATCTCCATCTTATTTCTGTATCCCCAAGTGGGCATCCTTTGAAAGATGTAAATGAAGAGATTACCTTCGCTGCGATGGTCCCGATGCAGGTTTATAACACCCTGCAGGTTCCTGAAGAGCGGGCTCGTCTCTGCCGCATCAGGCATCTTATTATCGGTGGCGGAGCCATAGATGAGGCTCTCGAACAGAAACTGAAGGCTCTTCCCGGCGATATTGCCATCTGGAGTACCTACGGAATGACCGAAACGCTCTCGCATATTGCCCTGAGAAGAATTAACGGTGCTGAGGCCAGCGAATGGTACCAGCCTTTCGATAGTGTGAAAATCAGTCAGACTGATGAAGGTTGTCTGGTGATAGAGGCTCCGCAGGTCTGTGCTGAACCCCTGGTAACGAATGATATTGTGGAAATAGAATCCTATATATATAATAAGGTGGAAAAACTCCGTTTTCGCATCAAAGGCAGAAAAGACAATGTGATTTGCAGCGGAGGCATCAAGATTCAGATAGAAGAGGTTGAGGCTCTGTTGAAGCCTTATCTCGAAAACCCTTTCATGATTGTCAAGAAGAAAGACGGGAAGTTTGGAGAAATTGCTGTCCTCCTGACGGAAGATGAGGATATGAAAAAAATAGAGGCGACTGTTCGCCGCCTCTTATCTGATCATAAATATTGGATTCCAAGGGAATTCCTTCATGTAGACCAACTCCCGCTTACCGAAACCGGAAAGCCGAAGCGCTCTATCTTTCTTTAAAGGGATTCTCTGAAGAAAGATTCTTTAGCTGAATTATCCTTCTCTGAAGAAATCGAGTGCTTCCTTGATTTCTTCTGTCGTAGCAGTCTGGTTGATACGGATATCGCCTATGCCGCCCAGCATCGTGAAGTTGATGATACCATTCTGGTTCTTCTTGTCATGGTGCATCAGTTCTATCAGTTCATCATAGTCATCGCAGGTAATATCCAGTGTACCATAGAATTCCTTGATGAAGTTTACGGTCTGGCGCATCTTCTCAGTAGGGAATCCGGTTTTAGCAACACTCAGATAGAGTTCTGGAATCAGACCGAATGCCACAGCGTAACCATGCAGGATAGGCTTGCGCTTCAAAGCCCAACTCTCGAATGCATGACCGAAAGTATGACCCAGGTTCAGTGCCTTGCGGATGCCCTGCTCGTGAGGATCCTGCTCTACAATGCGCTCCTTTACCTTCACGCTGTCGCCTACCATGCGCTGCAACTGCTTCAAATCAGGCTTGTCGAGGTCGAAACTGACCAGTTCTTCCCACATTGCTTCTGTAGAAATCAGACCGTGTTTCAGCATTTCTGCATAGCCCGAACAGATGTTTTCTGCATCAAGCGTCTTCAGGAACTCTGTATCGAGAATAACAAATTTAGAATCATTGAACACACCTACTTCGTTCTTCAGTCCGCCGAAGTTGATGCCTGTCTTTCCACCTACCGATGCGTCTACCATAGCCAGCAGGGTGGTAGGGATATTGATAAAGTTGATACCTCTCTTAAAAGTGCTGGCAGCAAAGCCACCCAGGTCGGTTACCATACCGCCGCCCAGATTAATCATACAGGAGTGGCGTGAAGCTCCTCCCTCCTGCAGTCCTTTCCATACCATCATCAGACTTTCGATGTCTTTATGGCTGTCGGTAGCCGGAATAGTGATGATATGGGCTTCCTTCATGCAGTAAAAATTCTGCAATACAGGCATGCATAGTTCCAATGTCGTAGTATCTGTAAGCACAAAAAGCTTGTCGTGCTCACACTCAGAAAGTGCACTTACCAGTTCGCTTTCCAGTTGGGTTGATATGATTACTCTTTGTTCCATAACATTCTAACGTATTAATTTTTGTGCAAAGATACACTAAAATGGAGACAATACAAAAAAAAAGTTGCTAAATTTGCGTTTTTTATCTCAGAATGCATTAAACCTTGGTGTATTTAACGCGTCAAAACAATCGAGTAACAAAAAATGATAATAGAATATCATAGCGATTATGTGTGAAAACACTCATAGTTGGAAATAATAACAAATTAAAAATAAGAATGAAAAAATCGATTCTGACGATGCTGCTGCTGTTGATGGCAATAGCATCCTTTGCTCAACAGCGACTGATATCCGGTCAGATTACCGACCGCGATACCAAGGAAGCCATTGAGCAGGTAACGATTCAATTGCTTAAGAGCGACAGCACGTATGTAGCTGGTGCCATCAGTAATGAGAACGGACTCTTTCATGTCACCGCTCCGGCAAATGGCAAATATCTGCTCAAGATTTCGAGTGTAGGATATAAGTCTACTGTGAAGCGTATCCAAATTTCTGATAACAAGGATCTGGCTATGGGTAAGATTGTGCTGGGGGCTGAGACTATCATGCTGAAAGGCGCAGTGGTAACAGCTATGGCCCAGAAGGTAACTCTGAAGGAGGATACTTTCGTGTACAATTCTTCTGCCTATCGCACACCGGAAGGCTCGGTAGTAGAGGAACTCGTAAAGCGTCTGCCGGGTGCAGAGGTGAGCGATGACGGTACTATCAAGATCAACGGTAAGGAAGTAAAGAAGATTCTGCTAGATGGTAAGGAGTTTATGACGGGCGATACCAAGACTGCCTTGAAGAACCTGCCTACCAGCATCATCGAGAAAATCAAGGCATACGATGAGAAGAGTGATCTCTCTAAGGTAACCGGTATTGATGATGGCGAGGAGCAGACCGTGCTCGACTTCGGTGTGAAGAAGGGTATGAACAAGGGTTTGATTTCCAATATCGACCTGGGCGTGGGCAACAAGAGTCGCTACAATATGCGTGGCATGGGAGGTTATTTCAGTGATAACAACCGATTCATGCTCTTTGCCAATGCCAATAACACCAGCGACCGTGGTTTCGGAGGCGGTGGCCCTGGCAGAGGCTTCGGAGGTGCTAACGGTTTGAATGCCAGCAAGATGATTGCTGCCAACTATAATTATGAACTGAAAGATAAATTCAAGTTCAATACTTCACTTCGCTGGAATCACAGCGATGGCGATATTTGGAGCCGTCGTTCCAGCGAGAACTTCATGGGTAGTAGCTCTTCGTTCAGCAACAGCTTGACTCAGAATTTCTCTCGCAGCAACAGCTGGAACGGCAACATCCGATTGGAGTGGATGCCTGATTCCATGACCAATATCCTCTTCCGTCCTTCCATCTCCTGGAGTACCAGCGATGGATTGAGTGGCAGCCAGTCGGCTTCTTACAACAAGGATCCTTATACCATTACCACCAAAGACCCTCTTTCTGAGGAAGGTATTGATGAGTTGGAGAAGGCTGAGGCTATGGTGAACAGTCAGTTGACTAACGGAATCACCTATTCTGATAATAACAATATCAGGGGTATGCTGCAGGTGAACCGCAAGTTGGGCAACAAGGGACGCAACATCACTTTCCGTGTGGATGCCAAATATACGGATAATGACAGCAAGAGCATCTCGCTCAACAATGCCAAGCTCTATCTCGTACAGACAGCGGAGGGTAAGGATTCTACTTATCAGACCAACCGCTATAACCTGACTCCTTCAAAGAATTACAGTTATGCGGGCCAGTTGACCTATAGTGAGCCACTCTGGAAGGCTACCTTCCTGCAGTTCAGCTATAAGTTTACTTACAGCTACTCCAAGAGCGACCGCAGTACCTATGATTTCAGTAAGTATGCCATGAATGGCGATCATGAATATCGTGGTTGGGATGGCTACCTGAATCCGTTTGCCGGTCAGCTTGGTAATTACAGAAATGATGAATTGAGCCGTTTCTCTGAGTATCGCAACTACAATCACGATATCCAGGTGATGATGCGATTCGTCCGTCAGAAGTATAACTTGAACTTCGGTGTGATGATTCAGCCACAACAGTCGAAGTATATCCAGGAATATCAGGGAGTGCATGTAGATACCGTTCGCAACGTAACGAATTTCAGTCCAACCCTCGATTTCCGTTATCGCTTCTCAAAGATGAGCAACCTGCGCGTGAATTACCGAGGTACCACCTCTCAGCCAAGCATCTCTCAGTTGCTTGATATCACAGATAACAGCGACCCGCTGAACATCTCGAAGGGTAACCCTGGCTTGAAGCCATCGTTCACCCAGAACTTCCGATTGTTCTACAACAACTTCGTGCAGAACCACAACAAGGGTGTCATGACCTTCATCAACTTCTCAACCACCAACAATAGCATCAGCAATAAGGTGACCTACAATGAGGCGACTGGTGGAAGAATCACCCGACCGGAGAATATCAATGGCAACTGGAATGTGATGGGAGCCTTTATGTTCAACTGCTCTATCGATAGTGCCGGTGTATGGAACTTGAATACCGACACCTACTTGGGTTACAACAACTACGTGAGCTATCTGAGTCTCGACAAGCAGTCTGATTCCCAGAAGAATACCACTCGCAGTACTACTTGGAGAGAACGCCTCTCTTTCAGCTATCGCAACAACTGGCTGGAGCTTTCGCTTGATGGAACATTGAATTATAACCATGCTACAAACAAGTTGCAGCCTAACAGCAACCTGGATACCTGGCAGTTCTCTTATGGACCAAGCATGACGCTTACAGCGCCTTGGGGCACTAGTCTGAACTCAAGCCTCTCTATCAGCAGCCGCCGCGGTTATAGCGACAGCAGCATGAATACGGATGAGTTTGTATGGAATGCGCAGCTCTCTCAGGGTTTCCTGAAGGGCAAGCCTCTTACTATCATGCTGCAGTTCTACGATATTCTCCGCCAGCAGAGCACCTTCTCTCGTGCCATTTCTGCTACATCCCGTACGGATACGGAGTATAATGCCATCAACAGCTATGCGATGCTGCACGTGATTTACCGCCTGAATCTCTTCGGAGGCAAGGATGCCCGTAGGGGTGGACCTGAAGGTCCTGGTGGTCCTGGTGGCCGTCCAAACTTCCATGGCCGTCCATTCAATGGCGGTTTTGGCGGTGGTCGTCCAGGCGGCAGAATGTTCTAGAAAAGAAAATGAAGTAGCTTCATTTAAAACGATAGTAAGCCTCACTTCATGTTTACGTGAGGCTTATTTCAAACAGATATGACGAGAAAAAAAGAAATCCCCGCTCTTCGTAATGAAGAACGGGGATTGTTATTTTGCCTTATCAAGAGTTCTCGATTAGAGAGCGAACTTGTAACCCAATGTAATCTGGAATACAGAGTTCTTGCTATCAGTGCCGTCCATAACCTTTGTTACACCGATGTTGTAGCGAGCATCCAGACAAACGTTCATGTACTCGTAAGAGATACCTACAGGAACTGAGAGGTCGAATGACTTGAATGTATCATCGAGGTTTTCAGTAACAGAATACCCACCAGCCTTGGCTGTAACCTTGCTGCTTACCTTAAAACCTGGCTGAAGACCAGCCTTGAGAGCCAAACCCGGAGCTACGTAAACATTAGCGAGGATTGGAATGTTGAGATAATCGTTCTTGATAGTTGCTGAAGCTTTAACACCCTCTTCTTCTATATCGCCCTTAGTTCCCTGCATAGAGTAGAGCAAACCAGCACTAAGACCGAACATAGGAGAAACGTGATACTCCAACTCTGCACCTGCAACAACACCGGCACGTGTCTTAGAGTTATCTGTGTCTGTGTAATCTGCGATGCTCAAACCGACCTTAGGCTGAATTGTAACATCGCCTGCATTGTACTGTGCGAAAGCACCTACTGAAGACAGCACCATAGCTGCCATAACGAATAATTTTTTCATAATCTCTAATATTTTAAATTAATAGTTTATAATGCTCATATAGAGTATGATTAGTTATCAGTGTGTATGCTGATTCCATCATTCCATCATTTTTACTAGGTGCAAAGGTATGTTTTTTCTCTATTCGCTCCAAATATTTTAAGCATTATTTTAAAATAAGCAGCCAAATGTCACATATAAGTTTCTATTTCGTATATTTTTAGCAATAATTATCCCAATTTTCTTGCATCGTATCTTAAAATGTTGTATATTTGCAAAGTTCAGTTATGACTACACAAAAAAATCCCCTATACAGTGTAAAAGATGTATAGGGGATTCTTTTATTCTTCATCTTCGTCCCAGTCTTCTTCGTCAAATCCAAACATGGCGGGATCTACGAAGGCATCCAGGGCTCGGCGTTCTTTCTTTGTAGGGCGACCGGTGCCTCTTGCTCTATCTACGAATCCGCTGATGCGGCTCATCTCCAGGAGCTCGTATTGCTTAGGGTCGGTTACGTTTTTATAGACACCATACAGCATTTTTGCGCCTACGCGCTGCTCTATGCAGTCGAGAACCTCGAAAGAATAGGTGATAGGGGCTTTCTTGACGCTAACCACATCGCCACGCTTGATGATGAAGGAAGGCTTCCTGTTTACGCCTCCTACCGTTACACGACCATTCTTACAGGCATCGGCAGCAATGCTGCGAGTCTTGTAAATGCGGGCTGCCCAGAGCCACTTGTCTATTCTTGCTTGTTCTTTCATTTCTTTCCCAATTTGTTAAACTGGTTCATTGTGATATCGATACCGGCAAGGACGAAGCTCTTGATGATCTCTACACCCAGGTCGATGGCCGGCTGCAGCTGCTTCATGTCTTCCTCAGTATATTTGCCCAGTACCCAGTCTATCTGGCCGCCACGCGGATAATCGTTGCCGATGCCCATGCGCAGGCGGGCATAATTCTGACCGATAAGCTGCTGGATATGTCCCAATCCGTTATGGCCGCCGTTGCTGCCGTTTGCCTTCAGTCGGAAAGCACCCAGAGGCAGGGCTAGCTCATCGCTGATAACGAGGAGTCGGCTCTGGTCAATCTTTTCCTGATTCAGCCAATATCTTACCGCATTACCGCTGAGGTTCATGAATGTGGTAGGTTTGAGCAGGAAAATCTTTCTTCCCTTGAGCGTAGTCTCGGCTACGAAGCCATATCGCTTATCCTCAAAATGAATATTGGACGCTTTAGCAAAAGCGTCCAATACCATAAATCCTGTGTTGTGCCTGGTGCCGGCGTATTCATCGCCAGGGTTACCAAGCCCACAAATCAAATATTTATCCAATGTTTGATAATGCTTTACTCAGGTTCGTAAAATCTTTGAAGACTATCGATTAAGCCTCCTCCTCCTCAGTAGCAGCCTGTGCAGCGAGCTGAGCGTTACGTGTCATCTTGATAGAGCAAACTACAACAGCCTTGCTTGTAGCCAACTCGAGACCCTCGAATGAGAGGTCACCTACCTTGATGCTCTTACCAATCTTCAACTCTGTAACATCTACATCGAGGTGCTCAGGAATCTGCTGGTATGGAGCAGTAACGTTGATCTTACGGATAGAGAGGTTCATACGACCACCATCACGTACACCCTGTGCAAGACCTGTCAACTTAACTGGAATACCGATAGTGATAGGCTTCTGGTCGTTAACCTCGTAGAAGTCAACGTGCAGAGGAGCGTCTGTTGTTGGGTGGAACTGGATCTCCTTCATGATAGCTGTGTGGCTCTCACCGTCGATGATGAGGTTGATAACATATACGTGAGGAGTGTAGATAACCTTACGCAACTCAGCGAAAGGAACAGCGAATGACAATGCCTCTGGAGCACCGTTCTCACCCTTCTTCTCACCATACAAGTTACAAGGAACAAAACCTTCCTTACGCAATGACTTAGAAGCTTTCTTGCCAAGGTCTGTACGCTTCTGACCTGTTACATTAATCTCTTTCATTTGTGTTACTCTAAATTAAGTATTAATAATTAGTGCCTTAACTCGCCATCACACGGATAAGCTTTGCAAAAGCGGGTGCAAAATTACAACAAATATTTGAAATAAGCAAATTTATGAAGAAAAAAATGCTAAAAAGTAATTCTTTGAGGACTCAGAAGGGGGTAAACGGGCTTTCTATCCTTAAAAAAGTAGAAAATATCCACTGGTTTCTTGCATGTTCCATATAAAATATGTATTTTTGCCGTGTCAAATAACGACAGTAATATAAACCTTTAAATTATTAGAGAATGATTAATAGGGATTTAATTAGAAGAAAGATTGTACAGTTAACCTATGCGTACTATCAAAACGGCAATCACAACATGGATAATGCTGAGAAGGAATTGTTGTTTAGTCTTTCTAAAGCGTACGACTTGTATAACTACATGTTGCAACTCATTGTGGCTGTCACTAAAGAGGCTCGCAAGCGTTACGACGTGGAGTTGGCTCGTGCTCAGCGTGAAGGGGCAGAGGCTCCATCGCAGAAATTTGCGTTCAATCGTTTGGCAGTTCAGTTGGAAGAAAACAAAATGCTGGGAGATTGGATTGATGCGAAACATTCTTCATGGGATGATGACATTGAATTCGTGCGCAAGCTCTACACTAACATTACAGCCAGCGAGGCTTTTCAGGAGTACATGGCTTCAGAGGAAGACAACTATGAGGCAGACCGTGAGGCTTGGCGTAAGTTCTACAAGAATTTTGTGATGAACAATGAAGAGCTGGATGCTCTCCTGGAGGAAAAGAGCCTCTATTGGAATGATGACAAAGAAGTGGTTGACACATTCGTGCTCAAAACCATCAAGCGTTTCGAGCAGGAGAATAAGGCCGACCAGGAACTTCTTCCTGAATATAAAGATTTAGAGGACCGTGACTTTGCCCGCAAGCTGTTCCGCTCTACTATCCTCAATTGCGACCAGTATCAGCGCTATATGAGTGATGCTTCCCGCAACTGGGATTTCTCCCGTCTGGCTTACATGGATGTGGTTATTATGCAGATTGCCATTGCAGAGATGGTCAATTTCCCAAATATTCCTGCTTCCGTCACCATCAATGAGTATGTTGACTTGGCCAAGGTATATAGTACTCCTCGAAGCGGCGGATATGTGAACGGAATGCTCGACAATATCGGCAGATTCCTCATCGACCGCGGTATCATTGCCAAGGAGTTGCCTCCTCGCAAGGAACATCACAGAAGATAAAGTTCCGTAATGAAAACAGACTGAGGTCGATAGACTGAAGTTGAAAACAGAATATTAATAACATTTTAAATAATAGTAACTATGAATTTATTATTGCAAGCACAAGGTGGTGGTAATATAGGCTTCCTCGTCATGATGGTAGCAATCTTTGTTATCATGTGGTTTTTTATGATTCGTCCTCAGCAGAAGAAGCAGAAGGAAATCCGCAAGTTCCAGAACTCTCTGCAGGAAGGTTCTAAGGTTGTTACTGGCGGTGGTGTTTATGGCACCGTTAAGCGTATCAACTTGGAGCAGAATACTGTAGATGTTGAGATTGCCCGTGGTGTAGTAATCACTGTAGCTAAGGGCTACGTGTTTGCTGATGCTACTGCTCAGACTCCAAATGCATAATATAGGAAAAATATGGCAAGTGATTAGAAACTTTTTGTTCAGTGCGCTGAACAAGGAGTTTCTGATTTTTTTGTTCTTTCTCTTTCTCAGCGGCGCTTTCTGGCTGATGATGGTGCTCAATGAGACTTATGAGGAAGAATTAGAGGTGCCTGTGCGCCTTGTCAATGTGCCTCGTAATGCCGTTGTGACCGACGAACCTGCTGATACTGTGCGGGTTATGGTGAGGGATAAGGGTTTTACATTGGTTACCTACAAATATGGCAAATGGTTTAAGCCGCTCTCGTTCAAGTTTGCTACTTATGCAGATGAGGATCAGGGGCACGGCGTGATTCCGAATGCCGACATGGTGAAGCAGGTGCAGAGCCAGCTCTATGGCTCCAGCAAACTTCTGTCAGTAAAGCCTGAAAAGCTGGATTTCTATTTCACATACGGTGCTTCCAAGCAGGTCCCTGTCAAGTTCAGGGGAAAGATTACGACGAGCAAGACTTATTATCTGGCTCATACAGAATTCCTGCCGGGCACGGTGACGGTTTATGCCAACAAGAAGCGGCTCGACCAGTTGCGCTATGTGGAGATAGAACCATTCAACTATCGCAACTTGCAGGATACGATCCACAAGACGGTGCACTTACAGAAGATTGTGGGCGTCAAGATCGTTCCGAATGCGGTGCGCCTTTCCATTTATCCTGATGTCCTGACCGAAGAGACAATCGATGTTCCGATTACGGCCATCAATATGCCTCTGGGCATGGTGCTCCGCACATTCCCGTCCCGTGTCACCGTCAGATTTACGATAGGTGCCAGCCTGTTCAGAACTGTCAGTGCCGACCAGTTCAAGGTGGTTGTCGATTACAACGATCTGTCTTCCAATCCGGCTGATAAGTGTACGCTCCAGCTGCGCAGTGTGCCACGAACCGTGAGCAAGGCAAGGCTTGATGTGGAGAAGGTGGATTATCTGCTTGAACAGCAATAGGGAATAGGAGGATCTATAAAAGTAGAATCTGATGAAAATAGCTATTACAGGAGGAATCGGAAGCGGCAAGAGCTTTGTTTGCAGAGAACTTGCCAAGCGTGGAATCGAGGTTTACGACTGCGATGCTGCGGCCAAAAGGCTGATGCGTAGCGATGAGCAGTTGCAGGCTGCACTAAAGCTACTTGTGGGCAATGAGGTCTATGCGGACGGAGTGCTTCAGAAAACAGTTCTGGCTCAGTTTCTTTTGGCGAGTGAGACCAACAAACTGGCAGTCAATGATGTGGTTCATCCTGCTGTGGCTCGCGATTTCGAACAGAGCGGATCGCACCCGTTTCGACTATGTGGTCTGCGTGACGGCTCCACAGGAAGTCCGTCTGCAGCGGATTATGCAGCGCGATCAGATTTCCCGCCAGAAAGCAGAGGAATGGATAAATGCCCAGTTGCCTCAGGCTGATGTCGTTTTGCAGAGTGATTTTGAAATCAGAAATGATGGAAAGGAAGATTTGAATCTGCAGATTGACAGACTCCTGAATCAGGTGAAATAGGACTTCTGCTGAGAAGCGATAGGAGATTTCTTTCTTCGAATGAAAGAGGGGAGAATTTCTTCTTTGAAAAATAAAAGGAAAAAGTAAACAAAGAAATAATAAATAAGAAATAAAAAGAACAATGGAAACAATTCTTTCAATTGCAGGTAAGCCAGGCCTTTATAAACTGGTATCTCGTGGAAACAGAAACCTCATCGTGGAGACTATTGATGAGACTCACAGACGTATTCCAGCTTTCGCTACAGACCGTGTAACAAGTCTTGGCGACATCGCTATGTACACAGATGCTGATGAAATCGCCCTCTGGGAGGTTTTGGAGAGTGTAGGCAAGAAGGAGAACAGTCAGGTAAGCAGCCTCAACTATAAGAAGTGCTCTGCTCAGGAACTTCACGACTATTTCGCAGAGGTTTTGCCTAACTACGACCGTGACCGTGTACACGATAGCGACATCAAGAAGTTGCTCCAGTGGTACAATATCCTCGTGAAGAACGGCATTACTGATTTCAAGGCAACTTTGGCTCCAACAGATGGCGACAATGTAGATGATCGTCAGGAGGAAGCAGCTGCTGAGTAATCCCTATACATTATTATATATAAGAGGGTGTGTTATAAGTCACATTCAGTGCGCCCGAAAAATGTCCCACAGATATTACAGATGTTCACAGATTTATTTTTTTGTTTCAAAAAATCTGTGTAAATCTGTGAAATCTGTGGGACTATGTATTTTAGGAATTTCAAAAATCCTACATTTCTATGCTAAAATTTGGAGAATTCAGGAAAAAATCGTAATTTTGCAGCCGCTTTTGCATGGTGAACAGATTTCCACCTTGTCAGGAGCAAAATCTGAGTGCTTGGTAAACCTCGTAAAAAACAAGAAAAATGGAAAAGAAAACAACTCAAGTGAGTGTGCTGTTTATGCTTTTCAGCATCCTCTTTTGCGTTTGTCTGATTGCGGCAAACGTGCTCGAAACAAAGCAAATTGCCTTCGGGCCAGTATCTCTGACCGGTGGACTCATTGTATTCCCAGTGAGCTACATTATCAATGATGTCGTTTGTGAAGTGTGGGGTTATCAGAAAGCCCGCCTGCTGATATGGACAGGTTTTGCCATGAATTTCTTCTTCGTGGCTCTCGGCGCCATCTGTGATGTGATTCCTGCAGCACCTTATTGGACCAATGATGCTGGTTTCCACGCCATTTTCGGTCTGGCTCCACGCATCGCTGCCGCTTCCTTCGTAGCCTTCATCGTAGGTTCATTTGCCAATGCCTATGTGATGAGTGTGATGAAGATTCGTGATGGTGGCAAGCATTTCTCAGCCCGTGCTATTCTCAGTACCGTGGCAGGAGAGAGTTGCGACAGTATCATCTTCTTCCCATTGGCATTGGGAGGCGTAGTTCCTGCTTCCGAGTTGCCTTGGCTCATGCTCTGGCAGGTTATTCTCAAGACAGTATATGAAATCATCGTGTTGCCTGTAACTATCCGTGTGGTCAAGGCCATCAAGAAGCATGAGGGTGAGGATGTTTATGACAACAACATCTCTTATAATGTCTTCAAGATATTCAGTCTCAACTAATTACGTAATTCACAAATAAAAAATTTACCAAGACAGTGGATAGAAAACAAGATGGTTTGCAGGCTCTCGGAGCCAAAACCGAATATAGAATGGATTATGCACCTGAGGTGCTGGAGACCTTTGTCAACAAGCATCCGGGCAATGATTACTGGGTACGTTTCAACTGCCCTGAGTTTACATCGCTTTGTCCGATTACCGGTCAGCCCGACTTTGCGGAGATTCGCATCAGTTATATTCCTGATGTGAAGATGGTGGAGAGCAAGAGTTTGAAGCTTTATCTTTTCAGTTTCCGCAATCATGGTGATTTCCATGAGGACTGCGTGAACATCATCATGAAGGATCTCATCCGTCTGATGGATCCTAAGTACATTGAGGTGACTGGTATTTTCACTCCTCGTGGCGGTATCAGCATCTGGCCTTATGCCAATTACGGCAAGCCAGGTACTAAGTACGAGAAGCTGGCAGAGCAGCGTTTCGCTACGCATGAATAAGTAAAATGATGATTATTCAAAAGAAGAGCTACATCTTCGGCAGAAATGCTGGAGAATGTGGCTTTTTTCGTTTATATAGTATGGAAAATCCGCTCGGCATCGGTTACCTGATTATCCAGTTCATGTAGAATGATGAAAGAAATGATAATAAAATCGCTGAATTTCCGCCTCTTCCTCGCCTATACCGGGCGCAAGTATGATTACAGTAAGGCTTCCGGACTGACCGATTATAATACAGACCGTATTGAGATCGGAATGCTCTACAGGCTGAAGGCTTATTAAAAGAGGAGGGAAAAAGGAATCCTCTTGGTTTTTATTGAGGGGAATTTTCCTTTCCTTTGATAGAGAAGGAGTCTTTCCTTTTCTTGGATAGAGAAGGAACTTTTCTTTCTTCTTATAATATATGGAGAAGAACCCTTTTGAAAAAGGAAAAACTAAGATTTCAGTTTCCCTTATTTCCTGCGAGGATAAAAATAAAGAGAAAAAGTACTTGTTTGAAGTAGGGGAAATTGAAAAAAATCACAAAAAATCAAACCAAGTTTGCTTTTTACAAATAATGGTTCGTTTTTTATAAATAACTTCAGCAAAAATCATCGTATCTTTGCATAAGAAAAGCTGCACTCGGCAATTTGAAAGCAAGCTTTCATTGCGCTCGTTTGCATTTTCTTTGTA
>OIZS01000587.1_pt1 | contig 14759 bp, 10 predicted proteins | sample 1588641 | NCBI WGS metagenome assembly OIZS01 (sample SAMN03283240) | human gut metagenome | biome: human-associated habitat; material: feces | host: Homo sapiens | place: Peru | collected 2012
GCTGATTGGCGAGCGTACTGCTGAGGAAATCAAGATGCAGGTGGCTACCGTTTCGCGTGATGGCCGTCAGGAAACGATTACTGTACGTGGCCGCGATATGGTTACCGGTCTGCCGACAACCTTCAGCGTGACGAGCGAGGATTGCCGCGTTGCTCTGGATGATTCTGTTTCTTCTTTGATTGCAACGGTACGCGGTGTGCTGGAAAAATGTCCGCCGGAGCTGGCTGCGGATATCGTTGACAACGGAATTTATCTGACCGGCGGTGGTGCGCTGCTGGACGGTCTGGCTGAGGTTATGTCGAAGGAAACGGGCATTACGACGCATATTGCTGATGATCCGCTGGAATGCGTTGCTTTGGGTACGGGCAAGGCGCTGGAGAATTTGGATAAGCTGCATCCGGGCACTGTTTATACTGCATCTAATCTTGATATTTAATGTAGAGGAGCTGGTACAGGAATGTGCCAGCTTTTTTGTGTGCAGACGAAAGAGGTTATCTGATATATGAAGTTTAAAAAGCTTATTCTTAGTTTATTTGCGGCTGCCTTAGTTGCGCAGGCGGCTGTCGCCGCCGCTGCGCCTATTGATAAGCTGCGCAGCAGCGTGAGCGCGGCCAGGGTGCGCGTGGTGCTCGACAGCAAGGAGCCGATTAAGTATAAGGCGGCTAAGCAGGGGCTGGTGCTGGAGGTGGCGCTGCCGGAGAGCAGTGCTAAGGCGCAGCAGGCAGCACTGAAGGACGCAGCGGTGAAAAGCGTGCGCCTTGTGCCGGATGGCAGGAAGAAGTCCAGGCTCGTCGTTGAGCTAAACCGTGACTGCCAATATAAAATTTATCCGCTCAAGGAGCCGAACCGTCTGGTCGTTGATATTTACCGCCTGCAGCTGGAAACACGCACGCAGCAGCTCGCCGGTGGCGTGACCTATACCTATAAGCAGGAGGAGTTCGCCGGACGTCCGCTGCAGAGCTATCTTGTGAGCGTAGCGCCGCAAGCGCGGCTGCGCCTGCGGCCCTTTTCCGCGGCAGGCATGTATAATGGACGCGGCAGCCTGGCGAAGCAGGCCGCGCTGCGCGGCCTGCTGGTGGCTGTGAATGCGTCGTACTTTGACTGGGACGGCTGGGTTATCGGCAACGTGAAGGATAACGGCGAGCTTATAGCGATGGACGAGACGCCGCGCAGCGGCTATCTGCAGCTTGATGACAGGCAGCAGATTATCAAGGATATCGCCTACAGCGGCACGGCACAGCTGCCGAACGGACAACGTCTGGAGATTAAGGGCATGAACCGTGCGCGTATTGCCAATGACCTCGTGCTGTTCAATAGCTATTATGCACCCTCGACCAAGACGAACCAATATGGACGCGAGGTGAAGCTGAAAAATAATCATGTCATAGCTGTTTCGACAACGGGCAATATGACGCTGGAGCCGGGGACTGTGGTGCTGTCCGGTCACGGTGTGAATGCGGCTGCGCTCGCCAGCCTGCGGCTGGGCGATTATGTGCCGCTGACGCAGACCTTGGGCAGCAATGCGGCTGACAGGGCGCAGGTGCTCGTGAGCGGCGGTCCGCTGCTAGTTGAGCAAGGACGCGTGCAGGTGCGTGCTGTGGAGGAGCAGATGGCGCCGGATATTGCGCGCGGCCGTGCGCCGCGCACGGCCTTAGGCCTGAAGAAGGACGGCACGCTGCTGCTGCTCGTGATTGATGGACGCAGTGCGACGAGCAGCGGCCTGACGCTGGAGGAGCTGGCGCAGTATCTGGTGAAGCTGGGCGCAGAGAGCGCAGTGAATTTTGATGGCGGCGGCAGCAGCGAGATGGTTATCAATGGCCGCATTGTCAACAAGCCTTCGGATGGGCGCGAGCGTTATGTAAGCATAGGACTTGGTTTGTTCACAAAATAGTGACTGGTCAGTCACTTGTCAAATGTTCTCATTGGCGGTATAATTATAATATAGTAGTATGCTTTAATGTTTGTGTATAAATGGAGGGCAGAAAAATGCTGAAAACTAAAAAATTATTCTTGGTTCTGGCTTTAGCTGCGCTTAGTTTGTGCAGCATGTACACGATTGGCTGCGCTGCAGTGACGGAACAGCAGGCTATGGTCGGCGGCGAGGTTGCTGCTGATGGTCTGGTGCAGGTTGGTGCGCAGGTGCAGCAGGGTGATGTGCTTGTAAAGGTTAAATCGCTGGCTGGCGGCAGCATTGCGGCTGCAAGAGCGACGACTAGCGGCAAGGTTGCCGAGGTCATGGTAAAGCCGGGCGATAGGATTGCTGCGCAGCAGGTTGTAGCAAAAATTAGTGAGTGATAAATTATAGACCGGCGTGCTCCTTTGGCTCGCCGGTTTTGCGATATTTAAGGAGTTAAGATGAGAATATTTCTGTTTACGGTGCTGCTGTGCCTGCAGCTGGCGCTGGCGGCTGCGGCTAATGTTCCGCTGATGCCGGTGCGCGATATCCAGCCGGGTATGCAGGGCATTGGCAAGACGGTTATCAGCGGCGATACAATTGAAGAATTTAATGTGGAGATTTTGGGCGTGAGTGGCACGCAGGCGACGGGCTATAATATTTTTGCGCGTCTTTATGGTGACCTCATTGACAAAACCGGCGGCGTGGCGCAGGGCATGAGTGGCAGTCCGGTTTATGTGGACGGCAGGCTCGTCGGCGCGGTGGCCTTTGGCAAGACGTTCAATGACCCGCATTATTGTTTTTTGACGCCTATCGGCAGAATGCTGCCGCTTTTGGATGAGCAAAGAAGCGTTCCGGCGGACTGGCTGCCCAAGGGCACTGCGCTGATGGCAGGCGGCTTTACGGAGTACGGTCTGGAGTATCTGCAGGAAAAAATTGCTCCCTTTGGCCTGACGGCTGTGGGTGCAGGCGGCACGGCGCAGGAGAGCAAGAAGGTGCTGGAGCCGGGCAGCTCCGTCGGTGCGGCGCTGATGCAGGGCGATATGTCGCTTGGTGCTTTGGGCACTGTGACCTGGACTGATGATAAGGGCAACGTGCTGGCCTTCGGCCATTCGTTTATGCAGCGCGGCGAGAGCAGCTTCTTTATGACGAAGGCGTGGGTGCTGGGCGTAATTCCCAATTTACAGAGCGGCTATAAGGTTGGCAACATCGGTGAGCCGGTCGGCAGCATTACGCAAGACCGTTCGACGGGCATTGGCGGTAGCCTTGGTGCGTTGCCGAAGACGATACCGCTTTTCGTGACGGCAAACGACAGCGACCGCGGGCTGACGAGCAATGTGCGCGTGCGTTTGGTGGAGGACGAGCAGCTGGTGCCGTCGATTGTGGACGCCGTTGTTGTGAATACCGTGAGCAAGACTGTTGACAGAGCCGGCGGCGGTACAGCTAAGCTGCGCTTCCATATTACCGGCGTGGACAGCAAGAAAAATATTATTGAGATCCAGCGCGAGAATATGTTTTATGCCAACGAGGCGCTGCTGAAAAATCTGAACCAGGAGCTGTCGGAGGCGATGACGATTCTTATGCAGAATAAGTTTGAGCCGGTCCAGCTTTACGGCATTGATGTAGAGGCAGAGGTTTCCGCTCAGGTGCAGGTGGCTGAGGTGTTCGGCGTGCGTGCGCCTGCAGCTGCTGTGAAGCCGGGAGCGAGGGTGCCCATTACGGTAACGCTTAAGCCTTACCGTGGCGAGGAGTTTACCGAGACGGTATACTTCACTGTGCCGAAGGATCATCCGGGTGGCAAGCTGGCGCTTAATGTGCGCGGCGGCAGCAGCATGGCCTGGGTGATGAATCTTTTGCGTAAGCAGCAGTCCGAGGGCGTGCCTGCGGCGCAGAAGCAGGAGAAGCGCCGTAAGCTGGAGGATTTTATCAAGAGCGTAAATACGGCAGATAAAAATAACGAGCTGATTATCGACCTGGCATCGGGACAGCTGAGCCTCAAGCCGGAGCAGGCTGCGGCGGCTAGTGAGGCAGTTCTGGCAGGTATGCTGCAGGGCTCGCCGTTCAAGCAGAAGTATCCGTTTGATTTTATTATTGACGGCGAGAGCGAGATTGTGCTGAATGTAGAGAAATAGGCTGCCTGCTTGCGAAACGACATACAAATGTCATATTTAGGCAGTATAATAAAGCTAGTAAAGTGTAAGGATGGTACAGATGCTGAAATCAATCTGTGAAGCTATGGGCAAAAGAATAATAGAGTTCTGCGCTGCGAGCGGCAGGCTGACGCTGCTGCTTCTGGCAACTCTGCGCCGCTTGAAGGATGCACGTTTCGCGGAGGTTATCCGCCAGATGGCGCTGCTTGGTGCTGATTCTCTGCCGATTGTGCTGATGACAATTCTTTGCACCGGCATGGTATTTTCGGTGCAGACGGCGAAGGAGTTTGTACGCTTGGGCGCGTCCTCGTCGGTCGGCGGCATTGTGGCGATTGCGATGGCGCGTGAGCTGGTGCCTGTGCTGACAGGCGTTGTTGTTGCCGGGCGTATAGGTGCGGCGATTGCGGCCGAGCTGGGCACAATGAAGGTTACGGAGCAGATTGATGCGCTGCGTGTTATGGCGGCTAATCCGGTGAGCTATCTTGTGGTGCCGCGCTTTATCGCGGTGGTGCTGATGATGCCTGTGCTGGTGGTGTTTGCCAATTTTATCGGTAATGTCGGCGGCTGGATAGTGGCGCATTATTACGCCGGCATCGGCAGCTTTACCTATGAAAATTCTATCAGGACGCTGGCCGAGTTTTACGATGTCTTTGGCGGCATGGTGAAGAGCTGCGTTTTCGGCGCAATTATTGCGATTGTCGGCTGCTATAAGGGCCTCAATGCGCCGAACGGTGCAGAGGGCGTTGGTTTGGCAACAACGGCATCTGTTGTGCTGTCGATTATCCTGATTTTTATTACGAACTATTTTCTTTCGATTATTTTATATGTATAAGGAGCTGACGGAATGAATGAAGTAATGATAAGCCTGCGTCAGCTGACTATGGCCTTTGGCAGCAAGGGGGTTCTTGATGAGCTGGACCTTGATGTTTACAAGGGCGAAACGCTGGCGGTGATTGGCCCGTCCGGCTCAGGCAAAAGTACAGTTATTAAGGTGCTTACAGGTCTGCTTGCGCCGACATCAGGCAGCGTGCAGATTGAAGGGCAGGAGACAAGCGGCTTTGACGAAGACGCGTGGGATGAGCTGCGCTGCCATATGGGCGTTGTTTTTCAGTATTCGGCGCTTTTCGATTTTTTGAGCGTAGGCGAGAATGTCGCCTTTGGTCTCAGACGGCATTTTAAGCTGCCGGAGGAGGAAATTCAGCGGCGCGTAGCGGCGCTGCTGGAGATGGTGGGCATGCCCGGTACGCAGAGCATGATGCCGGCGGAGCTTTCCGGCGGCATGAAAAAGCGTGTAGGTCTGGCGAGGGCGCTGGCGATGCAGCCGCAGGTTGTGTTCTATGATGAGCCGACCTCCGGCCTGGACCCGGTGATGACGATGACCATCAGCCGTCTGATTCGCAAGACGCAGCAGACTCTGGGCGTGACCTCAGTTTTGGTAACACACGATATGGAATCGGCATATTTTGCCGCCGATCGTATCGCTATGCTATATAAAGGGAAGATTGTGCAGGTGGGGACACCTGATGAAATTAAGAGAAGCAGGAATCCGATTGTTCACGCCTTCGTGAATGGTCTGGAGCTTAAAGAGGAGGATGCAGATGAGCAGCAGTGAGGTTAAGGTTGGCGCTTTCGCGTTAGGCGGAGCAGTAGTGCTGGCAGGCATTATCACCTTTATGGGAGCCTTCAGCTTTGGCAAAAAGGGCTATGAGCTGCGTATTGACTATCCTCAGGTCAGCGGCTTGATGCCGGGCCATGTTGTGCGCTATGCAGGCGTGCAGGTGGGTACGGTGAAGAAAATAAATGTCGCTCCCGATAAGGTCGAGGTTGTTGCCGAGATTAACAATGATATCAAGATTCCGCAGGGGGCAGTCTTTACGATTGCTGCCGACGGTATCATGGGCGAAAAGTATGTGAGCGTTATTCCGCCGGCTAAGCAAAGCGGCGGCTATATCACTGAGGGCAGCACGCTTAAGGGTTCTCCCGGCGGCGGTATGGACGAATTCTTTGCTTCATCCGGAGATTTGGTGAAGCGCATGGAAAATATCGCCGGAGCCTTTGAGAACGTCTTTGGCGACAAGGAAGTGCAGGAGTCGATGAAGGCCGGCTTCAAGAATATGAATGATATTGCGCAGAACATGAACACCTTTACGAAGGTTATGGCAGACGTAGCCGTGACGAATCAGCAGGATATCACGAGCATGATTCATCAGATTAATGAGCTGAGCCAGCGCATGAACGGTACAGCGGCACATATCGAAAGCATTATGGCTGGTGTCGACAATAACGGCAAGACAGGCGCGAACGTAGCAGCTATCGCTCAGAATATGGCTGATACGTCCAAGCGTATGGAAAATATCGTCGAGGTGCTGGAGACTGTGGCGAAGGACCCTGTAACGCAGCAGTCGCTGAAGGAAACGCTGGTCAACGTCAAGGAGACTAGCGCACGCGCCAATAAAATCCTGGGTACGCTGACGGAGGCGAAGGTTTCTGCTGACTATGGCTACGCTGCCAAGGGCGGCGACTGGCGCGGCAGCCTTGGCGTGACGCTGCGCCCTAGTGATGAGGCCTTTCTCTATATGGGCGGCTATGATATCGGTGACGCCAACAAGTTTGACTTCGTTTTCGGCAAGCAGCTGGGCAATGCCGCAGTGAGCATGGGCGCGATGCAGGGAGAGTTCGGCGTGGGCCTGAGCTATGATTTGAGCAAGGACTTTAAGCTGTACTCGCAGGTGTACGATTTTGACAACACCAAGGTGCGCTTAGGCGGCGAGTATCGCTGGAACAATAATTTCTCGCTGTACGGTGAGACGATGGATGTACGCGGGAATAAAACGAATACTTATATGGGCGTAAGGACATATTTCTAAGTAAAGACGCATGATAAAGCACCATCTACTTCAGAAAAAATATTTGACAAATAGCCCTGAAAAAATATATAATTTTATTACTGACTGACTAGTCAGTTTTGAGAAATGGAGGTTTCCTGGATGTATAGAAATAAATTGACAAGACGTTTTTTTGCTTTATCCGCAGCACTTTCTCTGGCTTTGTGCCAAAGTGCTTTTGCCGGAGAAACTGTAGAGCTGAATCTGGACGACGCTATGCAGCGTGCGTTTCAGACTAACCCGACTGTGAGCATTGCACAATACGAGCTGGACAGCGCTCGTGCCAGCTATAACGCTGCTCGTCAGAGCCGTGGCGTAAGCATTAGTGCAAGCCATGATAGTAATCGTGGCGGTAATAATGATGCGCCTAAGAACATTACGAATACGCATTCTAACACACTGACTGCAGCTCTGCCGATTTTTACCGGTGGCAAATTAAGCGGTACGATTAAGCAGGCTAAGGCCAACTATCAATATAACGAGGTTGGCGTACAGCGCACTTATAACGAAATGCGTTCCACCGTTACTAACGGCTATTTCAAGATGCTGCAGGCTGACAATATGCAAAAGCTGAGCGCTGAATCCGTTACGCGTCTGGAGGACCATCTGAAAAATGTTCAGGCACAGTATGATGTTGGCGTTGTAGCCAAGGTTGACGTGCTGCGCTCTCAGGTGGAGCTGGCCAATGCCAAGCAGACCTTGATTCAGGCAGAAAATTCCTATCAGGTTGCCGAGGCAAACATGAACAAAATCGTGGGCCTGCCGATGGATACGGACCTGAAGCTCGATAACCTGCTCGTTTATAATGCTTATGATAAAAACATGGATGACTGCCTGGCTTATGCTGCTGAGCATCGTCCGGAGCTGATGCAGGCTAAATATGGTGTAGATGCTGCTAAGGGCGCGCTGATGGTTGCACGCAGCGGTCATATGCCGCAGGTTAGTGCAAGTGCTACTCAAGCTTTAGGCTCAGATTATTGGTTAGGCGACAATAGAACTAAATGGTATGCTGGTATTAATGTAAAAATGAACGTTTTCGATACCGGCGTAACGCTGTCGAAGATTCATGGTGCTGAGGCTGATTTGAAAAAGGCTCAGGAAACATATCGCGATACTGTGGACAGCGTAAATCTTGATGTGCGCAGCAATTACCTCGGCTTGCGCGAGGCAGAAAAGCGTATCAGCACGACGAAGCTGGCTGTAGAGCAGGCTGATGAGGATTACCGCATCGCACAGCTGCGTTATATGTCCGGCGTTGGCACGAACACGGACGTGCTCGATGCTCAGGTTGCCCTGACACAGGCTAAGACCAACTATACGCAGGCTCTGTATGATTACAACACCTCTAAGACCGCACTGGAAACCTCTATCGGTGTACCGATGACTAATCCTGTGCAGGTTAAGGTGACTAAGGCAGAGAAGAAGGCTGCTAAGACCGAGGCTAAGGCAGAAAAGGCTGCTGCTAAAACCGAAGAAGCAAAATAATTTTGCGGTTATTGAACTGTATAAGCTGTAAGCAAGCTGGTGAGGCGTAAGCCGAGCCAGCTTTTTTCTTTGTAAATAGAGGAATGTATAAGCTTCATGTCGAAAGAATATAAGTCGAAGTGTTTTCGGTGAAGATTTTTGCGGATTTTGACACAGGCCTGCCATAAATTTGTGGTAAGCTGATAAATGGTGAAGTATATGAAAAAATATCTACAATTTCTCGCGAGCTTAATTATTCTGCTCGCTGCAGGCTATATATTCCTTGTACATACAGTGATGCCGCGTTATATCAAGCAGATGCTGCCACAGGCTGAGCAGCTGGTGCAGGATTATATCAACGGCAGCGTAACCATCGGCGGCCTGAAATGGGAGGGCGGCCTGACAGCGGAGCTGACAGATGTGACCGTGAAGGATACGCAGGGCGTGAAGGTGGCAGAGCTGCCGCGCACGGTGATTACTATGCGTCCGTGGCTGGCGATGGATAAGGCAGCGCGTGCTGTGAGCGGCATAGATGTGCAGCGCCCCAAAATTTATCTGACGATGAACGATAAAGAAAAATGGAATATGCAGAATCTGCTCAAACCGTCTGATGATACGGAAACGCCGTTTTATGGCACGCTCACTGTGCATAACGGCGAGCTGCTGGTGACAATGCCGCAGGGCCAATGGAGCTTTGGTGTAGACGGCAGCGTGAACGGCGGAGCGAATCCTGATTTTGCTGTAGACCTGAAGGTGACGAGCGGTGCAGACAAATTGCGTTTAAATGGTCTTGTGACGACGAAGGGCGAGGGACGTTTGCAGCTTGCCGGCGATAAGCTGAGCCTTGCGGCCTATGCACCCTTGGCAGAGCGTTATGCGGACATCAAGGGCCTGCAGGGCGGCTTAGGCAAGCTGGCGCTGCTTTATGTAAACAGGCAGGGACAGACACGCTTTAGCGGCGAGGTGCAGCTCGATGCGCTCAGCGGCAGCATGGCGCTGGCAGGTGCAGAGCATGACTTCAAGCTCGACGGCGAGGTTTTGGCGAAGGATAATAAAATCAAGGTGAAGAGCCTTGAGGCAGAAATAGATAAGCAAAGGCTGCATTTAGAGGGCAGCGCTGATTTGCAGAATACGGACGAGCCTAGCGGTGAGGGCGTGCTGACAGCAGAAAAGCTGACCTATGGCGATTATAGCATAGGCAAGCTGCGCCTGCCCTTTGTCGTTAGCAAGGAGGCTGTGCAGCTGCGTGATGTGAGCGCGGAGTATGGCGGAGGCAAGCTGACAGCAAACGGCAGCTATGAGCTGGCGAACAAGACGCTGACAGCCGACGTGGATGTGCAGGGCGTGACGCAGCCGCTTGGCGCTGCGGACAGCATTTCTGCAAGTGGCAGGCTGGCAGTGCTGGCGAAGCTTTTAGATGAGCAAATGGAGCTGCACGCTGCTGCTGATACGCTGCAGCTTCAGTGGCGTAGCCTGAAAATCAATCGTCTGGCTTTAGATGGCAGCTATAATGCGCAGGGCCTGAAAATTGACCGTCTCAGTGCTTTTGCCGGGGAGAACGGCGATTTGGCAGCGAAGGGCTCGATTAGTCCGGAGGGCAAGCTTGCTATCCGTGGACGCATGACTGATTTCCCGATTGACCCTATGCTGGATATTGCTGCAGGACAGGAGGGCAGCGGTCTGTGCTCGACAGGCTTTATTATCGGCGGTACGCTGCAGGCACCGGAGTTTGCCAGCATGATTCAGCTGAAGCAGGTTGAATTTATGTCGCAGAGGATTAACGAGGCACATGGCTTTGTAGGCCTGAAAAATAATGTGCTGAAATTTAAGGATTTGCGTGCCAATATGGAGCAGGGCTATCATATCCTGAACGGCACGGTCGATATCAGCGGCGCAGAGCCTGTAGTGGATGTGGCACTGGAAACGAACGGCGTGCGCATTGAGCCGCTGATGGCACTTATCGGCAAGCAGGATGTACTAACCGGCAATCTGACGAACGTGATGAATGTCAAAGGAACGCTGAGCCATCCGCATGTTTATGGCGAGGTGCAGGCGACGGACGGCAGCGCAGCGAAGCAGCTGTTTACGAAGGTTGCAGGCCGCTATGTTTATGACGATGGAAGGCTGGAGCTGCAGCATTTTGTCGTAGATGCCTTTTATGGCCGCTTGCTGCTGGATGGCGTTATGACGCAGGATCAGAAGCTGGATTTTGCGATGGAGGCCACTGGTGTTGATTTGGCGCATCTGCCGATTAAGGATGAAACTGTGGACCTTGAGGGCAAAATAAATGCCAAGGGACATCTGGGCGGTACGCTGACGAAGCCATTCTTCGATGGCAATGTCGACAGCGAGAAGCTTTTGATTAACGGTGAGGCATTGACAGAGCTGCAGGGTACGCTGGCAAGCAATGGTCGCGAGACGAATAAGCTCAATGCTTCCTTTAAGCAGCCTTATCGTGATGATGAGGTCAACTATGGCTTGTTCAGTGCTGATGTGAACCTTAATTTTGTCGGACGGTATATCGAGGGCAAGGTAGAAACGCTGTGGGGCGATATCGGCGGACTGCTGCGTATGGCGCGTTATGATTATGATATCAGCGGCCAGATGCAGGGACAGCTATTGTTCAGCTATGCAGGCCGCGGCAACGGCGTGAAGATTACGGCGAGTGCTGATGATGTCAAGATTCACGACCTTAACTATGCACATATGAATTTTGAGGGCCGCATCGACAAGGGCGGTGTGCTGCATTTTGATAATGTCCGACTGCAGGAGCAGGACGGCGTTACGGACAGAGGCATTATCGCTGTCGGCGGCGAGGTTGATATCAAGCAAAGAACGCTGAAGGTGGAGCTGGCAGCAATGAAGGCTAATCCGGCAATTGTTACGGCAGTGATGAAGGAGCCGCCGGAAATCAAGGGCGAAACGGATATGCTCGTGCAGCTTTCCGGTACCTTTGATAATCCGGAGGCTACGGCTTCGCTGGAAATTGCCAAGGGCTCAGTTGCCGGTGTGGGCATTGACAAGCTGACAGCGCTGCTGGCGCTGAAGGATGATCATATCCAGCTGCAGCAGCTGATTGCGGCAAAGGATGTGTACGGCGTTACGGCTAGCGGCGATATTCCGCTGGATATTTTCCGCTCGCAGGAGCAGCGCAAGAATCCCAATGCGCAGATGAATATTATCATTGATCTGGATAATGCGCGGCTCGGTATTCTGCCGGCAATGACGAAGCTGGTGGAGTGGGGCGTAGGCGAGACGAAGGGCAAGATCCGCGTGGCCGGAACGCTTGAGGAGCCTTTGCTCTATGGCTCAGTAAAAATTGCTGACGGCAGCGTAAAGGTAAAGCATTTGAATACAGTTTTGGATAATATCAATCTTGATGTTGTCTTTAACGGCAATATGATTAACCTCAAAAATTTGTCGACGAAGCTGGGCAAGGGCCTGCTGAAGGCCGAGGGCAGCTATGCGCTGAATACCAGCCTTGATTCCGGCTATAGCCTGCATATCGTGGCCGATAAGGCGCAGCTTGCTTCGCAGCTGTTCACCGGCACGATTAACGGCGATGTGCTGATAGAGCCGCAGAAATATCCTGATTTCAAAAATCATAAGGGCGGCGGAGAGCCGAAGATGCTATTCAGACCGCTGGTGAAGGGACATGTACGCCTTGATGATGTGCTGATTAATATGCCGACTGTGCCGGAGCTTGATGAGGGTGAAAGCAACATTGGTCTGGATATGAAGCTTGAGCTGGGGCCGAAGATTCATCTGTATAACAGCTATCTCTATGATATCTGGCTCAAGGGCGGCATCAATATCAAGGGCAGCACGCTCTTCCCGACGATTGAAGGCACGATTAAGGCGGACAAGGGCAAAATCACCTATCTGCGTACTGACTTCAAGCTTGATAATGCAGGTCTTGTCTGGGTTGAGCCGGGCAGCTTCCTGCCGAATGTCAGTCTGGACAGCACCGCGCGCTTTAGCCGCTACAATATTTTTATGAAGATCAACGGTCCGGTGAGCGAGATGGATTTGCAGCTGTCGAGCAATCCGCCGCTGGATAAGAATACGATTGTGCGTATGCTGACTCTGCAGCGCGATAGCGCCGGCAGTAATGAGGTTACGAGTGAGGATATGACGAATCTGATGACGGTTGGTCTGCAGATGACCGTGCTGGGCGATGTGGAAATGCTCGTCAAGCAGACGCTTGGTTTAGACCAGTTCCGCATCTATACAGGCAAAACTCGTTCGGGAATCGGCTTTGAAAGCTACCATGATAAAAATACAGAGTTGACGGCAGACGAGAAAAACCAGTATAATGTTTTAGTAAGTAAGTATCTGAATAATAACTTCATGCTTGGTTATACGACGAGCTTCGATGGCAATGACAGAAGCATCTTTGGTCAGTATGATATCAGCAAGCATATGAATGTGACGTACTCACGTACCTATAACCTGTCAAAGGATTATAAGGATTGGTATGGACTAGAGTATAAGATTACCTTTTAGATTTACTTAAAAATTTAAGACAGCTTAGAATGCGACAGTTGCGTTAGAGGTTGTTTATAGAAATGAAAGGAGGTGAAACAATGCTGCAAAGCTATCTTGAGGAATTACGTAAAACTCCGCTGCTGGAGCCTGCTGAGGAACGCGCTCTTTGGGAGCGCGTCGCCGGAGGCGATTTGGAAGCGCACAAGTGCCTGATGACAGCTTATCAGCCGCTGGTCTTTAAGATCGCGACCAGCTTCAGGCTGGGCGAGGCGGAAACGCTGGAGCTGATTCAGGAGGGCATGGTTGGTCTTTTAGAGGCAGCAGAAAACTACGACTATACACGCCAGGTAGCCTTCAGCTTGTTCGCCTCTTATCGCATCCGCGGCAGCATGGTCGATTTTCTGCGCAAGAGCTCAGGTCAGGGCCTGCTTTATCTCGATAGCGAGATAAAGCAGGGCTTTACGCTGAGCGATGCGCTGCCGTCGCTGGCTGCCACGCCGACGGAGGTCACAGAGCAGAATCTGCTGCGCGAAAAGGTGGAGCAGGCTATGCACCGCCTGCCGCAGAAGGAGCAGCAGGTGCTGCAGGAGATGTATCTGGAGGATCGTCCGGCGCAGGCTGTAGCGGATGCTATTGATGTCAGCCTGGGGCATGTTTACCGCTTGCAGAAGCAGGGCGTGCGCCGTATACGTGGCATGCTGTCGCGTTTTATGCATGACTTCAATAAGGATTAATTAGCGTAGGCTTCTTAGTTATATAGGCGCGAAAAAGCGCGAAAAAAATAGTATGGGTTGTAAAAACTCTTATAATCAGCCAAAATGACAGGTGAAAACTTCACATGCTTTATGATTATAAAAAGCATAGTTATTATTTAAGCAGAGCTTGCCGTATAATATCTGACTTAGATAACAGGCATTCTGGCAGAAAGGGGTTTTATGATGGCGCAGCCAAGCCGTACTTTGTTTCAACGCATCCGCTGCATTAAAAGCAGTCTGGACAGCGCAGAGCAAAGCTTTTTGGATAACAAGGATATACGTGGTGAGCTGGATTTGATGCTGGCTGAAGCGGAGCTGAAGAATCTGCGTCGTAAGAAGGACCGCCCCTGGAGCTGGAACCGACAGCTGCTTGCCGGCTGCATCGCTGTACTTTTAGTTATGGCAGGAGCCGGAGGCTGGTATGTGGCGAAGGGCCATTACAAGAGCAGGGCTATCGCTGCACCGCCGCGCCCGATAGAGCGCATCGTGGTGCAGAAGGAGGTCTTGCCGCCTAAGCCTGCTCCCGTGGAGCAGCCACAGGCTGTAGTTCAAGAAAAAACGGTTAAGCAAGATTTACCGGCACAGGCGGAAAAAGCTTCTGCCAGCCGTGTGACTATATCCAAAGCCGATATGCACAAATTAGTGCAGTCAGCGAGAGTTGAATTGAATAATTCAAATTGAATTACAAGGAGGAATTTCCATTGAAAAAGAAACGTTTATGGCAGCCACTGACAGTGGGCCTGGCAGCAATGCTTTTAGCTGCTCCGGTTTATGCTGAAGAAAGCCAGGCACCTGCAGCTACGGCTGAGACCTCTGTAACGCAGACTGCACAGCAAACGCAGGAAGAAAATAAACTGGCTCCTTACATTGGCAAGACGATTACCAAGCAGGTTATTGAAGGCAATAAGGAAGTGCCGGAGGCAGAAATTGCTGCCGTGCTGAAAACTAAGGCCGGTATGGAATTTACCGAAGCAGGACTTTCTGAGGACCTCAGCGCTATTTATAACATGGGCTATTTCTATGACCTGCATCCGGAATTCAAGCTTGTTCCCGAGGGCGTTCAGGTTATTTATCACGTGCTGGAAAACCCTGTTTATAAAGCAGTAGCTGTTGAAGGCAACAC
>OIZS01000592.1_pt1 | contig 14615 bp, 12 predicted proteins | sample 1588641 | NCBI WGS metagenome assembly OIZS01 (sample SAMN03283240) | human gut metagenome | biome: human-associated habitat; material: feces | host: Homo sapiens | place: Peru | collected 2012
AATACAAGTCGTTCATAAAAAAGACTTAAAAAATCGGGCGGATTATGCTAGAATATCTACGTTATACACTGGTCTTGTTCTGCGCACACGTCAGCCGGGCGACCGGTTCCGTCCGGCAGGGCGGGGCGTGAGCAAGGCACTGCGCAAATGGATGAACGAGGCAGGCGTTCCCGCCTGCCGGAGAGACCGTCTGCCGGTGCTGGCCGCAGGCAGTGAAGTTATCTGGGTCTGCGGCGGCGGCTTTGCCGAGGGGCTTGCCCCGGACGAAACCACCGACCAGGTGCTGCAGATGGAATACGAAATGGGAGGAAACCAATCATGAGCATGCACGATGATATCAAGACCGTTCTGGTCTCCGAAGAAGATCTGAAAGCAAAGGTGGCTGAGCTGGGCGCTCAGATCAGCAAAGATTACGAGGGCAAGAACCTTGTTCTGGTGTCCATCCTCAAGGGCTCCGTGGTCTTCATGGCCGACCTGATGCGTGCAGTGAGCATCCCCTGCAGCATCGACTTTATGGTCGTGTCCAGCTACGGCGGCAGCAATACCACCACCAGCGGTCTGGTCAAGATCATCAAGGATCTGGACGGCGACCTTTCCGGCAAGGACGTGCTGATCGTGGAGGACATTCTGGATACCGGTGTCACCCTTTCCAAGCTGGTGCCCATGCTCAAGATGCGCAACCCGAATTCCGTGAAGATCTGCACCATTCTGGACAAGCCCAGCCGCCGCAAGGCCGACATCCAGCCCGATTACGAGGGCTTCCAGGTGCCGGACGAGTTTGTGGTGGGCTATGGTCTGGACTACGATGAGAAATACCGCAACCTGCCCTATGTGGGTGTGCTGAAACCGGAAATCTACGCATAACAAAAACGAATTAGAACTGGAGTTGATCCCTTTTGCAACCGAAACGACCTCGCTTTAATCCCCTGATCCTGGCGCTGGCACTGGCCGGTGTTCTGATGATCTGGTCGGTGCTGGGCACCAGCGACAGCAGTACCGGCGGCTCCACCATGAGCTACTCGACTGTGGTGCACTACTTTGAGAACAATCAGGTCACAGCCTTTACGCTGGACCGCAACACCAGCATCATCACCCTGACGCTGAAGGAGGGCAAGCAGGAGCTGCCCGAAACCACAGGTGCCACCGCTGCCACACAGGCCTCCGGCGGTCTGCTGAGCAATCTGTTCTCCTCCTCCACCTCTTCCGTGGGGGCAACCAGAAACGATGACGGCACGGTGACGGTGCGCTACAAGCTGCCCTACGCCTATGTGTTCATCGAGAATGTCCAGCAGTATATCGATTCCTACGACGCAGCCAACCCGACCGCGCCCATGGAGTACGATTACACCACCCTGAAGGAGTCCATCCCCTGGATGGAGATCCTGTTCTACCTGGGAATGCTGGGCTGCACCGGCTTCCTGCTCTTCTCCATGATGCGCGGCGGCGCTGGCGGCGGCGGTATTATGAACGTGGGCAAGGCCAAGGTGAAGGACGAGCATGAGAACAAAAAGACCGCGACCTTTGCCGACGTTGCCGGTGAGGACGAGGAAAAGGAAGAGCTGAAGGAGGTCGTGGAGTTCCTCAAGAGCCCCGACAAGTTCAACACGCTGGGTGCCCGCATCCCCCACGGCGTTCTGCTGGTGGGCCCTCCGGGTACCGGTAAGACCCTGCTGGCCCGTGCCTGCGCCGGTGAGGCAGGAGTGCCCTTCTACTCCATTTCCGGCTCCGACTTCGTGGAAATGTACGTCGGTGTCGGCGCGTCCCGTGTGCGTGACCTGTTTGATAAGGCCAAAAAGACCATGCCCTGCATCATCTTCATCGATGAGATCGATGCCGTGGGCCGTCAGCGCGGCGCAGGTCTGGGTGGCGGCCACGACGAGCGGGAGCAGACCCTGAACCAGCTGCTGGTCGAGATGGACGGCTTTGAGGCCAACGATGGTGTCATCGTAATGGCAGCCACCAACCGTGCCGACATTCTGGATAAGGCACTGCTCCGTCCGGGCCGCTTTGACCGTCAGGTCTATGTGGGCCTGCCCGATGTCAAGGGCCGCGAGGAGATCCTCAAAGTCCACACCAAGAATAAGCCTCTGGCTCCCGATGTCTCCCTCAGAGTCATCGCACAGCGCACCGCAGGCTTTGCGGGTGCTGACCTGGAGAACCTGGTCAATGAGGCCGCTCTGCTGGCTGCCCGCCGCAGCCGCAAGGCTATCACCATGGAGGACATCGAGGAAGCTTCCATGAAGGTCATGGCAGGCCCTGAGAAGAAGAGCCGCGTTGTGACTGCCGAGGAAAAGAAGCTGACCGCCTACCATGAGGCGGGCCACGCCGTGGCAGGCTTCTATTGCAAGCACCATCCCCGTGTGCATGAGATCACCATCATTCCCCGCGGCCAGGCTGGCGGCTACACCATGTATCTGCCTGAAAAGGATCGCAGCTACGTGACCAAGGGTGAGATGTTCGAGGATATCGTTTCCAGCCTGGGCGGCCGTGTGGCCGAGCAGCTGATCCTGGAGGATATCTCCACCGGTGCCTCCAACGACCTGCAGCAGGCAACCAACATTGCACGCCAGATGATCACCAAGTACGGCTTCTCCGAGCGCCTGGGCCCTGTGGTCTACGGCACCTCGCAGGAGGAGACCTTCCTGGGCCGTGATTTCGCCCAGGGCAAGGGCTACAGTGAGAGCACCGCTGCCGAGATCGACGGCGAGATGCGGGATATCATCGATGAGGCTTACGAGACCTGCCGCCGCACCCTGACGGAGCACATCGACCAGCTCCATGCGCTGGCACAGGCTCTGATGGAACGCGAAAAGCTCAACGAGCAGGAGTTCAACACCGTGATGGCCGGCGGCAAACTGCCCCCGCGTGACGGTGACGAGCCTGTACAGGAACCCGCCGCACCGGCGGCCCCTGTGGAGACCGCAGAACCTGCCGAGAGCGCAGAGCCCGCTGAACAGGCGGAGCAGGCCGTGCTGGGCGAGGAAATGCCCGACCCGGCGCAGGATGCCCCGCAGGAAAACGAATGATCGAAGGGAGCGAGTGTCGTGGAGGAAAATTTTAACCCGGTCGCACGCACCCGGGCCAACTATTATACCCCGGGCAGCCCGGTGCAGTTCGTCTGTGTGGAACTGCTCAAGGGCGAACTCAGCGGCGAGAACGCAGTCTGCCTGACCTTCAAGAACATCTCCAAGGTCACCCTGACTGCGCTGGAGATCCACTTCAAGTGCAAGGGCGTGGACGGTATCATCCTGTGTGAGGATGCCTTTGAATACCGCGAGATCGAGGTCAAGCCCGGTGAGAGCTTTGGCATGGACGATGCCGTGTTCGTGACCCAGAAGGCCATCACCAGCGTGGATGTGGTCCTGAAGAACGTATACAGCGGCAAAAAGGTCGTGCATCTGGATGCCATCAAGCGCGTCCGCCTGCCGGCCCCGCGCCGCCTGAGTCCGGAGCTGGAAAAGGCACTGGAAAGCCGGATGAACCGCACCGGCCTCAAGTATATGCCGCAGGTGTTCGAGAACGGCTGGTACTGTGCCTGTGGTTCCTTCCACCCGAAGGAAGAGGACACGGTCTACTGCACCGAGTGCGGCTGTGACCGCATCCTGCTGCAGAACGCCCTGAACACCCTGCTGCAGCCCGGTCAGAAGGCCGCCCCTGCAGAGCAGGCCCCGGCGGCGGAGGCCACCCGCGTGGTGAGTTCCGCCCCGCAGGAAGAGCCGACCCGCATCGTGGCCAGCGCGCCGGTGCAGGCAGAACCCACCCGGGTCATCCCGACGGCCCGCCCGGCAGAGCCTGTCGGCGCTCCGACCAGCTTTGCACCGCCGGTGGAACACACCCCTGTTCCGGAAGCAGAGCCTACCCGGGTGCTGGATGCCGCCACCCGCGCGGCGTTCCCCGGCAGCGGTGCAGCGGCTGTGGATGACGAGGGCACCCGTGTGATGCCTGCTGCTGCCCGCCGTGCCGCCCCGGCCCGCCAGCCGGAACCCGAGGTGGAGCAGTATGATGAGGAGGACGATGCGGAAGAGAGCCGCGACGGCATTGCCGAGACCCTCGTCCGCTGGGTCCCGCCCATCACCGCCATCGTCTGCGCAGGCATTGCGCTGTGGGGCTTCGTCTATTATCAGTTTATGATGTAAATGAATGACGGAGGAGGCTGCGCTTCCTCCGTTTTTTGGTTGTACGAAGGAGAAACGTTATGCCTGACGAAGCACTGCAAACCGCTTTTGAGATCAAAACTACCTGCGATGAGATCAGCCGCAAGCTGCTGCGCTGGCACTGGGAGAACAAACCCGGGGAGCACAGCCTGGGAGCCCTGCTGGATCACATCCGTACCCGCCAGCAGGAGAGCCCCGAATATTATGACCGTCTGCCCGATCTGGCGGGACGAAACAGCTGGCAGCAGCTGGATACCACCCTGTGTATGCGGGTGCTGCTGGACCCTGAAAAGGATGCTGCCCGCCCGCTGGATCTGCTGGGCAATACGGAGCACCCTGCTGCTGCCCGCCGGGCCTGCAACGCGGTGCGCACCGCCCGCAATGAAGCGGCCCATGCTTCTGATCGCACGGCGGCTGCGCAGGCGGCGATCCTCTTCAACGAGGCAGTGGAAGCATTGGAAGAGGGCTATGCAGGCGCACCCCTGCGCACCAGTGAGCTGGGCCAGTATTACCGGCTGGCTGAGGATTATCTGAGCCGCTGCGGGGCCAAAAAGCCCATTGCGTCGGCGGCCCCGGAAGAGAAAGCCCCTCGCGCGGCAAAGTCCGGCCAGAGCACTGCGGGCAGGAAAAAAGAGGGGGCTTCCCGCCGCAGCAGCGCAAAGCAGAACACGAGCGGCCGCAGCTCCGGCGGCAGACCCCAGAACCGGAAGCAGGGCGGCAGCCGGAACAGCCGTGCCCGGGCCAGACAGAAGCAGAAACAGGCCAACCGCACCGTTCTGCTGGTACTGCTGGCGATCCTGGCCGTGGGTCTGCTGATTCGCGGCTTTACCATGAACTGGCAGTGAAAGAGTGAGGGAACTATGAAGCAAAAACTGATTTTTCTGGATATTGACGGTACTTTGCTGCCGCCCGGTGAGATGACCGTTCCGGCCAGTGCCGTGGAGGCCATCCGGCAGGCCCGGGCCAACGGCCACAAGGTGTTTCTGTGCACCGGCCGCAACCTGCGCATGACGAAGCCGCTGCTTGCCTACGGTTTCGATGGCTTTGTCTGCTCTGCAGGCGGCTATGTAGGCTGTGACGGGAAAATTCTCGTGGATCTTCCCATGGAGCCTGCGCAGGTCGAGGGCCTGCGGGAGGTGCTGGGGCGTGCCGGTGCCGAGTGCACACTGGAAGCCCGGGACGATACTTATGGCGGCATCAGGATGATCGAGCGGTTCGCCCATTTGTTCCCCCGCAAGCCGGGGCAGCTGAACAGCGAGGCCGAGCGCTGGCGCAAAACGATGGAGTATGGCATGACCATCCGGCCCATTGAGGAATACCACGGAGAGCCGGTTTACAAGGTGGTGTTCATCGCCCCCAACGAGGCCTGTCTTGCTGAAGCAAAGCAGCTGTATGAGGATCAGTTCATCTTCTGCGAGTCCCGGCTGGGGGATACCCCGTCAGCCATCGTCAACGGGGAGCTCATCAACCGCAAGTTCAACAAGGGCACCGGCATCAAGGCTATCTGCGATGAGCTGGGGTGTTCGCTGGCCGATACCATCGGCTTTGGCGACAGCGACAATGACCTGCAGATGACCGATGTGGTAGGCATCAGCGTCTGCATGGCCAATGGTTCCGACAACCTGAAAAAGCTCTGCGACCGCATCTGCCCGGCTGTGACGGAGGACGGCGTGGCAAGGGAGCTCAAAACTCTGGGCCTGATCTGAGAGCAGCCCTCCGCAAAAGAAGAGATGATAAAAAAATTCCCGCTCCATCGAGCGGGAATTTTTGTTAGAGAGGTTTATTTCTGATGGACTGCCTTGTGATATACCGCGTAGGCGATCACGGCAGAGAGGGCCTCTGTGATCCAGAAGGCGTGCCAGACACCGGTAGGGCCCATGCGGCCGCACAGCACCCACGCAATGGGCATGATGAAGATGATGTAGCGGCAGAGGGAGATGACCAGCGAGGGCACGCCCTTGCCCAGACCCTCCAGCGCGCCGGAGGAGGTGGTAGACACTGCCGAGACGATGAACCCCAGGCAGATGATCCGCAGGGCGGTCTGGCCGATGGCGATGGTCTCGGGGTTAGAGGTGAACAGACCCATCAGCGGGCCTGCGATGGTCAGGCAGAGCAGGGTGCCAATGGCCATGATCCCGGCGCTCAGGCCCAGTGTCAGGTTGTAGAGCCTGGACACACGGCCATGCTCCCGGGCACCGTAGTTGTAGCCCACCAGCGGGCGCATCCCCTGCACGATGCCGTTGGCCGGCAGGTAAAGGAAGGTCTGGAGCTTGTAGTAGATGCCCAGCACCGTCACATAGCTCTGGGAGTAGACCGCCAGCAGGCCGTTCAGGAAGGTGACCAGCAGGCTGGGCAGGGCCAGATTCAGGATGGCCGGTACGCCGATGGCATAGAGCTTGCCGTCAAGGGCGGTATCGAACCGCAGGCAGCGGCGGGAGAAGCGGACGGCGACTTCGGTGGTGCAGTAGACATAGAGGTAGACCACAAGGGAAACGGCCTGCCCGATGCCGGTGGCAAGGGCCGCACCGGCAATGCCCAGGGCGGGCACCGGCCCAAGGCCGAAGATGAGGACCGGGTCGAGGGCGATGTTGGTCACGCAGCCGGTGATCAGCGCCACCATGGCAACATTCATCCGGCCCACGGACTGGAAGATCTTCTCAAAGGCGAGGTCTGCCATGTTGATCAGCGAGAACAGGAACACGATGGTGGAGTAGGTCACGCCCATGTCCACCAGAGCGGGATCGGTAGTGAAGCGGCGCAGGAAGCCGGGCATAATGGCAATGCAGAGGACCATGCCCAGCACGCCGTGCAGCAGGGAAAACATCATGCCGTGGGTGGCGGCCCGGTTGGCGTTTTCGTGGTCGCCTGCGCCGAGGTAGAGTGCGATCTGGGCGTTGATGCCGATGCCAAAGCCGATGGCCACTGCATTGACAAAGTTCTGGATGGGAAACACCAGCGAGAGCGCCGTCATGGCCTGTTCGCTGATCTGGGCCACAAAGAGGCTGTCCACGATGTTGTACAGGCTGTTCACCAGCATCGAGATGACGTTGGGCAGGGCCATGGAGAGCAGCAGCGGGAACACCGGTCTGGTTTTCATAAAAGTATCGTTCATTTTCATTGCTCCTGAGGGTCAGATTTGGATTTGAAGGCAAAGCAAAAGCCACACAATGGCTTTTGTACCATTGTGTGGCGAAAAGTTGCAGAATGCTGTAAAAATCCACACGATATTTTATTGGTTCAAAGATACCACATCACAGGGATACTTGTCAAGGACTTTTTAAAATAAAAGTATGACTTTTTACAGTGGACCCTTGCCCTTGACAAGGGGCGCGGCGGCGGTAAAATAAGAACAGAACGCACAAAAGGAGGATCTGCCATGAAATGGATGATCGCGTCAGACCTGCACGGGTCGGCTTACTACTGCCGCAAAATGCTGGAGGCCTTTGAGCGGGAGGGAGCCGACCGGCTGTTTCTGTTGGGTGACCTGCTCTACCACGGCCCCCGCAACGACCTGCCCCGAGAGTATGCCCCCAAGGAGGTCATCCCCCTGCTGAACGGGAAAAAGGAGAAGCTGCTCTGCGTGCGGGGCAACTGTGATGCCGAGGTGGACCAGATGGTGCTGGAATTCCCGGTGCTGGCCGATTATGCCGTGCTTCCGGTGGGGCAGCGGCTCATTTATGCGACCCACGGGCATATCTATCATGTGAAAAATCTGCCGCCGCTGGCTCCGGGAGATGTGCTGCTGCACGGGCACACCCATGTTCCGGCCTGGACAGAGTTCGGGCAGGGAAATCTTTATCTGAACCCGGGTTCTGTGAGCATCCCCAAAGAGGACAGCCCCCACAGCTACATGACCCTGGAAGGAAACACGATGCAATGGAAAGAGCTGGAAAGCAGCGCTGTTTTCCATGAACTGACCCTTTGATAAAGTCCCCCGGCCGGTTTTGCGGGCAGCTTGAAATTTGCCCACCGGTATGGTATGATAAAACTGAAAACAAATCGGCAAAGTTCCGCAGAGCAGTGCTGTGCGGGGCAGGAGCCTTTTTGTTTCCATAATGAGTTAGCTAAAACTAACAAAATGACGAAAACAGCGGGCTGGACTTGTGCAGTTTGACAGGGGTGCCCGCAGATACAGTATGGAGGGGACAACAATGGTAGAAACGATCCTGAGGGTCGATGGTATGATGTGCGGTATGTGCGAGAGCCACATCAATGATGTGGTGCGCAAGACCGCCCGGGTGAACAAGGTGACTTCTTCCCACACCAAGGGCGAGACGGTCATCATCTCGGAGCAGCCGGTGGATGTGGAGGCGCTGAAGGCTGCCATTGCCGAAACGGGCTACACCGTGACCGGCGTGCAGACCCGGCCCTATGAGAAAAAGGGCTTCTTCTCGTTCCTGAAAAAGTAACAGCCCGGTGTTTCTGGCCGGGCTGATCATGCAAAACAGGAGGTATCTCGTTATGAGGATCTTGGTGTACGGCGCAGGCGTTCAGGGCTGTCAGCTGGCCCACAGTCTGGCACAGAACAAGAAAAATGTGGTCACCCTGCTGGCCCGGGGCGAGTGGAAGGAGGTCATCGACCAGAAGGGCCTGACCATCCGCCACATGCTCCAGCGGAAAACAACGGTGGATCGGATGCAGACGACAGATGTGCTGGCCCCCGAGGATGTGTATGACCTTGTGTTTGTCACGGTGCAGGCCGGGCAGCTGGCCGATGTGCTGCCCATCCTCAAAGCAAACCGGAGCCAGTACTTCATCTTTGTGGGCAATGATCCCTATGCGCAGGAGATGCTGCAGGCCATGCAGCGCCCGGTGGATAAGATCGCCTTTGGCTTCCAGAACAATGCAGGCCGCCGGGAGCATGACCGGCTGGTCAGTGTGCACATGGGGATGGGAATGACTGTTGGCGGCGCAATCGCTCCCCTGTCCGGCGCGTTCCGCCTGCGGCTGCAGGCTGCCTTTGAGGGGACTCATTACAAGCTGACCTATTACAGCGATATGGACGAGTGGCTCAAGAGCCACATCGCCTTTATCCTGCCCTGCGCCTATGCCTGCTATGCGGTAGATGGGGAACTTTCCCGCACCACAGTGGAACAGCGCAGGATGATTGTGGATGCAGCCTGGGAGTGCTGTGAGATGCTGAAAGCGGCAGGTGTACCCGTGAACGATGCGGAGAATACTGACCGCTACCGCGAGGGCACCAAACAGCGGAAAAAGACCGAGCGGATGGTCTACTGGATGGCGCAGACGGTCGTTGGGAAGTGGTGCATTTCGGATCACGCCATGCGTGCGGTGAGCGAGATGCAATATCTGGATGAAGCGTTTGCCGCCCTGCGCGCCACCACATTGGTGGAGATGACCGCCTGGGATGAACTGCGCAGATCCCTGCCCAGAAAGAAGTAAGAGCCGGAAAATGTCCGGAGCATGAGAAAAAGCCTGTCGGTTTTTGCGCTGACAGGCTTTTTTCTATTGGTTCAGTGCCCAGAAGGCGGCAAGCTGCTGCTCCAGCTCTGTGGTGCTGCGCAGGTATTGGAGCTGGTGCCAGTGGCGGGGGAACAGGCGGGTGTATTCGGCGCGGGCAAAGCGGTCATCCAGCAGGAGCACCACGCCCCTGTCTTCCTGCGTGCGGATGACCCGGCCCGCCGCCTGCAGCACCTTGTTCATGCCTGGGAAGCGGTAGGCGTAGTCGAAACCGGTGCCGCCTGCTTCGTCATAGTAGCGGCGCAGGATCTCCTGCCGGGGGTTTACCTGAGGCAGACCTACCCCCACGATGGCGCACCCGATGAGCCGGTCGCCCACCAGATCCACGCCCTCGCCAAAGATGCCGCCCATGACCCCGAAGCCCAGCAGCGTTTTTGCGGGGCTTGGGCCGAACTGTTCCAGAAAGGCCGCCCGGGCCGCGTCGTCCAGACCACTCTCCTGGGCCAGCGTCCCGATGTCCGGGTAACGGGCGGTGAAGTCCTCATATACCTGCCGCAGATAGGCGTAGCTGGGGAAAAAGGCCAGATAGTTGCCCACCTTGGCCCGGGCCAGTGCGGCCAGCGCATCCGAGACAGCCTGAACGCTGGCCTCTCGGTCCCGGTAGCGGGTGGAGATGCGGGGCAGGCAGTAGAGCCCCAGATGTTCGGGCGGAAACGGGCTTTCCAGTGCCACGGCCCGGGCATCGGAACAGCCCAGTACGGAGCGGTAGTAGCCCGGCGGGGTGAGCGTTGCGCTGAACAGTGCCGCAGCCCGCCCGGCGGCAAGGCTGGCATCCACAAAGTGGGCAGGGTCAAGGCAGAGCAGCTCCCATTCCAGCTCGCTGCCCCGGGCTGTCAGCTGGGTGACAAAATGCGCGTCGTACCGTTCTGCCGCCCGGGTGATATCCTGCAATGCAAAGTAGAGCTCGAGCAGCTGGGCGTGGGCATCGGCCTCCGGGTTGGCCTCCAGCCAGTCCTGCAGAGGGGCTTGCAGGCTGAACAGCAGTCGGAGCAGCTCCTTCGGCAGCTCTTGCAAAAAGACCGTGCCATCCTGCGCCAGCAAAGGCTCCGGCAGCGGGAAGGCGGCTTCTGCCGGTTCGGTGCCCAGAAGGCTGGTCTGTTGGGTGAGATCCTCTGCCGGCGATTCGGTGGGTGCTGAACCCCGGCGGGGGGCCAGCTTCGTTACCGCCCGGCGCGCTTCCAGAAAGCCCCTGTCTGCCTTTGTCAACGCGGTTTTCAGTGCGCTTTTTCCTTTGCCGATGGCCCGTCTGGCATCGGTCAGGCTGCTCTTGCAGAACCGCGCTGAGTACATGGCTCTGGCCCGGTCCGGTAGGTTGTGGGCTTCGTCGATGAGAAAAATGTAGTCGCCCGCCGCATCGAAAAAGCGCCGCAGGTGCACGGTGGGGTCGAACAGATAGTTGTAGTCTCCGATGACCACATCACACCACTCGCTCAGGTCCAGCCCCAGCTCAAAAGGGCAGACCCTGTGCCGCCGGGCAGTCTCAGTCAGGGCGGCCCGGTCATAGGGGACGGCGTTGTCCAGCAGGTCGGCCAGCGCATCCTTCAGTCGCTCGTAGTAGCCGTTGGCGTAGGGACAGGCTTCCGGCAGGCAGGCGGGACGGCCCTCAGCATCCTTGCACAGGCAGGCCTTCTCCTTGGCCGAAAGGGTCACGCTGCGCAGGGAAAGCGCCGGGTCTGCCGCCCGCAGACGGGCCAGTGCATCCTCAGCAGCGGCCTGTGTCGTGTTGCGGGCGGTCAGGTAGAAGATCTTTTCCCCCTTGCCCTCGCCCATGGCTTTCAGGGCAGGGAAGAGGGCACTCATCGTTTTGCCGATGCCGGTGGGTGCCTGACAGAACAACCGGGTGCCGCCCTTCTGCTCTGCCTTACCCGCAGCACAGGCGCGATAGACCTCTCCGGCAAGGGCACGCTGCCCGGGACGGTAGGCCGGAAACGGAAATTGCAGGGCCCCAAGGCTCCGGTTCCGGGCTTCCACCCAGTCCAGCTGCCGCCGTGCCCAGGGAAGATACTGCCGCAGTAAGTCGTTGAGAAACGCATCCAGCTCAGCGGCAGAGAAGTGCCGGGTATAGCGGATGATCTCATTGGTGTCGATCTGGTAATAGGTCAGCCGGACATCCAGTGTTTCCAGCTCCCGCTGCTCGGCGCAGATGGCCCCGTAGACCATGCCCTGTGCCCAGTGGCAGGGGTTCATGTCCTCCGTGATGGCATCGGTGGGCGCGGCGGTGGTCTTGATCTCGTCGATGACCACTGTGCCGTCCTCATCGGTAAAAATGCCGTCGGCACGGCCCTCGATGGTGAACCCGATTCCCTCCATCGTCCGCTCTGCCGTGAGGAACACCTCGGCGGCGTAGCCTTCACCCGCCGCCTTCTGGAGCCTGCGGTGGATGCGTGCGCCCTCGTTGGCCCGGTCAAAGCCGGTAAAGCGGCTGTCGATACTGCCGGTGCGGAGCAGGAACTCCACCAGCTCCCGGACAGAGAGACGGATGGTTGGCATGGGGGTCACTTCCTTTCAGGTTGTGCACAGTATGTTGGGAAACTAAACCCCTCAGTCTCGCTATCGCTCGCCAGCCCCCCTAATAGTGGGGCCTCTGGCGTTACGTAAAGTTTTTTGGGGTTCCCCTTTACGCACAAACTACATCGCTTTGCCAAGGCCGCCCCTACTAGGGGCGGTGGCAGCCCAAAGGGCTGACGGTGGGGTTTAACAGCAGGGCCTACCCGAGACCCAGGATCTTTTGACAATTTGCTGCAACAGCATTCACCTGGTCAAAATCCACGGCGGCCCGGTAATAAGTCTCCAGCTCATCATGGCAGCTCTTGGCCTGAGCCATCAGGGCGACAGCCTGGTCGATGAGCTCAGAGGCGGCACGGTCGTTGAAGCGCAGGCGGGCGCGGAAGCCGGACAGATTCTCCCGGTCCACAAAGCGGGTGCAGCGCACGGCCTGCACGCCGGGCAGCTGGATGGGATGCCAGAGGTTGTCGGTCAAAAAAGCCAGCCGCAGGGCCGGGATGAAGATGTGGTCGATCTGATCTTCAGGGTGCATGGCACAGGGGCAGGTGATGATGTGGTAGCCCCGGGCCAGCGCTTCGGCCCGGATGAGTTCCAGCAGCAGGCGGGAGACCGCCCCGTAATCATCCCGGAATACCACATACCGGTCGGCCAGCGCTTCCACCGTGCCCCGGTAGAATACCATCCCCTTGGGGGTGATGGCTGAGAGCAGCCGCAGCTCCTCGCTGGCGGTGCCCTCGGTGCGGGGAAGCAGCCGGGTGCAGAGCCGCTTGACGTAGCGGCGCACCTTTTCAAAGTTGGCGCTGCAGGCCTCGGCCCGGCGGCTGTCCAGCATCAGGCTGCCCGCCGATGCGATATACCGTGCCGCCCGGCCCCGCAGGGCGGCATTCCGGGCAAACAGGGCCTTGACCTCGTCCCGGTGGGGAGCCAGCTTTCCGGCATCGATGGTGTGGTACAGGCTTACCACCAGCTCATCAGCCCCGGGCGCGTCCGGCTCCACCACATGGGGCGCGGTGGCATCGATGATGGCGCGTTTCTGGTCGAGGAAGATGACCCCGTCCAGACTGTCCGGGTCGCTGGCACAGTGGATCTTTTCGATGCGCTGGCCCTGCTGCTCGGCGGCCTGGGCCAGATGCTTCATCAAGGTGGATTTGCCGCATCCCGGCCCGCTTTTGATGAGAAGCATCTGCATCCCGGGCTCCCGGCGCAGCGGCTCAAAATAACCCTTGAAGCCCGCAGGTGTGGTGGCCCCCAGAAAGAAATCGGGGGAACGGCTTTGGATCGTTTTCATATCAGAACACCTCACTTTTGCTTTAGGGTATGCAAAAATGAAGGGAGATGATACTTGGGCGGAAGGGTTAATACGTATGCAGACAGACTTCGTTTATTTTATCCCGCAGGGCCACAAAATCCGCAAAGGCGGCGGGTTTGTTCTGTGCCTGCCGGAGCAGGGCGGCGGGGTGGAAGGTGCCCATGAACCATACGCCGTTCTTTTGCACAAAGGTGCCGTGCTCCTTGGTCACGGAGAAATCGGTGCGGATCATCCGCTGGGAGGCGATGCGGCCCAGGCAGACCACGATCTTTGGCTGCAGCAGCTTGAACTGTTCCCGGAGCCAGGGCATACAGGCTTCGCTCTCGGTGGGCAGCGGGTCGCGGTTCTGGGGCGGGCGGCACTTGACGATGTTGGCAATGTAGCAGTTTTTGCTTCGGTCCAGATCGATGGCAAACAGGTATTTGTCCAGCAGCTGGCCGCTGCGGCCCACAAAGGGCAGGCCCTGCTCGTCCTCGCTCTGGCCCGGGCCTTCGCCCACGAACAGCACCTCAGCAGTCTGGACACCCTGCCCGAACACCACATGGGTGCGGTCAGTGCACAGCTCACATCTGCGGCAGGCAAGGCACTCGGCCTTTAATGTATCCCAATCCATAGCAGTTTGATCTCCTTGCAGCTGAATGATAATTTCTTCACAAATAAAAAATGGTTTTCTCCTAAAATAATAGCACAAAAAGCCAATTTTGTCTTGAACTTTTTGCCGGGTGTGCTAGAATAAAAGAGAAAGGCATCCTTGTGTCCAACAGGCACCCGGATGTGAATATTGGATAGTTAATTCGGAGGTAATCAACAATGGCTGATATGTTCGCACCGCTGGTAGCACAGCTGAAGGCAAACCCCAAGACGATCGTTTTTACCGAGGGCAATGACCCCCGCATCCTGGAGGCAGCCAGCAAGCTGCTGGCCGAGGGCGTTCTGAAGGTTGTCATGGTGGGCAACGAGGCTGAGTGCAAGGCCGCTGCTGCCGCAGGCAATTTTGATATTTCCGCTGCTGAGATCATTGACCCTGAGAACTACGCAGGCTTCGACGAGATGGTGAACACCATGGTCGAGCTGCGCAAGGGCAAGCAGACCGCTGAAGAGTGTACCGCAATGCTGAAGAAGTCCAACTACTTCGGCACCATGCTGGTCAAGATGGGCAAGGCTGA
>OIZS01000598.1_pt1 | contig 14533 bp, 16 predicted proteins | sample 1588641 | NCBI WGS metagenome assembly OIZS01 (sample SAMN03283240) | human gut metagenome | biome: human-associated habitat; material: feces | host: Homo sapiens | place: Peru | collected 2012
CGACAAGCCGCTCGTGTCCGCCAACCTGCGCCCGATTGACGAGATAGGACAAACCTCAAACGATACTGGAAATGCAAAAGACTGAAACACTGATACGGCGCGAAACGCCGAGGACGAGAGAGGCGGCAGCAGACCAGTCGCGCAAGGTGCGCGGCTACGCCATACTGTTCAACACGCCCTCCGTAGTGCTGTGGGAGGAGGGCAAGGCGGAAGCGCGTGAGGTCATCGCGCCCGAAGCCGTCACCATGGAGTTCCTCGACCGGCAGGACATCAAGATGACCATGTACCACAACCGCGAGCTGATACTCGCACGCTCCCAACGCGGCAAGGGGTCGCTCTCCTACGGCGTTGACGAGCGCGGCGTGTGGTTCGAGTTTGACGCGCCCGAAAGCCCCAACGGCGACGAGGCCCTGTCGCTGGTCAGCCGCGCCGACGTGGCCGGCTGCTCGTTCATGTTCTCGACATACTACGACGACCCGAACTATGTGGAGCGCACGCAGGACGAGGACAAGAGCGTCACCTACACGGTGCGCAAGATGACAGGCATCTACGACTTCACGCTCGCGGCTGACCCGGCATACCCGAAGACGGAAGTACACGCCGAGCCGAAGCCCGAAGAGCCTGACAAGGGCAACGAGGACACAGAGGACAGCGGCAACCGCGAGATGACCGCCGAAGCCGCCCGGCAGATACGCCAGATGCGGCACGCCGCTTCGGCTATGACACGAATGTAAAACATCAAAAACAATACATGCATGAAGAGACTGATTGAAAAGATGAACGCCAACTGCGCACGTATGCGCCAGCTGGCAGACCTGTGCGAAAGCGAGAAGCGCGAGCGCACCGAGAGCGAGGATGCGGAATACCGCGAACTCTGCCGTGAGAACGACATCATCCAGATGCAGATGCGTGCCATGCAGCAGCTGCCGACCCCGGAGAGCCGCCAGTCCGCCACCGCCGTGGTGCGCGAGAACATCAAGCGCGGCGTGCAGACGGAGTTCCACCTGATGCGTGATGACAGCGGCAGCGGCACTTCCCCGACCACGCCGACGCTCGTGTACACCGGCACTACCGAGGCGGAAGCCGGCGGCACTGTACCGGCTCGCATCGAGGACGTGATAAAGCCGCTATACGAGGGTCTGATACTCTCCGCCGTAGGCCTCGACCTGCGCACCGGTCTGTCCGGGCAGTACATCTGGCCGGTCGCCGAAGCCGTCACCGCGCAGATAGCCGGCGAGGCTGTAGAGCTGACCAAGCAGAAGCTGTCGCTCTCCAAGATAACTGCACGCCCCGAGCGCATCGGCGTGTCGATGACCCTCACGCGCCAGGCTGTCATACAGTCCGACGGCATCGTCGAGAGCCTCGTGACCTCGCTCATGCCTGAAGCCATAGCTGCGCTCATCAACAAGGTCATGTTCAGCGTTGACAAGGTGACCGGCGCGACCGACAACCTCAAGGGACCGTTTGTAGACAAGAAGACCGGCGCGACCGTGCTGTCCTCTCCCGGCTACAAGGACTTCTGCAAGCTCAAGGCATCGGTGCTGAAGAGCGGCATCCCCGGCACTCACCTCGGCTGGGTGATGAGCAAGGCGACCGCCGCCGAGCTCGAGGGCACTCCCAAGGACAGCGGCAGCGGCATCATGTGCATCGAGAACGGCATGCTCTGCGGCGTGCCTGTGTTCACCACGCAGTACATCGGCGACGACTACATCGGCATCGGCGACTTCACCTACCAGGTCATGGGGCTGTTCGGCGACATGTCGTTCATCGTTGACCCGTACTCCTCTGCCGGCTCTGACATGGTCAACTTCCACCTGAACTGCAACTACGGCACTGCAACGCTGCGCCCCGCCGCGTTTGCCCTCGCCAAGTGGACCCGCTCATAAGCGTAAGCCATGACCGAGTACCTGCCTGACAACATACTCACGCTGCTGCGCAAGCACGTCCGCGCCGACGACCTCGCCGGTGTGGACGATGCCGTGATGCAGCAGTACCTCGACGCTGCCGAGCAGAGCGTGTTCGCATTCACGGAGCGCGAAGCCGACGACCTCGCCGACGCAGTGACTGGCAAGTACCCCTCGACGGTGGTACAGGCTGTCCTGCTGCTTGCCGGTCACTGGTACAGCAGCCGTGAGGCGGCGAGCGACAGGCAGATGTCCGCCATTCCGTTCAGCGTCTCCTCGCTGCTTATGCCGTACCGCAAACTGTCACGGACATGAGGGCGGGGGACATGAACGAGCGTGCCGTGCTGTACCGCCCTACCGTCAAGGTGGACGAATACGGCTCCAAGGTGCAGGCATGGGACGGCGGCACGCCGCTGTGGGTACAGCGCGTGAAAGTCTCCGGACGGTTCACGCTCGAAGCTTCGGAGCTGTTCCCCGACTACGACGCGGAGTTTTACTGCCGCATCGAGCACGGCGTGACGGAGTTCTGCCGCATCAGGCACGACGGCATCCTCTACCATGTAGGCAACGTAATCAACAACCGGCGCAAGGGCACCGCGCTGCTCAAGTGCGCCAAGGTAAACGACTGAACGCAATGGACCCGAAGGACTACAACGGCATCGAGTGGCAGCGGCTGCTCAAGGAGATGACCCCGAGGCAGCTGCGCAATTCGCTCAAGGCTGGGATGCGCCGCACCGCCAAGAAAGTCAAAGACCGCGCCGTGCAGTCGCTGCAGGCCAACGGACCCAAGCACGTCAAGGGCAACCGCCGCGACTGGACTCGCGGCATACGCACCTACATCTACTCTCGCGGCGGCGGCTTCCTCGTAAGCACAAAGCCGCACAAGGGGAAGGGCTTCCACCGCAACCGCCAGGGGCTCGACAAGCCGGTGCTGATGTGGGCGGAGGACGGAACGCAGCAACGCTCGCGCAAGCGCAAGTTCTACCACTCCAAGCCCGGCACAGGCAGGATGCCGCGATACGGCTTCCTCGAGAAAGCAGAGCCGAGTTTCCCCGGCATCATAGAGGCAGACCTCGACAAGGACGTGGCGGCTGCGGTCGTCAAGGCGGCGAGGAAAGCCGGATTTTACTGAACACCGAAAACTCGCAGATTATGGGGTTATCTTTAAAACCAGTCACCGCGCTCTCGGCAGGGCAGGTCATCCGCGACCTGCTCACCGGCACGCCGCGGGTAATGCGGCAGGTGACGGCGGTCTTCCCCGTCGTCACGGCAGAGGCTACGCTGCCCTACATCGCGTTCCGCCGCAGCAAGCTCGTGCCGCGCAGCGCGGTCAGCGGCGGCGGCAGCGTCTCCGCCGACACCGTGGAAATGGAACTCGCCGTGTACTCGCAGGAGTATGCCGAGGGGCTGAAGCTCGCGGAACTCGTCCGCGAAACGCTCGACAACAAGCAGGTCATGTCCGCCGACCTGACCATGCGCTCATGCGTCCTCACGGACGCTGCGGAGTCGTTTGACGGCGACGCATACATACAGCAACTGACATTCACTATCAAAATCTAAGTTATTATGGCAAACAACAACGAAGCATCAACCCTAGACCTCCAGGCATCGCCTGGTGCGCTGACAGGCTACATCAACGGTTCCGACCTGCTGCTCAAGATCGGCGAAAAGGCGGTCGGACACTGCACCTCGCACACCGTGACGTTCAACTCCGAGACCAAGGAGCGAGCCGTCAAGCCGCTCGCCTCAAAGGGCGTGGCGCACGGCCTGTGGAAGGAGAAGGGCGTGACAAGCCTATCCATCTCGATTTCCGCCGAGGGTCTGCGCTGCTACGACGAGACCGAGAACGGCTTCGACGAGGTTGCGCCGATGTGGGGCAAGGGCTCTGTCGTAACCGTGGAGTGCTACAAGCGCGGCGCGACCGACGCTGCTGCCGCCGCCACGCCCTACCTCAAGGGCAATTTCGTCGTTACCTCCATGGAAGAGAACTCCCCCGCGCAGGACGACGCCACCTACACCGTCCAGCTAGAGAACGCCGGCGAGCCTGACGTATACCCCGGCAAGGCCTCCGCATAAACGCTGCACACCATGTTTAAGGCAAGCACACACTTCAAGTACGAGGGGCGGGAACTCCCCGCCCGCTCGACCATGGGGGCGCTGGTGATGTTCAAGGACATGGCCGGCTTCGACATCTCGCAGGGCAGCAAAGACCTCGACGTGATAACGTTCGTGATGCTGCTGTACTGCTGCATCAAGTCGGCGTGCCGCGCTGACGGCATCGAGTTCTCCGCGACTTTCGAGGAGTTCTGCGACCGCGTCACGCCCGAGGACATCACCGCATGGGTCATGGCATCGGGTGTCGTGGACGAAAAAAAAACGGCAGCGAGAGCCAAGGCGAAAGCGAAGGCATAGAGATCTGGCTGGGCTACGCTATGGGGTGCATGGGCATGAGCCGAGAGGATTTCTGCGCATGCACCCCGCATGAGTTTGAGGAGGCGGCGCGGTCGTTCCGCCAGTGGCGCGAGGCGCAGCGGCGCGACGACTGGGAGCGGATGCGGCTACTGGCGTGCATCACCGTACAGCCGCACGTCAAGGGGCGCGTCACGCCGCAGGGGCTGATGCCGCTGCCGTGGGACGACGCAGGACGGCAGAAGAAAGCCGCCGCGCCTACCATGGGCAAGGAAGAGCAGCGAAAGCGTTTCGAGGCTCTCGCCAAAAAATCAAAGGGCTGAAACACAAATTAATGCACCATGTCTAAGGACGTAAAATTCAACATACGGCTGTCAGTAGACGGCAAAGACCAAGTGGTAACGGCGACCGCCAGTGTCAAGGACATGGCGAAGTCGATTGCTAATGTGCAGGCTGCTGTCGAGAAGAACGCCTCCGCGTTCAACAAATGGAAAGACAGCGCCATGGCTGTTAGCGGCACCATAACCGCTATACAGTCAATGCGCGGCGCGTTGTCCGACCTCACGGCGGAGAGCAACCAGTTCACCGCCGCGATGAAGGAGGCCAACACCATGGCGGGCAAGGACGGCGCTGGATTCCAGCAGCTCAAGAAGCAGGTTTCCGAACTCTCCGAGAGCATACCCATAGCGCGAGACGCTCTCGCCAAAGGCCTGTACCAGGTCATCTCTAACGGCGTGCCGGAGGACAACTGGATGTCATACCTCGAGAAGTCCGCCAAGGCTTCGGTCGGCGGTCTCGCCGACCTGCAGGAGGTCGTCAAGGTCACGTCCACCGTCATCAAGAATTACGGGCTGTCATGGGAGGACGCGGAGAAAGTGCAGGACAAGATACAGCTCACGGCAAAAAACGGCGTAACCTCATTCGAGCAGCTCGCACAGGCGTTGCCCAAGGTCGCGTCCAACGCCGCCTCGCTGGGCATCACCATGGACGAACTCATGGGCGCGTTTGCTACGCTGACGGGCGTGTCGGGAAACACGCAGGAGGTCGCCACACAGATAGGAGCGGTGATGACCGCGCTCATCAAGCCCTCGAAGGAGGCGCAGAAAATGGCAGACGAGATGGGCATCAAGTTCGATGCCGCCGCTATCAAGTCCGCCGGCGGTCTGCGCGAGTTCCTCACACAACTCGACACGGCGGTCAAGAAGTACGCCGAATCATCGGGCGTGCTGGAAAAGGAGGTCTACGGCCGCTTGTTCGGTTCTGCCGAGGCTCTGCGTGCGCTCTCGCCGCTGACCGGGCAGCTGGCGGAGAAGTTCGGCGAGAACGTTGATGCAATGGCTGACAGCGCCGGCACAATGGACCAGGCATACGAGACCATGAACTCGGGCGCGGCAGCCGCGACGCAGAAAATCATGAACATGGTCGGCGGCTGGATGGACAGCCTCGCCGCGCTGAACGGCAACTACATGGCGATACTCAATGTGGCATCGTCAATGGGCGTGCTGGTCATGAGCCTGTTCACCGTCGGCAAGGGGCTGTGGGCGGCGATAGCGGCTGCACGCACATTCTGCACGCAGATAGGCCTGACCGCCGCCGTGCAGAAAGTGGCAGGAGCATGCAGCGTCCGCTTCGGCGCGATGCTGAAGGTGCTGTCGGCAAACATGAAGGGCGTTGCTGTCTCGGCACGCACCATGAAGCTCGCTATCGAGGGGGCGTTGATAACCACCGGCATCGGCGCGGCACTGGTCATACTGTCCGAACTCGTGAGCGGACTGGCTTCAGCGACCGACGATGCCGCTGACAGCATGGAAGGAGCAGGGGCTGCCGCCGATACGCTGAAGCAAGCCGAAGACGCTTACTCACAGACAGTCGCCGAGGCGCAAATCAAGATAGACAAGGAGATTGCAGAGCTCAAGAAGCTCATCGACACAAAGGCCGACACCACTGCCGCCGTCAACCACCTGAACAGCGCATACGGCAAAATCTTCGGCACATATAAGACTGCCAACGAGTGGTACAAGGTGCTGACCAAGAACGGCAAGGCATACTGCCAACAGCTGGGCATCCAGGCGCAACTGATGGTGCTGACTCAGAAAATGGCGGAGAACCGAGCAAAACTCGATGTCAACTACGACAGGCGCAGGGAGCTATGGGCAAGCGGCAAGGCAAAAGAAAAGAAGAAGGTTCTCTCAGGCGACACGGGGCCAGATGGGAAAATATATCCTACGCAGAGCAAAGTAACAGTTGACACTCCCGAAATGGCAGCACTGCGCAAAGAGGCAAGGCCGCTCGTCGCAGAGAACAAAGAATATGAAGCGCAAATCAATGCGCTAACGAAGCGTGCCGGGCAGTTCTCGTTTGACCTCACGGTAGACCCGGACGACACCGGCGGCGGTGGTGGCAAAGGTGGCGGCAAAGGCAAAGGTAACACCGCACCAGAGGACAAGCGCACCGAGAAACAGAGGCTGCGGGACACGGCCGACAAAGCCGACAACAAGATTGCGGAACTGACCGTCAATGGCGGCAGCGCAGAGGAGATTGCCAAGCAGACGAAAATCCGCGACGAGGCTCGGGCGAAACTCAAAAAATACGAAGCCTTCGAACTGGAGGAGAGCAACCCGAAGGATCTGAAGTCAATAGAGGACTACGAGAAGCGGCTGTCATACATCGGCAAGAAGATAAACACAGCGCAAGACGACACGGAGCGCAAGTACTGGCGGGACGAGCGCAAAAAGAATGAAGACGCGCTGGAGAAGATGAAGGGGCTGTCCAAAGTCGCGCCTGTCCTCGGGCAGCAGAAGACCCTCGCCGACTACGACAGCGCGATACAGTTCTACACAGACGAGCAGCGCAACGCTGACGTGAGCAACATCACAGAGCTGCAAAAGACCATCGACACGCTCAACAAGCAGAAGGACGCGCTGATGCTCGGCACGCAAATTCCCGAGATGCAGAAGGCTCTCGACGAACTCGGCACTCGCGGCACCAAGGAGTACACCCTTAAAATTCAGTCGGTCGGCATAGACACCGTAAGGGACAAAATCAAGGAGCTCAACACGCTGCTGGAGGACACGGCGCTCACCCTGCCGGGGGCATGGCGTGACGCGCTCAACGCGCTGCTGGCGCAATGGCAGGGCGTAGCCGCCGACCTTTCAGGCGTGGGAGAGCAGAACAAGAAGCTGGAGGGGCTGAAGTCCGCCGCGTCGTCCGTTGACCAGCTGGCGCAGTCATTCTCAAAGTTGAGTTCCGAGAGCAAGGGGCTGGCAACAGCAATGCAGAGCGTGTCGCTGGCGGCAACGTTCACGCAGATTATCGCAACCATGGTAAGCAAGTCGAAGAACAGCCTCACCGTGTGGGACTGGATTGCCGGCATAACAGCCGGCACGGCGGCGGCAATATCTTCGATAACCGCGCTCAAGGGGGTGGCGTTTGCAGAGGGCGGCATCGTCCACGGCCCCACGCTCGGCCTTGTGGGCGAGTACCCCGGCGCGTCGTCAAACCCCGAGGTAATCGCGCCGCTCAACAAGCTGCGCTCGCTCATCGGCGAGGACAGCGGCTACGGCGAGGTGCGCTTCGAGATAGCCGGCGACAGGCTGGAGGGTGTGCTGAAACGGCGGCAAAAGCTGCATAACAGACGATAGTATATGGCAAAGGCATCTTACACAGGATACATACCGGCGCTGCGGTCAACGCCGTGGCGTGTCGAGATATGGGTGAAGTCCGAGCAAGACACGATAACCGCACCGCGTGAACTCCGCTTCCCTGCGGAGGACGCGCTGACGATAGAGTGGGAGGAGATGCCGCCCGAGCAGGTGATGCAGTCCTCCTCGGCGCGGCTGCGCGTCATCTCGATGTTCGACCGCGAGTTCGTAGACCTCTACGCATACAAGCCGGGCGATGTGACGCTGCGCGTCTACAAGTGCGGCAGCACGCTCTCCTCCGTCACGCTCTACTGGCAGGGGACGCTCGACCCCGAGTTCTACGAAGAGCCGTACGAAAGCGCACAGGGGTACACCGTTGAGTTCACCTTTACGGACTTCGGCAGCCTGAACCGCATCGACTACGACCTCAATGGTCTCGTTGACCTCGACACGCTCATAAAGCACATACTCGAACAGGCGGGTTTCATGCCCGACTGGAATCTGCTGCGCACCGGCATCACCACCTCATTTGCGGACGGCGACCGCCCGCTGAAACTCGAGGAGCTGGCGTGCGACAGCGCGAACTGGTACAACGAGGACGGCAAGCCGTCAACGCTCGAGAAGGTGCTGCGCGGCGTGCTTCAGCCGCTCGCCCTGCACATCACACAGCAGAACGGCAAGGTCTGCATCTACGACACCGACGCGCTGTACAACCAGAGCGTGCCGCGAGCCATACACTGGTCGTCGGATTCGCAGACGCTCGCGGCGGCGGAGACGTACAACAAGGTCAAGGTGACGTTCTCGGCTTACGCCGACGGCAGCATCGGGCTGCCCGACTACGAGTACACCGCCAAGACATCGCCCTCGCTCGTCAACTTCAACGCCGCGTTCCCGAAATGGGAACTCGCAAGCACGCAGACAATCCTCGACTACGGGCTATATTTCACCTACGACCGCGACTACCGCAAGTACGACACGGGCAAGTACCCTGCGGCGACTGACCGCGACTACCGCTCGTTCTCCATATTCATCAACAACGCCGACAAGGCGAAGAACCTGACCGTGTACCAGACCGTAGCGGACAACCGCAAGTACTCGGGGTTAGATACTGGGGACGGCAGCACTGCCGCGCCGCCGACCGAGTACCCCGACACTGCGGACGAGTTCGCGGACTTCGCCAAGTGGCCCCGGCCATTCAAGGTCGCGCCGCTGCTCGACGCTTCAGAGGAGGAGGGCGTGGCGGTGTCTTTCGTCATCGGGCGCGGCACTATCCGCAACTCGTGGAAGACGGACGCAACGCTCCCAAAGCCGCGCCGCATCGGCATCCCCTGCGACCAGCCGTGGGGTACGGACTTCGGTTACGTCCTCTGGCGGTCATGGATAAAAGACAACACGCAGAAGCAGTCGCAGTTCGACTACATCCTCGACTACATGCGCCACCCCTTTAGCATAAGCACGACAGACGGCGACATTTGGAAAGACGCTGACAACAAGCCCATCGCCCCGGCACGGAGGGGCGGCATGCTCTCCGCTTACACGGCAGAGCAGATGCGCATCTGCACGCTGCCGCCCGTGACCCTGCCGCCGCCTGAAAACAACGACACGCCGACATACCCCGGCGGCTCGACTGGCTACGGAGCGCAGTCGCCGTTCATGCTCAAGCTGTCGGTCGATATGCTGCTCGACCCGAGATACAACCCCTACAACGAGGGGGACAACAACAACGAGAAGGGGCATACGGACTTCGTAAAGGGGTGGTCGCGATGGGTGTTCGCGCCCTTTACCATGGTGCTGAAAAACGCCGCAGGGGTCATCACGCACTACTACAGCAACCGCCAAGTGTGGGAGGACGGCACGCCGGGGCTGCTGTCGCTGGCTCACGGGGCATGGCTGCCTGCCGGCAAGGTGTGGGCAAAGGAGAGCGACACCGCGCTGACCGACAACGAAAAGACAGGGGGGACATTAGCCGGAGCGTCATACTCGTGGAAACAGCAGACACTTTCCGATACAGACGCTGACGACCCCGACAGCTACTTCGGCCAGGCATGGCTCGCATGGTACTCCGCTGACGAGTACGACCACAAGAACGACAAGGACTACGAGAACGTGCCGAGCGGCATCACTGGGTGGCAGACAAACCGCCACTGCATCGGACGACCGGACGTGATAAAAGTTGACGACAGACTGCCGTACCTGTTCCCCGAGGACGGCATCTTCTACGAGAGTTTCAAGAAGCTGTCGCCGGGGCAGTACATACCGTATCCCCCGGCAGGCGGCACGATAGAGGTAACGCTGTACCGCGGCATCATCGGTCACGGCGCGGAGGACACGACGACTGCTACACCGTTCACGCGGTGGCACAAGCTTACATACGGAGGCGACAAGGACGGCGACAAGAACACGCTCCACGCCGGCGTTCGCGGCATATACAACCTGCTGCGCTGGTACATGTTCAAAGGCTTCAAGCTAGAGGTCATACGCGGCGACAAGACTTTCGACAGCGCGGACATGGACGACATCGAGTTCACAGGCTGGCTCAACAAGAACGCCCACGAGGAGCTGAACATCGACACGCAGTTCGGCACGTCCGAGACCGACTGCCCCACCGCAAAGGGCTTCATCCGCAAGTCTTCGGACGGCTCGCGCGTGGTCAGCCTGAAGCGTTACGGCGTTACGGCGCAGCCTGAACTGCTGCTCATCGGCTCGCTCTTCTCGCAGTACTCATCGCGCCGCACCACCCTTTCGGGCGAGGCGCAGCTGCTTGCATACGATGACACAGCCGCAGGGCTTACGGACACGCCGTGGCAAACGTGCAGCCTGCCGCTCACGTTCACCGACGCCAACCACGACGAATGGTTCGAGGAGTACGGCACATCGGAATACGCGCAGGTGTTCTACACCGTGAGCCGTACAGAAAACCTCATGATGATGACTGCGGACATCACCATGACAACGCTGCTCCCCGACCATTTCACGCCAGAGGACATCAAGGACATAGAAGAATAAAGCATGGCAAACGAGAAGTACACAGCGCGGACGCAATTCGTGCCGCGCAGGGCAAGGTCAAGGGAATACCGCGAAGCGGGCATCACCGAGGCGCGTGCAAGGCAGCTCATCAGCGGCGGAGGCGCGGAAATTTCGCAAAGCTGGGACATCAACAACCTCAAACAGCAGCGGGCTGTACTCGCGAAGTTCTCCGCGCAGGACGCGACACTCAAGGAACTGGGCGACACCACCGTGACGATACAGGACGACCTGAAGAAAAGCGACGCGAAAATCGAGAAGCTGACAGAGGACAACAAGGGTTTCTCCGAGACGCTCACAACGCTGTCCTACACCGTGGCCACACAGGCGGACATCGAGAAGATGTGCGAGACGGCTTTCGTCTGACTGCCGCCAAACCGGGCGTAACGGCATAACTATAAAACACTCATAAACATGGCAACACAAACAAAAATGCTGATTGACGCGGACGGGCTTCAGACCGCGCTCGAAAACGTCAACGACAACTTCACGCGCATCAAGGACTACGGCGGCGTGCCTGAACTGCCTACGCCCACCAAGGCAAGGCAGAACCGCATCATCGTCACCGACCTCATCGGCGCAGGGACAACGGCATCCGAATATGCCGCATACATCGTCGTTCAGACTGCCGACGGCTACGCATGGATGGAACTCAACCGCAAGCCAGACCTCTCGGGCTACGTCACCGCGACCGCCCTGGCGGAGACGCTCCACACATTCGGCAAGTCATACGTCACTACGACCGCGCTAAGCACCACCCTCGCCGACTACGCAACTACCGAATACGTCGGCAAGGCAATAGACGACGCGGTGGGCGACATCGCGACCGCTCTCGACACCATTAACGGAGAATGACATGGCAACGACTATAGCACAGAAACTGGCGACTCTCGCCCACACAAAGGAGAATATCCGCAAGGCCATAAACCAGCGCGGCGGCTCGCTAACCACCGGCGCGGCGTTCTCCGTATACCCGTCGGAAATCGGCAACCTGCCGCTCACTACCGTCTACCCTCTCGACACGCTGGGCTACGACAGCGACGGCAAGCTGCGCGCCTCAATGGACGCGACTGCCGCAAAGGTAAAGGCGACCGCCGCGACCGCGTCATACCTGAACCTGTTCGCAAATAACACCTCGATAACTGTGCTGCCGAACATGGACTACTCGCAGACACCGTCCTTGCAGCAGCTGTGCAACAACGCGGCGAACATCGCTTACGTGCCGTACATCACCGCGCCGAAGGCGACTACGCTCTCTGCCGTGTTCCGCATGTGCATATCACTGAAGTACGCGCCGGGGATAACGGCGGCCATAGCCACTGACTGCGGCATGCTGTTCGCAGGTGCGTCCGCGCTGGAGTACGTCGGCGGGCTGAACCTGCCTAAGGGCGCGAACTTCAAAGACGCTTTCGCATCATGCGCACAGCTGCGCGGCATCGGCTCGCTGACACTGCCGGGGCTGACAGCCGCGCCGACAGCACAGGCTATGTTCTACGAGTGCGCACAACTGCGCGAGTTCATCGCAAGGGACTTCGCGCCCTCGTCCGTCAACGGCATGTTCTTCGGCTGCTCATCGCTGCGCGAGGTGCGCTTGTCGCTGGGCAACTGCACAAACACCTCCAACTTTGTCAAGAACTGCCCGGATGTTGCGCTGTGGCTGAACTGGAACGACGGCGGAGAAGTGCAGCCCATCAAAGGCTGGTTCCCCGAAGGGCAGACGTGGCTCGACTTCACAGGCGCGACCAACTGGGGGACTGACCACCCGGCATCGCTGGCATACACTATTGAACACCTCGCAGACCGCCACAACCTCGACGGCACTGCCGGCACGCCATGCGCCATCGGCTTCTCGGCAAAGACCAAGGCCGCGCTGACGACTGCGCAGGTACAGGCCATAACAAGCAAGAACTACACAATTTCGTAACATCATGGATATCGAGATACTCAACATCGGCTGCACGCTCCTCGGCACTGTGCTGGGCGCGTGCGGGACGCACCTGTTCAAGTCAGGGCGGCGCAAGGCGGCGGCGGAAGCTGACCGCGCCGTTGCCGAGGGCTACGAGGAACGCATCAGCGACCTGCACAAGGTCATCGAGCTAAACAACGACACCCTCATCAAGCACGCGCAGCGCATCTCCGAACTAAACAAGGCACTGGACGACAAGACTGACCTGATACGCGACCTCAACGCCAAGGTCTACACATCGCAGCAGGAAGCCAACCGCGCTAACGACCGCGCTAACGAGAGCCAGAAGGAGAACACCGAACTGAAGCTCCAGCTCGCCCGAGAGAAGTGCGGCATATACGACTGCATAAACCGCGAGCCGCCAACAGAGGACACGCGCCGCGCCATAGCAGCGGCAAAGCGCAAGGAACGTGTAAAGGAAACGCCGAAAACTTCACACGACCGGCAAGACACATAAAGAAACTTTACACGACACAGCAATGGCAGACGCAAACAAACTCAAGCCGATTATCCTGCGTTGGGAAGGCGGCTTCGCAAACCTCCCCGCAGACAAAGGGGGCGCGACAAACAAGGGCGTGACGATAGGCACTTTCCGCCAGTTCTTCGGGCAGGGCGCAACCGTCGGACAGCTGAAGCGGATGACTGACCAGCAGTGGATGGCTGTCTTCCGCCGGGGCTTCTGGGACAAGTTCCGCGCCGACGAGATACGCAGCCAGTCCGTGGCAAACATCTGCGTGGACTGGGCGTGGCACTCCGGCACGAAGACCGCCATACGCAAGGTGCAGACGCTGCTCGGAGTGGCAGCGGACGGCATCGTCGGCGCAAGGACACTCGCAGCGATAAACGCCGCAGACCCGCAGCAGCTGTTCGAGCGCGTCAAGGCGGCGCGGCTCGCATACTTCGACAGCATAGTGCGCCGCAGACCTTCGCAGATTGTGTTCCTGAACGGCTGGCGCAACCGCGTCAACTCGTTCACTTACTCGGGGTAACGGCGCGGTTTACTCGAAAACAGCATCATTTTGCTGACCCCGGCAAAATGGTCTAAACCGCCTTATTTGCAGGGAATCAGCCAAATATGCAGGTTTGAATCTGCTTGTTTCGCCCGGGTAATATACTCGAACTTTACCCGAAAAACGGACAGGTTTACCCGAAATTTACCCGAAACGACCGCGTTATTTTACTTTAGACCGCCAAAGTAACACAATGAAAAAGCTGTTGTACTTACTGACAATACTGGCGTTGCTGCCCTCGTGCAGCCGCCGCATATACGTCCCTGTGGAAAGCGTCCGCGAAGTCCACGACACGGTGCGCATCGACACGGCAAGCCGCCGCGCCGACATCATCATACGGCGCGACAGCGTAATCGTCCGCGACAGCGTGGCAGTCGTCATCAACGGCGACACCGTGGTACGCGAGGTGTGGCGGTGGCGCGAGCGCGTCCGCGAAGTGCATGACACAGTGAGGGTCGCCACGGCAGCGAGCCGCGACACATCGCACACCGACACCGCCAAGACCGCGCAGGTCGTCGAGGTCGAGAAGCCCCTCTCATGGTGGCAGCGCGTGCAGATATGGCTCGGACGCGCCGCGAT
>OIZS01000599.1_pt1 | contig 14532 bp, 10 predicted proteins | sample 1588641 | NCBI WGS metagenome assembly OIZS01 (sample SAMN03283240) | human gut metagenome | biome: human-associated habitat; material: feces | host: Homo sapiens | place: Peru | collected 2012
GGGGATGGTGTACGATGCTTATTGGCGGAATCCTGTTCCTGATGATGTATGTATGGGTCCGCGCCATCAAGATCCGCCATCATTACATCAGTACCAAACCGCTGGATGAGTATTATCAGATTATCTCCGATATCAAGGCCGACGAGAGCATCCCCAAGTACGCATCCAATCTGGTTTATGTGAACCATGCCGACAAGGAAGGTGCGGTGGATGACAAGCTGCTCTATTCCATCATCAACAAGCAGCCCAAGCGTGCTGACCATTACTGGCTTATCAATCTGGAATTTGCTGATACTCCTGACACGCTGGAGTACAGTTGCGAGACCCTGGTTCCCGACACCCTCTACAGTGTAACCATGCGCATAGGTTTCCGCATTGAGCCCAGGGTGAGCCTCTATCTGCGACAAGTGGTAGAAGATCTGGTGGCAAACAAGATGGTAGATTTAAGAAGCACATATCCTTCGCTCCGCAAAAACGGAATTCCTGGCGATTTCCGCTTCATCATCATCCACCGCGTATATTACCCGGAGAGTTCCGACAACCGTCAACAGAACCTGCTGATGACCATCTATGCCCTTATCGGCAAGATAGGCATTGACGAGCCTAAGGCTTTGGGTCTCGACACATCCATGGTGGTGGTAGAACGTGTTCCGCTCATCATCAACCATCGCAACAGAAGCATCAGGCGCATCACGCAAATTCACTATGACAACGCAAATATAATGGATAATATTGTACGACAGAAGCCGTAATTTTGCACCCACAAATAAAAAAAGAATAAATACCAACGACATTGTTCGCATATTATTTCTATCTTTGCAATTATAAAAGATAGAAAACTAATTGAAACTTCCAATTATGAATGCCATAAGACTAATCACAACAGCGTTTGTTGCGCTTGCATCACTTACCGCCAACGCACAACAAGGTGCATGGAACGGCGAACTAAACGTCATAGGAACAAAGCTCCCATTAGTATTCAACTTCTCTACAGAAGGTTGTACCATGGATTCGCCTTCGCAAGGTGCCAAGGGTATACCAGCCGAGAAGACAATAAAGGACGATGGCACTATAAAGATTACGGTTGCCATGATTGGAGCAACATTTGAGGGAAAGATGGACAACAACGAAATTAAAGGAACCTTCATCCAAAATGGTTTTCCAATACCTCTTACCTTAAAGCCTGGCAAACCTGTGGTTAAACGTCCACAAACTCCGGTTGCACCATTCCCATATAAGGAAGAGAGCATAAGCTTCACAAATGCAGGATACACTTTCAACGGCACCCTCACTCTACCACAGAATTGTTCTAAGACAACTCCCGTTGTGCTGATGGTTACCGGCAGCGGACAGCAGAACCGCGATGAAGAACTATTCGACCATAAACCCTTTGCCGTTATTGCCGACGCCTTGGCTCGTCAAGGCATAGCATCCCTACGTTATGACGACCGTGGCTGGGGCGACAAGAGCCTGGACTTCAGTCAATTCACGACAGCCGACTTCCTCCAAGATGCAGCGTCAGCCTTACCATTATTGCGCAAGCGCTTCAACAAGGTTGGAGTTCTCGGACATAGCGAGGGCGGCACAATAGCCATGATGCTTGCAGCTGAAGGCAAAGCCGACTTCATTGTGTCGCTCGCTGGCATGGCTATATCTGGTAAAGAAACTCTCGTGATGCAGAACCGCCAGGCAATGTCTGCCTTAGGTCTGCCAAAAGATGTGGTAGACTCCTACTGCACCACTATATCAAATATTCTTGACGAGATTGCCAAAGGCAAGAAGACAAGTGAGATATCCATCGACGGAGTGCCCGACAACCTAAAGCCTATATTAAAGAGAGAATTAGAACAAACCTCCTCGCCATACATACGGCATTTCATAACATTAGACGCCGGCAAGCAGTTGTCCAATATTAAATGTCCTGTATTGGCCCTTAACGGCACAAAAGACACTCAAGTGGATTGCACCGCCAATACAACCCAACTTGAAAAATGCCTCACCAACTGCAAACATACGATAAAGAAGATAGATGGCGCAAACCACCTGTTCCAGCATTGCACAACGGGCAGCATCGTTGAATATCAGCAAATAGAAGAAACCATAGCACCCGATGTGCTGGAGACAATAACCAAGTGGATTAACGAGTTGTAATTAGGGTTATCCTCTCAAAACAATTCAGCCACATAATTGCGCTTCACCCCATCCCTTCCCTCTTTAAGGAAGAGGATGAGGCGCACGTGGCTGTTTTGCACAACGCTTCTCCCTACATCGTCCGGCAGCGAAGCCGTTGAGGCAAAGCCAGCCTTTATGATGTTGCCCTCGGGCGTATATCTTATAGCCGACACAATGGAATAGCGCAAGAACTTCTTTGTAGTATCCACATATTCCACCTTAGCCTCATATATGCCAAAGGCCTTACGTCCCTCGTATTTATCCATCACGCCTATAACCACAGCCGTGTTTACACGGTTGTGCTTGTATATCGTCGTATTAAGACGAACATACATCCCGACTTTTATATTCAACGAAGCACAAGCCGACATATCCGCTACAAAATGTCTCGACTGCGAATCGTATATATGCACCTGTCCACGAGCGTTGTCTATACAATCCACAAACCCAACCACAGCCGCAACCTCCTTCCTTGCTTCCACTCCTGCAAGCCTCCTTGCTATCCGTCCACATTGGCCGTCGCTCTCTTCCGGATGGCGCTGCATATACAATCTCAAGGCACGCTCCACCCGCTCCTTCAAGGCAGGATACTGCCTGCCGTCCTTCCCCGTCGAGCCACGCAGGTCCTCACCCCTCAAGCACCCGTCGTACCCCCAAGCCTCCAGGAATAAGGGAAACTTAAAGTCGGCATACGTCTCGCTTATCCTTACCGCCATACCAAGCATGCACGAGTCTACAAGCGACATACGCTTTATATGCAACTTTATATATGCGGCAAGCAGAGTGCGTGCCATAACCGACCCCATTGTCTTATAATTCTGTTGCAGATAGCGGTATATCTTCCAATGGGTTTCCTCGGTATGGGCGGCACCTGTGGATATCGACTCTACAAGTTCCTCCCAGGTTACGTATTGCGGTGCGTGGTTAGGTGTATTCATATTTAATAAAAGATTTTTGCAGATTAGTAATAAAAACAAATAAAATTCGTACAACTATGAAGATTGCAGTATTCTGCTCTGCCAACGAGCATATCGACCCCCTCTTCTTTAGCCTAACCGAAGAGTTGGGCAAATGGATGGCACAAAACCATCACGACCTAATATTTGGAGGTACCAACCAAGGACTGATGAACTGTATAGCCAAGGCCGTACACCAAGGAGGCGGACGTGTCATTGGTGTAGTGCCGTCGCTTGTGGAGAAGGGCGGGCGAATGTCCGATTATATCGACATCCACTACCCCACCGACAACCTTTCCGACCGCAAGGACCTCATGATAGCCCAATGCGACGTCGTCGTAGCCCTACCCGGCGGTGTGGGTTCCCTGGACGAGATATTCTGCGTGGCTGCCTCCAACAGCATTGGCTACCACACAAAGAAGGTGATACTCTACAATATGAAAGGTTTCTGGAACTCCCTAATTGCCCTTATGGACGATCTTAACAGCAAAGGCATGATTCGCGGCAACTGGCACAACATGATTGAGGTGGCCAACAACCTTGACGAGCTTAAGCAGCTCATCGAGACAGAATAATAATCCCCATTTAAGGAAGATAACAGAAGAGAGAGGGTGTGTCAAAATTCAGTTTTTTTTGACACACCCTCTCACGATTTACTCAATATATCTTAGCTCAACTTTGTCTCCGACTCCTCCGACTTCTTCGAAGCGGCAGTCTTGCGTGTGGTAGCGCGCTTGCGCTTAGGCTTATCCTCCACAACCTCCTCCACTGCTGTCTTTACGCCAGCCAGTTCGGGGTCTATCATGATACGGCCGCAATACTCGCAAACGATAATCTTCTTGTGCATCTTGATGTCGAGCTGACGCTGTGGCGGAATCTTGTTAAAGCAGCCACCGCATGCGTCGCGCTGTACGTACACGATGCCCAAACCGTTGCGTGCATTCTTGCGGATGCGCTTGAAGCTCGACAACAAACGAGGGTCTATCTTTGTCTCAAGCTCCTCAGCCTTAGCCTTAAGCACCTGCTCCTCCTCGCGGGTCTCCAGCATAATCTCGTCCAGCTCGTTCTTCTTCTCCTCAAGAGCCTGCTGACGGTCGGCCACAAGGTCGTTGGTGCGTGCAAGCTCGCGTTTCTTGTCCTCCACCTTTACGTTTGCCTCGCGAATCTTCTTGTTGCAAAGCTCTATCTCAAGGCTCTGAAACTCAATCTCCTTAGTCAAGGTGTCGTACTCGCGGTTGTTGCGCACCTCGTCGAGCTGTTTCTTATAGCGTTCCACGCTCTCCTCGGCCTCCTTTATCTCGCCCTGCTTCTGCACGACAGCCTGCTGAAAGTCTGTGATATCGTTCTCGATCTTCTCGATACGCGTCTTCAGTCCGGCAATCTCGTCCTCAAGGTCCTGCACCTCAAGAGGTAGTTCGCCACGCAGAGCACGTTTCTCGTCAATAGCCGAGAGGGTGGTCTGAAGCTGATAGAGGGTGCTGAGCTTCTCCTCTACCGAAATTTCTGATTCCTTTTTTGCCATAGTATTGTTTTTATAAATAATATATCGGATTGGTACACGTCTGTACCATCAGGCACCTCACGCCCGGGCAGCTACGCTCTATGATATCCCTGAATATCTCGCCCGTATACTGCTCGCTCTGATAGTGGCCTATAACGGCTATCTGTATCTGCTGCTCCCTGCCGAAGAACTCGTGGTAGTGCATCTCGCCCGTAACAAAGGCGTCGCAGCCCGAAGCCACAGCCTCGTCCAGGAGGAAGGCGCCCGCCCCGCCGCATATAGCCACCGTCCTTATGGGGCGGCGCAGCAGCTCGTTGGCCTGCACACACTCCACGCAAAACTTTCGCTTAAGCCCAAGCACAAAGTCGTCGGCGGCAAGAGGCTCCGCAAAGCTGCCCACGACACCCGAGCCACACTCTACACCTCCAACCACCTTAGCCTGCATAAAGGCCACGTCCTGTAGCCCCATCTTCTCGGCAATCTTATAGTTTACGCCGCCAAGGGCATTGTCCATATTGGTGTGCATCGACACGATGGCTATGCCGTTGGCAAGGGCCTTCATCACGGCACGCTGCACGTCGTCATCGCCGCAGACGCGCGCAAGCTTACGAAATATCAGCGGATGATGCGACACCACAAGGTTGCACCCCCTGCCTATCGCCTCGTCCACAATCTGTGGCGTAACGTCCAGACACAATAATGCCCCTGATACTTCCGCCTCTGTCAGTCCTACCTGCAAGCCAGCATTGTCCCAGCTCTCCTGCAAGGGCAGAGGCGCGAAACGTTCAAGGGCTTCAACAACTTCCTTTATTTTCACGCTTTTCAGCCTTTAAAAAATATAGATGTAATACATAAATCGCTGCAAAGTTACAGCTTTTCGTGGGGATTTGCACACAACGCGCCATACAATTTAGTATATTTTAACGAGATTGCGTCCACCTCCCCCTCTGCTCTATAGCCGTGCGGCTACATAAACTTCATCTTCAAACCCAACGACAGACCCAATATGTCGCTAAGGCGTATATACTTCTCGGTGACGTATGTGCGCAGATACAGGTCGCAGGTGCTTATCTCGTAGAAGAAGGTAACGCTCTTGCGCTTGCGCTGCATGGCATGCGGAATGTTCCACGTAAGCTGCTGTCCCACAAACACGTTTATCCTTACCTTGGTCGACAGAAAGCTGTAGTAGCTCTTGGGATAGCGGTCTGGCTGCGACCCCCAAAACTCGCTGCCGAAGACGGTGTTGAGGTAGACGCCCGCCGTAAGCGGCTCCAGATACAGGTCCTTGTAAGCCCTTAGCTGCCAAGGGCGGTAGGTCTGCTTTAGCGTCATCGTAAGCTTGCCGTTGGCGGCGTCGTGCTTTGGTATGTAGCCCACGAGCAGATGCGTCTCCCATTGCTCGTGGCGGCCATAGTGCCAGCCTATTCCCACCGACACGGCACCCATATTGCCAGCCGTCTGCAGAATGGTTTGCGACGGTATGAGCCGCGACCATCGCAGGTAGCGCCTTATAACCTTCTTCTCGTATGTGGTAAGGGATGTGTCGCGGTCTACCGAATCTTTTATCTGCCGCAGCCACTCGTGCGGCTGCACCTGCTGTGCCCCCGCTCCTAAGCTGCACACAAGCATAAGAAGGCTAAAAATCAACAATCTCATAACGGTAGCTGTCTGGGGTTATGGTGAATATAAAGTACTTGCGCTTTACCACGCTGGGCACGCCATAATACGTCATCCCGTCGCCAAAGACGTCGTCCACGCCAAGGCTATGATCGTGGCCGTTGACGCAGAACATTGGCTTGAGGTAGAACTGCAGATAGTGCTCAAAGGGCTCGGCAATGTTGTTGTTGAACTGATCGCTGTACGGCCGTGCGTGCATCAGCACGATGGTGCGGTCGAAGGCACCGGCGTCCTCCTCCGCCTGCTGCCGTATATAGTTGAGGTCGGGCACAGATGCCATATGGTCGTACTCGGTGGCGTTGGTGTTGAGCAGCACCAGCTTAAGCCTGGCAGCTATAAAGCTAAGGTTCTTCGGTCCGTACTTCTTGGCATAATACTCCTCGCCCGTGCCAAGAAAGTCGTGGTTGCCTATCATCGCCACATAGGGCAGCTGCAGGCGGCGCAGTTGGCGGTCGCACCACACATACTCCTTGTTGGTGCCTGTGTCGGTAAGATCGCCGCAATGCACCACAAAGTCGAGCGTGTCCTTGCGGCGATTGATGTCGTCCACGGCGGCACGCATGTCGGCATACCACTGGTGGGTGTCGCTTATGCAGGCAAAGCGCAGCGTGTCCTTGCCCAGCGTCGACAGCTCTATCTGGCGTATATTGGCGGTGTTGATGCCCGTAGCCCCCTTTACGTCCACATCGTATGGGTGGATGTCGAAGGCACCGCAGCCGCCCAGCATGGATGCCACAAGGCAGAGCGCTGCTGTATGTTGTAAGATATCAAGCTTCATATATCTGCAAAAGTATACAAAAATTACGGCACAGCAAATTATATAAGCACTATTTTTTGCCAACTTTGCAGAAAACCTTTTTAACAACTATGCTAAACATCAAAATCGAAGTATGCACTCCGGCGCCTTATTCGGCTACCAACCTTACTGGCATGGCACGGTATCGCCCCTTGTTCTTTCCAGACGAACCCGACACAAATCGGTAGTTTGACAAGTTTAGGCTCTTGCCGAAAGCATCGAGGTACAAGTACCAGAAGCCGTATTCAGGACTGGTTGACGAGAATCCCTGGTATTCTGACAGGCGTGAACTTGTCCATAGGTTGGCATGATAGCTGTCCTTGTAAACAAGATCCTGATCTGTCTTGCCCTCATAATATCCGCTCATAGGGATAAATATCTGGGGAATATCCCTTTCTTCCGTATTAATTCTCAGACAGTTGTACTTCTCGCCATAATGAGTCTTCTCCTCTACTATCTCCAAGTTATTGTTGTCTATAAGACCTTGCAGACACTTGTTGTCGCACACCTTGAAGTCGCCTATTGCCAGAGCTTCTACCACACGGTCATCTGTTTTTGCCGGGTATTGGTCAGAGTTATCAGACTCCGAAATCTTAAAGTAGCCACCTATTGCTCCTATGTTGTCTTTAAGGGCGGTTGTGGAAGGAGAATAGTAGCCGTTGTTTGTGGCACCAAGGTTGCGGTCGAGCATGTGGTAGATCTTGCCATCTGCTTCCACATCAACCATCTCATAATAGTACCATCCCGAAGCCTTGCTCTTGCCAAGCTGATAGTCGGTTGCTGCCTTTCCGGTCAACTGTGCAAACAATCCTACATGATAAACCGGATAGGATACCGTAATCTTGGTTTTCGCGTTGGTGATGGATATAATGGTGACACCCTCACTACTAAACCACCTTTCATAATTATCAGCCGAGGCCAGCGTCACCTTGTAGAAGTTTGTGCCGTCATCGGTAATCTCCTCAACATTCACTCGCGAGTCGTCGTACGTGGGTGGTCGGTCGCCCTGAAGCTTCGGAATGAGATAGTAAACCTGATTTTTTCCCACAAAGAAGTGGAGTCCGTCGTTGCGCACTCTGCCTTGGTTTTCCTCTGGCCTTATGCCCTGAAGCTGCTTCGAGTCCATCCAGCTGAAGTAGTCGTCTTGGTTTAAATCTGAACTTTTATTTTCAAGATCTCGTATCCGCACAATTCTATTTTTATCAGTACGGAAGTCGTAGCCCTTCTGTGTAATCAGTACATCGAGCGACAAGTCGCCTGATGTTATTGTCACAATACCAGTATGCGCATCCGATTCGCAGTTCTTGGATAGAGTAAGCTTAATGGTGTACAATCTGCCTGTTGACGAGTTGGGTCCAGCAGTTGTTGGCAAATTAATATACGATGCTTCTGATTTATAATCAGTGGGAACTGTAATCCAAGGATCGTGCGAGACAACGCTAAAATCTTCAGGGTGCTGCTTGGTTGTTACAAACGTAATTGTAGCCTCCTCGGCATTACCCAATACAGTCTGCTTGCCACACACGCCAAGTTCGTAGTCCTTACATGCTATCATTTTCATAATAGGGTGATTGTCGTCCACCACTTCTACAGACAGTCCGTTCTCTGGCAGATTGTCTTTCGCTTCTTTTTCTGACGAATAGCCTGCATGGTTCACAGCCGTAACCTTAACCTGATAATGACGGTTGCGAAGAAGATCCATTTGGAACGCCACCTTATAATAAGTCTCTGGTCCTTTATTATACTTTGCCTTGATTATCATGTATGCCTTGCCGGCTGCTGGTGTCTCGTAGAAAGGATGTTCGCCCATACTATAGTCTTTCTCATCCGCGTAAGCTACCGACGAAGGCAGAGACACCTCGGTATCCAACTTAGTGTTGGCTATGGTGCCCTTTGTTGCCGTGTTGAAGAGCTTGAAACCAGTAATCTCGAAGTTGGTCACCTTAGTATCCTTTGTAACAGACGCCTTGGCAAACTGTCGGAACAACCACACTTTGGGGCTTCCACTAAGCAGGTCGTCCACCTTTACGCTTCCCCAACAAACGGGAGCGTCGAGGTTGGGGTTGCCGTCGCGTGTTGCTTTGTACAGGTTGTTCTTGCCATCAGCATCCTTGGCGTCGCTCTCTGTTATGGTGGTGTTGGCTACAATATGTAGCGTGGCTGTTCCGGGCACAGCCTTCACCTTAACATCATAAGTGTCGTCGCCCCTATCCTTTATGTTGGCGCTTGAAATGGTGCTCATGCCGAGATAATTGTCTCCTGCATCGTAGCACAAAACGCAGAGGCTGTTGATTTGCTGCTGCTCGTTTGCTCTTGTCGCCACAGTATTCTTGGTGAAATTAGGCAACTTAAGAGTCAGCACAACTCCATCGGACGGCAAGTCTTGCGTGCCGCCTCCTACAATGTCTCTGATGTCGCTGCAAGCAGTCGACACCATAGCCAAGAGCATGAAGAGCCAAATTGTCAATTTCTTGATATACATATTGTAGTCTTTTAAATGTTACTTTTTAAAAGGGAGCTCCCTTACTCCATGTCTTTGTGTCCGAATCGAAACTGCCTTCCACAACATAACGATTGCCGTTCTTCTTGGTTGAAGGATAGTTCTCACCGCCGAACAGTTCAGTATGAATCTCATCACCATTTACCTTAAGCTTCAGAATCTTATCATACTCTCCTAATGGGGCTTTGAGGTGAAGTATGGTCTTGTACCAAGTATTACCATATTTATCTTTCTTGTCACATTCTGTGCACTTAAACTCTTTTTCGACATTAGGGTTGTCGCTCTTCATTTCAAATTTACCTTTACCATCACCACTGTTTACTCCAAATTTACAATACCAAGCAGTTATTCCTTTGTGCTTGGTATATATGGTATACTCTACGTCTACAATGGTAGGTTTATTATCATATACTCTGTAGTAAGGATCAGACAAAGGGTCGTACAGATACCAGCCTTCACGATCCTCATAGTTGAAGAGTGTGATGCCGGGGTCGTTGTGATGAGTGAAACGATGCGGCTGGAAGCCCACATCGGTGTATGTACCATTGGTGAAAATCAGCAGGGTCTGTCCTGGCTTTATCATCTTTGTACCAGTAGTTGATGCATCTCCCTGACCGTTGTTAGATCCAGACGTAGCATCATGCGCTATACTATAATAGTACCAACCAGGGTTGTAATAGTCAGCTGTCATCGAGACACCTGGCCACCCTCCGGTGAAATACCATATTGCCGTATTCGCGCCCGTTGAACCATCAGAATTTGTCTCACCTTTCTGTGTGTAGATGTAGACCTTGTGATAGTCCACGTGCGACGAATAGTCTGTACCCCAGACAGCACCTGCTTGCACCCACCATCCATCTCGCCAGTTGTTGTTTTGTTTAGAATTATTGTAGGCTTCTTCATCAAGCATTTCAGAATGATCGAATTGTTCAAGGGTACTTGCGTTTAAAGCCCACGCCAAGTCGTTTATGGCTCGCATATAGATACGATAAGGACCTACTGGCGGACGCACCGTCACACGTATCTCTTGCTCAATATGTTTCTTTGTACCGTCTTCATCTATCGACTTTACAGTAAACGTATGTGTGGTTGTTGTCTCAGGGTCGGTTTTTGCCGTAATAGTAAATGTGCCTTCTGCCAATTGAGTATTTCCGCACTTGATGTTTAATGTCGAATTAGCATACGTAACATCATGTCCGCTGTCAGAAACCGTCCAGCCATTAGGGAACTGAATGCCACCAAGGTTGGTAGTGAACTTCACCACCTTTGTCAATTCGTTCGGATTGTTTTGGTCGTAGTAGATTACAATATCCACGGGGTCTACCTTGAAGTATGGTGTAACGTCGTACGATATATCAAGGTATTTCTTTATGTTGCCAGCCTTTATCCATACCTTGGCAGTACCTGTAGGAGCTTTAAAGTCTTTTACCGAGAGATCTGGATTTATACTGAATGTTATACGATGAGTTGCAATATCGTTAGTTGCGACAATAACGGGTGACATTCCTCCTGCAATCTTTTCAATCTCCGTATCACATCCAAACGTAATGTTGCTTGCATCGGGATTTGTACCATAGTCGATGATAGCATTTTGCAAGGATGTTACTTTGGCACTTGTCTTCGAAACCCAAAGCGTAGTATGGTTGAGGTCGACATCTATAAATGCCGGCACCCAAGGCTCTACACCTACAACACAGTCGAGGTCGATGTTGCCCAGACTCTTTATGCGTCCTACAATCTCGTAGTATGTGCCGCGTGGGAGAGTTGGAACTTCAGATGTTGAGGTCTCGTCCTTACGATGACCAAGATTGATGTTGTAGCTGTTGTTGTGACCTCCTACAGCACCACCTATCTTCAATGCCGACTGCTGCGCAGCCTCTTTCACGTAGCGCTCGGGCAGATAATAGGTAGCACGGAAGAGCCACTTCTCCTTTGGGTTTGTAGGTGCAGCTGCGCCCTCACCTTTCACTTTGATAATGTCCTCGTTGTTGACATTGGCATTGGCTGGGGTTTCTGTCCACGAAGTATAGTAAGAGCCACTACCCGTATGTGACGTAGCATCGTACAATGTCGGCTCGATGCCCTTGGCATAGTCGTCGCTTACATTTGGGTTAGTGAATTTGCCGTCCCACAACAGACTGGTCTGTGGCGAGAGTTGCTTGCCCATAATATCGGTAATCTGCAATCCGTTAGACTTCAACGCCGAATTCATGTCTGGGTCATCGGGATTGTATATAAGGTTAAGGCACACCTTGACACAGGTAAATCGCAGATTAGCCGCCACGGTCTTAGGTGTCTTGTCCGTATTATTTATGGTAATTGTTCCGTTGACAGTAGAGCCGTCGGCAGCCTTTGTGTCAGGCTCGTATATCATAGGGATATTATTGGCTACGGGCATACCTGGCTTTGACATCGGCTGATAACTCAACACCACTTTCTTCAACTCGTCTTCAGTTGTTATGCTATTGACATCGAGCACATCCTCCATGTTAGCCACCACGTACACACGATAGGTGCCCGGCTTAATCTTGAGCTGATAAGAAGCAACTTTCTCATCGAGCATATTGCTTGCCTCAGGCGATGGAAGTTCCTGCGAAAGGAATGTGCCGTTGCCATCTACGGGGAAGGCATAAAGGTGCAGGTCGTTAATCTGGCACTCTTCTACAGAGGCATTGTATGTAGGGTTGCTTGGGTCGAGACTGCTCTTAACCTCATCGCCCTCGCGAGTAACTGGCACATAGACACACAGATTGCCCTCGGATGAAGCCGGGGTGTTGTACACATCGGCATCATCAGTACATGCTGCCAACAACAACAGGGCAGCAAGAGAAAGGAGTATGTCTGCAAGTCGTTTCATTGTTCTAATTATTATCAGGTTCAAATATATTTAATTTAAGTTTCGCAAGCGAAGGAGTTATCGGAAGTTATCTGAAGACGACTCACTTCGATTGTGAAGTTAATGGACATTACAGGCTGATGCGCTGAATGCGCTTAGCCCAGTCGAGCACACCAACAGAGAGGTTGACGTACTGCCACTCGGTGCCGATGAGGAAGAAGTCGAGGCGGTAGTCGTACTCGCGGTCGAGATATTCCTGAATGCCGTAGTTTCGCGAGGCATAAGCGTCGCGTCCTTGCTGCAGAATGTCTGGCAGGTTGATCAGGGCGATAGTCTTGCCCGACACCTTATTATATATATGCAGCATGGCGTTGCGGTTGTTCTCCTCGGGTGGGAAGTAGACCAGACGCGAGAGCATCAGTCCGGCATGGGCAGTACGTTCTTTTACGTTTCCAGCCTCATCGCGGAACTCGGTGGTCCATGTATGGAAAGGCGTGTAGCGAAGCTTAGAGTCGCTTGCCAAAGAGTTGTCGTAGTTAATCAAACCGTTGTCGGCTATTACCTCGTAGCCGAAGTCGTCGGCAGAGATTTTCTCGGGTGCGTCAATCTGATGCAGCGAGATAGTGAGCTGCTTGGTGTCGCGCACCAGGGAGATGGTGTCGTGCGTAGCTTTCAGTTCGCGCACGGTAGTAAGGTGCTGCGACTTTCCGAGCCACAGCGTATCGAGCGGAGCCGAACAGTCTACCTCGTCTATATCGCCCGCCTCATTACGGTCGAGCATGGTGTTGAAGGCAGTAATATCCTCGCCCTCCACATGGTTGTGGATGCGGAACTTGGCACCAGGCGTAGCCAGAGCGTCCTCGTAACGTTTTTGCTTAGCAATGGCAATAAACTGATATTCGCCAGGCTGCAAGTTAAGATGTACGGCAAAGTCGTGACGGCGGATAGGAGCGTCGCTATTGGTATTGAAAGCGTCCTGACGGAAAAGGAACTTGCCGTCCTTATCGTACACCATGACAACAACGCCTCCAACATGGTCGTTGAAAAGGTCGGCGCGCTGCGTGTTGTAGTCGTAGCGGAAGTGCAGGTAAGCGCCATTGTCGCATGGCTCAAGGTCGTCGTGCATCAGCGAGCACGAAGCCAGCAATGGTGCAAAGGCGAGGAGTGAGCATATAGATTTAACCAGTCCGTGAAACATAATGTTTGCCGTTAATTTAATTAGAGTTGTTGGTAAATAATGTAAATATTCAAAATGAAGGTATCAAAGGAAGTACGGCTGCATGAGCCGTACCTCCTAAGATATTAGGGTTCTTGCGGTCCTAAAGATAGGACAGGCAATATTGATTAGAGGTCGATGCTCTGGCTGCGCTTAGCCCAGTCAAGGATCTTAACCTCAACGTTGATGTACTTGTCGTTCTCATCATCTGGAACATTAGGCTTAACCTCAGGAACCTCAGGATAGCCAAGACCGCTAACTGTGTTTACTGAAAGTGAATACCAGTTGTTGCGGAGAACACCGTAGCGACCGAGATACTTGTCGTTGTGTGATTCATAAGCTTCGCCAGGATTCCAAGGAGTCAATGCGTTGAAGTGCTTGATGCGGGCGATGTAGTAAGCCTCGCCATTGAGATATGTAGAGATACCTGAAGTTATTTTACCACCTTCTTCTTTCAGACCAAGCTTATCGTTGATCTTATTAACAATATCATCTGTAACCTGTGACGTAGTAACAGGGGTGGCAGTTCCATTATTGAATGTAATATTTTCTTTAGCTATAAGGTGCTGACCAGCCTTACCGCTAATATCTGAGCCCTTAGTAAGGTCTACACCATATTTTGCCTGCTCAGTAGGATCTGTAATTTCCATAGCTGTTAGAGCAACGGCCAAAATCTGCTTCTCAAGATCATCTTTCTTCCAGATAGCGGTATTGTTACCAATCTTATAGAATGTTTCAGCTGCTGTACATCCATTAGGAATGAATTTAGCCTTAAACACAACACGTGTAGTCTGACCCTGCTTCATGTTGTCAAGATTAAAGGTGTTCTCAAGACAGTACTGAGGCTTATCCTGACCTGCATCACCATTAACCTGAGC
>OIZS01000600.1_pt1 | contig 14513 bp, 12 predicted proteins | sample 1588641 | NCBI WGS metagenome assembly OIZS01 (sample SAMN03283240) | human gut metagenome | biome: human-associated habitat; material: feces | host: Homo sapiens | place: Peru | collected 2012
GGCAACGAGAGCCTGCTGGTGCCCTTTGTGGACAGCAAGGGCAACTTTGGCAAGGCGTACAGCCGGGATATGTCCTGCGCCGCCGCCCGTTATACCGAGGCCAAGCTCGAAGGTGTCTGCGAGGAACTGTTCCGGGACATTGATAAGGAGACCGTGGACTTTGTGCCCAACTACGATGGCACCACCACCGAGCCGACCCTGCTGCCCGTGACCTTCCCCACCATTCTGGCCAACAATACCCTTGGCATTGCGGTCGGTATGGCCTGCAACATCTGCTCCTTCAATCTGGCAGAGCTGTGCGCCACCACCGTGGCCCTGATGAAAGATCCAAAACACGATATCTCCACCACCATGCCCGCCCCGGATTTCGTGGGCGGCGGCCAGATCCTGTACGATGAGGCTCAGATGCGGGAGGTCTACGAGAATGGCCGGGGCAGCATCAGGGTGCGTGCCCGATACAATGTGGTGCCCGGTGAGAATATGCTGGAGATCACGCAGATCCCGCCCACCACCACTGTGGAAGCCATCATGGACAAGATCGCTGAGCTGGTCAAGGCGGGTAAGATCAAAGAGATCAGCGATATGCGGGATGAGACTGACCTGAACGGCCTCAAGCTGACCCTTGACCTCAAGCGCGGCGTGGACCCGGAAAAGCTGATGGCCAAGCTCTACAAGACCACCCCGCTGGAGGACAGCTTCAGCTGCAACTTCAATGTGCTGGTGTCCGGTCAGCCCAGGGTCATGGGTGTGCGGGAGATTCTGCAGGAGTGGACAGCCTTCCGGATGGAGTGCGTCCGCCGCCGCACTTACTACGATCTCCACGGCAAGGAAAAGCGGCTTCATCTGCTCAAGGGCCTTGCCGCCATCCTGCTGGATATCGATAAGGCCATCCATATCATCCGCACCACCGAGGAGGAGACCGAGGTGGTGCCCAACCTGATGATCGGCTTTGGCATCGACGAGGTGCAGGCTGACTATGTGGCTGAGATCAAGCTGCGCCACCTGAACCGGGAGTATATCCTCAAGCGGACGGGTGAGATCGAACAGCTGGAAAAGGACATTGCCGACCTGAACGATATTCTGGCAAAGCCTGCCCGCATCCGCCGCATCATCATCAATGAGCTGAACGATGTGGCCAAAAAGTACGCACAGCCCCGCCGCAGCGAGATCCTGTATGATCTGCCCGAGGAGGAGAGCGGTGCCGAAGAGGAATCCATCCCGGATTATCCTGTTACCGTGTTCTTTACCCGTGAGGGCTACTTGAAAAAGATCCCGCCCCAGAGCCTGCGCACCGCCGGTGCCCACAAGCTGAAAGAGGGCGATGAGATCATCCATCAGGTGGAGACACGGAACAACGTGGAGGCCCTCTTCTTTACCGACAAACAGCAGGTGTACAAGGTGCGCCTGAACGAGTTGGAGGACGGCAAGGTGGCCCAGATGGGCATCTACCTGCCGGGCCGTCTGGGAATGGATGAGGGTGAGAATATCCTCGCCATGGTCATCACGGGCGATTACAGCGGCTATGTCCTCTTCTTCTTTGCGGGCGGCAAGTGCGCAAAGATCCCGCTGGCCTCTTACGCCACCAAGCAGAACCGCCGCAAGCTGCTCAAGGCCTATTCCGACAAGGAGCCGCTGGCAAAGCTGCTCTTCCTGCCCGAGGACACGGAGCTGGCCATCCGCACCAGCGCTGGCCGGATGCTGCTGGTCAACACGGCGCAGATCGCTGCCAAGACCACCCGCGACAGCCAGGGTGTTGCTGTTGTGACCCTGAAAAAGAACCAGACCATTGCATCTGTCGTCCCGGCGGAAACGCTGGAGCTTGCCAACCCCCACCGCTACCGTGTCCGCAGCCTGCCCGCCACCGGCGCGCTCATCCGCGCCGAGGACGAGGGGGAGCAGCTGACAATGCTGTAAAAAACTCCCTCAGTCTCGCATTCGCTCGACAGCCCCCTCTAGGATGGGGCCTTTGGCATGGCGGGAAAGCTTTTGCTTGAATTGCAAAGTATTCGGTTTCGCCAGAGGCTCCCTCTCCGAGGGAGCTGGCACGGCGTAAGCCGTGACTGAGGGAGTTCAAGCAGTAGCGGAGACAATTTTAAATCGTTTATCCTGAAAAGAGGAAGCTGTAATGCAGAATATTGACCTGATCTGTATTGGTAAAATGAACGCAAAATATTTTGCCGAGGGCGTGGCAGAGTACCAGAAGCGTCTGGCTGCCTTTGCGGCATTCCGGATCATCGAGCTGCCGGAGGAAAAGATCGAGGAGAAAAATGCCTCCGATGCTGTGGTGAAAAAAGCACTGGAGAAGGAAGGAAAAGCCATCCTCTCCAATGTGCGCAAGGGTGTTGCCATCGTTGCCATGTGCATTGAGGGCAGGCAGATCTCCTCCGATGAGCTGGCGCAGTTCCTGGCCGACCGCGCAAACAGCGGGGCAGGGGATGTGGCGTTCGTCATCGGCTCCTCCCACGGCCTGTCCGATGAAGTGAAAAAAGCCGCAGCCCTCAGATTCAGTATGGGCCGCATCACCATGCCCCATCAGCTGGCCCGTCTGGTGCTGACCGAACAGATCTACCGGGCCTGTACCATCAATGCCGGTATGAAATATCATAAGTAAAACTTGCAAAGAGAAACAGAGGACGGAACAGGCAGCCGTCGCCCGGTGTTAGGAGATGCGGGAAACGTCAACCCGCCTGTTTCTCAGAAAGAAAGGGCCGTTGCAGAAATGCAGCGGCCTTTTGCTTTACAAATATAAGAAAACATGATAAAGTAGAGATATGCGGCAGTGGGAAAGCTGCCCGAAACAACACACACGACACGGCAAGCCAGCCGCGGACGGAAAGGATGTTATTACAATGGAACAGAGCGAAAAGACCCTTGATATGATCGTCAATCTCTGCAAGAACCGTGGTTACGTGTTCCCCGGTTCTGAGATCTATGGCGGTCTTGCCAACAGCTGGGACTACGGCCCCCTGGGCGTTGAGTTCAAGAACAACGTCAAGAAAGCATGGCTGAAGAAGTTTGTCCAGGAGAGCCCCTACAATGTGGGCCTGGATGCCGCCATCATTATGAACCCCCAGACCTGGGTGACCACCGGCCACGTTTCCAGCTTCTCTGACCCCCTGCTGGACTGCCGTGCCTGCAAGGCACGCCACCGTGCCGATAAGCTGATCGGTGAGGAGCATCCCGAGGTCAATGTGGATGCTATGAGCTTTGATGAGATGGATCAGTTCATCGCCGACCACGAGGACATCGTCTGCCCTGTCTGCGGCAAGCATGACTTCACCCCCATCCGCAAGTTCAACCTGATGTTCAAGACTGCCATCGGTGTTACCGAGGACAGCTCTTCTACCTGCTACCTGCGTCCCGAGACCGCACAGGGCATTTTCGTCAACTTTGCCAACATCCAGCGCACCACCCGCCGCAAGCTGCCCTTTGGTGTCTGCCAGGTGGGCAAGGCCTTCCGCAACGAGATCACCCCGGGCAACTTCACCTTCCGCACCCGTGAGTTCGAGCAGATGGAGTGCGAGTTCTTCTGCAAGCCCGGCACCGATCTGGACTGGTTCGCTTACTGGAAGGATTACTGCGAGAACTGGCTGCTGAGCCTGGGCATCAAGAAGGAGCACCTGCGCCTGCGTGACCACGAGCCCGCAGAGCTGGCCTTCTACAGCCGTGCCACCACCGATATCGAGTACGCCTTCCCGTTCACCGACTGGGGCGAGCTGTGGGGCATTGCAGACCGCACCAACTACGACCTGACCCGCCATCAGGAGGCCTCCGGCAAGAGCCTGGAGTACTTCGACAGCGAGACCAACGAGCACTACATCCCCTACGTGATCGAGCCCTCTCTGGGCTGCGACCGTGTGGCGCTGGCTTTCCTGTGTGAGGCTTACGATGAGGAGCATCTGGTCGATGCCAAGGGTAAGGAAGATGTCCGCACTGTCCTGCACCTGCATCCGGCTCTGGCTCCCTACAAGTGCGCTGTGCTGCCCCTGAGCAAGAAGCTGGGCGACAAGGCCATGGAGATTCGCAATGAGCTGAGCAAGTACTTCATGGTGGACTACGATGATACCGGTTCCATCGGCAAGCGTTACCGCCGCGAGGATGAGATCGGCACTCCCTACTGCATCACCGTGGACTTCGACACTGTGGGTGACGAGGCCAAGGGGATCGCCGCTGACAACTGCGTCACCGTCCGCGACCGTGATACCATGGAGCAGGTGCGTATGCCCATCTCCGAGCTCAAGAGCTATATCGAGAGCAAGATCGAGTTCTGATCCAAATAAAAACAGCCCCGCCGTTGCAATTTCGGCGGGGCTGTGGTATATTATAGATAAAGAGAGTGCTGTCCGGCAAACGGTCAGTACCTTTCTGGCAAATCAGTTAAAAAATGACCGCCGAGTTGGTAGCTCATGGGGCGGTCATTTTTTGTGTGTAAAGATTTTCCATGCGATATCGAACACGCCAAAGCCGACGGTTGCAAGCAATGTCAGCAGGGCTAAAGTTTCCAATAGCGTCATAGAGCATCACCCCTTTCGCAGCAGAGCGTCAGGGGCACGACAAAAAATATTCGCCTCCCCGACGCTTGGGCCGGAAAGGTTAGACCGCTTACCGTATGTGGACAGCACTCCCAAGGTTAGTATAGCAGACGTTTCCCCGTTTTTCAACGACGGAAGCGTCTGTTTTCTTTTATCCGATGGACAGAATTGAAAAAAGAGGGTATACTTAGGGCAAAACAACCATGCCGTTTCTTGCGGCAGAAAGGAACCTTTTGTGAAAAACTTTGATGAACTGCTCAAAAAATACGCTGACTTTATCGTCCGGGTGGGCGTGAACCCTCAGCCGGGCCAGACCATGATCATCCGCTGCCCGCTGGAGGCTGCCCCGCTGGCCCGCCTGTGCGTACGCAGCGGCTTCGAGGCCGGTGCCCGTGATGTTCAGGTGGACTGGAGCGACAATGCCGTATCCCGCACCCGGATGGAGCTGGGCAGCGAGGAGGCCCTGACCGACAGCAAGCCCTACCAGCTGCGCCGCTACCTCGACTACGCAGAGAGCGAGGGCAGTGTCTGCGTGCTGCACCTCATTGCGGATGACCCCGAGGTCTATGCCGGTCTGGATGGTGCCAAGATCAGCCGTGTGAACGCCGCCAACCGGAAATTTATGGCTCCCTGGCGGGAGTACACCATGAACGACAGGGTGCAGTGGTCCATTGCCGCCATGCCCAGCGCCCCCTGGGCAAAGAAGATGTTCCCCGAGCTGGATACGGATGCTGCCATCGAGAAGCTGTGGCAGCTCATCTTTGATGTCTGCCGCGTGACCGGCGGTGACCCCGTCAACGAGTGGAAGGCACATCTGGACCGTCTGACCAGTCTGGGCGAGAAGATGAATGCTCTTGATCTGGAGAGCGTCCACTTCGAGAGCGCCAACGGCACTGACCTGACCGTGGGCCTGGCCGAGAAGGCAAGCTGGGAGAGCGCCGGCAGCAAGAACGAGAAGGGCGTGTTCTTCCTGCCCAACATCCCCACCGAGGAAGTGTTCACTGCTCCCCACAAGGATAAGGTGGACGGCATCGTCTACGGCACCAAGCCCTATGTGTTCAATGGCCAGCTCATCAAGGGATTCTATGTTACCTTCAAGGATGGCAAGGTCGTTGAGCATGGAGCCGAGGAGGGCGCTGACCTGCTGGGCCGGCTGCTGGATACCGATGAGGGTGCCCGCCATATCGGTGAGGTGGCACTGGTGCCCGCATCCAGCCCCATCAACCGCAGCGGCGCGCTGTTCTACAGCACCCTGTTTGATGAGAACGCTGCCTGCCACATCGCCTTTGGTGCCAGCTACCCCGGCACCACCGAGGGCGGCACCGGCCTGACAAAGGAGCAGCTGGAAGAACGCGGCATGAACCAGTCCACCATCCATGAGGATGTGATGATCGGTGCAGAGGACAGCCATATCACCGGCAAGTGCCGTGACGGCCGTGTGGTGGAACTGTTCCGGAACGGTGTCTGGGTGCTGTAAGGGCAAATTTCACGAAACCCCTTGCATAATTACCGGAAGTATGATATATTCTAATAGTACGATATAACTTTTACTGAAACGTGGGCCGCAAGGTCCGCGTTTCTTGTTTGTTTGGAGGTTTTTATGGCGAAGCAGTCTGGCGGAAATACCGCCCAGAGAGTCGAAGCGCTTGTCCGCCCCACTGTGGAGGGCATGGGCCTGCGCCTGTGGGACGTGGTCTTTGAAAAGGAAGGGCCGGACTGGTATCTCCGTGTCCTCATTGACAAAACGGACGGCACCACCATGGACACCGACACCTGTGCCGATGTCTCCCATGCGCTGGACCCCATCCTGGATGAGGCAGACCCCATTGAACAGAGCTATTATCTGGAAGTCGGCAGCCCCGGCCTGGGCCGCAAGCTGACCCGCCCGGAGCACTACGAAGCCGTTCGGGGCCAGAAGGTCAGCGTCAGGCTGTACCGGGCCAACGAGAACGGTGTTAAGGAGTTTTCCGGCCTCCTGACTTCCCGCGAAGGCAATACCATCACGCTCGAAGGCCCGGCCGGCCCCATGCAGTTCGAGCTTTCCGCCGTCAGCACGGTGCGCCTGTGTGACGACGAGGACCTGTTTGATTAAAAGAGAAAGAATGATATTTAGGAGGAACCCGAAAAATGGCTGCAGCGAACAATGATTTTTTTGAAGCTCTCTCCATGTTGGAGCATGAGCGCGGCATCACCGCAGAGTACCTGATCGAGAAGATCAAGGCTGCCATCGTGATCGCTGTCAAGAAGAACTATGAGGTCGAGGACGACAACGTTCTGGTGGAGATCGACCCCGACAGCGGCAAGTTCAACGTCGCTCTGGTGCAGAACGTTGTCGCCGATGAGGACTGGTACGATGAGCACGCCGAGATCGGCATCACCGAGGCCCAGAAGATCCGCAAGAGCTATGAGGTCGGCGACCGCGTTGTCACCCCCCTCAAGACCAAGGACTTCGGCCGCATTGCCGCCCAGACCGCAAAGCATGTCATCCGTCAGGGCATCCGGGAAGCCGAGCGCAGCCAGCAGCTGAGCGAGATCCAGTCCCGCGCCCATGATATCATCCAGGCCACCGTTACCCGCGTGGACAACGAGAAGGGCATTGTGGCCCTGGACCTGGGCAAGGGCGGCGAGGCCATCCTGCCCCGCAACGAGCAGGTGCCCGGCGAGACCTACACCGAGGGCCAGACCCTGCAGGTCTACGTTGTGGACGTGGTCAGCGGCGAGCGCGGTGCCCGCGTGATGATCAGCCGCACCCACCCGGGCCTGGTCAAGCGCCTGTTCGAGCTGGAAGTGCCCGAGATCTATGACGGCACCGTTGAGGTCAAGGCCATCAGCCGCGAGGCCGGTGCCCGCACCAAGATGGCTGTCTGGAGCAAGGATGCCAACGTCAACCCCGTTTCTGCCTGCATCGGCCCCCACGGCGACCGTGTGGCCGCTGTGGTCGAGAAGCTGGGCGGTGAGAAGATCGATATCGTCAAGTGGAGCGAGGATGTCTCCGAGTTTATCTCCGCTGCCCTGAGCCCCGCCAAGGTGCTCAAGGTCGAGCTGCTGCCCGGCGAGACCCGCTCCTGCCGCGTCACCGTGCCCGACCAGCAGCTGAGCTTGGCCATTGGCAACAAGGGTCAGAACGCCCGCCTGTGCGCCCGCCTGACCGGATACAACATTGATATCCGTCCCGAGAGCGGCTACTACGGCGAGGACGAGGAGCCCAAGAAGGACGCAGCAGACGCTGAATAAGCCCGGCACCATCTGCCGAAGGAGGGAAACCGGATGGCACAAAAAAAGATCCCTGCCCGCCAGTGCATCGGCTGCATGACCAGCCGCCCCAAAAAGGAACTGGTGCGGGTGGTGCGCGCCCCCAGCGGCGAGATCAGCATCGACCCCGTGGGCAAGAAGCCGGGCCGCGGCGCTTACCTCTGCCCGGACCCGGCCTGTCTGGCAAAGGCCAAAAAGAAAAAGGCGCTGGAGCGCTGCTTTGAGCAGCCGGTTCCCGCCGAGGTTTACGATGCGCTGGCCGCACAGCTGGCCGACGTGGAAAAGGAGGCCCAGCCGAATGGCGAAGCATAACAATACCCCCGAAAAGCCCAAAATGGCCCCGGAAGAAGCGCTGTTTCAGGCGCTGAGCCTCTGCCGCAAGGCAGGCGCGCTGACCATGGGCTTTGATGCCGTGGAAGATGCCTGCGTCAAGAGCAAGGCATGGCTGGTAATGGTCGCGTCCGATGCCAGCGCCAAGACCGTGCAGCGCCTGAACTACGCTGTGGGCGACCTGGTGGACGTGATCTCCATGCCGCTGACCCAGGACCGCCTGGCCGATATCAGCCGCAAGCCTGTGGCTGTTTACGCGGTGACTGACCGCAACCTCGCAAAGCTCTGCTTTGACCGTCTTTCGGACTGCGGGGCAATCAAAAATGAGGAGGATATGAGCGAATGACCGTAAAATATAAAGTGAGCGATTTTGCAAAAGACCTGAATGTTTCTGCAAAGAAGGTCCTGGATGAGCTGGCTGCCATGGGCAGCACCGGCAAGAAGAACAGCTCTACCCTGGAAGAAAACGAGCTGAACTACCTGCTGGAGAAATTCAGCAAGGACAACAGCGTTGCCAGCCTGGACGAGTACCTGAACAGCGCAAAGCAGCCTGCCCAGCCTGAAAAGAAGGCGGAGAAAAAGGCCGAGAAGCCTGCGGAGAAAAAGGCAGAGCCCAAGGCTGCTGAGAAGAAGCCCGAGGCAAAGCCCGCTGCCCCTGCCGCAAAGGCAGAGCAGCCCAAGGCAAACAATAACAACAATAAGCACGGCGAGAAGAAGAACGAGCAGCACAAGAAGCGCGAGGAGAAGACTGTCTCCCTGAGCGAGCTGGCCCGCGAGACCGGTGCCAAGGCCTCTGTTGCCCCCGCTCAGTCTGTCTCTGTCCGCCGCGAGGACAGCCAGGTGACGGTCGATACCCGCACTGTGGATGTGAACGTGGACCGCTTTGATGCACGCTATGACGATCTGGCTTCCACCAAGAACACCGAGAACCGCCGCAAGCCCACCCCGCAGGGCAACAAGCAGAAGTTCACCCAGCGCGGCCAGCGCCAGCGCCAGCAGTTCCAGAAGGGCAAGCGCGAGACCGAGTTCGAGCGTCTGCAGCGCATCCAGCTGGAAAAGGCCCGCAACGCACAGCTGAAGGTGATGATCCCCGATGAGATCACCGTCGGCGAGCTGGCTGCCCGCCTGAAGCAGCAGGCCGGCAAGGTCATTGCCAAGTTCATGCAGATGGGTGAGATGCACGCCATCAACGATGTGATCGATTTCGATACCGCATCCCTGCTGGCTGAGGAGTTCCACGCAAAGGTCGAGCACGAGGTGCATGTGACCATCGAGGAGCGCCTGTTCACGCAGGAAGAGGATTCGCAGGAGGATCTGGTGGAGCGTCCCCCGGTGGTCTGCGTTATGGGCCACGTTGACCACGGCAAGACCAGTATTCTGGATGCCATCCGCAAGACCAACGTTACCGCAGGCGAGGCCGGCGGCATCACGCAGGCCATCGGTGCATATCAGGTCAAGGTCAACGACAGCCTCATCACCTTCCTGGATACCCCGGGCCACGAGGCGTTCACCTCCATGCGTGCCCGCGGTGCCAACATGACCGATATTGCCGTTCTGGTGGTTGCTGCCGATGACGGCATCATGCCCCAGACCATCGAGTCCATCAACCACGCCAAGGCTGCAAATGTCAAGCTCATCGTGGCAATGAACAAGATGGATAAGCCCACCGCAAACCCCGAGCGCGTGATGGAAGGCCTGACCAAGTACGGCATCATCACCGAGGACTGGGGCGGCGACGTTGCCTGCATCCCCGTTTCCGCACTGACCGGCATGGGCATCAACGACCTGCTGGAGCGGATCGCGCTGGAGGCCGAGGTCATGGAGCTCAAGGCCAACCCCAACCGCCGCGCCAAGGGTGCTGTTGTTGAGGCTCGTCTGGACAAGGGCCAGGGCCCCATCGCCACCATTCTGGTGCAGAACGGCACCCTGCATGCCGGTGATGTCATCATTGCCGGTACCGCTGTGGGCCGTGTGCGTACCATGCGCAGCGACAAGGGCATGCTGCTGAACGATGCAGGCCCCTCCACCCCCGTGGAGATCACCGGCCTGACCGCTGTGCCCGAGGCAGGCGACCTGTTCGAGGCCGTTGCCGACGAGCGTCTGGCCCGTGAGCTGGCAGAGCAGCGCATTGCCGCTGCCAAGGAGAAGCAGTTCTCCTCCTTCCAGAAGGTCACTCTGGATAACCTGTTCAGCCAGATGGCACAGAACGATATGAAGGAGCTGGCCATTGTCGTCAAGGCTGATGTGCAGGGCTCCGCCGAGGCCGTCAAGCAGAGCCTGGAGAAGATCTCCAATGATGAGGTGCGCGTCCGTGTCATCCACGCCGGTGTCGGTGCCATCAGCAAGTCCGACGTTGACCTGGCCGATGCCTCCAACGCCATCATCATCGGCTTCAACGTCCGCCCCGACAACGTGGCGAAGGAAGAGGCCGCTGCCACCAAGGTCGAGATGCGTATGTACCGCGTCATCTACGACGCCATCAACGATGTCACCGACGCTATGAAGGGTATGCTGGCTCCCAAGTTCCGCGAGGTGTCTCTGGGCGAGCTGCAGGTCCGTCAGGTGTACAAGATCTCCAACGTGGGCACCGTTGCAGGCTGCCGCGTGACCAGCGGCAAGATCACCCGCGACAGCAAGGTGCGCGTTGTCCGTGACGGCATCGTCATTACGGAGGACGAGATCGCATCTCTGAAGCGCTTCAAGGATGATGCCAAGGAAGTGGCCGAGGGCTACGAGTGCGGCGTTACGCTGGCAAAGTTTGCCGATGTCAAGGAAGGCGATGTTTACGAGGCCTTCAAGATGGAAGAATATCGGGACTAAGGAACGGATTAAACCTCTCCGTCATTGCTTCGCAATGCCACCTCCCCTAGTAGGGGAGGCCTTGGCAGCCGGGTGAAGCCTCATCTTTATGCCAAAGGCACCCCCATTAGGGGAGCTGTCGAGCGCAAGCGAGACTGAGGGGTTTTGTTTTAGAGGAGAAGCTATGTCTCAGAAAAATATGGGTCGTCTTGCCCAGGATATGAAGCGTGAGGTCATTGCCATCATCGGACGGCTGAAGGACCCCCGCCTGGAGGGCGGTCTGCTGACCGTCACCCGTCTGGATGTGACACCTGACCTGGATGTTGCAAAGGTCTATGTGAGCGTGATGGGCCGTGAGGACGGCCCCAAGCCCGCCATCGAGGCACTGAACCGTGCCGCAGGCCATGTGCGCACCGAGGTCAGCAAGAAGATGCACATCCGGAAGGCTCCGCGCTTCATCTTTGTGGAGGACGACGGTGCCGCCTACGCAGCCCACATCAATGAGCTGCTCCGCACGCTGAACGTGAACGGTGACGCTGAGGAAACCAGCCAGCCGGAAGAGACCGAGGAATAATCAGCCTTGCGGAAAGGATGGAACATGGGATGACAGAACAGCTGAATGTACAGCAGATGGCAGAAAAGCTGCTTGCTGCGGATAACATCTTGATTCTGTGCCACAAAAACCCGGATGGTGATACGGTCGGCTGCGGCAGCGCGCTCTACTATGCGCTGCTTGCACTGGAAAAACACGCAGCCGTGCTCTGCGCCGACCCCATCCCCGGCCGGTACGCATTTACCAACCCCCGCCTGTTCAAGGGCGAGTTTGAGCCGCAGATCGTGGTGGCTGTGGATGTTGCCAGCGTCCAGCTGTTTGGCGAGGGCAACGGCGTTCCCCAGTACACGCGCCATGTGGATCTGTGCATCGACCACCACGCAGGCAACAGCGGCTACGCCGAGTTCACGCTGCTGGACGGCAGTGCCGCCGCTGCGGCAGAGCTGCTGTATGAGGTGATCTGTGCCATGCGTGTGGAGATCACCCCCCACATTGCCGATTGCCTGTATACCGGCCTGTCCACGGATACCGGATGCTTCAAGTTCTCTTCCACCAAGGCCAGCACCCACATCACTGCTGCCAAGCTGATGGAGGCCGGTGCCCATGTGGAGGAACTGAACACCCTGCTGTTTGACACCAAGTCCCGGGAGCGGATGGAAGCCGAGCGGATCGCCCGCAACCATCTGGAATATCATCTGGATGGCCGCTGCGCCCTCATCTACCTGACCCGGGATGAGATCGAGCAGAGCAGGGTAGACCCTGCGGATCTGGAAGAGCTGACCAGCCTGCCCATCAGCATTGAGGGCGTGAAGGTCGGCCTGACCCTGCGCCAGCAGCCCGGCGGCAGCTATCGCATCAGTGTGCGCACCGCCAAGGGTGTAGATGCCTGTGCCATTGCCCGCCGTCTGGGCGGCGGCGGCCACACCCGTGCGGCGGGCTGTGAGCTGCTGGGCAACCTTGACAACGCCAAGAGCGCGATCCTCTCTGAGGTGGAAGCTGTTCTTGATGCACCGCAGGAGGAAGCATGATGCAGGGGATCCTCATTGTTGATAAGCCCACCGATTGGACCAGCTTTGATGTCATTGCCAAGCTGCGGGGCATTCTGGGCACCCGGAAACTGGGCCACAGCGGTACGCTGGACCCCATGGCGACCGGTGTTCTGCCGGTGTTCTGCGGCGGGGCCAGCAAGGCAGTTGATCTGCAGCTCGACCACACCAAGGCCTACCGCGCTGTCCTCAGGCTGGGCCAGCGCACCGATACCGGGGATGTGACCGGCACTGTGCTGGAGACCGCCCCGGTAACGGCAGGGGAGCAGGAGCTGCTGGCCGTTCTGCCGCAGTTCCTCGGCCCCCGGATGCAGACCCCGCCCATGTACTCGGCAGTCAAGATCAACGGCCAGCCGCTCTATAAGCTGGCCCGTGAGGGCAAGACCGTGGAGCGCAAGGCCCGGCCGATCGAGATTTTGGACATCCGGTACGAGGGCAGCCCTGCGGAAAATGAGTATGCCCTGACCGTAAAGTGCTCCAAGGGCACCTATATCCGGGTGCTGCTGGAGGAGATCGCCGAAGCCATGGGCCAGAAGGGCACCATGAGCGCCCTGCGCCGCGTGGCCGCCGGGGTGTATTCCGAAGCCGATGCCCACACGCTGGAAGAGATCCAGGCGGCAAAGGACGCGGGGCCGGAGGCCCTGCAGGCTCTGATGCTGCCGGTGGAGAGCGTGTTCGCCAGCCTGCCGCTGCTGGTGGCGGACGAGCGGGTGGAGCAGCACCTCTACAACGGGTGCCCCACCAGCCGCTATCCCGCTGCCGACGGCCGCTACCGCGTGCGGAACGCCGGAGGGCAGTTTTTGGGTCTTGCCAATGTGGTGAACGGTGTGCTCAAGGTGGAAAAGCTGTTCGTGGAAAGGAACTGACGACCAATGCAAATCGTTTCATCTCTGTCGCCGCTGGCGCTGGAACATGAGAGCGGCACTGCTGTTGCCATGGGCTACTTCGATGGCATCCACATCGGCCACCGTGCCGTCATTGAGGGAGCAGTGGAGTGGGCAAAGGCCCACGGCGCTGCCCCGGCGGTGTTCACCTTCAAGCTGCCCGCTGACAGCAAAATGAAGGGCCGCCGTCTGCTCTCCACCGAGGATAAGCATGCCCTTATCGCAAGCCTGGGTGTGGAGTATTACCTCTGTCCCGAGTTTGAGGAGATCCGCGCCATGACCCCGGAGCAGTTCGTGTACGGCATCGTGCAGGACTGCCACGCCAGGGCTTTGTTCTGCGGCGAAAACTTTACCTTTGGTGCCAAGGCCGCCGGGACCCCCGAGCTGCTGAAGGAGCTCTGCGCCCCGCTGGGGGTGGAGGTCGTGGTGGTGCCTATGGCACAGTTTGAGGAAAAGCCGGTGTCCTCCACCCGCATCCGCACGGCACTGGAGGGCGGCGATGTGCCTGCCGCCAACGCCATGCTGGGAATGCCCTATGCCATCCGCTTCGCGGTGCAGCACGGGGCGGGTCTGGGCCGCACGCTGGGCGTGCCCACCATCAACCAGATCTACCCGGCGGGTTTCCAGATGCCCCGCTACGGCATCTACATCACCCGCACCCGGATCGGCGATACCTGGTATCCCTCGGCCACCGGCCTGGGGACCCGGCCCACTGTCAATTCGGACGAGACCAAGGTGACCTGTGAGACCTTTATCCCGGATTTTTCCGGCGACCTCTACGGCACCGACCCGGTGGTGGAGTTCTACGCCTACCTGAGTCCCAGCAAAAAGTTTGATACCCTGGACGAGCTGAAGGCCTGCATCGACCATGCAGCCCGGCGCGCCAAGGCCTATTTTGCAAAAGCATAGTAAAATTTTTCTTGCTTTTTGCACGGATTTCTGTTATACTAGCTATGTTACCGCGGCACGGGGCTGGGAGTATGCCCATTTGGGAGTACCGTTTTCCCGCATTCTGTGCCGACGGCAAATAAAATTTTATAAAGAGGTACTGTTACTATGAACAAGCAGGAAGTTATGGCCAAAGTCGCTCTGACCGAGAAGGACACTGGCTCCCCCG
>OIZS01000602.1_pt1 | contig 14503 bp, 10 predicted proteins | sample 1588641 | NCBI WGS metagenome assembly OIZS01 (sample SAMN03283240) | human gut metagenome | biome: human-associated habitat; material: feces | host: Homo sapiens | place: Peru | collected 2012
GTGCCAAAGCCATCTTCATTTCACCAGAGTCAACTCTGTCTTTCAACTCACCTAAGCCACGGATACCGCCCACAAAGTCGATACGCTTATCGGTACGCAAGTCCACGATGTTGAGAATGTCGCGCAAGATGTAGTCGGAAGAAATCTTCACATCGAGCACACCGATTGGGTCGTTATCATCGTAAGTGCCTTCTTTCGCTGTGAGTGAATACCACTTGCCGCCCAAGTAAAGTGAGAAATTGTGGAGAGCTGCTGGACGATAGATTTCTGTGCCCTTGTCTTCTACAACAAACTTCTCTCCCACTTTTTGGAGGAATTCTTCGTCGGTAAGCCCATTGAGGTCTTTCACCACGCGGTTGTAGTCCATCACCTTCAAGTGTGATTCTGGGAAGCATACAGCCAGCAGGTAGTTGTATTCCTCTTTGCCTGTTCCTCTCCCACATGCGCAGCAGCAGCTGTACGGTGGTGACCATCTGCGATATACAGATATGGAATCTTCGCAAAAGCTTCGGTGATTTCGTTGATTACCGCATCATCAGAAATGCACCACAAAGTGTGACCGATACCGTCTTCCGACACGAAGTCGTATTCTGGCTGAGTTTTTGCTGTTTGAGCAATCACTCTTTCAAGCACCTCGTTTGTAGGGAATGACAAGAACACAGGTTCAATGTTTGCATTATTGATTTCAATATGATGCATACGGTCCACTTCCTTTTCCTTACGGGTCAACTCGTGCTTTTTGATTTTGCCAGTGAGATAATCGTCAACACTTGCTCCTACCACCAAACCATACTGGGTGCGGCCATCCATGGTTTGAGCGTAAAGATAGTATTGCTCCTTCTCATCCTGCACAAGCCAACCTTCGCGTTGGAACTTCTGGAAATTCTCAACAGCCTTGTCGTAAACCTTCTGTTCATGCTCGCCAGTGCCTGGCTCGAAATCAATTTCAGGTTTAATGATGTGATACAGCGATTTCTCGTTGCCTTCAGCTTCAGCTCTTGCTTCTTCACTTGAAAGCACATCATAAGGCTTTGAAGCCACTTGCTCTACAAATTGCTTAGGTGGACGAAGTCCTCTAAACGGTTTAACTTTTGCCATAGTGTTAGTAGTTTTATAAATAATTATGTTAAGGTGGTGTAAATAATATTACTTTCGGAGGATAGTTTGAGCACGGTCAGGACCTACCGACACGATTGTGATGGGCACTTCAAGTTTTTCTTCAAGATACTTGATGTAATCCTTAAATTCCTGAGGGAATTGGTCTTCACTTGTCATGCTGGTCATATCGGTTTTCCAACCTTTAATTTCTGTATATACGGGCTTGATGTCGTGCTCGATTGAGAATGGGAAATCACGGGTCACTTTGCCGTTGATTTCGTAGGCATCACAAGCCTTGATGGTGTCGAATCCGTCGAGCACATCGCTCTTCATCATAATCAACTGAGTCACGCCATTGAGCATGATGGTGTAGCGCAAAGCCACGAGGTCAATCCAACCACAGCGGCGTTCGCGACCAGTCACAGCACCAAATTCATGACCGATTTGACGAATGGTTGCACCAGTCTCGTCAAACAGTTCGGTTGGGAATGGGCCGCTACCCACGCGGGTGCAATATGCCTTGAAAATGCCGAACACTTCGCCAATCTTGCTTGGAGCTAAACCTAAACCAGTGCAAGCACCAGCGCAAATGGTGTTTGAAGATGTCACGAATGGATATGAGCCGAAGTCCACATCAAGCATACTGCCTTGAGCACCTTCGCAAAGCACGCTCTTACCTTCTTTCAGTTGTTTGTTGATAAAGAACTCGCTGTCAATCAAATCGAATCCTTTCACATATTCGATGCTCTCCAGCCACTTCTTTTCGAGTTCTTCCACATCAGGAGTCTCGCCAAGCGCTTTCAGCAATGTGATGTGGCGCTGTTTTGCTGCATTATATTTTTCGAGGAAGTTTTCTTCGATGTCGCCTACACGCAAACCGTTACGGCTGATTTTGTCGGTGTAAGTAGGGCCAATGCCTTTACCAGTTGTGCCGATTTTGCTATCACCCTTGAGCTTTTCGTTAGCAGCGTCAAGCAGGCGGTGAGTAGGAAGAATCAAATGAGCTTTCTTTGAAATTTTCAATACTTTCGTAATGGCAACACCTTGCTTTTCAAGATCGTGGGCTTCTTCAGCGAAGAGCACAGGATCGAGCACCACGCCATTACCAATCACATTCATTTGTCCGTTTTGGAAAATTCCAGAAGGAATTGAGCGGAGCACGAATTTCTTGCCTTCAAACACGAGGGTATGACCTGCGTTTGGGCCACCTTGAAAACGAGCAACCACATCGTAGCGGGGTGTGAGCACATCCACTACTTTTCCTTTTCCTTCATCTCCCCATTGTAAACCCAAAAGAACGTCAACTTTCATAATTACTTTTTTGTTTTTATATTTTGTTTTTTCTTGTTTCTTGCACAGGTGTTACACAGTCCGTTAACACACATAATTCGATATTGCTCGCTAAATGCGGCGTAGCGCTTGGCATGAAGCTCTTCCGCTAACGCCTGATCCTTAACGGTTTTCACCTTTCCGCAGTCCAAACACACCAGGTGAATGAATTTCACCTCGCTTATGCGGGTGAATTGCAGCTTTTGCAGTCCTTCATTGAAAAACCTGCAAAGAATGCCTGCTTTGGTAAGCAACTCCAAATTGCTATACACCGTGGATTGACTCACCTTAAACGCATCGGATTGAAGCTGTTGACATAACTGCTCTGCTGTGAAAGGTTTGTTAAACGCAAGTGCCTTGCTTAAAACGGCAAACCTTTCGGGGGTTTTCCTATAATTGCCCTTCTCCAGAAAATTACTGAAGTTCTTGACAATGGCGCTATTATTCAACACGTCGCTCATAGCTAAAAATATCTCCACAAAGATAAGAAATATTACAAACATAGGAAAATATTTTTAACGGCAATCACACTCCTTGATAAAATAGCCATTATTGGATAGAATTTGGGCGTTTTTTCTCGATATTGCTTGCTCATACCGCTTTTTTTTCGGAAATTTGCAGAATATTTACACATTGTTTATAAAGAATTAAAATTGTAATGGAAATAACAGTTGCTCAGCTCGCGGCCATGGTCCACGGAACTGTGGATGGCGATGCTTCAGTACGTATCAACAACTACTCTAAAATTGAAGAAGCCACTGAAGGTTGCTTAACCTTTTTGGCTAACGTAAAATATACTCACTTCATCTACACCACCAAGGCTTCTGCTGTGCTGGTGCGAAACGACTTCCAACCAGAGAAGCCCATTAGCGCCACACTCATCAGAGTGGAAGACCCTTACAAGACTCTCGCCGACCTGCTCAACATGGTCAGCGCTCAAGCCCCTGAGAAAGTGGGCATCGAGCAGCCTTGCTTCATCAGTGAAGGTGTTGAGGTTGATGAAAAAGCCTATGTGGGTGCGTTTGCCTATATCGGCAAGGGCGTGAAATTGGGTAAAGGCGTGAAAATTTATCCACAGGTGTATGTGGGCGACGATGTGACCATTGGCGACAACGTAATCCTCTACCCTGGCGTGAAGGTGTATCACGGCTGTAAGATTGGCAACCGCTGCATCGTGCACGGTGGAGCCACTATCGGTGCCGACGGCTTCGGCTTCGCTCCAAAGGAAGACGGCACTTACGAGAAAATCTCTCAAATCGGCATCGTGATTCTTGAAGACGATGTGGAAATCGGTGCCAACACCACCATCGACCGCGCCACTATGGGTGCCACCGTCATCAAGCAAGGTGCAAAACTCGACAACCTTATCCAGATTGGCCACAATGTGGAAATCGGCGAAAACACCGTGATGGCTGCACAAGTGGGTGTGGCTGGTTCTACCAAGATTGGCAAACACAATATGGTGGGCGGACAGGTTGGTTTCGCTGGTCATATCACTGTGGGCGACCAAAACGGTATCGGTGCGCAATCTGGTATTCCTAACAGCATCGGCTCAAAGCAGCGTGTGCTTGGCTCACCTGCCATCAACGTGCTCGACTTTGCGCGCACACAAGTTTACCTCAAGCGTCTGCCATCGTTATTCAGCGATGTGAGCGCAATTAAGAAAGACATTGAGGCTCTTCAAAAAGACTAATAAAAAATTCAAGATATATTTAATGAAACAAAAAACATTAAAAAGCGAGTTCTCCGTAAGCGGCAGGTGTGCATGTGACTGCCACTTTCAAACCTGCCGAGGTGAACACAGGATACAGAATTAAGCGCATCGACTTGGAAGGCGAGCCTATCATTGAAGCCCTTGCCGAAAACGTGACCGAAACAACCCGTGGCACTGTGGTTTCGAGCAAAGCCGACAAGAATGTGAAGGTGAGCACAATCGAGCACGCATTGGCAGCCCTCTACACTGCCGGCATCGACAACTGCTTGATTGAGGTGGATGCTGCCGAACTCCCAATTCTCGACGGTAGCGCAATCATCTACTGCAATAAAATTGAAGAAGTAGGCATTCAAGAGCAAGAAGAGGAAAAGGAATACTATGTGGTGAAGAAGCGTATCAAGGTTTTTGACCCCAAAACTGGTTCTTCTCTGATTGTCCTCCCCGACGATGAACTGTCGATGGACGTGATGATTGAGTTTAATTCTCCAGTTTTGAGCAATCAGTTTGCATCGCTTGAGCATGTGTCGGCTTTCAAGAGTGAGATTGCGGCAAGCCGCACATTCGTTTTCGTTCGCGAAATCCTTCCTTTGCTGCAAATGAACCTCATTAAAGGTGGCGACCTCGACAACGCTATCGTTATCCACGATAAGGAAATGCCGAAAGAAGACCTCGACCGTCTTGCCGACCTGATGAACGTGCCACGCAAGCAAGTGAGCGAGTTGGGCTATCTCAACAACAAGCCTTTGGTGTATAAGAACGAGCCAGCACGCCACAAACTGCTCGACCTTCTCGGCGACCTTTCTTTGATTGGCCGTCCGCTGAAAGGCCGCATCGTGGCTACAAAGCCTGGGCACACCATCAACACCACTTTGGCAAAGAAAATCCGCAAGGAGCTTCGTTACCAAAATGTGCAAGCCCCAAGCTACGACCCTAACAAGGAACCAATATTCGGCATCAACGACATTCGCCGTATGCTTCCACACCGCTACCCAATGCAGTTGGTTGACAAGGTGATTGAAATGGGGAAAAACCACATTGTGGGTGTGAAAAATATCACCTCAAACGAGCCATTCTTCCAAGGTCACTTCCCTGAAGAGCCTGTTATGCCTGGCGTGCTTCAGGTTGAGGCAATGGCGCAAGTGGGCGGTTTGCTCGTGCTCTCACAAGTGGAAGACCCCGAACGCTACTCCACCTACTTCATGAAAATCGACAACGTGAAGTTCCGCCAAAAGGTGGTACCTGGCGACACGCTCATTTTCCACCTCTCATTCATCACTCCTATCCGTAGAGGCTGTGCTGTGATGAAGGGCTACGCTTTCGTGGGCGAGAAGATTGTTTCGGAGGCTGAATTTATGGCGCAAATCGTAAAAAACAAATAAGTAACAGTAAAAACTATATCATAAAAAGAAATATGGAACAATACCCCTTTGCCGTAATTGATCCAAGTGCAAAGATTGGCGAGAATGTGAAAATCGGTCCATTTGTCACTATCGACGGAAATGTTGAAATTGGCGATGGCACCGTCATCGACAGCAACGTGACCATTCACTCTGGCGCAAGAATCGGTAAAAATTGCCACATACACTCTGGCGCAGTGATTAGCGACATTCCCCAAGACCTCAAATTTAAAGGAGAGGAAACTTTAGCTATCATTGGCGACAACACCAGCATTCGCGAGTTTGTGACTATCCACCGCGGTACCGCTTCACAAGGAAAAACCGTGGTAGGCAGCAACTGCCTGATTATGGCATACTGCCACGTGGCGCACGACTGTGTGTTGCACGACCGCATCATCATGTCGAACGCCGTTCAGCTCGCTGGCGAAGTGGTGGTTGAAGACTGGGCAATCATTGGTGGCGGCACACTCGTGCACCAATTCACCCACATTGGTCCTCATGTGATGATTCAAGGTGGATCACAAGTGAACAAGGATATTCCTCCTTACGCAATGATTGGCCGTCAACCCATCTCTTACATGGGCATCAACTCCGTGGGCCTTAACCGTAGAGGTTACACCCAAGAGCAAATCGAAACCATCAACAATGTGTATCGAGCGCTGTATTTCTCTGAACTCAACTTTCGCGACGCTATCGCAAAGATTGAGGCAGAAATCCCAGCTTCGGCTGAACGCGACATCATTGTTGACTTCGTGAAAAATTCACCTCGCGGCATCGTTCGCAAAGTGTAATTCCACACATTATATAATATATAAGGCGGTTACCTCAAAGAGAAGTAACCGCCTTTTGTTTTTTCTAATATTTAACCGATTATAAGCCTCGCTCCAGTTTGTCGAGTTTTTCGCCGTCGTTCAGCCTGTAGTAAATGTCGCGGAGTATGCTTCTCGCGTCCACACTATCACGATTGATTTGGAACGCCTTTTCCAAATATTCCTTTGCCTTGTCGAATATAGGGGTCAATTCCTTCGAGAGCTTTGCGTTCGATTTTTTCGGATTGTCTTGAATGTACTTCAACGCTTCAAGATAGTAGCACCTGCCAGCATCGAAGTTGGTTTGATAATCATCAGGCATAAGTTCTACAGCCCTGATATAATATGGGCGTGCCTGCATATAGCTTGATTGCGACTCCACTATCTGCCCTTTTATGGTGTAATAATTGGCGTTGAGCGAGTCCATCAGTATAGCCTGGTCAAGCATCACCTCTGCCTCTTTCATTTTACCATGATAAATGCAGTCGTTGATCATGATGCGCATATATCGCACATCTTGCTTTCCGTAAAGCTGATAAGCCTCTTTCGTCACTTTCACCATCGTGGCTGTGTCGCCAAGCTGGTGGAGCACATTAATATCGTGGTCGAATGCGCTTTTCTTCACCACACCCAACGAGCGTGCTTGGGTGAACAGGTCGTGCGCTTCTCTAAGTTTTTTAAGTTGGACCGCCGCCATGGCTTGGAAATAACGCATTTCGCCGATTACATCGTCGGGGTCAACTTTGTGCTTCACAATTTGCTGCGGAGTGGTCACCAAGTTGTAATAAATGCCCCAAAGCTTGTAGGCATTTCCCATGTCTTTCGCCTTATACAAATCGGCTCCAGCAGCACTATAGTCAACCACATATCCCATCATTTTGTGCCAAATCTCTTTTGAGAATTTGGTTTTCACTTTCTGTTTCTGTGTGGCTTTGTCAATTTTCGGGGTACCATCGCGATTGGTTACCAAAATAGTGTCTAATTTCAGTGCTTTTTGGCAATAGTCATAGCCACTCACCAGTGCATTACCCATTTCTTTCACGTCGAATGAGTTGCCCACTGATTTATTCACACGATTCTTGTCGTAGATGCCAAACTCTACCCATGCAGCCAGCCACCATGTTTCGGCAAGGTCTTGCGTTGCCTCGTTGGTGAGTGCCGGTTTCAGTTTCGCCTGTGCATTTTTATAGGCTTTCAAATCAGCAGACAGGTCACCAATACTTTTCTTCACTTCTTCCAATGTGCGCTTCTGCGCATTCACTGGCGAAAAAGCAAAAAAAGCCATCAAAGCAAGTGATAAAAAATAACGATACTTCATCTGCGAATGATTCTTTTTTTAGGTAAAGCGCTGCGCAGTCCACACTATTTTTTGGTCTGCACAGCGCTTATAAAAATTTATTTAATAATTAATTTATTGTATCTCGTTGCAAAACATTATTTTTGTTGAGATGGAGCTTCACCTTCTGCAGGTTGAGCCTTTGGCTTCAAGATGTTCAAACCGTACTTGATGTTGTCGATGAAAGCTTCAGTGCCAGTTTGACCATTTTCTTTAGCTCTTTCAAGATAGCCAAGTGCTTCTTCATACAATGGAATTACCACTGGAGCAGCTTGCTCATTGGTTGCTTCTGGGTGAGCTTGCAGATAGTCTTGAGCCTTCTTCCAAAGACCGTGACCAGCTCTGTAGAGTGCGTCAGGATATTTTGGATTCAATTCAATAGCTTTCTTGTAAGCAGCGACAGCTTCATCAGCAGTCTTGGTGGTGTCGTTGGTGTAAACGTCGCCAAGCATGCATTGGTAAGTTGCGTTAGCTGGTTCAGCAGCGATAGCACCTTCGAGAAGAGTGTATGCTTTTGCATATTCCTTCTTGTCGAGAATAGTTTGAAGGTAGCGAGCCAAACTTGCAGCCTTGTAGTCGCCAGTGTTCACACCAAAGAGCTTACCGGTGAAGCCATACTTCATTGCTTCGCCAAATGCTGCGAAAGCGTCCATATCGGAATTCATGTTGTAGTCGCAAAGACCCTTCATGAAGTAGATTTGACCCATAATGGTATCGGCAGGTTGTGCAACCTTGTTTTCGATAGCCATTGGCGATTTAATCAATTGGCAGTATTTGCCATACACAGCAGAAGCTTCTGCATTCTTTTGTGCTTGGTAGTAGTTGTCACCTACTGTGAGCAAGTCACCGATGTGAGCACACAAGATAGGAACAATCTTCTTTGAATATTTAGTTTCGATTTTCTTCAAAGAACCATCCTTGTTGAGTTTCTTTACAGAGTCGAGTGGAAGAGCTTCCTGGAAGTCAGCAAAACCCTTGAGAAGGTTTGCAGCCATTTGGTCTTTGTCCACTTTGTCTGGACTCAATTGCATAGTACCCAAATCCTTGTCATAAGCTTCAAAAGCAGCCTTGCCTGATTTGAAGAGCGATTCTGCAGTGTTTTGTGCAGATGCTGAACCCGCCAGCATCAATGCACTTGCTAAGAGCATAATTGTTTTCTTCATAATTCAAATATTAAAAAATTAATAGTTATTCGTTATTATCTGTATTGTTGTTTTCTGTTTCGTTGTCCACTTCTGGAACATTATTTTCTATATCATCAATATTGATGTCATCGTCAACCTCTGGTTGGGTTTGAACCTTGCATACCGATGCAATTTCGTCGTTCTTCTTCTCCAAGTTGATAAGACGAACACCCTGGGTGTTGCGGCCCATCACTCGCAGGTCGGTCACTTTCATACGAATCATGATACCCGACTTGTTGATAATCACGAGGTCGTTGTCATCGTTCACGTTCTTGATGGCAATAAGCTTACCAGTCTTGTCGGTGATGTTCATTGTCTTCACGCCCTTACCGCCACGGTGAGTGATGCGGTAGTCGTCGAGTTCGCTACGCTTGCCCATACCCTTCTCGGAAACCACGAGCACATTGTCGTTGGCGCCTGTACGCATACAAATCATACCCACGATGCCATCTTCAGGACCATCAAGGGTCATACCCTTCACACCCGTTGATGGACGGCCCATGTTGCGAACCTGGTTTTCGTTGAAGCGGATTGCACGGCCATTCTTGTTGGCAAGAATGATTTCGCTGTCGCCTTCGGTCAATACTGCGTCGATGAGTTGGTCGTTTTCAAGCAAGTTGATAGCGATCACACCATTGGCGCGTGGACGCGAATATTCCTTCAATGCGGTTTTCTTCACCACACCATTCTTCGTTGCGAAAACGATGTTGTGCGATTCGTTGTATTCAGGGTCTTTCAACTTGGTGACACGGATAATGGCTTGAACGCGATTATCTGGACCAAGGTTGAGCAAGTTCTGAATAGCGCGGCCCTTTGAGTTCTTCGAACCTTCTGGAATCTCAAACACACGGAGCCAATAGCAGCGGCCTTGCTCGGTGAAGAATAGCATATAGTTGTGGTTAGTGGCTTCAAACACACGCTCAATAAAGTCTTCGTCGCGTGTTTCGCTGCCCTTTGCACCCACTCCACCACGAGCTTGTGTGCGATATTCAATGAGAGGCGTACGCTTGATATAACCGAAGTGAGAAATAGTGATAATCATTGAGTCGTCGGCGTAGAAGTCCTCTGCGTTCATTTCCTCAGCCGAATACTCGATTTCGGTCTTGCGCTCGTCGCCAAACTTTTCACGCACCTCAATCAATTCATCTTCAATCACCTTGCGGCAAGTGACAGGATTGTTGAGAATGTCCTCCAAGAATGCGATACGCTTGCGCAGTTCCTCCAACTCGTCGCGGAGCTTGTCTTGCTCAAGATTGGTGAGCTGACGCAGACGCATTTCCACGATAGCGCGAGTCTGAGCATCATCAAGTTCGAAGCGTTCCGACAGGCGTTGACGTGCCTCGTCGGTGTTCTTACTGCTGCGGATGATGTGAATCACCTCATCGATATGGTCAGATGCGATAATCAAGCCCTCCAGAATGTGAGCACGGTCGAGTGCCTTCTTCAACTGGAATCGTGTGCGACGAATCACCACTTCGTGACGGTGATCGAGGAAGTGTTGCAGAATTTGCTTCAAGTTCACGGTTTGTGGTCGGCCATTCACCAGACACACATTATTAACGCTGAACGACGACTGCAATTCTGTCATCTTATAGAGCTTATTGAGAAGCACGTTAGGATTCTGGTCCTTCTTCACATCAATCACGATACGCATACCTTGGCGGTCACTTTCGTCGTTGATGTTGCTGATGCCTTCAATCTTCTTTTCCTCCACCAGTCGAGCGATAGCCTCAATCAGTTCACGCTTGTTCACGTTGTAAGGAATTTCGCTCACCACAATCTTGTCGCGGTCGTTTTCGGTTTCGATTTCTGCTTTCGCACGAATCACCACGCGTCCGCGTCCAGTCTCAAATGCGTCTCTCACGCCCTGATAACCATGAATGATACCACCTGTTGGGAAGTCGGGGGCTTTAATGAATTGCATCAAGTCGGAAATCTCCATTTCTGGATTTTCGAGCAGTGCCAAGCACGCGTTAATCGACTCGGTGAGGTTGTGAGGTGGCATGTTGGTTGCCATACCCACCGCAATACCGCTACCGCCATTCACCAGCAAGTTAGGGAATCGGGTTGGAAGCACTTGAGGTTCTTCGAGGGTGTTGTCGAAGTTGGGGTCGAAATCCACGGTGTCTTCGTCCAAGTCGCGCATCATTTCCTCACCCATCTTTGCCAAACGGGCCTCGGTGTAACGCATAGCCGCAGGGCTGTCGCCGTCGATAGAACCAAAGTTACCTTGACCATCTACTAATGGATAGCGCATTGCCCATTCCTGAGCCAAACGCACCATTGCAAGATAAACGGAAGAGTCACCGTGTGGGTGATATTTACCGAGCACATCACCGACGATACGTGCCGACTTCTTGTAAGGCACATTTGAGAAGTTGCCGAGCTTGTTCATACCGTAGAGCACTCTTCGGTGTACAGGCTTGAAACCGTCTCGAATGTCGGGGAGAGCACGAGAAACAATCACCGACATCGAATAGTCGATGTACGACGACTTCATCTCGTTTTCAATGTTGATCTCAATAATTCGATCGTTGTTCATTTACTATAAATTTAAATTAAAATTACACATCGCCGCACCCACAAATCAGGCTAAAATTGCGCCCCAGTCCTCATGAAATGCAGCAAGTCTTCTAATTTACAAAGTTAATAAAAATTATCGGATTAATCAACCATTTACTGGCAAACTACAATATTTTAAAAGATCTCCAAACACTGATTTAAATTTTGGCACGATAATTGCACTATTATTAAATCAGATATTATATTTTTCAAAAAAATAAACTACACAAATACAAACTGAGCAGTAAATTGTTTCTGTAAAATTTGCATCTATGACTACAGAGCACTTGTTTGGTTTAATGAAGTAGAAAAATTTCTTATACTTTACGCATTTTTAGTGCGAAACCTATTATGAGATACGACGAACTGACAGAAAAAAGCAACTTTGAATGGCAGCACGGCACTTTTCCCCTGCCCCAAGACGGTGCTGGATTCACAAGCGACGACGATGATGACGACGACACTATCGACGACAACCGTGATTCTGACAGCGGAAGCCAGGAGCAAGGCCACGCTGGCGGAGAAAAGCGCACGCAGCGACGAAATGTCATAAAAAATGACAGCGGAACACCTGTCATCGACAAATACGGCAAAGACATCACAAAAGTGGCGAGCGAAGGCGGCCTCGACCCCGTGGTGGGCAGAGAGAACGAAATTGAGCGCATCGCACAAATCTTGAGCCGCAGGAAAAAGAACAATCCCGTGTTGATTGGCGAGCCCGGTGTGGGTAAATCTGCCATCATCGAGGGCTTGGCACTTCGCATTATTCAGCGAAAAGTGGCGCGTGTGCTGTTCGACAAGCGCATCGTGGCTCTTGACATGGCTTCGGTGGTGGCTGGCACAAAGTATCGCGGACAATTCGAAGAGCGCATCAAAGCCATTATCGACGAGGTGGCTAACAATAAGAATATCATCTTGTTTATCGACGAAATCCACACCATCGTTGGTGCCGGCAATGCTTCGGGCTCGATGGACGCGGCTAATTTGCTCAAACCTGCTTTGGCTCGTGGCGAAGTGCAGTGCATCGGTGCCACCACGCTCGATGAATATCGCAAAAACATTGAAAAAGACGGTGCATTGGAGCGCCGTTTCCAAAAGGTGGTTGTCGATGCCACCAACACGGAAGAAACACTTGAAATTCTCCACAATATCAAGCACGTTTATGAGCAGCACCACGGTGTGGCTTACACCGACGAGGCTCTGCAAGCGTGCGTGCGACTAACCGACCGCTACATCACCGACCGCTCATTCCCCGACAAGGCTATCGACGCCCTCGACGAGGCTGGATCGCGTGTGCACATCTCTAAGGTGGTGGTGCCTAAGGAAATTGATGAGTTGGAAAAGCGCATCGCCGAAGCACAGGAGAATAAGTTGAAAGCCGTTCAGGCTCAAAACTTTGAGAGTGCCGCCAACTATCGCGACCATCAAGAAAAGCTGAAACTTGAATTGCAGGACGCAAAAGACAAGTGGGAGCGCGAACTCGACAACCAACGCGAGACGGTCAACGAAAACGATGTGGCAGAAGTGGTGGCTATGATGACTGGCGTACCTGTTCAGCGCATCGCGCAGTCGGAGGGCATTCGCCTCTTGGGCATGACCGACGAACTGAAGAATCAAATCATCGGTCAAGACGAGGCAATCGACAAGATTGCACGCGCCATTCGCCGCAACAGAGTGGGTTTGAAAGACCCCAACCGCCCTATCGGCTCATTCATGTTCTTGGGTTCTACGGGTGTGGGTAAAACGCTGCTTGCAAAACGCCTCTCCGAGTTTTTGTTCAATTCTCCCGATGCGCTTATCCGTATCGACATGAGCGAATATATGGAGAAATTCAACGTGTCGCGCCTTGTGGGTGCGCCTCCGGGCTACGTTGGCTACGAAGAAGGCGGACAATTGACTGAGAAAGTGCGTCGTCGCCCCTATTCGGTTGTGCTTTTTGATGAAATCGAAAAGGCTAACCCCGATGTGTTCAACATGTTGCTGCAAGTGCTCGACGAAGGTTGCCTCACCGACAGTTTGGGCAGAAAGGTGAACTTCAAAAACACTATCATCATCATGACATCGAACATCGGCACAAGAGAACTGAAGGACTTTGGCGCTGGCGTGGGCTTCAACACCGCCATCACCAAGGAGCGAAGCGAGGCTGTGATTCGCAAGGCTTTGAATCGCCAATTCTCTCCTGAATTCCTCAACCGTATCGACGACATCATCACATTCTCATCGCTCAACCACGAGTGCATCTTGAAGATTATCGACATCGAACTCAAGAGCTTCTATCAACGTGTTCACGAATTAGGCTACACATTGGAAATCACCGATGCCGCCAAGAATTATGTGGCAGACAAGGGTTTCGATGTGCAGTTCGGTGCCCGCCCACTCAAGCGCGCTATCCAGAGCAATATTGAAGACCCATTGAGTGAATTGCTGCTCCGCAACGAGGACAAATCTTCAGGCCACTTGCTGATTGATTTGAAAGACGGCGAAATCGACGCCCAATTCATCGAAAGCCAAAAGGTGGAAAACGTGTCAGAATAGACACTCTTCACACCATCACAATATGATAAAATGTCACATTTTACCGATGTGGCATTTTTTTTGTATGGTTGTATATCACATTAATTAAATAGAAAATAAAGTCTTAAAATAATTTATAATTATGGCAAAAGGTTCAATCGGGGTTACCACAAGTAATATTTTCCCCGTTATTAAACAATTTCTTTACAGCGACCACGAAATTTTCCTTCGCGAAATCGTGTCAAATGCTGTAGATGCTACACAAAAACTCAAAACACTTGCCAACGCAGGTGAATTTAAAGGCAAAACCGACGATTTGAAGGTGAGCGTTAAGCTCGACACCGAAGCTGGCACTCTCACCGTCAGCGACAACGGTATCGGTATGACTGCCGAAGAAATCGACAAATACATCAACCAAATCGCTTTCTCTGGCGCTGAGGACTTCCTGAACAAATTCAAAGACAACGCCAACGCCATCATCGGCCACTTCGGTTTGGGTTTCTATTCCGCTTTCATGGTTTCAAAGAAAGTGGAAATCCGAACCCTCTCCTACAAGGAAG
>OIZS01000609.1_pt1 | contig 14358 bp, 12 predicted proteins | sample 1588641 | NCBI WGS metagenome assembly OIZS01 (sample SAMN03283240) | human gut metagenome | biome: human-associated habitat; material: feces | host: Homo sapiens | place: Peru | collected 2012
AATAGCTGAGGCCACCGGCATGGACTTGCGACAAATTGAGGAATTGCGCGATTAAATAGAGATAATGAGATATAAAGATTGTGTGGAATATATTCGCAGCGATTATTTCCGCGTCACGGGGCGCAATGGCGATGGCATGTTTAGGATGTCGTTGAAAGGCATTCTCGATACGGGCTTTCGTTTTCTGTTTTGGTTTAGGCTTGCCAAATGCGACAACCTTTTGGTTGGAGGGGTGGCGCGGCTGTTGTATAGATGTGTCTCCGAGCGTCACCATATTGTTATAGAACGTTGTACAAAAATCGGATATGGGTTGCGTATAGTGCATGGAGGTCCTGTGGTGGTAAACTGTTCAGCTGTGCTTGGCGACAATATCGACCTTTGTCAGTTCACCACCATTGGCAGCGTTTGTCTACATGGCGCGCATATAGGCAACAATGTTTACATTGGCCCTGGCGTTTGCATTGTTGAAGGCGTGACGATTGGCGACGGTGCCACCATTGGTGCGGGAGCCGTGGTGGTGAAAGACGTAGAGGCAGGCACAACGGTAGCCGGAAATCCTGCCAAGGTGATATCTCGCAAGGAGCCAGGAAGACTCGTGTACAATAAATGGGAAATTCGCTGACTTGTAAAATCACTTTTTTGATTACGACTTGCCTTGTAAAAGAATATTGTTTAAACAATACACATATTATTAATGGAAAAACCAAAGATTTCGGTCGTAGTGCCGGTTTATAACGGGGAGAAATATCTTGGACAGTGCGTTGACGGCATTCTGGCTCAGTCTTTCCGTGATTTCGAACTTATCCTCCTTGATGACGGGAGTCCAGACGGCAGTGGTGCCATTTGTGATAGATATGCTGAAAAAGACAGCAGGATAAGGGTGATACACAAGCCCAACGAGGGCATAAACCGCACGCGTTGGCGTGGTGTTCAGGAGGCACGTGCCGAGTGGGTGACTTTTTCCGACGATGATGACACCATGGAGCCCGATGCCTTGGAGAAGCTTTATGCCTTGAGGCTGGGCACTGATATCGTGGTTGGTTTTACGGTGTTGCCTTCCAAGAGATTGGGCGATAACACAACGATAGAGGACTGCCGCAGGGCGCAGATTTCCGGGGGGGGGGTATTCCTCCAACTCCATGGGCTAAGCTCTACCGTCGCAGCTTGATGACGGAAGACGTGTTCGACTTCCCTCGCGACATCGACGGCGAAGAAGACATGATAATGAATATCCGTTTGATATTCAAGACACAGCTACCACCTCATTTCCTTTACGAGTGCATATACCATTTCCGTCGCAACACGGCCAGCGTCTCACACACGAAGAAAGGCTCGCTGGAGCACGAGGCGGCTTTTTATCGTGAGCTTTACAACTCCATACCACAGGATCAACAACTTCACTATTTACCACAGATTGTAGGGCTGAAGCTCAACGGACTGTTGCCATTGGCTTATTCGCAGACCGATGCGGTGGCAGACAAACAACAACCTTTCATCAAGACCATAGAAGACGATATAAAAAAGTGTGGTTATCGTCTGAGTCTCGGTGAACGAATAGTGCTGCGCAGCCGGTGCAAACTGTTGTTGAGGCTTACAGGGTTTACCGAACTGCTCCACCGCTTTATCGGTTATAGGATTATGATGATTGTCAGTAAGCTATGATCATGTTGAAAAGCATGATATAGGGTTCTTGCCACTGGAATTGGTGTTTCTCTTCTGTTTTGTTCTTTCTTTGGGTAAAATGCAGTATCTTTGCAAAGAGACATGGAAAAATAAACAAATCATCATCGACGCCATTCGCGAGGCGGTGGACAAAGGATAAGCTTGTTTCAGACGATATAAGATAAGAATCCAATGCGATAATCCAACGACAATGGAGGCGATGTATGACACAATATTGTCAACGGTAATCTCCATTGTCGTTAATAAAAACCACATACAGGAGGGAAACATTATGAGGTATCTTGACCCGAGGGCCGACCTGACTTTCAAACGGATTTTTGGCGAGCACAAAGACTTGGTGATAAGTCTTCTCAACGCGCTCCTGCCTTTAGACGCTGACCACCTCGTAAAGAGCGTGGAATACATCCCCGTTGAGATGGTGCCCGACAACCCGCTGAAGAAGAACAGCATCGTCGACGTGCGTTGCCATGACCAGGATGGCCGCCAGTTTCTTGTGGAGATGCAGATGATCTGGTCTAAGGAGTTCATGCAACGCGTGCTCTTCAACGCTTCGAAGGCATACGTGCGCCAGCTCGACAAGAAGGAAGACTACAATCTGTTGCAGCCCGTTTATTCGCTCAACCTTGTCAACGACGTGTTCATGGACGACATTCCTGAATACTATCACCACTACGACATCGTGAATGTGGAGCACACCGACAAGCGCATCGAGGGCCTCCACTTGATTTTCGTTGAGCTTCCTAAGTTCAAGCCTCACACATTCTCCGAGCGCAAGATGCAGATACTGTGGCTTCGCTTCCTCACGGAGATGGGCGACGTTCGCATAGTGCCGCAGGAGTTCCTTGCCAATCCGGAGGTGAAGAAGGCCGTCGACATACTTGAGGAATCGTCTTACACCGATGCTCAGCTTAATGGCTACGACAAGTTCTGGGACATTGTTCGCACCGAGCGCACGTATATCAATGCTGCCATTCGCAAGGGCATGTCTGAAGGCCGAGTAGAAGGTTTTGAGCAGGGTAGAGCGAAAGGCCGAGCAGAAGGCCGGGCCGAAGGCATGGCACAAGGCCGTGCTGAAGGCGAGAAAAGCGCATTGTATAAGGTCGTGGAGCGAATGAGGGCCATGGGGCTCAACGATTCCCAAATAGCTGAGGCCACCGGCATGGACTTGCGACAAATTGAGGAATTGCGCGATTAATGGCAAGTAGAGATAGAGGAAGCATAATCACATTTACATGAAGACAACTCTTATTCTCATCGGCAAGACCGACGGAAAACTCTATCAGGCCGCTATCGACGACTATGCCGGCCGCATTTCCCATTACATGCCTTTCTTGATAAAGGTCATACCCGACATCAAGAACTCTCGCTCCCTCTCCGAAGACCAGCAGAAAGAGCGCGAGGGCGAGCTTATCTTGGCCAACGTGTCAGCGCAAGACTGCCTGGTGCTTCTCGATGAGCGTGGCGAAGAGCGGCGAAGCGTCGACTTCGCCAAGTGGCTCGGCAAGCGGCAAGCCTCTGGGCGCAACCTCGTGTTGGTGATAGGCGGCCCTTACGGCTTCTCCGAGGCAGTCTACAAGCGTGCCGACGACAAGGTATCGCTGTCGCGCATGACGTTCTCCCACCAAATGGTGAGGCTCATTTTCGTGGAGCAGTTGTACCGAGCGTGCACCATCCTCAAGGGCGAGAAGTATCACCACGAGTGACTACTCTTAATACACGCTTACGACTGTGGTCGCATGCGGTAATGACATAAGAACCCCGGAAGCTTTCATGGTTGAGCTTCCGGGGTTCTTTGGTTTTATCCCAAATCGGTCATTAGAAAATGACAAGAAGCTTTTTCTAATGACCTATTTGTTTTTATTTGAATAGCTTCTGCGCGAAGATCAGCAGGTATTGACGCCAGTTGCTCCAGAGGTGTCCGCGGGTCGACTCGTGGTAGGTGTACTTGAAGCCCATGCCGTCGAGTTTCTTCATGAACGCCTGGTTGTCCTTGTATAGGAAGTCTGCGTTGCCAATGCCAATCCAGTAGAGCTTGTACCCGGCCTCCTTTTGGTTCTCCAGCTTTTGGTCAAGGTTCTTGTAGGCTGGGAAGTCCCAGTTGAAGCCTGTCCAGTCGAGACCGGCTGAGAACAGCCCCACGTAGTCGAAGAGGTCAGGATAGTTGGCCGACACGAACATGGAGGTCATGCCGCCCATCGACAGTCCGGCGATGGCACGGTGTGCCTTATTTGCAAGCGTGCTGTAGTGGGCGTCTATGAAGTTGACTATCTCCGGGAAATTCTGTTCCACGAGTCCCTCCTTGTATTTGGGCAGGAACTTTGTCATCACGGGCTTGTAGTTGAGGTTGTTGGAAGTTTCGCCAGCCTCTGCCTCCACGCTTGGGTTGATGTTTGGCATCACCACGATCATTGGTTCCACTTTGCCTTCGGCGATGAGGTTGTCCATTATTCGGTTCACGAAGCCGAGGTCGAGCCATGCGCTCTCGTCGCCGCCACTGCCGTGCATGAGGTAGAGCACTGGATAATTCTTGTTTTCCTTGCCATACATTGGCGGCAGGTAAACGTTGAGTCGGCGGTTCTTGTTGGGCATGTTGGCCGATGGATACCACACTGTTTCCACCGTGCCGTGGGCCACATTGTGAACCTGGTAGTAGTCGGCATGGCCACCGTTCACGAAGAAGATGCTGAACACGTTGCCCACGTCGCGACGGGTGAATGGGTCAGAAGGGTCGGGGGCTACCACGCCGTCCATGTCGAAGCGATATGTGAACATCTCTGATGGCAATGCTGGGGTGGTGTATGTCCACACTCCGTCCTTGCCTTTCTTCATCTTGCCTGTGCCGTTGTTGACTTCCCAGTCGCCTTTCACGGTCACGCTCTTTGCCTTCGGCGCGAGCAGACGGAAAGTCACGGTTTTGTCGGCGTTCACTTGTGGCGATACTGTCTTCTCACCGTTGTTGTTGATGTTTTGCTGTGCGATGGCTGTTGAGCTTGCGATGGCCAGCAGCGCTACCATTAAGGTCTTCATTTTCATGGTTGATGTTGTTCTGGTATTGATGGCAGGGCGTGTGGCCCTGCCTTTTTTGTTTATAACGAGTGTTGAATGCGTGTTATTGTTTTTTTTTCTTGTTTTCCCTGCCGAATGTTGCGGAATTGCCGTAATTTTGCGACAAAACCAAGAACTTTTACCGCAATGAGCAATATTCCTAAGGAGTGGACGCAATTCATATTGAAGGACGTGACGTTTCTCAACATCATGACTCGCCGTATCTACAATGTCCTCATCGTGGCCAATCCCTACGACGCTTTCATGCTCGAGGACGATGGCCGCGTGGAGGAGAAAGTCTACGATGAGTACATGACCCTCGGCTTGCGTTACCCGCCCACCTTCACCAAGGTGTCTACCACCGAGGAGGCCGAGCGCGTGCTCGCCGCCACGAGCGTGGATCTCGTGATATGCATGCCCGGCAATGCCGACAGCGACGCCTTCACCGTGGCAAGGGCCATCAAGATGAAGTTCCCGGAGATTCACTGCGTGGTGCTCACGCCCTTCTCGCATGGCATCACGAGGCGCATGGAGCGCGAGGACCTCAGCATCTTCGACTACGTGTTCTGCTGGCTTGGCAACACCAACCTCATATTGTCTATCATCAAGCTCATCGAGGACAAGATGAACATCGAGCACGACGTCCATGAGGCTGGCGTGCAGATGATTCTCCTTGTAGAGGACTCCGTCAGGTTCTATTCCTCCATCCTCCCCAACCTCTATGGCTACATCCTACAGCAGAGCCGCAACTTCGCCACCGAGGCCCTCAACCCTCACGCCGCCACGCTGCGCATGAGGGGCCGCCCTAAGGTCATGCTCGCCCGAACCTATGAGGAGGCCATGCAGCTATACGAGCGATACAAGGACAACTGCCTCGGCGTCATCAGCGACGTGCGCTTCCCCATGCACGGCGCGCGCGACTCGGAGGCTGGCTTCAAGCTCCTTGAGGACATCAGGAAGCAGGACGAGTACGTGCCCTTGATAATGGAGAGCTCGGAGACGGCAAACAAGTATCGCGCCGACCGCGAGCATTTCCATTTCGTGGACAAGAACTCCAAGATGCTCTCCGTGGAGCTGCGCCACCTCATCGAGGAGCACATGGGCTTTGGCGACTTCGTGTTCCGCGACCCGCACACCCACAAGGAGATAGCGCGCGTCAGCACGCTGAAGCAGTTGCAAGACAACATCTTCAAGATCCCGTCCGACTCCATGCTCTACCACATCTCGCGCAACCACATCTCGCGCTGGCTCTGCGCCCGTGCCATCTTCCCCGTGAGCAAGTTCTTGAAGCAGGTCACGTGGCATAGGCTGCAAGACGTTGACGCGCACCGCCAAATCATCTTCGACGCCATTGTGCAATACCGCAACATGAAGAACATCGGCGTGGTGGCGGTCTTCGACCGTGGCAAGTTCGACCGCTACGCCCACTTCGCGCGCATCGGCGACGGCTCGCTCGGGGGCAAGGGGCGTGGCCTCGCCTTCCTCGACAATATCATCAAGACGCACCCGGAGATGAACCTCTTTCCCGGTGTCACCACGCGCATACCGAAGACGGTGGTGCTCTGCACCGACATCTTCGACCAGTTCATGGAGGACAACAACCTGTACCCCATAGCCCTGAGCAACGCCCCCGACGAGCTCATCCTCGAGAGGTTCCTCAAGGCCAAGCTGCCAAGCAAATACGTCGCCGACTTCTTCACCTTCCTCAACGCCACCAACGCGCCCATTGCCATACGCTCCAGCTCGCTCCTTGAGGACAGCCATTACCAGCCCTTCGCCGGCATCTACGCCACCTACATGATTCCTCGCCTCGACGACCGCCAGGAGATGCTCTCGCTCCTCGCCTCGGCCATAAAGGGTGTCTACGCCTCGGTGTTCTATCGCGACTCGAAGGCTTACATGACGGCCACGAGCAACGTCATCGACGAGGAGAAGATGGCGGTGATAATGCAGGAGGTCGTGGGAAAGGAATACGGCGGGCGTTATTATCCCAACATTTCGGGCGTGCTGCGGTCGCTCAACTATTACCCCATAGGCGAGGAGAAGTCGGAAGACGGCATCGCCTCGCTCGCCTTGGGACTGGGAAAGTATATCGTCGACGGCGGCCAGACGCTCCGCGTGTCGCCATGTCATCCCGACCAGGTGCTGCAGATGTCCGACATGGACATAGCCCTGCGCGACACGCAGACGCGCTTCTACGCCCTTGACACGTCGACCTCGAAGCTCGACTTCACCGTCGACGACGGCTTCAACATCGAGAAGCTCCGCGTAAAAGAGGCCTACAAGGATGGCGCGCTCACCTATATCGCCTCCACTTACGACCCCGACGACCAGATTATCCGCGAGGGGCTCTACGACGTGGGCCGTAAGGTCATCTCCTTCGACGGTGTGCTCAAGCAGGGTGTCTTCCCCTTGCCGCAGCTCATGCGGATGGCCATGCGCTATGGTGCCGGCGCCATGCGTCGGCCCGTGGAGATAGAGTTCGCCTGCAATGTCAACGACGACCGCACGGGCGACTTCTGCCTCTTGCAGATTCGCCCCATCGTCGACACCAAGCAGGAGCTCGTGGAAGACGTGGCGGCGATACCCGACGAGGATTGCCTGCTCAAGTCGTCCAACTCGCTTGGCCACGGCATCTTCGACGACGTGGCCGACGTGGTCTACGTGCGTTGGGACGACGACTTCTCGGCGGCCAACAACCCGCAGGTGGCCATGGACATTGAGCGCGTCAACCGCCGCTTCCTCGACGAGGGCAAGCAGTATGTCCTCATCGGGCCAGGCCGGTGGGGCAGCAGCGACCCGTGGCTCGGCGTGCCGGTCAAGTGGCGTCATAGCCGAGGTGGCCCTGCCGGGCTATCGCGTCGACCCCAGCCAGGGCACCCATTTCTTCCAGAACCTCACGTCGTTTGGCGTGGGCTATTTCACCATCGACACCAATCGCCCAGACGGAGGCACAGTGCTGAAAGACGTGCTCGACGCCATGCCGGCCGTCCAGGAGACGCCGCTCGTGCGACATGTCAGGTTCCCCAAGCCGCTCCGGATAATGATGGACGGCAAAAAGCAAGTGGGCGCGGTAGTCATGTCTTAAAATAGTACAAAATGTAAGCTGAGGGGGCGAAATTCCAAGGGTTTTATTTGGAGCGTATCTCTAAAAAGCCTAAATTTGCCAGCACTAACAAGACAATTTGTCATCTAAAGCAAATCTACCATGGAAGTTGAAAACGTATTGAAAGGCCTTGAGTGGAAACACAGCAATGAGCCGGAGTTTTTGCAGGCGGTTAAGGAAGTGCTCATCTCCATAAAGGATGTCTACAATCAGCACCCGGAGTTTGAGAGAGCAAAGATAATAGAGAGGCTTGTGGAGCCTGAGCGCGTACACATGTTTCGCGTGCCTTGGGTCGACGACCGGGGCGAGGTGCATGTCAACACAGGCTATCGCGTGCAGTTCAACTCGGCCATAGGCCCCTACAAGGGCGGCTTGAGGTTCCACCCGTCGGTCAACATAAGCATAATGAAGTTCTTGGGCTTCGAGCAGACCTTCAAGAACGCGCTCACCACCTTGCCCATGGGTGGCGCGAAGGGCGGAGCCGACTTCTCGCTCCGTGGACGCTCATCCAACGAGGTGATGCGTTTCTGCCAGGCTTTCATGCAGGAGCTCTACAAGTATATAGGTCCCGACGAGGACGTGCCGGCGGGCGACATCGGCGTTGGCGGCAGGGAGATAGGCTATCTCTTTGGCGAGTACAAGAAGCTGACCCACCAGTTCCAGGGCGTGCTCACGGGCAAGGGCATGGAGTGGGGCGGCTCCATCCTGCGCCCTGAGGCCACGGGCTTCGGCGCGCTCTACTTCGTCAACCAGATGCTCCAGGAGCACGACATCGACATCAAGGGCAAGACCATCGCCGTGTCGGGATTCGGCAACGTGGCGTGGGGTGCCGTGAAGAAGGCCACGGAACTGGGTGCCAAGGTCATAACCATAAGCGGACCCGACGGCTATATCTACGACCCCGACGGCATACAGGGCGAGAAAAACGAGTATATGCTTGAGCTGCGCGCCAGTGGCAACGACGTTTGCCAACCCTACGAGGACGAGTTCAAGGGCTCCAAGTTCTTCGCCGGCAAGAAGCCGTGGGAGCAGAAGGCCGACATCTACCTCACCTGCGCCACGCAGAACGAGCTCAACGGCGATGATGCCGACCGCATTCTCGCCAACCATCCGCTGTGTGTGGCCGAGGTGAGCAACATGGGATGCACCGCCTCGGCGGTGGAGAAGTTTGTGGCGGCAAAGGCGCTCTTCGCGCCGGGCAAGGCCGTCAACGCCGGTGGCGTGGCCACGTCGGGGCTGGAGATGACGCAAAACTCCATGCGTCTGCACTGGTCGTCTGATGAGGTCGACGAGAAGCTGCACTACATCATGCACTCCATCCATGGACAGTGCGTGAGATACGGGCGGCAGCCCGACGGCTATGTCGACTATGTGCGTGGCGCCAACGTGGCTGGCTTCATGAAGGTGGCCAACGCCATGATGGCGCAGGGCATAGTATAGAAAACAACAAGGGCGGTGGCACAAGTCGCCGCGTTAACAACATAGTGGAATATTTATATCATAAAGTGTTTGCCATCAAGCTGTTGGCGATTCTTATCTTATTGGCGGGCTTTGCCTCCGCGGGTGCTCAGACCCGCAGGGGCAAGGCCTCTTTTTACTCTAAACGGGCCACGGGCACGCGTTCTGCCAGTGGTGAGCGCATTCATCACGACAGCCTCACCTGTGCCCATCGCACTTATCCTTTCGGCACTCGCCTGAAGGTTACCAACATGCGCAACGGCAAGAGCATCATCGTGAGGGTCACCGACCGTGGCCCGCATCGCAAGGGGCGGGTCATAGACCTCAGCTATGGCGCGGCGCGCGAGCTCGGCATGCTCTCGCAGGGCATAGCCATGGTGGAGATAGAGCGCGTGGAGAAGACCAGAGTGCCTTATCGCGACGACCCGGAGATGGGCATGCCTGAGTTTGATTTTGATTTCTCAAAGCTCACTTTACCTAAACTGCCCACCACGCCTACAGTGCCCATTAGACCCACTACGCCCATTAGGCCCACTGTGCTCAATAGGCCTAATATGCAAAATGGGCATAGTAGGCCCACTGCGCCCACCGCCCCCACAGAGACCAAGCACACTCATCATTAACCCCCAAAACAATCACAGCTATGCCTCACCCCGTCGACAACGACTTCATTCGCCAAGGCAAGGACTACACCTCGCTCATCTGCTACAAGAAGGCGGTCATAATTTACGACATAACCTATTATTTCGCCCACAAGTACCTGGAGCGCGGCGACCGCACCGTTGACCAGATGATACAGGCGGCGAGGTCGGGCAAGCAGAATATAGTGGAGGGCAACATCGACGGCATCACGTCGACGGAGATGGAGATAAAGCTCACCAACGTGAACCGCGCCAGTCTGCACGAGCTATTGGAGGATTATAAGGACTACCTGCGGGTGCATGGCTTGGAACAATGGGCGGTCAACTCGCCGAAGGCGGAGCAGACGCGCCGCTATTGCCGCGGCCACGACGACCCGGCCGATTACAGGGAGAAGATTGCTGTGCGCTCGCCTGAGACCATCTGCAACATAGCCATCACTCTCATCATGCAGGCCGACGTGATGATAAAAGGTCTCATAGAGTGGCAGAAGCAGCACTTCAAGGAAAATGGAGGCATAAAGGAGCAGATGCACCGGGAACGTGTCAAGAAGAGAGGCTATTGATGCACCTTGCCATCCTCTTCAGTCCCTTGCGCAACACGTGGCGTGGGCAGGCGAGGTTTACGCGGATGTAGCCCTCGCCGGCCTTGCGGCCATAGAGCGTCCCGCTCGACACGCGCACCTTGGCCTCGCGTGCCAGCAGTTCGGTCAGTTCGTCGCTCTTCAGGCCCGTGGCGCGTATGTCTATCCAGGCGAGGTAGGTGCCTTCCATGTTCACGGCGTTGACGCCCGGCACCCCCCTGGCGAAGATGTCGCGCAGCATGGTGTAGTTGCCATATATATATGTGTTGAGCTGGTCGAGCCAGTCCTCGCTCTCGTTGTAAGCCGCCTTGAGCGCCACGGGGCCGAAGGGGTTCACGTCGCACACCTCGAAGATGTTTACCACGCGGTCTATGCGCCGTCTCACCGCGTCGTCCTCGCAGATGATGTTGGCAATCTGCAGTCCGGCGGTGTTGAAGCTCTTCGACGGTGAGTTCAGCGTCACGCTGTTGCGCAGGTTGGTCGCGTTCACGGCGGCGAAGGGCGTGAACACGTGGCCCGGCATCACCAGTTCGCAGTGTATCTCGTCGCTTATGACGAACACGCCGTTCTCGGCGCATATCCTGCCCATCTTTTCCAGTTCGTCGCGCGTCCACACCCTTCCGGTGGGGTTGTGAGGGTTGCAGAGCAGGAACACCGTGGTCTTCTCGTCGGCGCACTTCTGGCTGAAGTCGTCCCAGTCCACCACGTAGCTGTTGCCCTGCCTCACCAGTTCGCTCTCCTCCACCTGGCAACCCTGGTTGCGTATGGATGAGAAGAAGCAGTTGTAGACTGGCGTCATCACGAGCACCTTCTCGCCCGGCAGCGTCAGGGCTTTTATGGCGCAACTCGTGGCCGGCACCACGCCGCTGGTGTAGAGCATCCATCGTGGGTCTATGTTCCAGCGGTGCCTCCGCTTGAACCATTCGGTCACGGCCTGATAGTAGTCGTCGCCTACCTGCGTGTAGCCGAATACCCCGTGAGCCACGCGCTCCGCCAATGCCTGTTTTATGGCCGGTGCCACCTCGAAGTCCATGTCGGCTACCCACAGGGGCAGCTCGTCATCGGGAATGGAGTCCCACTTGTAGGAACCTGTGTGGCGGCGCGCCACCACCTTGTCGAAATCGTATGTCATCATAATTGTTATACATGCCGTCTTTCAACCTATTTCCGGATGGCAATCTCCGTGTCGTGGCCCTTGGCAAACTCGTCGTAGGTGACCGAGCCAATCTCGTCGGCCACTATCTTGCCGCTGATGGGGTTCTTGATGTTGGTTATCTTGCCCTTCACCGACACGTTGAGGTTAGTGCAGTCCTCGAACATGCGGTCGCACGCCTCGTCGATGGTGCAGTCTTCCAGCGTCACGTTGTCGGCGTAGCACAGTATCTGCTCGCCACTGAGGTGGCAGCGCACGAACTTCAGGTTCTTCGAGTGCCAGCCGATGTACTCGCCGTCGATGTCGGAGTCGTAGACCGTCACGTTGTCGCACTCCCAGAACGAGTCCTTGGTGGTGATGTGGGCGTTGTGTATCTCCACGTCGCTGCAATACTGGAAGATATATTTCGCGTCGCTCGTCAGTCCGTCCACGACGATGCCATGACAGTGCATGAAAGGGTAGGTGCCGCCGTGCAGCGTCACGTTGTTCACCTTCACGTCGTCGACATGCCAGAAGGTCTCGTCGGCATCGTTGATGGTGACGTTCTCCAAGGAGAGGTGCTTCATCTCGCGGAAGAACTTCGGACCGTCTATCACGCAGTCGCGCATGGTCATGTCGTCGCTGTACCAGATGGCCGAGCGAGAGCCCGCCGCGAAATAGCAACTCGTGATGAGGCTGCGGTCCACGTGCCACCAGGGGTACTTGCCATAAAACTTGCTGTCGTGGCACTCTATGTCGTGGCAGCACTTTATCGCCGACTCGCCGTCGGTCACGGTTATGTTCTCCAGCTTTACGTCGTGGGCGCCAAACAACGGGCGCTCGCCGCCGAATGAAAGGTCGTGTATTTTGTCCATGGATGAATTGTATTTTTTGTCGTTATTGGTTATGAAATATGTTTTTTGTCGTACAAACATTGTGCCAACGTGCCCCTTTTCTACGGCTGCCTTTCATGTTTGGCGATAAAAAAAACGCATCCGCGCACAGCGCGGAGGCGTGTCTGTAAAGTCTTGCCCGGTTGAGGCTTATAGACCCTTGTTGTTGTATCTGCGAAATCCGCGTGCCAAACCTTTTGTTCGGCCAGGCTTTTTATCTGCACATGCTGTCTTTTTGCTTCTTTAAGCAGTGACAGGCGTTGGCCTATGCTTGATACGTAGATTTCCAAGAAAAAGTTTGGTGTTTCCGATAAAAAAGCGTATTTTTGCAGCAACAAATCCCACCACGCCTCTCAACGATGCGTACCACGGTGGGACTTCGCTTTTTATATAGGTATATGAACTACGACAAACAACCGATAAACATAGATGAACAATTAGCCTTGCTCCAAAACAGAGGACTAATGATAGAGGATGTTGCAACAGCCAAATTACAGCTTCGCAATATCAGCTATTTCCGTATAGCTAGTTATCTACGATATATAGAGCAAGACCGACAGCATCATCTTTACAAGTCAGGCAGTACATTCGAGCAAGCCATCAACCTTTATCTCTTTGATAAAGAACTCCGCCAACTTATATTCAAAGCTATCCAAGATATTGAGATTTCTCTCCGAACTAAGATGATTCAAGTGTTCTCAATGGAACACGGGGCATTTTGGTTTATGGATTCATCATTGTTCAAGAATGCAGAGTTTTATGAAGGTTGCCTTGATAATATAAAGAAAGAAGTGTCTCGCTCAAATGAAGATTTTATCAAGGAACATTCCGAGAAATATACTTATCCTGCTCTTCCTCCTGTGTGGAAAACCTTGGAGGTTGTTTCTTTTGGTACGCTTTCCAAGTTATTTTGCCTGTTTAAGGACAATCGATTAAAGAAGCAAGTGGCAAGAGAGTTTAGACTTCCTCAATACACTTATTTGGAAAGTTGGATAAGGTGCATTACCGTACTTCGCAATTGCTGTGCCCATCATGCACGTATATGGAACAGGCGTTTTGCCTTGAAGCCTCAATTGCCGAATCGGCTTCCTCTTCATTGGATTACTTCAAGTCAAAAACCGATTAAGCTGTACCATCAACTATGCACCTTATTATATTTGGAGCAAACAATCACACCTTGCATGGATTTGAAAAGTTCTCTGTTCAAATTATTTGCAGAATACCCCAATGTAGATTTACATGCCATGGGATTTCCTCAAGGTTGGGAAAACGAACCTTTATGGAGATTGTAGACAGGAATTCGGACATCTGGAGCAAGCAAGTCAGATACAACAACGATTATTGAAATAATTTGTTTCTTTCATAAACATGTCTGAACATATCTATTTCACGCTTACTTATACTAAACCTTTTTAGATGCACGTTCACGATGTTTGAGTGAGAGGTCTTGAAGAGCTCGTCCCATCTCGTCTTTCTGTGCCAAGAGTAATATATCATCTTCCAGTTGCAAAGCATAGAGCACACGAAGATAGATGCCGATAGCTACAGTTGGTGAGCCTTTCTCCACTCTATTGATGGTTACGGGAGAACATGTTGCACGTTCTGCAACCTGAGCTATACTCATGTTACGACGCAAACGGGCAAGCCTTATTTGTTCGCCTACCGTCTGCATTTTCATTTCCAATTTGCGGGGGAGCTTTGTCCCCATAGTTGTTTTAACCATTAACACCAACATTTAATTAAGTATGCAAAGATACCAATTATTACCTCAGTTCGGGATAAGCCATTTGTTAAATGTAAGTTTCATAGACCTTGTATA
>OIZS01000612.1_pt1 | contig 14329 bp, 8 predicted proteins | sample 1588641 | NCBI WGS metagenome assembly OIZS01 (sample SAMN03283240) | human gut metagenome | biome: human-associated habitat; material: feces | host: Homo sapiens | place: Peru | collected 2012
GTGGGGAATGAGGATTTCTCTTGGACCGCCAGTGAATGGGGCCACCACGCCGCGCTGTTCGAGTTCGCGCATCAGTTCCGTTGCCTCTTTCTCGTCGATGCCAAAATAGTGCATCAGCATGGGCACAGTGATGGCATCGCAAGTGGATATGTATTCCACGGCGTTGTCGTAGAGGGTGGGTTTTTCGTCGTCGTCGATGATATTTTCCTCCGAGAATGGGGGAGGCAATTCGCCGTCGGGTTGGTCCACAGGTTCAAACGACTGTTCTGCTGTGGGCACATACAGGAAATCGCCATCGGCTTGCAGCACCGACTGACATTCGGGGCAGATAACCGAATTGCCCATCGCTGCGAGGGCTTGTTCCTCTACTGATATTTCGTTGCCACATTTCGGGCAGGTGAATTTCTTTATAGCCATAATGCTTACATTTTATCAAAAATTAGCCCCACAAGGGTGTAGAGCAGGAAAAATCCTGCCGTGATGCAGATGGTGGTGAGCACGCACCCTGCCTTCGACATGGGCTGGCGGGGCGAGGGCTGTCTCGGTTTGCGCTTAGCCGCAGGGCGGGGTTTGGCTGGCGTGCGACTTGTGCGCGATGGCACAGGTGGCGGCGTGCTCTGCTTCGCCGTGGCAGCCTTTCGGGGGGCTGCTGTGGTGCGGCGTGTGGCAGGCTTCGGCGCGGAGGCTTTGGCTCTGCGCTTGGGAATGGGTGGGGGCGTGTCGTCGCCGTCGTCATTGCTATTGGCATACGGCATTTGGAACGTGGTGAGGCACTTCGGGCACACCACAGTTCCTTTCTGACGGCGCAGGTCGGCAACCGACACCTCATTCTCATGACCGCATTTAGGGCAATAGCACTTCATACCTTACAATGAGCGTAGTGTGTGTGATTACTCGTAGTGGATAGTGGCTTGCTGCACGATTTTCCACTGCCTACCCTCTTTCACGGCACGGCCAGGCGCGTCGGTGACGATGCGTGTTTTGCCGGCAGAAATCTGTATGTTGTGGCCAGTGCAGGCACGGGTGAGATTCTCGGTAGGCATCATCAGCGCCAACTGATGCACGCCAGCATCGTTGATTACGGCAAAGGTGCCTGTGGTGCCGTCGGCGGTGGTGAGCACGAAGATGCTGTTGCCTGGCTCAATGTGGGTGGAAGCCGCCAAAAACACGCCCTTATCGTCGGGGCGAGAGAGGAAAATCTGCGATGCGCCAGCCTTTTTCTCAGGCTTTGGCATGGCGGTGGATTGCCCCACAGTCACTTGGCGTGGTGCCACGCTTGCTCTTGCCGCCTGTTCACGCTCCTGCTCCACCATAGCGATACGCGTTTCGATTTGGCGCAGACTTTGTTCAAATTCCTCGTTGCGCTGCTTCAGCGCCGTTTTCAGAGCGGTAATCTCATTGTCCTTCTCCTGCTTCATTGCCTTGATTTTGGAGAACGCCACCACCGACATCACAATGCCAGTGATACCGCAAAGCGTGAGCACACCCATCACCAGCAGGTTTGGTCCGCTGTCGTCGGTAGAGGTGGCAGGCTGTGCCATTTCCTCGACTTGCGGTGCGGCGGCAGCGAGGCTGTCGGCGGTGTTGTCGGCATCGTTGATGCGGCTTTGCAGACTTTGTTCGGTGCTGGCAGAATCAAGGTCCACAGCATTCTGCGCCCAAATAGGCATCGCCGCAAGTAGCAATATGATAGTAATCAGATGTTTCATAACGGTATGGATTATAAATTTTTCAGCAAATTGTAACGTATTACGCCAATGATAGGATAGAAGAAAGGCACATCTTCCACCACGGCACCCGGCTCGTAACGGCCTTGCAGATAACTGTTGATGCCGGCGATGAGATAGTTTGCCACATTCTCATCGACCACGGTCTTGAACGTGTTGAACACCTTGTTGTCAACGCCCAACTCGTCGCGCGTCACAGCGTCGCAAAGTTCGATGAAGAACTGGTTGTACTGCTTCACCTCGTTCACAATCTTCTCGCGCACGCCGAGGTCGTCCACCTTGTCGATGGTGAGTTGTTCCTCGTCAATCATCGAGTAGCAATACTTCATGGCGTTCACGTTGCGTGGGCGCATCATGTCGATGAGCGTGCTCATTTCGGGCGATGTGTGGCTGTCGAGGCGTTGGTTTTCGAGGCGCACGCCGCCACGGCAGGTGATTTGCTTCGGGCAGTCGCGCTCCACCTTAATGCTGAACGGCTCGGTGTATTTCTCGCCAAACACACGCTCCAGAATGCTCTGGGTGATTTCGGTCACCAGTTCGCGGCTGCCCAGAGTGTTGAGAATCTTCGAGCCTGTGCCGCTGAAGTAGATTTGCTTTGGCTTCACGAAATTGCGGTGCTTCATTGAGCGGGCGATGTAGTAGATGAGCGCGCTGTAGAAGTACACAAACACCAGTTTACGCTGGTCGTCGCCACGCAAGAGGGCGTTGTAACTGTAGAGGTTGCGGTCCATTGGAGGCAGGCCACGCAGTTGCTCCACATTCTCGATAGAGAACAGGAAAGCGTTGATGTCCTCGCTGCGCTTGCCAGCCATGATGGTGTTCATGATGCTGTTGAGGTAGGTGACATCGGGGTTGTGCTCCACCAGCTTGCGGAAATATTCGGTGTAGTGCTGGAGCAGGGGATTGTTGTCGGCATCGTGAGGGCTGAAAGCGTCGCCGAAGATGGCGTTGCCGGCGAATCGGAACGACGAGATAGCCACAGGAACCGTCTTTTGCTGGTCGGCGCTGGTTTGGTAAATCACTGTGTCGCTGGTGCCGCCACCGATGTCAACCGACACATAACTGCTGCCAGCCACATCTGCGCCCTTGTAGTAGAACGCTGGGGCGATGGATTCGGGGTAAACATGCAAATTGCTGTCGATGTTGCCGCCGATGTAGGTGTTGAACAGTTCTTCCCACGCTGTTTCGAGGCGTGAACGGTCGGCACCGCCCATGCTCACAGGGTAGAAATACACCAGACGCACCTTGTCGAGGTCGGCGTTTTCGAGCAGCGCCTTTGCCTTGATGAGCAATACGATTTCACGCAGGAATTCCTTCGAGAGCGTGTTGTCGCCCATCCATTTGAGGTTGGTGGCCACTTCGTAGCCATCGAAATATTGGCGTTCGTAGAGGAACGGAATGTTGATGTCGCTGAAAAGGTTGGTGCCACCAGCCGCGCCACGGTTGTTAGCCAATGCGGTGCGCAGTGGGAAACCGTAGATGTCGTCGATTTCGCGAGGCAGGAACTCGATGCGCTGGAGTTGGTCGGCGATGAGCAGCGAATCCTTCTTCAGCAGCGATGCGATGAGTGTCTGCTCGCGGCTGTCGCTGAAAGTGAGCGGTTGCGACTCCATACCACGCTCAGCCCATTCCACATGGCTGTTGGTGGTACCGAAGTCAACGGCGAAAATCAGTTCCTTCGCGCTTGGAGCATAGGGTTTCCACAGCGGCACAATCACGCCTTGGAAAGTGCCCAACTCATTGCTCACCGAAGCCTCGATGTAGTCGAAATCGCCTTGCACATCGTAGTAGGTGGTGGCGTAGCTCAGTCGGGTGCGAGGTTGCTCGGTCACCTTCGGCATTTCGCCGCTGCCTCCGTCGGAGAGGAAGCGCAGACTGCCGCCGCCGTTCGTCACATAGGTGAACAGTTGCACCTTGTAGGCATCGGCACGGCCTGTGCGCACGAATGGGAAAATGCTGGTGCAGAGTTGCACGCCGCTGACGATGCGGCCCATGCCCATCTGCTCGCTGAACTGCCATGAGGCGTCGTCGATGGGAATATAGGTGCGTGAAAGTTCTATGAAGCGCTTTTTGACAGGAATGCGCAGCATTACCGTCACGCTTCCTGCGCCGGTTTCCACAATGTCGATGAAATTGCGGCCAAGCACATGGCTCGAAAGGTCGGAAGCGTTGAAATATTTGAAGAACACAGGCTTCAACGGCAGCAGATAACTTGCGGTGCTGGCGTTAGCCGTGCGCTGGATATTGCCGTCGAAGTAGTGGTTTTCGTCGATTGTTCCGCCCAGGCGTATGATATTCTCGGTGAAGAAATCGTCGGTGGTGAGGAATGGGTAGAGAATGCTGGTGTCGGGCAGATGACGCTCGTCAACAGGCACGCCGCTGGCAAACACCTGTGTGGCACTGTCCCATTCGCGGTTGATGTAGGTGTAGTGGTCCACCGAACCGTTGAAATTGTTGCGAAGCACCAGCGGCAGCAATTCGCCATCGGCTTGCTTGCGTGTGGGGGCGATCACGAAGTCGCTGTTGGCGGCACTTGTGGTCACGTCCACCATCTTCTTGCGGTAGAGCGGCGCGCTGAGCACACTCACGGCACTTTCGCCAGCGAATGGGCTGAACTGCATGTCGAGCATCTGGCGCACCATAGGCTCGCGGTCGGCTTGCAGAGCGGTGGGGTTGGAAATAACCGCCAAGATGCGGTTGTAGAGTTCGGGCTTGTTGCGCTGAATCAGTGGCAAGTTGTTGACCATATACTGATACACGTTGCCCAATGAGCGGCGCAGGCTGGTGTAGGCGTTGAAGAGCAGGAACAGATGGTAGATAAACTCATCGTCGCGCTGCCAGAGGTCGCGCACCTGGCCGAAAAGTTTCACGTTAGGCTCCACATTCACCGATTCCACCACGCCCACATTGGGCGCAGCCATCGTGAATGAGCAAGGGCTGGTGCCGCCAATCACCTGATTGTTGAGCAAGAGGATATACCAGTCCTGAAGTTGTGCGAAGTTGTACACACGGTCGGCTTGCAGGAAGAGTTCGAGCGTTTCGCCGTAGAGGCGGTGCTCTGGCGAAGCCTTCAGCCGCTCCAGTTCGGCGGTCTTGTTCCAGCGCACGATATGGAGCTGGTCGCGGTGGTTTTCGTATTCAAAAAAGAGTTGCGCCACATCGAGGGCATTGCTCACCATGATTTGCTCACTGGCTATGCCCACCATGCCTTGTGGCGTGGGTTGCAGGTGCTCAAACGCATTTTTCACGAGGTCGAGTTGCGCAAATGGGCTTGGAATGGCTGTGCGAGGGTTGCGCGACAGTCCGCCGTTCGGGTCTTTGATTTGGCGAATGTCATCGTCGCTATATGGCTCCACTGCAATCCAGTCTTCCGAACTGGTCTTGGTGGTCTTGTTGTTGTATGAAAGAATCTTGCTCATGGTGCGTGTGAGGCTTAATTGATGTTTTCGTATTTTTCGTCAAGAATGTTGCCAGCCGCTTGGTTGAAGAGGTCGAGCAACTTGTATTCCACAGTGCGGTCGCTGTATTTTTTGTTGTCGCGGCTGAGTTTGTTCATTTCGGAGTTGAACGTGTTTTCGTCCACGCTCTTGCGTCCGAAGAATCCCTTTTTAGTCACCACATTGTGGATGATGTTGGAAAGGTTGTTCTCGCCCACGTTGAACAGTTCCACATGGCGCAGATTCTGGTGCATCTCGGTGAGCCATTCGGTGTAGAAGTCGAAGAACTGGTCAACCAGCGTGCGGTAGAATTGCGTGGTGGTGAACTCGCTGCGGATTTTTGGCTCGTCTTGCGTGTAGCCCTGGCCGATGATGGCTTTCAGGGCGGTGCGCATGTAGATAAACAGCATGTGGAACTTCACCATTGGGCGATAGATGAGGTGGCGTGTCTCTTGTCCGAATGTGGTGAAATCCACATCGAGCAAGTCTTTGTCGAGACCGTACTCAAACGCCTTGGTGGGCAGGAAGCCGCCCATGCCGTCGAGAAATTGCCTGTCGGCCATACCGGCGAATTTCAGCGCCGCCATCGCACCCACCATTTCCACCAAGTGGGCAGGGTTGTGCTGGTCGCGAATGTTGCCGGGGTCGTAGTCGTAGGGAATCGACGAGGTTTGGTCGCCAAGGTAGAAAATGGCGTTCACGTTACGGTCGGCGTCGCCGGTGAGCGTTTCGTTGTAGTATTGAAGCGCGCTTTGCGTTTTCACCACGAAGTCGGCTTTGTCGATGCTCTTGCCCTGGCTGTTGTTGAGGTTGAAGTAAGGCAGCACGGTGAGTCCACCGATTGGGGCTTGGCGCAGGAAATTCTTGTTGCTCACATCGAGGTTTTGCGCTTGGCGAATGTTTTTCACCAAAATCGGGAAACCAGCCGCGCCTGTGCCGCCGAATATGCTGCTGATGAAGAAAATGCGGTCGCCCTCGCCAAACACGTTGGCAAACGCCTTAAATTCTTCGCTGTCCTTAATCATGTTGAGTGCCACCGAGCCGATGTTGGGCGATCCCACGAAACCGATGTTCATCTTGTTTTCCAACTGGTAGTCGGCAAACAGGAGTGACGTGAGTGCCTGGTTAGGCTCGTCCATGGTGTCGTAACTGATAAACTGGCGGAATTTGGTCTGTCCCACAGCCTCCATGTTGAAGATGAAGGTGTCGTTGATGGTGGTGGCAGTCATGCCCATAATCGAGCGCAGAGTGCTGATTTTGGTGCCGAAAAATCCGTCGCCATTCACTTCGCGTCCGTAGATTTTTTCGCGAATGGTGCAGTATTCGGTGAGCATTTGCTCGGTGCGTTTGAGGTCTTCGTTGCTCTTGTGCGGGTCGATGATGATGGGCACCAGTTCCACGTTGGGGATTGGACGGCCGTCTTCGTCGAGCGGTTTCACACCGGCTGCCGAGAGCATGACGAGCGACTTCAGCACTCTGGAGCCTGTGCCGCCGATGGCGAAAATGAATAATCTCATATCTTGACTTTTATTGTGCTGTGATGATTCAGTTTATTGTGGAAATGGAGTGTGACGGCAGTTGGAACTCCACCAGCGGATAGAATATGATGCCACCACATACAAAACTGCGGTGAAAATCATGTTCACGCCCTCGAACGATACCATTTCGGCGGCGTAGGAGTAGTTTTCGGAGTTGAAGATGCTGGAGTTCACGCAGTAGCACACGATGGGCGCGAGAATGCTCACGATGGCAAGGATGGAGAGCCAGTGCCACCAGCGCGCGAAGCGCACCGAGTTGATGGCGTAGTAGAAGATGGCGGCTGCGCCCCAAGCCATGGCTGCGCTGATGATGCCCACAATGCCGTAGATGCCGGTGTTGTACATGGCATCGCTGTAGCCCGGTGCTTGGTAGAGCCCTTCGTAAACTTCCACACGGAAAATCCAGAATAGCACTGTGGCCACGATGCCCGTGATGAGATAAATGCCTTTTTTGTCCATATCTTATTTTTCGAGTTTTATTGTCATTGAGGTGTAGTTGGCTTGTGATGCCGAGAATGCGTCGTAGATGCCACGGAGGAATCGCTCCAATCCGAAGGTGGTGTTGGCAAATCCTGCGGTGGATGCGCTTGAATCGTCGTCGCTGGTGGATTGTGCAATCCATGCAGGGAAGTCGTTGCGCAAGTTCACGTTGATTTCCTCCTTGGCGGTGTTCATCTTGCCGGTGAAGGTAATCACGTGCGTCATGCCGTCGAGGTATGTCTTGGTGTTGCCAGTGATGTCGGTGGGCATGATTTTCTCCACCTTCATGGTGAATCCGTTTTGCGACTGTATTGTGAAATTCGATGGATTGCTCAGGAATGCCTCGTCTTTCTGCAGGCCGCCGAAGTTCACTGCCACGCTGAATGCGATGATGCCGGTTTCGCGGTCGGGCTCGCAGTTGGTGATGAGTCCCTTTTGGTCGCGGCTCTCACGGAAGCGGCCAGCGTTGTTTTTCCACACAGGCACTAACTTGTAGTCGAGCGTGGTATGGGCTTGGTTGAAGCGGTAGGTATTCACCGTGCCTTGCAGGTTGAGGAAGTTGGTGAATCGGGTGTCTTTCGCCATGCGGTCGATGGTGGAAGCGTCGGCGATGATGATGGCGTAGAACGGGCGCAGTCCCTTGTAGTGGAATGAGTTGCCGTTGTAGGGGTAGTACTGGCCGTCGTAGTCGCCACGAAGTTGGTTCACGATGATTGACTTACCCTTGTATTTGGTGAAGATGGAGGTGGCAAGGCTGTTTTCCTCATTGAAAATCTTGCTCACGCTCACGCCAGCGGTGTTTTTGGGTGAGTAGATGAGGTCGGTAATCAGCACCGCCACATTGCCGGGCTTCTGTGCTTGGAAAATCTTGTCGAAAATCACCTTGAAGTCGGTGTACGACGCATCGCCGATGCCTTTGGTGGAGGCGTAGATGTCGCGGTCTTGCAAAAACGATTCCACCGTGCCGCTGTAGGGGTAGATGTTGTCGTTCACGATGTTGATGCTCGCGTTCTCGCCGCCGGGGAAGAAGTTGATGAGGTCGTTCACCGCCTTTTTCAACTGGCCTGCCCCCGAAGCCTGGTCGTAGGGCACCATCGAGCCGCTACGCTCGAAGTAGATGCTCAGCGACAGCGTGCGTTGACCGTAATTTTTGGTGTTCCAAGTCATTGGTGGGCGCAGACTTTGCCCCACCTCGTTGATCATCTCGTCGAGCGCGTCGGTGTTGATATTGCCGTCGGCATCAACGTAGGCGCTGTATTTTTCGGGATTGCCAGTGATGATGTCGCAGATGGCTTGATAGGTGGTTTCGGTGGTGTCACCCTTGATAAAAGCGTCTTTCACAGCCTTTTGCAAGGCATCTTTGCCACAACCTGAGAGCGCGATGGTGATGGCAAGCATCCCCATTACCAGCAGAGGAGTGAAACGAGAAAAAATCTTCATATCTTATATAAGTTCATTATTAACCAATTAACTAACAAAGATACCCACAATATTCCAATCCCCACCCCAACTGCTGTTAAAAAATACTAACAAGTCTACGAGCCAACGAGCCGACAGGTCGATGCCATCGAAATCTCGAAATCTCGAAAATTCGAAGATTCGAAGATTCGAAAATCTAACTTCTAATCTCTAACTTCTAATTTCTAAGCCTCTAACCTCTGATTTCTCGCTACACTGGGCGCATGGCGGCGATGTGCTTGAGGAGGGCGAGGGCTTCGGTAACGGATTTCACGTTTTCGATGAGGAAACTGCAACGGTCGTTCACGTCGCGGAGTTTGCAGCGCAGCGGTTCGCTCTGCAAGTAAGCCAGGCAACGGCCGAAAGCGTTGGAATTGTAGTACGCCGCATTTTCCTTGCCCACGAAGTAGAGGTAAAGGTTGCCCTGCTTCAGTGCCACCTTCTCCACGCCCAAGGTGCGCGCTATGCGACGCATGGGCACGATGCGGATGAGTTCGGCGGCAATATCGGGAATAGGGCCGAAACGGTCGCGCATTCTCGCCTCAAATTCGTCTACCTCCTTGTCGGTCTCCATATTGTCGAGTTCGCGGTAAAGCGTGATGCGTTCGCTCTCTTGTGGCACGTAGGTAGGAGGAAAGAAAAGTTCGAGGTCGGTGTCGATGGTACAGTCGTTCACATATTCCACCTCGTGGCCAGAAATCTGCGATTCTTCCGTCTGTTGAGCCTCGAAAGTATCGGCAAATTCTTGCGTTTTCAGTTCAAGCACCGCTTCCTTCAGAATCTTCTGGTAGGTCTCGTAGCCGAGGTCGGCGATAAAGCCGCTTTGCTCCGCTCCGAGCAAGTTGCCAGCGCCACGAATGTCGAGGTCCTGCATCGCAATCTGAATGCCGGAACCCAAGTCGCTGAAACTCTCGATGGCATTCAGTCGGCGCATTGCCACAGGGGTGAGCGGACGCTCAGGCGGAATGGTGAGGTAGCAGAACGCCTTGCGGTGGCTGCGTCCCACACGCCCACGGAGTTGGTGCAAATCGCTCAAACCGTAGTTTTGGGCGTTGTTGATGATGATCGTGTTCACGTTCGGCATGTCGATGCCACTCTCGATGATGGTGGTGGCAAGTAGCACGTCGTAGTCGTGGTTGGTGAAGTCGATGATGCGTTTCTCCAGTTCTTCGGGGCTCATCTGACCGTGGCCCACCACCACACGCGCATCAGGCACGAGGCGGTGAATCATATTTTCGAGGATTGGCAACTGGTCGATGCGGTTGTTCACGAAAAACACCTGACCGTTGCGTGAGAGTTCGAAATTGATGGCTTCCTTCACGATGTCGTCGTTGAGCGGTTTCACCGAAGTGAGGATAGGGTAGCGGTTGGCTGGTGGCGTGGTGATGGCACTCAAGTCGCGCGCGCCCATCAGCGAGAACTGCAAGGTGCGAGGAATTGGGGTGGCACTCATCGTGAGGGTGTCGACGTTCGTTTTCATCTCCTTCAGTTTCTCCTTCACGCTCACGCCAAACTTCTGTTCCTCGTCCACAATCAGCAGTCCGAGGTCGCGAAATTTCACGGTTTTACCGATTAATTTGTGTGTTCCAATCAGAATGTCGATTTTTCCGTCGGCCAAGTCGGCAAGCAGTTGCTTCACCTCTTTTGGCTTGCGGGCGCGGGTGAGATAATCCACCCTCACAGGAAACTCCTTCAGGCGTTCGGTGAACGTGTTGTAGTGCTGGAATGCAAGCACCGTGGTAGGTACGAGCACCGCCACTTGTTTGCCGTCGGTCGCCGCTTTGAATGCCGCACGAATCGCCACTTCCGTTTTGCCGAATCCCACATCGCCGCACACCAGGCGGTCCATAGGGCGGTCGCGCTCCATGTCGGCCTTCACGGCTTGTGTGGCTTTGAGTTGGTCGGGGGTGTCTTCGTAGATAAACGACGCTTCGAGTTGCTGCTGTAAATATCCGTCGGGCGAATAGGCGAAACCCTTCGCCTCGCGGCGTTTTGCGTAGAGTTTTATCAAGTCGCGGGCAATGTCTTTGAGTTTGCTCTTGGTGCGGTTTTTTATTTTGTTCCAAGCACCACCGCCGAGTTTGCTCAACTTAGGTTCCACGCCCTCTTTGCCACGGTATTTCGAGAGTTTGTGCAGCGCGTGGATAGAGCAGAATATGATGTCGCCGTTCTGATAGATGAGTTTGATTACCTCCTGCAAAGTGCCGTTGGCACGGTTGCGCACCAGTCCGCCAAACTTGCCGATGCCGTGGTCTTCATGCACGATGTAGTCGCCCACCTCGATCTGGTTCAGTTCTTTCAGCGAGAGGGCGAGTTTGCCCGAACGAGCGCGGTCGCTCTTGAGATTATAGCGGTGGAATCGGTCGAAAATCTGGTGGTCGGTGAACACGCACATCTTCAACTCGTCGTCAACGAAGCCCTCGTGAATGGTGCTTTTTACCGGGGTGAACGGAATTTCGTCGTGGCGGTCGTCGAAAATCACACGCAGGCGCGCGGTCTGCTTTTCGCTGTCGCTGAGGATGTATAGTTTGTAACCCTTCGCAATGAAATCTTTAAACGAACTGCTGATGAGGTCGAAATTCTTATGGTAGATGCCTTGTGGGGTGAACGAGAAGGTGAGGCGTGCGTCGCAAGGGTCGGAGTTTTCGGCTGTGTGCCACTCCAGACGGCGAAAATCGCTAAAATCTGCGATGAAATCGGCGTAATCCACGATTTTCTCCATGGCGTGCGAATCGCATTCCTCGGCAATCATGGCACTCGACGAAAGGCTTTCCTCCGTCACTGCCTTCACTCTGCTGGTGAGCCAGTCGGCGCTGCGACAAATCAGCCACGCCTCCTTCTGAATGAAGCCCAAAAGCGATGTTCCGCTGTTGGCTGCGTCGGCATTGTTGTTGAGAATGGAAATGCTGTTGAGGCGTTGGTCGCTCAACTGGGTTTCGACGTTGAATGTGCGAATACTGTCGATTTCATCGCCGAAAAAGTCGATACGGTAGGGCAGCTCGTTGCTGTAAGAAAACACGTCGAGAATGGAACCACGAATTGAGAATTGCCCCGGCTCATACACATAGTCCACCATTTGGAAACCAAACTCACGGAGTTGTGCGCCTGTGGCTATCAAGTCCACCTCCGAGCCCACGGTGAGGGTGATGGTGGTGTGGTCGATGACCTCCTTTGCCGCCACCTTCTCGGCGAGTGCTTCGGGATAGGTGACCACGCATTGCAATTTGGGGTTGCCGTACCACTGGTTGAGCACTTCGGTGCGGAGAATTTCGCTCGGCGCGTCTATTTGCCCATATTTGATGTCGCGCTTGTAGCCCGACGGGAAAATCAGCGTGGAGTCTTCGCCATTGATTTGACAGAGGTCGTTGTAGATGTAGCCGGCTTCGTCGAGGTCGTTGGCGATGATGAGGTAGGGCGCTTCGAGGCGTGGCAGCCGCGCAAACAGCATGGCGGCCGACGAGCCAGCCAGCCCATCAACCGACACCACACGGTTGCGCTTCGCCGTCAGCAGTTTTTTGACAGCGGCAATTCGCGCCTTGTTGTTGAAAATATCACATAATTCTCTTATTTCCATTTCTTTTTAAGAAATTAGAAGTTAGATATTAGAAATTAGAATTTTTCGGACCTATCAGACTTGTCAGACCTATCGGACTCATCGGACAAATTTTAAAAAAAATCTGTGAGATCTGTGAGATCTGTGTGAGGCAAGTGAGGCAAGTGCGATAGCCGTGAGATCCGTGAGAGACCTTCTATTTTCTAAGTATCTTTTTGTATTCGCCGGGCTTGTTGAACATTGCCACGGCTTCGTCCATTGCCTTGTGGAACTTCAGTTCGTTTTCACATTCGCCTGCGTCGTAGTAGTATCGCTTTACGATTTCGCTCGACAGTTGGCGGCTGATTTCCTTACGGTTGCGGTCGAGGTCGTGGTTGAGGTCGTGCTTCAGCATCTTTTCAAGTTTGTCGAACTCCGCTTTCACTGAGTCGGTCATGTAGCCCTCGTTTTCGGCAGTCTTGCGAAGGAGCGAAACGCCAGTCTCGCACAACTTGTCGTATTGGAACTTGTTGGGGTCGATAAACTTCTTGAAATCGTTGATTTCAAATTCGCCAGCAGGGGCGATGGTGGGGTGCTCGGCTGCGTATTTTGTGGCGTAGTCGAATGCCCACTGGTCGCGCACGATGTTGTAAACCAGTCGGTTCACTTCTGGGAAGGTGACTTTTATATCGGGGGTGATACCGCCGCCGTCGCGCACCTCACGGCCGTGAGCCGTGTGAAACACGTTGCACAGACTGTCGGGCTTGTGCTTGAACGTGCCGTCGGGGTTGCGGTGGCTGTAGTCGATTTCTTGAATCAGGCGGCCACTTGGAATGTAGTATTTGGCGATGGTGAGTTTGAGCAAACTGTTGAATGGCAGTGGTCGGGTGGTCTGCACCAGCCCCTTGCCGTAGGAACGACCGCCGATAATCACGGCGCGGTCGAGGTCTTGGAGTGCGCCAGCGGTGATTTCGCTTGCCGAGGCAGACCCGCCGTCGATGAGCACCGCCAGTGGCATATCGGGCATAATGGGCTGCTCCGAGGTTTTATACACACGGTAATCCTTTGTGGTGCGGCCTTTTGTGGTCAGCACCTCAGTGCCTTTAGGCAGGAAGAATCCGAGAATTTTGATGGCCTCGTCCACCAGTCCGCCGCCGTTGCCACACAGGTCGAGCACTACCGCCTTCACGGCAGGGTTGGCTTTAAATTCGAGCAACGCCTTCTTCACGCCCTCGGCAGAGTGCTCGTTGTAGGTGTTGAGCGCGATGTAGCCGATGTTGTCTTTCGTCACGCCGTAGTAGGTGACGGGGCTGAGTTTAATTTTCTCACGGGTGAAGGTGAACGTCTTGATGCTGTCGGTGGTGTAGGGGCGCTTGATGGTCACCTTGATTTGGGTGTTGGCCTGACCTTTCAGGCGTTTGCTCACCTCGGCGCTTTTCAGCGAAGCCACGCTGTCGCCGTCAATCATAATGATTTGGTCGCCGCACTTCAATCCGGCACGAGCTGCAGGGCTGCCGGCGTAAGGGCCCGAAATAAACACGCCGCCGGTCTTGCGCTCCATGATGTAGGAGCCGATGCCGCCGTATTCGCCGGTGCTGATCACCAGAAAGTCGTCCTGGTTGTCGTCGTTGATATATTCGGTGTAGGGGTCGATTTCGTCGAGCATCGAGTTGATGGCGGTTTCGATATGCTTTTTAGCGTTGAGCGTGTCAACATAAAAAGTGTTCAACTCCTTATATAAAGAGTTGAAAATATCCAGATTCCGAATCACCGCCGCTTCGCTGCCTTCTGCCGCTTCGCCTTTCGCTTTCTTTTTCCCGCTCCACGCCATTGGCGTAAAAAGAGTGGCGGCTAAAACGAAAATCGCTAAATTCCTTAAATTCTTTCGTGTCATGTGTTTTGAGAATTATTCTGCTAAAGTACTACTTATTGCCGAATTATTGGGGGTGTGAAAGCTGAAAAAAGCATAAAATCGGCTTTTTTGGTAAGATTTTTTCAAAAAATATTGCATAATTCAAAAATTGCAAGTACTTTTGCATCGCAATTCTCGGAGAGACCGGTTTTCTGGGTTTTGCAACTGCTTCAATAGCTCAGTTGGTTAGAGCACCTGACTGTTAATCAGGGGGTCGTTGGTTCAAGTCCATCTTGAAGCGCAAA
>OIZS01000613.1_pt1 | contig 14315 bp, 9 predicted proteins | sample 1588641 | NCBI WGS metagenome assembly OIZS01 (sample SAMN03283240) | human gut metagenome | biome: human-associated habitat; material: feces | host: Homo sapiens | place: Peru | collected 2012
ATTAAACAGCATTTTGAGATTGGCGAAAATCTACATTTTTAAGTTGACTTTTACACTTTTAACTTCACCGTAAGCCATAAACTAACTACTAACTAACACTTCAAAATTAGTTTCCCCGATGTTTGGAACCACGTTTAAAAAAAAATCTATCTGTTAAAGAATGTCCCAAACTGCGCCCAAATGACCAATTTTTGATATTTTTTAAAACTCGCCTCTTAATCTTTTAGATTTAATTTCAACTATGCCCGATTTAGTTATTCAAATTTTTTGAATAACACCCAGAACAAACTTTAAATATTTTCAAATAAAAGCTTATTTAAATTTGGATTTAGATCCAAACTTAAAGCTTGCTTTAAACTATAACTTATTTAAAAAATACGATTTTTTCTAGCCTCACAGCCAAAAACATGAGGCCTACTCATAAAACTCACCCTCTATTAAGCATAAAACATAATATAATCAACGACTAAGATTTTACTTTACCTTGCATAATCACTTCTCACCTATTTCTTATTAACTCCCTTATTAATTCCTTTATTCACTCCATTTTAATTTACTTATTCAAAAACATTATTTAAACACGGGAATAAGGGTTCATCTTTTTTTATTTAAGTTTATTACAATTTGTTTCATGAATATTTAAATAAAACCGACTTTAATGCACTAACTATTAAAATCAAAAATGCCGTCAAGCCCAAACCCCTTAAAATATGTTATTATTAAAAAACTAAAAATTATTAATTAGAATACCAATATTATTAGAACTTATAAAAACGACAGAGGTAATACTATGAGTGACTTTTTAGGTACTCTTTGCAATTCCAAACTGCTAAGAGCTGCATTAAAGGATGCAGAGCTCCCAGCTTTAGAATTAGGCTTAGAAAAGCTAACGGAATTAGTTGAAGAAAAACGTAATGACGAAAAAGAAAAGCAGCGTCAAGACGCCAAAAAGCTTGAAATCCTAAACAATATCAAGTCGCTTATGCATAACAACAATTTGTCGATTTCTGATTTAAACGAATTACTAAACACTCAAACCTCCACCCCCAAGACCATCAAGCGCAATGTCCCTGCTAAATATCGCTTTACTGACGTTTTAGGTCAGGAACTAACTTGGACTGGACAAGGTCGGACTCCAAGAGCTTTTTTGGAATGCATGAAACGGGAACAAAAAGTTTGCGACGACTATCTCATCAAAAAAGATGGCAAAAACTAGCACGACCTCATCATCTACTTAAGTAAAGCTTAGTAACACTCTTTTAAGCCCAAGCTAAATTTCTTACTCCTAAGCTTACTCTTAGTAATTTCTTTAAGCTTGCCCCAAGTTTTTATAAAAACGTTATACTATGAGGCAAGCTTTTTATTTACCCATATTTTTTTCCGGCGAGCGTTTTCTCGCACCAGGACTCGTTATGACATACCGTATCATCGACACCTTGACCCTAGCAGCTCTCATCTTAGGGATCTTATTTTTTAGCTTTTATTCCGATGAGCTCATGGATATTTCCACTCAAGTTTGGTTTTTAAACCGCCCTTTAATTGATGCCACTAGAGGTTATGAATTTGAATTTTTAACCGCCAATTTTGCCCACTTCGATTGGCATCATGCCCTCGAAAACATCATCGCCTTAGTGCTTATTTGGTATCTATTCTTTAATGCCGAAATCAACACTTCATTGCATAAATTAACCTTACTCTTTATCCCGATGTTTGGGACGACTTTTGGGGTGTACCTCTTTGATAATGTCAATGTCTATGGAGGCATGAGTGGAGCTCTGCATGGGCTTGCAACCGGAGCTGCATTGATTCGTTTTATTAAAGGCAAAGAATTTATCGCCTTTGCAGTTTTAATCGCGATCATCGTTAAGGTCGTAATCGATTTCTACTTCCCAGCGCTATCGTTTAACAACCTCACAAGTAGCCTCTATGGCTCCACTATGGCTTTAGATCTCGGGCCGAAGGCTAACTTTAGTGTTTGCGCAAGTTCGCACTTAGCAGGCGCTCTCAGTGGCTGTTTGATTGCCGCTTTACTTCTTATCGGTCAAGCTGTGCGCCCTAAAAAGATGAGTTAAAAAGGCCATTTACTTTTTTTGGGGCTTTTGGCTTTTTACTCACTTTTAATTACTAACCCATGAGGTCCGCTTGTAATCTTAGCCTTATGGGTTTTATTTTTTTCTGTTACAGGCCGTCTTTTAACAAAATTCCCTAACTTAAAAACGACAAGCCAGGAGCGCATCCGCCACCTAGTTTGTCCTCTTAGATTAGATTTAACCCCAATTTAGCTAATTTATTTTTTAGGTTTTAAAGGCCTGCTAATTCAGCATTTACCGCCTTAAGAGCCGCAATTGGGTCTAGTGCCTTAGTAATTGGCCTACCCATTACTAAGTAGCTAGAACCAAGCTTAATCGCATCAGCTGGGGTTACTACACGAATTTGATCGCCAAGTTCTGCATTACGTGGACGAATACCTGGAGTTACCAACTTAAAGTCTTGCCCTAAGTGCTGTCTTAACATTGCCGCTTCACGCGCACTGCATACTACACCGTCGAGTCCGCAATCACGAGTTAAAGTCGCTAAACGTAATACTTGTTCTTCTAGCGGACAAGTAATCCCTACGGCTCTAAGCTGTTCTTCATCCATGCTAGTAAGTACGGTCACGGCTGTTAAGAGCGGACGCTTAGCACCATATGGTTCTAAAGCTTTAACCGCAGCTTCCATCATACGAGGCCCGCCTGAAGCGTGAACATTCACCATCCAAACCCCTAAATCTGCCGCTGCGGCTACCGCGCGAGCTACAGTATTAGGAATATCATGGAACTTAAGATCTAAAAACACCCCAAAACCGCGATTTTCAAGGCTTTTTACAAAACTTGGACCCATGTGGGTAAACATTTCTTTACCTACCTTAAGGCGACACATAGTTGGATCTAAGCCATCCACAAGTTTTAGGGCTTGTGCTTCGGTCGCAAAATCAAGCGCCACAATAACCTTTGGGTCAATATTTTGAGTCATATTTTAGATTCCTGACATTAGTTTTTAAACTTTGGGCACAGAACAATCTCTGTCACTACCACCGCGTGGATCCGTAGCAGCAATATCATCATACGGTACCATGGTTTCCCAGCGATGACAACTTGGGCAATACCAAAAGAACACCTGGGATTTAAAACCGCACTTTTGGCAACGATATCTCGCGTTACTTACGCTATAGGCTTCAATTAACGAACGTAGATCACCCATGCTTTCTTGCGCTTTAGGGCCTAAAGCATCGAGTTTGTAATTAAAAAGACGGGAGAACAACAACACGTGCGGAGTACGGCGCAAACAATTAAGCAGGAATTCTTCCGCTTCTTGTTTTTCGTTAAGTTGTTCTTTAAGGTCAACCACCGCAAGCATCACTGAAACTGAAGAGGTTGAGGCTAACCATGAATGTAGGATTTCAAGCTCCCCTTTTAAATCCTGCGTGGGAAAGCAACGAGGCAATAACTCTAAGGCTATTTGTACCATTTCAGGCGCGCTTTGCACGAAATCAGATAAAAAGGCAATAGCTTTTTCCGGGTGATGCTGTTCTAAGGCGATGCGCGCAAGTTTAATATAAGCGCGGGCACAGTCCTTATTAACCATAACCGCCCGTCTAAAGTAGTCAGTTGCGGAAATCAAATTGTGCTTTAGATACTCGTCTGTAGCAAGTTCGCAATAAAATTGCGCTTCCGCTACTTTTACCGAATTACCCAAAATGTTTTTAAAGCGGTTCACGACTTCAAGCGCTTTATGCCATTCTTTTTCTTGCTGATAGAGCTTAATTAAAAGTTTTACGGCGCGCGTGCGTTCTGAATTATAAGAAATTAGTTCCGTTAAAATTTCTTCAGCTTTACTTAAAAGCCCCGCCGACATAAAGTCAGTCGCAAGTTCTAAGAGTGCAGTGGAGCGCTTAACAGGTTCTAAGCCTTGAGTTGTGAGCATAGAAGTGTGGAATTTAATCGCGCGTTCAAGTTCCCCACGTTCCCGAAAAAGAGCCCCTAACGCTAAGCTTTCTTCAAAGGTATGTTCGCCTAAGGAATCATAATACTTAATGAATTCATCGACCGCATTGTTGCGGTCCTTTTTAAGGAAGTAATTAATCCCTCGCATAAAACTACGAATATTACTACTCTCACGGGTGTCCGAGCTCTTACTCCGAGCGCGACTTCCCATGTAATAGCCGTAAAAAGCGGCAATAGGTAGTAATAAAAACAATAGTTCTAGCATATGTAAAGCGCCTATCCTAAGCTTTTAACTCTTAAATCTTCCTGATCTGAGTCTTAAGCTTAGAGCCATTACCTCAAAAGTTGGTTAAGTTGGCCTAAGTTAATTTAGTGAAGTTACGACTTAAGCTTATTTTGGGTTGCTAGTAGCGCTAGCATGATCAACAGCAGTTGTAGCTTCCACAGTTACCTCTTGGTCTTCGTACTGCTTAAGACGACGCTTTAACTGACTGCAGCTTAGACGAAGTTTTACGCAGATATAAAGCCAACATAAACTGATAAAAACAGCCCCTGCCACAGCAGCACACGACATCACCGCTGCTAAGGTCGTATTTAGCTTCACAAACCAGAGGTTGATTACAACCTCAGAGCTGTTTGCCGCCCCTAGAGCTAAAGCAAAAATTCCGGCTAAAACAACCACCAGAAGATAAATGAATTTGCAAATTTTTGTAAACATAATAATGCGCCCTAAGAGCCTTTAATCTTAACTTATTAGAATGAGGCCATTTTAACACACAAAGAGCCTATTAGACAATTAAATCACCCGCCGTCCTCTTAGGTCTTAAGCGCTTTGGTAAGCCCTTAAACCCTTGTATTTGGAGCTTAAAATTAAACTTTGATTAGGCGTTTTTACCACCCTAATTGAATCTAAAACCACCGTAAACGACTTGTAAAATCCCCAAAAGCTTACCAACTTTTTACAAACACTTGGCGTAAAACTTTGATGCATACCACCTACCCACCTTAAAAGCACTTTGACAGCGCTTTAAAAACTCTCTTAATCATTTTAAGAGTTATTTTTGACACGGTATTAACATTTTTGATAATTATAATAACCGTCTTGCGGTTTTACGTTTATACTAAACCCTAAGAATTTACCTAAAAACACGTGGTTTTAAGCCATCAAATAAAAAGAGGAGTAGGCCCCTTAATTTAATGAACTCAGCTCATTAGTTAAAACCAACATCCTTTGATAAACGTGTTTTTCTAAAATTCTTACTGTTTTTAAAACACAAGGAGGCTTTATGCTTATTGAATTTCGCATTAATGGTTTTATGGCCTTTACTAGTGAGCAGGTGTTAAGACTCAGCCGTAATCGCGGAAATGAAAACCCTGAGATGTATTTTGAAGCTGGGGGCACGACCTTTTTACGCACCGCTGCTATTTACGGTACTAATGGCAGTGGCAAATCAACTATCGTAACCGCTCTTTCCCTCATGCGCGCCTTAGTTTTAAGATCTGGCCTTGATAGCACTAAAGAAATCTTAGAACAAATTTCAGGTTATGCTCGTGATACAGCTTCTTTTGCCGTTGAATTCATGGCTGACGATGTTAGATACCGTTATGGTTTTTCCGTCAAAAACAAGCTCATCACTAACGAATGGTTACAAGCCTCACCTCAAGGCCGAACCCAACGCCTCTTTGAACGTGTGTTTAACGCAGACTCCCAGACCTCAACTTATACTTATTTTGGTCGCTTGCAAGGTGAAAAGAAGCATTGGGAACGCGCCACTAAAAACGACACTCTCTACCTTGGAACAGCAATTGTGGCCGGCAGTAGCCAACTTGCTCCGGTAAAAAAGTGGTTTGCAGAACTTGGGGTGGTTAGCGATACAACGGGCCCAGAATTTACCGGTGACTTCTATTTACGAGAAAAAAATGCTGGAGTTTTAATCTTAAACTTCCTTAAAGCGCTTAACATTGGCATCACCAACTTAAAAATTGGGGATCGCGCCATCGGGGGGAATAATGATTTTACTTGCGATATTCCACTCGAAGCTTTAGATATTACCTTAACGCATGAAAATCCAGATGGCACCACTTATGAACTGCCACTTAAGTGTGAATCCGCAGGGACTAAACGTTTGGTAGCGTTAGCTGGCCCTATCGTCTATGCCTACTACACTGGCCAGGTAATATGTATCGATGATTTAGATCTCCATCTCCATCAAAAGGTATTTAGCTTTTTAGCTAGCCTCTTTAATGACACTACGAGTGGCCACAATGGACAGCTAATTTTTACCGCCCATAATACCTCGATATTAAATCAAGAAAGATTTAGACGTGATGAAATTTGGTTTTGTGAAAAATCACCTGAAAACGTCTGCTCTTTGCGCCCGCTTACCGACTTTAAACCACGTAAAGACAGCGATGACATCGAACAAAACTATCTTACCGGCAAGTACGATATCGTGCCTTATGTTATAAACTTGTAACGAAGCTTTTAACATAAAGTTATGCCCCAAAACATTCGTGCAAGAAGCAACAGTTTTGGGGCGTTTGGGCTTAATCTAGAAGAGAAATACATCTACTCCTAGCTTCTTAAATATGGACTAAACTTACTGTTTACTGCTTATAACCATATACCTTTACTCGCATAAAATCATAACCATCATCACCACGAGCCGGTATCTTTAGTGGACACTTCGAATACACAACCGCTTGGTAACCGGCTTCAATACCTTCACCATAGAAGCGATTGGTACGTAAAGTTAGGATTGGCATATCTGTTTCATATTCCATATCGGTTAAAGAATCGATGTTTTGGTAAGTAGGTTTTAAGATAGACTTTGTACCTTTAGGCGAAATCAACTCAATTTGCAACAAGCTCTTATGTTTAGCTTTATAATCGTTACGCACAAAATTTGCGACTTTGCAATCCGCGGAAATATCTTCACGGTCGTTATCGTAAACAAATTCATCGCCAATTTCGAGATACACCGAATCGGTTACATGGTACATATTAGAGCTACCATAGCCTAAATATCTATCTTCGTAATCAAAGTCGCATACATACTTGTAACCTGACCCAACCTTAAATTCTCTACATAAAGTACCACTTCCTGTAAAGAGAACTTGACCACGGTTTTGCGCGGTACGATTTGCACATTCCACCCCTTCATTGGTGTAGGCATCAACATCACAATTACGAGCTAATTGAACCGCTTTAAAAGCGTCTGGAAGCCCGAAGCCATAACGAATGCTAGATCGAATCCCAGCGTCATTAGTGACCCAGCCGTCATCAAGCACTAATTCTTTACCATACCATGGAACGACCGTTTTAATTACGTTACCTGGGGCTAAAACAGAATCTTCATCCGTTCTAGCAGCGCGCATTAAGATATAACGCACTTGGTCCGGATCTAGTTTTGGGTTGGCTTCAAGCATTAAAGCCACAATACCACTAATCCCAGGCGCGGCCGCTGAAGTCCCATTAAACGAAATGTTGTAGTTACAATTCTTATTTTCTGCTACAGAGCCATTTTCAAAAGCATTCCCTAATTTGCCCTTATAAGCATAACCAGCCTCACACCCACTCAAATCAGTGGTAGTAATTTGTGGCCCGATGGCATTTTTAGTTTCTAAATTAAGGCCTCCACCTAAACCGGTAACCCAAATGTGCCCGCCGGCCGTTGAATAGCTAGCAATATTCCCATCGGCAGCCGCCGCTGCGACTACAATGCTTTCAGGGTGAATAGAAATGGTGGAACCTTGCAAAAATAGACAATTAGAGTTTATGCCTAAAGTGTTACAACTTGCATCTGCCCCAGAAAGGGTTTTAGAATAAAAGTTACCAGCAGAAACTACCATGACTTTGTTTTGGGCGGCAATTTCATCAAGAAGCATCCATTCAGCCGAGCTGATGCTTTGGCCATATTCAAGTTTAACCCAACTGTTATTAACCACTCTAACGTTATTGTTTTTAAGAACATACTTACTAAAAACATCAGCAAAACTATAGTTTACAGCAACATAGTTAAGGCCACTTAAGCTCGCCCCGAAAGCAATCCCGCGGCTACCCAAAAAATTTCCCCCACTAGAAGCTATAATACCAGCAACAGAAGTGCCGTGACCAACACCTGGAGTATATGAATCAAGATTTGGGGTGGTGTCGTGAGTTTTGTTTTTTAAGTTATAAGTGGTGCTTACATCAACATTACCGACTAAGTCTTCATGCTTGATTTCCATATCAGCATCAACTACTAAAACCCCTACACCATGTCCATTAAACCCACTTTTCCATACAGGTACTACGTTGTAGTCGACCCCGGCTTTGATATCAGTGCTATTAGTCGCAAGATCGTAACCCTTATTTTGCACGTGCCAGGCTTTAGCAAGCAACGGATCGGTCCCTATATACAACTTCTTAGTAATCCAATTACCTGAAAAATTCTGAATCTTGATGTTTTCCACTAATTCAGACATGGTCAAATCAGGATTAAGGATATATCTTTCTCTCGGATAATAAAAGAAGGCCTTAACTTCACGCTCGCCATCATCGGTCGTAGCTATGGAGTTCGTAGACCGAAGTTCCTTGATTTTCATGGTAACGTTGATCACAGAACCGTAATGCAGATTATTATCATCTACCGCTTCAAATTCATCAGATGTACCTAGTAATATTCTTTCTTCACCTGACAGCACGTCAAACAAAAATGCGTCAGCATATTTAGATGGTACCGAGGTTTCATGAGTCGTATCATCTTCTGTACAAGAATCATCAGTGCAATAAGAATTGTCTTCCCCAGATGATGAGCCACCGTCGCTACCGCTACTTCCGCCGCCACCACCGCCACAAGCGGAAAGGGTTAAGCCGCCGACCGTAAAACCTCCGAGCATAAGCATTACTTTGGTTAGTTCATTTAAATCCATACATCGATCCCTTTTGTACCTAGTCTGAACAATTACCTAGTACCTAAGCTCATCTTTGGTTAAAACTTCGGTTTAATGAAGCCTTAAACATTTATTTAACCTTTATTTTTATAACTGTTTAGGCTCTATTTTTTTATAATTTTTGCTTTAAGTTTTATTATATTTGAGGTAATTGCCGTCAATTTCAAACAGTAGGTAAAATCTTGTTTTTTATTATTTTTTATTATTTTTTATTATTTTTCTTTCTAGTTTTTATTGATAGATTTTGGCTTTTTTAATTTTTGTAACAATTAATGTTTATTTAATAATTTTTGTTGTTTTGAGGAAAACCTCCTCTTTTGTACCGACTATGCGAATACATCAAAACATGGATAAAATTATAGAAAAATTCAACTTCAACAAACGTCTTTTATGCCACAAGATTATACATTGACTTCCATTTTTATTTAAGAAAACGTTTTCAATCACGCCAAAATACTAAGGGCTAGATGAATTTTTCTCTAAAGTCCAACATAAGCTTACCAATGACCGCCCAAAGCCCCCCAATAGCCACCTAATTCCCTAATTTTCCCAAACGAACGACACCTATTTCACTTTCACTTTCGTTTTAGCTCTAACCTCACTAGCCTCACAACTTTTAGCGCTGCAGTTTTGCGGTAAACTCGCTCTAAATTGCGACTTTACCCATAATGATCTAAAATGTGACCGCTAGCGGTGAGGCTTTTCTGATGGTCACGTAAGACTAAAATGTAAAGCACCTCAATTTCCACAGTTAAAACCTCTAAATAGCTCCGTTTACTTAGCTTATTGGTAGTTTTGGGCCTAGTTTCATTTGTTTATCCGTCCTCTAAAACAAAAAAGAGTCAATATGTACGCTAATACCATCGAACTCCTTGCTCCTGCCAAAAATATAGAATGTGCCCGCGCCGCTATTGCTAGTGGAGCCGACGCTGTTTACATCGGCGGTCCATCTTTTGGGGCTCGCGTTAATGCGCCTAATTCCCTTGAAGACATCAAGGAACTTTGTGCCTACGCGCATGAGTTTGGGGTCAAGATTCACATTACCCTCAACACCATTTTGAACGACAGTGAACTTGAAGCTGCACGTGAAATGGCCTTTAAACTTTATGAAGCCGGAGCTGACGCCTTAATTATTCAAGACCAAGGACTTTTAGCTGGACCTCTTCCGCCTCTTGAGCTCCATGCTTCAACCCAACAAAACAACGATACTCCTGAAAAAATCAAATACCTTGAAGAACTCGGGTACACCCAAGCAGTATTAGCACGTGAACTTTCTATAAATGAAATCAAAAAAATTCATGCCGCCGCTAAAAACATCAAGTTGGAGGCCTTTGTGCACGGTGCTCTTTGCGTGGGGGTTAGCGGACGTTGTTATCTTTCTTCTGCCTTAACTGGGCGTAGTGCTAACCGTGGTGAATGCGCACAGTTATGTCGCGTAAAACAAAGTCTTTATCTTGCCGACGGCACGGCGCTCGCTAAAGATCGTTATCTACTATCGATGCGCGATTTAAATCAAACCAAAAACTTAGCGGAACTCATCGACGCCGGCATCAGATCATTTAAGATTGAAGGACGTCTAAAAGACGAAAGCTATGTCCGTAATGTAACAGCTTGGTATCGCCAGGCTATTGATAAGGTTTTGCCTCAATTTCCGGAGCTACGTCGTAGTTCTTATGGAACTTCTATCCTTTCCTTCACCCCTGATGTAAGCAAGAGCTTTAATCGTGGTTTTACGGAATACAACACCCACGAAGAAAAAGAAAATTTTGCCTGTTTTGATGCTCCTGGTTTTGTGGGCACTAGAGTAGGCAAACTTGAACGGATGCAAGGACATTTACTAAAGCTTAATCTCGTTCGCGGGACCACTTTACATAATGGCGACTCCTTAAATTATTACGATGCCCAAAAGGAATTACACGGTTTTAGAATCAGCAAGATGCTAGACGACACAACCGCTGAAGTATTCCAAGAATTAGAGCCTATTAAACCGAATACTATTTTTTACCGTAATAGAGATGCGGAATTCGAACGGAGCTTAACCGATAAAGCTTCAATTCGTAAACTGACGTTAGATTTAACCTACTCCGAAAAAGAACAAGAAATCACCTTAGAAGCTTGCGATGAAACCGGAGCCAAATTTACTGCCGTACAGCCACTTGAAGCCCCAGAAAAAGCCTCTTCTCCAGAAAAACTAAAGAGTAGCCTTGAATCTAAACTAGGACGCTTAGGTGATAGTGTTTACACCCTATCCTCTCTCAAGTTAAATACTCCTTTTGGTTGGTTTGTGCCAGTTAGTTTATTAAACGCCTTAAGACGTAGTGCTGTCGAAGGATTAAGCACCATCAAACAAACTCCTAAAGTTTGCCCTCGCCAAATCAAGCCAACTGCCACTTTACCGCCAAACGAACAACATCTCGGTTTTAAGGCCAATATCTACAATCAGGCTGCGGCTAAGTTTTGGGCCGAGCATGGAGCGCAGAATATCGTCCCTGCGTATGAACAAGAACATAGTAAACTTCCACAAGACGTTTTAGTTTCAAAACACTGTCTACGTTATTGCTTTGGCCTCTGCCCTCTACGCCACCATAAAAAGCCACAAGATTTATATCTTGAAACCGGTGGTGCGTTCTTTAAACTAGATTTTGATTGCAAACGTTGTCTTATGACACTCAAGGGCCCATTACCTAACAAGCCTTTTAGAAAGTAAAACCTCGTTAGAATCGAGCCCCTAGCCACAAACTGAGCAATAAACAACCAATTCCAAACGGCCTCCGTGCCGTTTTTTAGCCTTTTGATGCAAAATGCACCACTTAAGCATAAATTGATAAAAAATTAAAATTCCCTCTTTACAAACAAAAACGACACTGTATAATGACATACATACAAAGCGGACAGGTGGCAGAGCGGTTGAATGCACCGGTCTTGAAAACCGGCGACGCGCGAGCGTTCCTGAGTTCGAATCTCAGCCTGTCCGCCATTAAGAAGCTTCTTTTTTAGAAGCTTTTTGCGTTTCTAGCCCCCGCAAAATTCTGGTTCTTCCCTAAATTTTTAGTTAGGAACAGCTAAACTCGGGTAAATTGATAAAAAATTAAAATTCCCTCTTTACAAATAAAAACGACACTGTATAATGACACACATACAGAGCGGACAGGTGGCAGAGCGGTTGAATGCACCGGTCTTGAAAACCGGCGACGCGCGAGCGTTCCTGAGTTCGAATCTCAGCCTGTCCGCCATTAAGAAGCTTCTTTTTAGAAGCTTTTTGCGTTTCTAGCCACCGCGAAATTCTTTGCGCTATTTTCCATTTCTCCTTTTCCCTAATTTCTTTCCAATATTTTTTAAGTTTCTTTAAATCAAAGTTTTACCTCGTTTGTACATATTTGTGCTTGCTTGCACTTCTTTATGCTTGCCTGTATGTACCAGCTCACTCAAAAAGATCTGATTTAGCTCATTTGTTTTGATCAGATCTTTTTCTAAACGGTTAAGAAGAAATAAGTTCTATCTGAGTTCTATCTATCACAAGTTTCCGACTTAAAGACTTAAAACCTGTCTCAAGCTTAATAGATATGGTTGATAGATATATGGAAGATACTGTAATGAGAAACAAAAAAGCGGACCCCTATAGATCCGCTCAAAAATCTCCCCAACATTAAGCCTTTATGTTGGGAGTCACTTTTGTATTTCACTTAAAGATAGGCTCAAGTTTAAGCCCAAAGCTCTTATAAGCGATGACTGTAACCTTGGACACAGAACCACCACAGTCCATTGGTACCACAGCCATACAAATTTGATTATACAAGGAAAGTCCCATTTTCCCTATCTTTTAATAGCAATACAGGCGGTTATTTAGTAATTTTGTGATGTAAGCAGTGTGACATCCTCCCCCACCTTAGAGGTGGGGGACTTCTTGCCGAGTTCAGTTAAATGAGCCAAGTTTTAGCTTCCTATCATCATGTAGTGACGTAAAATCATTTAAATATAAGACTCCGCCATCAATTTTTTACTCAATTTTTTACTCAATTTATTGCTCATGTTCTGAGCAATAAATCAGTTGTAACTAAAAAACTTTTTAACACTCTCACTTGTGATTTAGAAAACTTGTTCTAAGCTACCTAGCAATTTGTCCTAAAGTATATGGCAATTTATTCTGAGTACCCATGATAGAGTTAAGCCTAACGCTGTAAAAGTCAGCTTCACTGACAAAGGTCGTGGCAACACTCCTTTCCGTGATGTATTTAAAAGTTTTTGATAAAAATTTAGCTTTCACACGTCAAAGCAAATAGATTATAGCTTCTCTCGCACCATCATTAAAGAATATCCCAGCAGATTCTTGCCTTTCCACTTAGTTCTGTCAAACCTGTCAGGGTCTTTCATGGACAGTCCAATGCCCCAAATTCTGTCTTTTACAGCACATTCGGCAAGGACAGCCTGTTCTGTGCCTTTCAGCAGTATCTTTAGCTCTTCGTTCTGAGAAAATTTAGCATAAAGCCCCTCAAAAACCACAATCTGACGGATTCCGTTCCAGTAGCTTTCATCATAGCCAGATACGCAGCGACCTAGTTCTTTTATAGTAGCAGTATCTTCGGTATGAAGTATCTTGTCAGCAATAGCTTTATCACCAAAGTAAACCGCCTTTTGGTACATCATATACTGCTCCATAGAGGTAAAATACACTTCTTTATACGTAAATCCAGTAGCATACCAGTTGCTTAGGTATCCGTTTTCTTCATCTGGGTTGTGGAAACAAATAATCTGCACTATATTTTACCTACCTTCTGGACAGCAAGGTCAAGTTCTAAGTCGTGAAGTCCGTAATAAGCCTTTTTCAAAAAATCAAGCGGTACTTTTTTGATTACCTCAGAGCTAGGAATATTGTAATACCATTGATAGCCCTAAGTCTTACAATAGTTGCAACTATTGTAAGACTTAGGGATGCATAAATTCTGCTAAAATGCATCAAAATCCCTCTGTGTAGCGATCTGCGCATAGCCTTTGTAATCATCATTGCTGCTTTCTGCGTACATGTCGTTCACCATCCCGATTGCGAGTAAGTCAAGATCCCGGTTGGAGATGCCGAGCTGTATGTAGCAAAGCAGAAACAATGGTGTGGTCATCGTGCGGTCAGTTGCGTGAAGTTTTTTAGACTCCAGATCCGTCTGGATATTCAGACCCCACAGCTCGATAACCTTCGGAAGCACCTGGTAGATGAAGAAGGTGCTGAACTCATCCAGCCACCCCTCCCACGCCGTTATAGCGAAATTTGAACCATATTGCTCAATATTGCCCCAAGTTGCACAACAAATATACAAATTTAAAATATTTTAACTGAACTCGGCAAGAAGTCCCCCACCTCTAAGGTGGTGAGATGAATTGCCGAAATCTACTTGACAGCTTTCTAAA
>OIZS01000616.1_pt1 | contig 14250 bp, 16 predicted proteins | sample 1588641 | NCBI WGS metagenome assembly OIZS01 (sample SAMN03283240) | human gut metagenome | biome: human-associated habitat; material: feces | host: Homo sapiens | place: Peru | collected 2012
CTACTTCAACCTGGAATCGTTCGACGATCTGGACGAGAAGCTGAAGGTTCTGACGGAGCTGCAGAAGGGAGCCTATTACAGGGACATCCCCGGCTTCTTCGACATCCTCGAAGGAGTGGAAGCAGTCAAGATGGAGTGATAGTGTGGCCAAACTCACGATGGTCTACAAGAAGCCCGATGACCTGACGCCGTTCGCGAACAACCCGAGGGTGAACGATAACAGCGTGCCGTACCTGATGAACTCCATCCACGACTACGGCTTCCAGATACCGATCACCCTCGATGTTAACGGCGTTATAATCGCAGGACACACCCGCCTCAAGGCCGCCAAAGGACTGATAGAATCGGGCGATTGCGGCCTCTGGGGATACCCTCCGAAGGGCATGTCGCCCGACGACCCCCAATACTCCAGATACCAATGCCTCGCGCCCCTTATCCCCTGCTCCGTCGCCTCCAATCTGGACCAGGACGATGCGGACAGGTTCAGGCTCGTGGACAACAAGACGAACGAGACCTCGTATTGGGATATGGACAAGGCCGAGAGCGAGATGACCAGACTCGGAGGGGCGTGGGAGAACTACGGCTTCGAGCCTCTGGTCATGCCCGCCGACCTCCCGGTATGGGACGGCCCCGAAACCGTCGTGGACGACTCCGCCGACGACGGCACCGAGGCATCCGCAACCGAGTATTCGGCCAGAGAAGGCGGATACAGGCTCCTGGCGACCCTTCCCGAGGGGATGGAGCCCTCGGCCATCATCGGCATGCTGGAAGACGAAGGCTGTCGCGTGAAGATATTGGATTGAGAAGCGCATGCCGGGGTGAAATGCCCCCTTCCCCGGCATGTCTCCGCATACGGCATGCGGATATAAAACACGTTCGGGACGCAGACGATCCCGGGCGAACGGAAAACCCGGGATGATGTTTGATTGCGAACAAGATATTTATATGCATCTCCCGTATGCATGAGTCGACCCCCATGAACGGAAAATACTCATTGATGAAGCATCAGCGCTACGCGCTGGCATGCATGTCGACGCAGAATCATCTGGCGATATTCTACGAGGCAGGAACAGGGAAGACGGCCATCGCCCTCACCTGGCTGATACGGTCGCTGAGGGATGGACGCATCAAGGACGCTCTGATCATCTGTCCTGCATCCCTCGTCGGCAACTGGCGGTCCTCCATGGACAAGATGGCCGACTTCGAGGGAGTGAGCGAGGCGGATGTGGAGCTGCTGAAGGCATCTGTGACCATCACATCCTTCCGCAAGACGTGGAAGTGCATCAAGTCGGTGCATACGCACCGCGACGGCTCCACCTACAACACGAAATCCTACACGCTGGCCCCGACGGTGGACAAGCGCTGGGGCGCGATCATCGTGGACGAGTCCCATGCCCTCGGCGGCCATTCCAGCTCCCAGACGCAGGCATGTCTGCTCCTGGCAAGACTGGCCACATACAGGTACATCATGACTGGCACGCCCGTCTCAGGCTCCTCCAAGGCATCCGGCAAGGACTGGCAGAAGCTGTACGGCCAGATACGCTTCCTGGAGCCCGACAGGTGGCGCACATGGTCCGCATTCTGCCAGGAGTGCGTCTCAAGCTACGACAAATGGTACAACCCTTCGTCATACTACGAGAAGCACTGCGAGGAGCTCATCCAGCAGTACGGCATCTTCGCGAAGCTGGAGGACTGCGTGGACATGCCCGGCTACACCGAGACCACCGTTCCCTGCGAGCTGACGGAGAAGAAGGTCTACAAGGACATCAAGAACATGTGCGTCATGGAGTACAATATCGATCCCAAGAACTCGGGGACACCGTTCATCAAGTTGCTCCAGATATGCTCCGGGCATCTCCTGGACAGCAACAAGCACGCGATGCAACTCAAGACGACCAAGGACGAGGCTTTGACGGACCTGCTGAGCGGTACCGACGGCAAGGTAGTCATATTCTGCATGTTCACGGAATCCGTCGACAGATGCGCCAGAATCGCAAGGAAGCTGGGGAAGTACACCGTGGTCTTCGACGGCAGGAGCAGGACCGAGACGTGGAGGCTGTTCCAAGAGCAGGATGCGGAGGTCATCGTCGTTCAATACATGGCCGGCGGAGCGGGACTGGACCTGTACGCGGGGAACACCATGATCATGTTCGAGCCCTGCCTGTCGTCCCTCGGCATGACGCAGGCCCGCGCACGCATCTATCGCAAGGGCCAGACGGAGAAGTGCAGATACCTCTATCTCAGCACCCCGCACACCATCGAGGAGAAGGTCTGGAAGAGCGTTCTGAACGGTGTGAGCGTCACCGCGGCCATGTTGGCCGAGTACTCGTTGGAGTCCTGATTGTACCAATCAGTAATGTATATATACCATCAGGACATACATGGTATTGCAATATGCGAGGTGATATATTGCCCGAAGAGACCAAAGAAATGAAGGAAATCGTTGCAGAGATCGCAGAGGACGCAGACAAGAAGATCATCGTACCGCCCGTGAACCTGTGCTACACCAAGTACAACCCCGCGGTGCTGAAGAAGATGAATGCCATCAGAACCAAGACCCTCAAAATGGACTGGATGCCCGATAAGGTCATGAAGATCGGCTCGGACAAGACCAAGTGGTACCCCTACCTGTCCATCGACAAGATAAAGTCCAATCTCGGACCCGCGTTCACCAGCGTGGGGCTGGAGATCGTCCCCCGTTACGAGGATATCGCCTTCAAGAGCGCCATCGGGAACATGTCTCAACACGTGGTTCTCACGATGGTCGTCGATGTCGTCGATATCGACACGGGAGCCTACATCACATACAGGACCCCGGGAGAGGCGGGAGACACGGGAGACAAGGTGCTGTCCAAAGCACAGACCTACGCTCTCAAGTCTTGGCTGTCCACCATCTTCCTGCTCGGAGAGGGCTTCGACCCCAACATGACCGAGGAGGAGTGCCCCGATGGATTCAAGGTCTTCAACAAGGCCACCGCTACCGAGACCGTCGAGATGAAGTCCAAGGTCCTCGACGCAGGCATCAAGCCCGTTGTCAAGCCCGTTGCGAAGCCTGCGGAGCCCATAGAGACATCGAAGGCCGAAGCCAAGCCCAAGGCCCCTGCGAAGCCTGCGGAGCCCGCCAAGAAGCCCGCAGAGCCCAAGGAGGTCAAGAAGCCCACTCCCATTCAGGAGGCCACCATGAAGAAGCTGGTCGAGGACTGGTCCAAGGCCGCTCAGGACGGCAAGGTCGATGCCGACAGATACGAGGCCATGACTGCGGCCAGGGATGCCGTGACCACACAGGCGGACGCAGTCGACTTCATCGTCGCATTCGAGAAGGTGGAGTGAGATGGCCCGCAGGTATTCCGCACCCCAGTGCTCCTACTCCGTCGAGGGCAATGTCATCCGTACCGACGGAAGCGTTCACAACAAGGTCACGGGAACAGGCATGGCGGCCGTCCTCGGATGCTCTCCGTGGACGACCCCGTTCCAGCTCGCGTGCTCCCTCCTCGGTCTGGGGAGAGAGAACATCGACGGCAAGCCCGCCGTCGAGACTGGCAAGGCTCTTGAGCCCGTCGTCATTGATTACCTCGGCAGGACCTTCGAGGAGAGGGGCCTGTTCCTCCCTGCGGAGAAGGTGTTCGAGAAGCGCGAGGGAGACCACGACTCGTGGGTCTCCGACTTCTCCGACGACTACTTCGCGGGACACGTGGACGGCATCGTCATGCGCAAGGGTGAGGACGGCGAGTCCGTCGAGCACATCCTTGAGATCAAGACCTCGGCCAATCTCGGCTCGTGGGCCGGCACCGAGCACGGCGGAGTACCTGTGTACTACTATTGGCAGGTCGCACTCTACAACGAGTTCCTGACTCAGAAGGATACGGCATTCGTCGGACTCGGTGTCGTTGATAAGTTCGCCTACGCGAACCCTCAGTCCTGGATCCCCAGCACCCAGACGGTGGCTCTCTACGAGATGCCCATCGACAGGGAGGAGGTTCAGGAGGGCATGCAGAAGGTCAGAGAATGGTACGACGAGTTCATCATGAACAACGTCACGCCTCCCTACAACCCCGACAATGCTGACGATGTGGAGCTCTTCAACCACCTGAAGGGCCTTACATCCTCCATAGACGAGGTCCGCGAGGACCTTGAGAAGCTGGCAGACGTGGACAGCAGGATACAGATGAAGGAGATGGAATACAAGGACCTGATCGCGATGAAGGAGGACCTTCAGAGCAGGGTCAAGGACTACATGGCCTTCCACAACCTCGCGTCCATCGACGGAGATGCGTGCATCGCATCCTTGTCCACCTCCGAGAGGAAGACCCTCGACAAGGGCCTCCTCAAGGCGGATGGAATCAACCCCGAGAAGTACATGAAGACCTCTGTCGTGAGCACATTCAGGCTCAAGAAGAGGGACTGAAACCCCTTAACTTTCAACTTTACTCGGAAATGTAAAGTTGATGTAAAGAAAAGTCAAGAATCATAGGAGAGTAAGGAAATGGCATTCAACAACAGCAAGTGGGCACTCAGCAACATCCATGTGACGGCTTCGGGCGAGTACATCCCTCCCGAGGCAGGACTCCAGTACCTCAAGATCACCGGGGCATCCTACGACGAGGCCAACGCCAGGTACAAAGTGGAGCTCATGTCTCTGGCCAACAACGCGGAGTTCACTCAGATGTACTTCTTCAGCGCCAAGGGGGATGAGTCCTTCCCTCCCAAGCTGACCAACACCAAGCAGATGGGCATCGTGGCCTCCCTCGGTGTGGCCCTTGCGGGAGAGAACATCAGCATCCCCAACCCCGACAGCGTCGTCGGAGGAGTCGTCCTCGCCGACGTCAAGCTCGACGAGTACAACGGCAAGGTCAGGCCGAAGATCTGGAAGTACGAATCCGTCCCCAAGGATATCGTCGACAGCTTCGCCGATATCGAGCAATACTATGTTCCTGAGGAGGGCGATGAGGCTGCAGAGGATGCAGTCGAGGAGACCGCCGAGGAGGAGCCCGCAGAATGAGCCAGGAGGGGCATCACGCCCCTCCCAAAGGTGATTAGATGATACCGTTCATTCTCACGCATGAACTCAAGCAGACCGCCACAGGCGCCTTGTACGTGACCATTCCCAAAGGGTGGAACGTCGAGGTCGGTGCCGTGTTCGAAGTGGAGCTGACGAATCGCGAGACCGGGGAATCCATGTACTTCGTCAAATCCGTGGCTTCGCGCGGGAGAAGCGCCGTAGTCTATGTTCCCAAAAAAGTGTCCAACGACTTCGTTAAGAACGGGGACATGGTGAATGTGGTCTTCAAGCCCTTGGAACGCACTTTGAGATGATAGATTGGCACTCAGACAGGAAGAGAGTCGCATCAAATCCGATATTCACGATGCCCTCGAAGCCAGAGGAGCATATTGGGCGACCGTCCCTCAGGGAACGTTCGGGAAGCCGGGGGATCCCGATATGATCGTCTGTTACAAAGGAAGATTCATCGGCATGGAGAGCAAGACGCCGATAGGAAGGCTCAGGGACGTGCAGAAGCTGCGCAGGAAGCAGATTGAAGCCGCAGGAGGCATATACGCCGTCGTGCGCTCCGTAGAGGACGCCATGAAGGCGCTGGACGACATAGACGGGGAGGGAGACAATGGGGCTGTTCAGGAAGAAGGACAAGGTGGGAGCCAACGAGATACGCATCGAGGTCGTGTTCGACAGGTTCGACCCGCGCAACAGACTATTCTGCATCTCGTTCGGCAGACACGGTTGCAAGAGGCCCGCCGTGGTCACATTCGGCGAGCCCGCGCTCAAGGAGTTCTATGAGGCCATCGGCGAGGTCCTCGACGATGTGTCTGAGATCGGATGAAAACATCTTACCCAAACCGCTTACCTTTTTTAAACTCTATATGTATGTTCATGCATGAAAGATTCAACAGGGGTGGATGTCTATTGCACGCCTGACGACGTGGCGATGGCGATGGACCTGCCCGATGCGAACGATCCGTTCAAAACGCTGACGTTCGATGATATGTCGCACCCTTCTTTCGAACAGGTGGAGCGTATGATACGCTCCAACAGCGACATCATCGACCGTCGCCTGAGAAGATCATGGCGCGAGAATCGCGTCGTCAACAGGGTGGTCAATATCGACACCTATGAGCATGACGAGAACACCTGGAGGAGGATGTACTACCTCAGGGGAGGGAACTTCGTCCAACTTGAGCGCGACCTGCGCGAGATCGACCCTGCGCTCGGCGACAAGGTCGAGATCAGAACGTTCATGAACCAGTGGCGCGACCTGTCTGCGGTGGAGGGGAGCGATGCCGAGCCCGATGAATACCAATGCAGGTTCTGGATAGACTCCGAGGCAGGAAGGCTGTTCTACCGCTCCAACGTGTTCCAGCCCAGATACAATGCGCTCAGGCTGACGTACAGATGGGGTTCCGAGGAGCCCGCTCCCGAACCCATCCTCAGGCTCTGCGTCCTGCTGACCATGATCCAGCTCCTGCAGACCCAGCCGTTCTTCATCAAAGTCGGACAAGGCGGGGATCTGGGTGCCGTGCGTCAGGACATGATTCGGTCGTGGCAGGAGGAGGCCAGTCAGATATGGGGCTCCTATCAGAGACCCTCTGCCGTCCTGTCCATGTACGGGTGAGCCCCATGTTGGATCACATATATGACACCGAGTCGGAGCCCGGCATCTACGTGAACGATGACGCGAAGATGTTATGCGACATGCTGGCCGAGGACTGGCCCGCCACCCCCGGGGAGCCGAGGCCGACGTTCGTCTACGAGCGCGAGAAGCTGATGATGGATTCGAGGTACGGCAGCATATTCGTCTACCTCGTGTCGTCCCCCAAGAACGTCGCAGACACCGACTTCAGAACGATCGACAGGACCCCGAGGCTGGCCATCAAGCTGGCCTGCAGGTCTAGGGATCTGATGTTCAGATGGGCGAGAATCATCGAGTCCATCCTCCAATCCCACAGAAGGGCGATGAGGGCGCTCAGCCCATACACTTACCTTGAGGTGATCAACGAGCGTCCGGACAACAATGCAGACGGCTGGTACGCCTATACATATGATGTGAAACTGACCGGATACCACATTCCCATCCGTGGGAACGGCCTTTATAAACTCGATTGCGGATGTGAGAGATATGATTCAAATGAGGAGGGCTTCTGAATGACAGGGGTCCGTCAATCCATAAGAGTAGGGAAGGAGACCAAATTCGGCTCCGGAGAGAAAAGCGGAGACTGGTTCAAGCTGCCTCCGAACTTCTACCTCCAGGCCACCCCTTCCGTGTCCACGACCGAGCTGTACAGCGACGGTTCCAAGTTCTTCGACACCGTGGATTACGGGCAGTTCTCAGGTTCCTGGGAGATGTCCTTCGCCATGGATTACGAGCATCTGGCACTTTACCAGATGGTCTTCGACACCGTAACGACCGCGGCGGTCTCGGACAAGGCCGGGCAGTGGAGGCACAGGTTCACCGTGACCAACGACAAGACCGTCGGCTCCTTCGTCATCGAGGGGGTCATCCTCAACCATATCACCTCCAACGGGGGGAAGGACGAAAGGTTCCTCCTGAAGGGATGCGTGGCCAAGAGCATCAGATTCTCCCGTTCCTCGGGGGCGTCCAGAACCACCGTCACCATCTCCGGATTCTACATGGACGAGCAGGTCACGCTGAGTACAAGCGACAGGTCGATGTACGACGAATACGACGGACATCTTGTAGAGTTCTCCTGTCTGTTCCAGGGCGACATCAGCGATGCCAACTACATGGCAAACGTCGAGTCAATCACCGTCGGTCTGGATATTGCTACCAACCCCAACTACACCGTCTGTCGCGGAACCTCGGTCGGATACAACATCGGCAAGGCCGATATCCAGCTGGGCATGACCGCATACGCCAACGACTTCGAGAGGTACAGAGCTCTGGTCATGGGCGGAGGAACGAGAACCACCAATGTCAGCGGCAGCACCTACAAGTTCATGTGCAAGCAGAAACGCCCTCTGGACAGAATGACCGTCGCTTCCTACACTGAGTGCCGCGACGAGGAGAAGGACTTTAGCGCGGCGTACACGACATCGGACAACTCCGTTGCATTCATATTGGATGATGTGGTTATGAACTCGTTCACCAGGCAGAAGGGGGACGGCGGGAGACTCATCGACCAGATGAGCTCGTCCAAGTGCAGGAAGCTGACACTGGAGATCGTCAACGGTACGGAGGCCCTCATCTGAGACCGGGTGGCAAGAGGTAATCGCATGAGCGTGGATGGAGCAGTCAGGATCGATATGGCGAAGTATGGGATGACAGGAGAGGTCGTGGTGCGCGAGCCCCGTCTGACCAGGCGCAGGAAGGCGGCCAACGCCATCGGGCGCGTGTCGGGCATCGGCATCAATCAGACCGTGGACCTATCGAAAACGAGCGTCGGGGACCTCAATACGATCCTCACATTGACCTTCGTGGACTCGGCGCCGTTCCCTACCGACCTTGAGAATCTGGACGGCTTCTTCGACTACTGCGATAAGATGGACGACATCGAGAGAGGCAATGCCGATAGATTCTGGGACGAGCTGTGCAAGGCTGTCTCGGACATCACGGAGGGCCGTGTGGACCCTTTGGGGAGCTTTGCCATGGGTTCTCTGACCACGAACTCGGATTGACCCTCTACGAGCAGGCGCTGGAGACGGGGTCCATGGAAGGCGACATGGCCTTCCTCTTCGCCTACGGCATCTGGCTCAGGAACGGGTGCGACCCGGACAGGTTCGGAGACCTGAACCCCAATGACATCCAGATAATGTTGTCCACCGAGGTGGGCCTGCGCAAGATGAGCGCACAGTTCACCGCCGATGCCATCGCCAAGATGTTCTCACGGGAGGAATGAAGATGGCCGATGACGGTACATTGACACTCAGAGTGACCGCCGACCTCGTGCCGTTCAAAGAGGCACTGAATGCGCTTCTGGAAGAGGTCACTGGGAAGAAGTACAAGTTCGATTTCGTCCCGGGCCCTGAAGGAGGGGGCGGAACGGGAGATGGGTATGCCGACAACAAAGGCACCGCGAGGGAGGCGTCCGAGGCTTCTGCGTCGTTGAAGGACGGCATCAAGAACTACCTCAAGGACGAGGATAACCAGCGGAAGCTCATCACCAAGGGAATCAATCAGGCCGAGAAGGCCATCTCCACGTCCCTCACCAAGGGCTTCGGCATCGTGGAGGAGATCTATGCGAAACTGAAATCCGCGTCGCCGCTCCTCCAGACCATCGAGTCGCTGTTCAACCTCGCCATGACCCTTTTCTTCATGCCGCTGGGCAACAAGCTGGCAGAGGTCCTGATTCCGGCGACGGTGGAGCTGCTGGACGCGGTGGTGGACATGTGGGACGCGTTCGAGGGCAAGACCCTCGGAGAGATGTTCTCCTATGCCATCAGCAACGGCGTCAAGCTCTTCGGAGCATATTTCAACAACATCGGCGACGCTCTGGAGAAGGAAGGCGGCATGGTCGGGAAGATAGGAGAGCTGATGAACACTGTCGGGGACTTCATCCAAGGTCCCGGGATCGGAGTTCTCAACACCATTCTCACCGTCACCACTCTGGTTTTGTCGCATCTCAAGGAGTTCATCTCCATGTGGGTGGCCATGAAGGTCGCGGAGCTCACGCTCAGCGCCATGGGCAACATCGAGAGCGCGACATTGGGGAAGGTGGTCGCCGTCACAGCCATCGCATCGCTAGTCGCAGGAGGGGCCGCATACGGCGCTCTGACAGGCATGGGCATGGCGGAAGGGGGATACGTCCCTGCGAAGCCCGGAGGCTCCGTGAGAGTCCTCGGAGAGGGCGGGAAAGGAGAGTACGTCATCCCCGAGGACAAGATGGGCAGAGTCGGAGGGAGCACCACGATCAACATCTACGGCTACACGGACAAGGAATTGAAGCAGATCATCAGGGACACCGTCAACGAGCAGGTCTCCCAGAGCCGCATCAGGGGGTCCTTCTGATGGGCATGGGCGATCTCACACTTGAGTTCCACTATCCCGACAAGGCGGGAAGGGGTGCCGTGAACGAGACATTGACGATTCCGATGGTCACGAACTTCGAGAGGTCGATCAATGTCAATCTGACGGAGATGCCGACCCTCATATACGGTTGCAGGAACAACTTCTGCATGGACCTGGGGGCCACGGAGAAGATAACGTTCAAGTGCGAGAGGAACTGCCCCCTCCCGTACAACGACAGCTCAAGAGATCCCGATGACTGGTCCAACGGGAAGTGGTACAGACACTTGGAATGGCTGTTCGACAGATGGCAGAACTTCGGGCGGTCCCCCGATGGGGCCTGGACAGGGGGTCTCACCATGAGCTTCGTCCCCGAGGACACCACCTTATTGGCTCCGGTCAAGGGCAATGTGTTCCTCGTAGGCTCCCTCAGCGTCGATTATGCCATCCAGAAGATGACATTCTCCCTCCCGCTCCAGCTCGCGAGCATGAAGCCGGGCGATACCGCGCCGATGGAGAGGGTCACGTTGACCCTTCTCACCGCTACGGACAGCCAGGGGACCCTGACCGAGGAGGTGTCGGTGCTCAAAGGCTTCCCGCAGACCGTCGATCTGCCTGAGGATTGGAAGGACGTGCGCAAAGGCATGGTCTTCATGGGGTGGCAGATGGGCGATATCACCATCGGAACGGGAAATTCCTACACATTCACCTCGGATGCGACCCTCACGGCCATCTGGAGAGGCGCCTCGGACTGCTACTGGTTCACCAGCGACGGCGTGATGACCGTCCCGACCAACGTGAACTACATGGAGCTGGTCCTCGTAGGAGGCGGCGGAGGCGGCGGAGGCGGCGGAGGCTGGAGAGCGGGAGTCGGAGCCATGTATCATTGGGTCGTAGGAGGCGGCGGAGGGTCCGGAGACGTCATCACACAGGGTACGACCGTCAGTCCGGGCGATACGATCCGCGTGGTATGCGGAGAAGGAGGCTCCGGAGGCACCAACAGGCCCGCCCAGACCTCCACGAACCCCGTGAAACCCACCAACGGAGGCGCCGGAGGCGATACAATCGTCTATCTCAACGGTGCAGAGCGCTTCAGAGCCAAAGGAGGGGAGGGCGGAAGGGCCGCGACCCTCGCAACCAACACATTCGGAGCCGCCGGAAGCTATTATGCGAAGGGGGGAGCCCATGCGTCCGATGCAGATCACGCCACGGACGGAGAGGCGCTCTCTCCGAACGTGCAATCCAACGCCGGAACGGGCGGAAAGGACAAAGAGATAAACGGAATCCTCTACAGAGGCGGTGCAGGAGGCGGTGCGGCCGCGCTCATGAACAGCTACACCCTCTCGAACGGCACCCATAGGCCGACTCCGAGCGAATCCGCGTCCGGATTCTTCGAATCCAAGGGCGGGAACGGCGAGGATTGCGTCGCAGGGACCGATGCCACCGACGGAATGTACGGCGGAGGCGGAGGATCGGGCCGCAAGACCGATTATCAGCGTGCAGGAGTGGGCGGAAACGGTGTTGCAATCGTCCTGTTTTTCGAGAGGTATGCCTGATGAGCGATGATGCAGGAAAACTGCGCCTTGTGGACCCTTCCACAGGCATAGAGTTCGATTTCGGCACCGTTACGAACATCTCGGAGACCTTTCAGAAGAGCTGCAGCGTCACTCCCATCGTGACGAAGCCCACACAGTCGGCTTTTCCGATAGAATCGAGAACGTACAAGCAGATCGAGGTCTCTTTCACCCGCAAGAACCCTTTGGATGCCGATGACAGCTCGAATATCTCGACGAAATGGTCCAATGCCAATTGGATAAGCATGATTTTCAAGTCTCTGAACCGCTGGCAGGCCAGAACCGACGGATATCGGCTCTATTACGCCCCTGCCGCCGACAACCCGTACATCGCTCCTATCCTGGGAGAGAACGGGACGAGCTATGAAACGGGTTACATCAGGAATCTGTCGTACAGGGCCGTCAAGGGCCGTCCGGAGTCCATCCAGGGCTCGTTCGAGTTCCATATCGGCACCATGAGGGTCAGGACCTCCGCATCGACCGCGAACGGCTACAAGCGTGACGACTTCGTCATCTCGCTGAGCGACGCGAACCGCATGAACGATGTCCCACTGCTCAAGCTGACCGAAGACAGGGAGGTGAATCTGGTGGATTCCTGTGTCATCACCGCAGGTCCCGAGACCCCGTTCGAGTATGCGCAGATAACCATCCCGAGGAAGGCGCTATCGGCGCTGTATCCGCAGTTCGCGGACTCGGCGGCCATCCACAGCAGGGTGAAGGCGGGGAGGAACAGGCTCAACATCTCCCTCGCAGGTGTCTCCACGATGACCGTGACGAAGGTCAAGCTGTCCAACAACACGCTGACGCTCACCGCGTACTGCGACGCGGAGCGCATCAAGGGCTACACCACGTCGGGCACCGCGTCGAGGAGCCCGGAGGATTGGGTGGACCATATCCTCACCTCAGGATACTACGGCATAGCGTTCAAGCGGGACGATATTATAGAGTCCTATTCGGATCCTGTCAAGGAGATGAGATACAAGGCCACGGAAGATCTGCTCCTGACATTCGAGAAGGGGACGAACGTGTGGTTCATCCTGCAGGTCGCAGCGATGATATGCGGAGCCAGGGTCTTCTTCGCCAAGAACAAGGCGTATGTGGTCGATTACAGGTCCTCCACGTCGGTCCTGTCCCCGACGGAGATCGACCTGTACGGCAGCTCCCCCGGCGTAGGGTACGCGGGAGCCGTGGTCGGCAATGTGGACCTCGGTGACGAGGGCATGGACACGGTCGCCAACACCATCAAGATCAAATGCACGTCCCCGAAGGTGAAAGATGGCAGATACATCGTCAGCGAAGACAATGTGAGAGAGGAGAAGACCATCGACTACACTGTCAAGGCAACGGACGGGACCATCGACATCTACAAGGAGAGGGACGGAGGAGTATTCAACATCCTGCAGCTCCTCCAGAACGAGAACCGCGAAGAACTCGTCTACAACGGCTCTTTGGTCGAGAATGGTACTGGGACACCAGATACGGGGGAAAGTGGCTCAGAAGGCTCGGAAGGGGGCGATACAGGCGAATCCCCGAAACCCGAGGAGGTCAAGGACGGCGTAGCAGAGTTCTACGAACAGGCGGAGAGGTTCGGGAGCAACTACCTCGCATACGTCTCCGAGGCACAGCAGACGGTGACGTTCACGCTGAGGGAGTTGATGGGGCAGGGGACGGGCTCGTGGTGTCCGTTCTTCGAGCCCGCCGCCATCGCTTCCAAGATAAGGGACGATGCGAACGACATCTATGTCGACAACGCATCGGAGACGGGGTCCGGGGCCAAGTATCAGAAACTGGCCCTCAAGACGTTCTCCCGCAATTACCCCGAGTGCACCACCGAGTACGCCTGGGGGGTGCTGGCGTCGATGGACCTGTCCTCGTCCACCAGCAGGATAGTCTCCGCCCAGAGCGGGAACTGAGAGGGAGCCTCAGGGCTTCCTCTCGCAGTTCACGTACAGCATGTATGCGATCATGGCCACGACGGCGATGACCGCCAGGAGCCACAGAATGGGCTCGTAGTGGCCGGGAGTAGTGCCCGTCTCGGTATCGAAGACCGCGTAGATGTTGATACGGTCGTAGCCGGACCATTCGGCGACGCTGACGCCTTCCAGCGACCTCCCCTCATAGTATGTGCCGTAGAGGTCCCATCCCTTCACACCGTCGACAGGCGGGCACCAGATGATCGTGTAGTCGGGAGCGTAGACAATGGTGCTGGAGACATATTCGGGGTCCGTATCGCTCAGATAGTAGTAGATGCGGATCGCATGGCCTGCAAGGAGCGGTCTATCGGTATCCGATCCCTCCGATTCCTCCGCCAGAACAGGAATGCACATGATTGCGAGGACGGCGACGGCCGCCAACGCGATGATTCTGGAATCCATGGGGATGAATCGACCTCATGATACAAAACGGACACGGTGTGTCTGCTCTTGTGGTATCCGTACACCTGCCCCTAGTAGGATAACGTCGGCGACGAGAGCAGACAAGGAGCGCACGCCGACGCCATATGGACAAGGGGGTGCGTGTATAAAGGGCTGTCGGGGAGAAGACGGTGGGGGACGCACAGCAGGATGAACGCACAATTAAGAACGTCCGGCGCCCCCGGACTGAGGATGCTCAGGGGGTATAAGTAAGTTGGGAAGCGGTCTTAACGGCACTTAACGGCACTTAACGGCACTTAACGGCACTTAACGGCACTTAACGGCACTTAA